>WNFD01001669.1_pt1 | contig 23464 bp, 21 predicted proteins | sample 5400491 | NCBI WGS metagenome assembly WNFD01 (sample SAMN13153343, study PRJNA577476) | soil metagenome | isolation source: 120 cm saprolite under Douglas fir tree site 2 hole 2 replicate 2 | place: USA:California | collected 2015-04-18
GACCAGAACCCCACCGGCTGGCCGAACTGCGGGCCGCTCGACTCGACGCGGGCCGGCATCCGCGCCGCGACGGGAAACCCAGTCACGATCAGCGGGCATGCGATCGTGGTCGGGACCCCGCCGGTCTTGATCGACACGAGCGTGAAGTCGAGCACCTTCGATCAATTCGGGGGCACGAGCTACACCCAGCTCGCCGCCCAAGCGACGGTCACGCTCCCCAGTCAGAACTTCTCGACAGCGATCGCGCCCGTGGTCACCAACGGGCAGTGCGACCATTCCGTGCTGACCAACTGGGGTGATGGGTTGAACCCGACCGCGCCCTGCGGGAACTACTTCCCGATCGTGCACATCTCGGGCACGGGCACCACGACCCTCAACGGCACCCAGGGCCAGGGCATCCTGCTCGTCGACGGCAGCCTGGCGGTCCAGGGCGGGTTCCAATGGTACGGCGTCGCGATCATTCAAGGCAACCTCACCACCGCGGGTGGCGGCGGCAGCGCGGCGCACTTCTGGGGCGCCACGCTGGTGCACGACAGCGTCGCGATCGGGACCAACACGATCACCGGGTCGGCAAACCTCCTGTACTCGAGTTGCGCCGTCCTCCGGGCCTTGGAGATGACACAGCCCGGAGCGCTCATGCGCTCGCGCAGCTGGGTCGCGCTGTTCTGACGGGCGAGCGAGCCCCGGCAATCCCGGGTTCAGATCGCAGCCTTCCAGTCCTGTTCATTCACGGCCCGGTCGCCAGTTCGGCGACCGGGTCGTAGTGCTCGCGGACCTTCCGGCGCGGCGTTCGCCTGACTGGGCTCGGCTGCTGCTCCGGCCGGCGCGAAGCGCCGGCGTCGTGGCCAGTCCCTACCACGGCAGCATGACGCCGGCGACGGATCGGTGCGGCATCGGGTCTGAAGCTTCTCCCCCGTCCCCGGGGCATTCCCGAGGCTCGCATGGGACAACCAGCGCATGCCGGCGCCGCCGCCGCCCAACTCGCTGTAACGGCAGGCCGCCTCCGATGATGAGTTGCAGAGTGGAACGTCAGTCACGCACGGGTCCGGGGGCCCCGTTACCTCCGGCCCCCGGGCGTCGTCTTCAGCAAGGCGAGCGTCAGTCATTCGCCTAGCCACGTAAACGGAGGGCACCCATGCTTCGCAAGATTCTTGGAGTCGCGGCCACCCTGGCGCTGCCAGCGCTGCTGGTCGCGCAGACGCCGGAGACCCCCAATACCCACGCCTCCGCCATCGCGAAGGAAAAGACGGCGCTGGCGCACGGGAAGGCCAAGCACCGTCGTGGGGACGTCGTCCTCAAGGAAGACACTGATCGTGATCGGGATGATCGCGCCAAGGCAGAGGACAAGGATCGCGAAGTCCCGACGCACGGCGAAGGTCCGGCGACCCCCGCCAAGCCGGCGACCCCCGCGGTTCCGGCCCACAAGGCAGGGACCGGCAGTCGTAAGCCGTAACGACACCGGCGCAGCAAGTGCGGGACAGTAACGCAGGGGCGCGGCCAACCGCGCCCCTGCGCGTTGCTCCCGCCTATCCCCCCCGAACCCGCGTGCCGCTAGTGTTCCTTGCGTGATGCGACGAATGCTCTCGTTGTTGGTAGTGGCGAGCACCGGGGCCGCGCCAGCCGCCGCCCAAACCGACGCGTCGGTTGCACTCGGGGTAGGCACCGTGCGCGACGAGGGTGGGGCAAGCTTTAGTTCCGCGGCGGTTGCACCGGCGCTCCGCTACGCCGCGCCGACCTTCGTGGCGGACGGGTCCGGCTCGATCGCTTCGCTACCCAACGGCGTGTGGGCGAGCCAGTGGCGGCTGGGCCTGTGGGATGCGACCCCGCCGCTCGTGCATGGGCTGCGGCTCGGCGCCGAAGGCATCTTCGCGGGCAAGACGTGGAGCGACGGCGGCTGGACCGCCGCGGCGCAAGGCATCGGTGAGCTGGTTTGGTCCGCGCCCACGTGGGGGATCGGCGTTGGAGCCGGGCCCTCGGCTGGGTGGATCGCCAACGACACGTCAGTCACGGCCCTCCATACCCGCGTTCGCCTCTGGTGGCAGCCGAGCGGTCCAGCCGGGGGCAGCAACTGGCAGCTTTTTGTCGAGCCCACCCGCTTCGGGAGCGCCTGGTTCACCGATGCCAGCGCGGGCGTGTCGCTCGAGCGCGGGCCGGCGGTGCTGTGGGTCGGCGCCGCCACGCGCCTGTCGCGCGCGTACGGATCGAGCGCCGCCGGGAGCATTTTTCTACAGCTGTTCGTAGCGCCTTCCGTGTCGCTCGACGTCGGCGGCGGCAGCTATCTCCGCGACCCCTACCAAGGACTACCCCGCGGAGGCTTCCTTACCCTCGCCATCCGGTTCCACGCCTCGGCACGCCCGACGGGGGCCGCGGCCCCGAAGTGGGCTCCGCTCGTCCCCCAATCGCGGGGCGACAGCCTCGTCGTGCGGTTCCGGTTCCCCGATGCGCACTCAGTTGCGATCGCAGGAGACTGGAATGCCTGGCAGACCACGCCGCTGCGGACACTCGGGGGCGACGTGTGGGAGGGCACGTTGCGACTGGCGCGCGGGCTCCATCACTTCAACGTGCTCGTGGACGGCACAGACTGGGTGGTGCCGAACGGCGTCGCAACGGTGCCCGACGGGTTTGGCGGGATGGTAGCGCTGCTGCTCGTACCGTAGCGGGATCCTCCCGATCCACGAGGTATGCCAACGGGAACGTCCCCGGGCGCGGTAGACTGCTCCCCGGGCGCGGGTGTTAAGCCGCGCGACGACGCAGTGTACTTACCGCGTGTATTCCACCCTCAGTGACCGCCGTCACAACACTCCTCCAGTCGCAATGGGCGTTACCACACGCATTTCCCCGACGTCTTCTAGCGAGTAGCCGGAATGACCGGGCTCAAGCAAGTGCACCCGAGGAGGAGCACGTATGTGCCGTCCCATTGGTTCAGCGGTCGCGTTCGTGAGTGCGATGATCCTGCTTGCCTCCTGCGGCGGTGGCGGCGGCAGCGGGCCCACCGGCCCGTCCGGCCCCCCGGTCGTGACCCTGGTCAACGGCGCCACCCTGCCGTCTGCAGCGATCGGCGCCACCGTGGTCATTCAGGGCTCGAACTTCGGCACCGGCCAGGGGGCGGCCTCCGGGCAAGTGCTGTTTACGAACGGATCCGGTGGGCCGGACACCGCGCTCATCGCGAGCGCGGGGGACTGGAGCAACATGCTGATCGTCACGACCGTACCCGCAGGTGCCGCGACTGGGAACCTGGTGGTCAAAACGTCGGGGGGCACGAGCACCGCGGTGGTGTTCACGATCGCGGCCAAGGTGGCGTTCAGTCCGTCCGCTATCGTTTGGACGAGCACGACGGCGCTGCCAGTCGGCCTGAGTGGCCACGCCGTCGCCGCCGCGACCCTCCCCGGGACGGCCCCGACGAGCGTCGTGTACGTCGTGGGCGGGGCGGACAGCACGAACACCCCCCGGGCGAGCGTGCTGTACGCCACGGTGTCGAATACTGGCGCGCTCAGTGCCTCGTGGACGACCACTACGGTCCTGCCTGCGCCGATTGCCTTCGCGGCAGCGGTCGTCGCGACGCCCGCGAATTCGCCGGTGACCGGCACCTCGTATCTCTATGTGCTCGGGGGCGACAGCACGGCGAGCGGCAAGCCCGTGGCCACGGTCTATCTGGGCACCCTGAACGCCAGTGGCGCAGTGACGAGCTGGAGCACAACGAGCGCTCTGCCCGCCACGGTGCACTCCTGCGGGGCGGTCATCTTCAATGGAAACGTGTACGTCGCTGGCGGTTCGGGCAGCGGGAACGCCCCCGTGGCGACCGTATACCGGGCGGCGATTCAGTCAGACGGTACCCTCGGTGCGTGGCAGACGCTGACCTCGCTCCCCTTCGCCCGGAGCTACTTCGGGTTCGGGGTGAACGGCACGTTGCTCTATGCGTTCGGCGGTGACAGTGGCTCGGTGACGCCAAACGACTCGACCCAGAAGCCGAGCGTGATCGGCGACGTCGTCTACGCGCAGATCGACATACACTCCGGGAATCTGACCGCGGCGGGCTGGACGCTGAACGCGACCAAGCTCGCGAAGGCGGTCACGAAGCACACGGCGGTGGTCGCTGGCGGGAACGTGCTCTCCAGTGGCGGACTGTACAACGGAGCGAGCACGGGCTCGAGTGAAGAGAGCTATGCCGGGCTGAACGCGGACGGGAGCGTGGGGAGCTTCCAAGGCGCGACAGGGTCGCACACGATCGCGTCGGTGGGCGGGGGCAATTTCTTCAACCACGCCGCGACCGGCTACCTTGACGCGACTGGTGCATTCCACGTGTTGGTCGTGGGGGGCGACGACGTCAATACCCCAACGAAGAAGCATAAAGGCGTGTTCTATTACTAACCGGCGCACGCGAATGCGGCGGTGATCATCGACCGGGGCGTTGCCAGCTGGGAACGCCCCGGTGCGTTTTTCTCGGCGGCGGACGATCCCTGTCCTGGTAGAGCGCCGAGATCGGCGATCCAGTGCCGCGGAGCGGCACACGTCTGGGACGAGACCCCGCACCAGGCCTTGCGCTTAGCCATTCATTGCTGAGCTCTTGATGTGTGGATCATCCGGATCAGTAGATGGTCCGGTCGAGTAGGGCGCGGATCTTGACCGGTGGCGCTTGTCCGCGCGGCACTGGCGCCAAAACTCACAGACGGTCGGAGCCCGAGTCTCCATCGTTCTCTCGAGACCGCGCCGATCGGGTTGGGGCTCTGGCCTTCGTCGCCGGGGCTTCTTGTGTTTGTCCTCCAACGAGCCGTGCGCGCGGTCGCGCGAGATTGCGCGCGAGCGGGCGAACCTCGAGCACGGCATCGCGGCGCAAGTCGCAGCGGGGTCCGCGCGCAAAGAACTCCAGCGGGTCGCGAGCTCCTTGGAGCGGCTGCCGTTCCGCGTCCTGGGAGGGTACGGGAAGGTGGATCAGCGGGGGTGGGGACGACTCGCGACATCGTCCAGGTTGGGCCCGCTCGGCTCGAGCACGTGCTTCGTATCGACCGTACGCGGCGCCGCGTGCCGGCGGCGCTGCAAGATGAAACCGTGCGGAGCTAACTTCCGCTGCGTCATCATCCTCGGGGACGTGCCACCGCTATGACCGATCGCGTGCGCCACTGGCTCCTGGGCTTGTATCTCGCAAGCGCCGCGTTCGTCACGGTACAGCAGGGCGTAGTGGGCCATTCGAACAACTTCAGTGTGTTCCGCGCCGCCGCGACAAACCTGTTCGCGCACCGTGACTTGTACGCCGCCCACCCCGAGCAGCACTTCGACTACTACAAGTACAGCCCCACGTTCGCGCTCCTGTTCGCGCCGCTCGCCGCCCTGCCGTTCGCGCTGGCGCTGCTGATCTGGAGCCTCTTGAACTCGGTACTGCTCTACTACGCGCTGCGGCGCCTGTTGCCCGAGCGTCCAGCGACGCTCGCGATCGCGCTCGTCTACCTCGAGGTGCTGTTCGCGATGCAGTACACGCAGAGCAACGGGCTGGTGACCGCGCTCATCCTGCTCGCCTTCCTGGGGCTCGAGGAGGGGCGCCAACTCCGGGCGGCGGTGCTGATCGGGCTCGACGCCTGCATCAAGATCTTCCCGCTCGGGGCCGCCGCCTTGGCGGTGTTTCATCCCCGCCGCCGGCGCTTCGCCTTGGGGCTCGCCGCGACCGCGCTCGCGTTGCTGTTCTTGCCGCTCGTGTTCTTCTCGCCGCACGAGCTCATCGCGCAGTACCGCTCGTGGCGGGCGATCGAGACATCGGACGCCGAGCGCATCAACCGCGGCTATTCGGTCATGCAGTACCTGTACGTGTGGTTCGGCGCCGACTGGCCGCTGTGGCCCGTGCAACTCGCTGGGACACTCGTCCTGCTCGCGCCGCTCGCGATCCGACGCGAGCGCTGGGGCGATGCGGGCTTCCGGCTCCTGTTCCTCTGCTCCCTGCTCGTCTACTTCGTATTGTTCAACCACCAGTCCGAGCGGGCGTCGTTTGTGATCGCGTACACGGGCCTGTTCATGTGGTATGCGGCCGGCGAGTCCGATCGGGCCCGCACGGGCATCGCGCTCGTCGCGCTCATCGTGCTGGTGCTGCACGACGTGGAGATCCTCCCCTGGGAGGCGCGCCGGGTGCTCATCCTCTACCGCATCAAGGGGATTCCCTGTCTCGCCGCCTGGCTGGTGATGCAGGCCGAGCTGTTGGGGTGGCGCCGCTGGACGCCCCGATCAGATGGTGCCGAAGTGGGTCAGCTGAAAGTCCCCCCGCCGGAACCGCTCACGAACCTCTGACGACGTGAGTACAGCAAGCTCGGCGGCACGCGGAGCCGTGTAGCCGTCCCAGGCCGCGAGCGCGGCGTCTGGATGACCGGGGTGCACCATGAGCTCGGTTATGCCGCGGGGGAGCCGGCCGAGCAGGGCGAGGAGGCCCGCGCGAAACCCCCGACCCCCGTGCAACGAGAGGCCACGGAAGTGATCCGCGTGGTGCGGGGGAGCGATCCCGCGCGCCGCCAGCCGCCACGCCGCTGCGATCGCCAGTCGCTTCGGGAGTGCGCGCCAACGCCGGGGATCGGCGCCGAGCGACTCGAGCGGCACGCGGACGACCCGGACGCCGCGCGCCCGCGCCGTGGCCACGACGGCCGGCCAGACACCGGGCAGGACGTGCACGTGGCGATGGCTGTCGATATGGGTCACGTTCACGCCTACCGCCCGCAGCCGATCGAGCTGCGCGGCGCACTCCGCGGCGACGTGCGCCGACGCGATGCGCCCTGCGAGCACGCGGGCGACGAGTGTCGCGAGCCGGGGGAAGCAGCCGGTCCGGGCATCGACCAGGCTCCGCGCGGCGCTCACGGGGGCTCCGGCCGTGAGGTTCAGGTGTAGCCCCACGCCGAGGCCCGAGCCGGCGGCTTGGAGCGCCCCCACGGCGTCCCCCCAGCCGGGCGCGTTCACGAGCACCGATACCGAGGATACGACGCCCGCCGCATGCGCCTCAAGGATGCCGCGGGTCACGCCTGGCGACAGCCCGAAGTCATCGGCGTTCACGACCAGCCGCCGCTCGCTAGGCGTAGCGTCCCCGCCAGTTGTTCCAGCGAATCCTCGCGAGATCGCGGAGCATCGTCACCGCGTCGGCGGCAAACCGCACGGTGCTGGGCTCGTCCTCGTAGCGGTAGTGCACGGCGGTCTGGCGAATCCGGAGCCCGTGCTTGCGTGCGATGTAGAGGAGCTCGACGTCGAACCCGAAGCCGGGGACCGTCAAGCGCGGGAAGATCAGCTCCGCGGCGCGACTGGTGAAACCCTTGAGACCCGCCTGCGTGTCGAGGATCCCCGGCAGCAGGGCGAGCCGCACGACGCGGTTGAACACCCGGCTCATCAGGTGTCGCGTATAGAGGTAGTGGAAGAACGATGGGCTCATGAGGTAGCGCGATTCGGGCAGCACGCGGCACGCGATCGCCAAGTCGCTGCCCGTCTCGAGCTCGCGCACAATCCGGTCGATTTCCTCGACTGGGTACGCGAGATCGGCGTCGGTGAAAACCCGATAGCTGCCCTGCGCGGCGCCCATCCCGCGCGCCACCGAGTATCCCTTTCCCTGGTTCGTGGGATTGCGAAGCAGCATCACGCCGGCCACCGCGTCAGCGAAGTCCACCAGCACGCGCGCGGCGCCCGGCTCGCTGTGATCGTCCACCAGAATCAGTTCGGTCGGCCGCGCCCGTGCGCAGACGAACTGGCGCAGCGTCTCGAGATGCACGGGCAAGCGATCCGCGCCGTTGTGCACCGGAACGACGATGGAGAGGTCAGTGACGAACGCGGCCACGAGGGACAAAGATACCGTGGACGCCTGGTTCGGGCTGGTGCGGCGTCGCGCGCCCGGCGGGCACGCTCGACGCCGCGACCTGCGACCCGTAGCTTTCCCCGGCCGATCCATCCGGGGAGCTGCGTGAGCACGGCGTCCGACACCATCCAACACGTTTCCGACACTGCGCGCTGGGTGGCGTTGTACCGCGCGATGGAATCCGAGCGCCCCGACGCCTTGTTCCGCGATCCGTACGCCCGGCGACTGGCCGGCGCGCGCGGCGAGCGGATCGTCGATACCATGCCGAAGGGCCGCTCCTGGGCATGGCCGATGATCGTGCGCACGGCCGTGATGGACGAGCTCATCCTGCGAGCGATCGAGCGCGACGGCGTGGGCACGGTGCTCAACCTCGCTGCCGGACTCGATACTCGACCGTACCGTCTCCCGCTCCCCCGCGCACTCCGTTGGATCGAGGCGGACTTTCCCGACGTCATCGCCTACAAACAGGACCAGCTCCAGGGCGAGCGCCCGGCCGCTGCGCTCGAACAGGTGGGGATCGACTTAACCGACGTGGCGCAGCGCCGGGCCCTGTTCGGTCAGATCGGCGCTGCGGCGCGCCAGGTACTGGTCGTGAGCGAGGGCCTGCTCATCTACCTCACGCCGGATCAAGTCGCCTCCCTGGCGGACGATCTCCACGCCGTAATGTCGTTCCGATGGTGGCTCCTCGATCTCGCGACGCCCCGGCTTCTCAAGATGATGGAGAAGAACTGGGGCCGCACGCTGGCAGCGGGCAACGCACCGTTCCAGTTCGCGCCTGCGGAGGGCACCCGGTTCTTCGAACCGCATGGCTGGGGGGAAGCCGAGTTCCGCTCCACCTGGGAGGAGGCCAATCGGCTCAACCGGGCCGACGTGCCGTTCGCGTGGCTGTGGCGCCTGCTCGCCCGCCTGGGCTCCGCGAAACGGCGCGAGGAAATGCGCCGCTTCTCAGGGATCGCGCTGCTACAGCGGCGCTGAACTAACCGAGGGAAATGCTAAGGGGGCTCTCCGGCGAGCCCCTTTAGCGTCCTCCGCGGTCTCCTGTCGTCTCCTCACGAGCCCTTAGAACACCCACCGCACGCCCGCCTGGAACTGCCGCGGGTCGCCCAGCCCCGAGCGAACCGTGCCGTCGAAGTTGAAGAGCAGGTTGCCGTAGGACGGATCCCGGAAGTTGTCGGTGTTGAACAGGTTGAAGACCTCGATGATCGCTTCCAGCCGCCCCTGGCGCCCCGCGTCGAATGACCGCGACAGGCTCAGGTCCCAGGAGAAGAATCGGTTGTCCTTGCGCAGCGTATTCCGAAGCAGGATCGATCCGTCGGCGCAGACCCGGTCTGCCGGCGAACTGGCCCGCTGGCCAGCGGGCGGTGCGAACGGATTGCCAAGGCGGGGCCCGCAACTCGCGGAAGTGGGCTGCGGGGAGTAGTAGCTCACCCGGTTCGTGAGCTGGAACTGCGCTGGCAGCTTGATCAGTGCCCAACCGTTGAACCGATGCCGTTGGTCACGGTCGCTCCAGTTGTACTCGGGCGCCAAGTTGTTGGCGTTGGCATACCGAAATGAGAACGGATCGCGCTCGTTGTCGTCGTCCGACTTGTCGAACGACAGGGTGTAGTTCAGCTCGAACTGGAACGTCGGGTCGAGCAGCTGCTTCACTCCCACGGTGACGCCGTTGTAGCGCGATCGGGCGCTCGATTCCACAGTGGTGAGGGTACCGACTCCGTTCCCCCCCGCCAGGCCCGTGGCCCACGGGCTCCCGAACGCCGCGTCGTTGCGGTCGATGAAGCGGGTCAGGTGATCGGTGCGCGCGTGCGTGTAACTGAGCGACGCCGACACCTCACCGGCGAGCTGGCGTTCGTAGCCGATCGTGGCACTGAAGGTCCGTGGGTTCTCGAAGTTCTTGTCGAACACGAATACGCCGGGTTTGAACGGCCCGCCGCTCGGCGATGCGAGCAGGCTGTCATACGCGGGCGGGGGCAGGTTGAACGGTATCGTGCCGCTCGAGCCGAACAGCGTCTGACCGATCGAGCCGTTGGTGCTCCGCGCGCTCGCGAGGTTCAAGCCGGGGATGCGAGCATAGTAGAGGCCGGCGTTGCCCCGCAGCACCTGCCGGCCCGAGCCGTCTGGGTCGTAAGCGAACCCAAAGCGTGGCTGGAACATCTTCCAATCCGACGGAATCGTCCCGTCCGAAGGGAAGGTGAAGGTCCCCTGGGAGTTGGTCACCGTCCGCCCGATGAACGGGGCGAAGAACACCTGCGAAGGCGGCGTGATCGGGTCCGGCTCGACCTGGGCCTCCCAGCGGACGCCGTAGTCGACGGTCAGGAAGGGCGACGGCTTCCAGGTGTCCTGCAGATAGAGCGCCAGCTCGTGCTGCACGATCGCTTGCGTCCCCGACGCCTCCAGCGAGTACGGTGGGACGCCCGCCTGCTGCAAGTACAACAGTACCGGCCCGACGATCGTGTCGTTGACGGCGCACGTACCGCTGTTGTTCGTGTAGAACACGGCCGTCGTCCCGTTATGGCACTCCACGTAGCGCGAGCCGTGGGTGACAAACCCTTCGAATCCAGCCACGCCGTCGAAGATGAACCGGCCGTTGCCGAACCCGATGAACGTCTGGTCCGTCTCCGTTCGATTCCATTCGGCGCCCGCCTTGAAGAAATGGTCGCCCTTGGCGTAGGAGAGGTTGTCGAGCAACTGGACGCGGGTATCGTGATCCTGCACGGGCAGGAAGAATGGCATCCCGAGCCGGAATGCGTTCGCGAAATCCATGGCCGTGTCGGGGAACGGCCGCCCCTGTCCGGGAATCTGGGGTCCGCCGTAGGGACGAGGCCGGTCTTCGCGCGACCACTGGAAGCGCAATTCGTTCGAGAAGCGCGACGATAGATACGACACCAAGCTGCCGTTCACCGCGTTGGACCAGTCGCGTTCGAGGCCGTTGGCGCTCAGTCCCCAGGTATCTACGTCGAACGTGCCGTTCTTCTGCTCCGACCAGGTGTAGTTGTATTTGAGCGACAGGTTGTCTTTGTCCGACAGCCGCCAGTCGATCTTCGCGAGCGCGGCCCGCGCGTCGTTAGTACGAGCGATCGGCCCGAAGTCGTTCGCCAGCGCCCCACCGAAGTGGGTGCCCAGGAAGCTGGTGAGCGAGGTGAACGCCGCATTGGCCGGCCGTGCCTTCTGCTTGATGTCATCGTACACTTGCTGGTCGTACGCCACGAAGAAGAACGCCTTGTCCTTGGCGAGCGGCCCGCCGAGCGTAAACCCGAATTGGTGCTGGCGGAAGTCCGGGGCGAGCGTCTGGGCTCCGTGGGCCAGTGTGGCCGACAGCCAGTCATACTTGCCGTAGTAGTGCAGCGTCCCCTTCAGCTGATTCGTGCCCGACTTGGTGATGACGTTGACGAAGCCGCTCGAGGAGCGCCCGAACTCGGCGGTCGCCCCGCTCGCGGTAACGACAATCTCCTGCACGGCATCCAGGTTGAACGTGAACGGGGGCCGCTGGCCGCCGCGCTGCTCGCCGAAGAACGGGTTGTTGAAGTCGGCGCCGTCGACCGAGACGTTGTTGTGGATCCCGCGCTGGCCCGCGATCGTGAGCTCGTCGCCGTCGGGTCCCTGCACGATGCCCACATCGGGCGTCAAGAGCGTGAGGTTCAAGAAGTTCCGGCCGTTGTTCGGCAGGTTCGTCACCGCCGCCTCGGGAAGGCGGTCCGCCGTCGCCACCTTGGTCGCCTCCACCGGGGTCTGCTGCGTCTCCACCACAACGGGCGCGAGCTCCACCGCCGCGAGCGACAGCCGCAGCTCCACCGTCTCGCCCACGCGTACCCGGACCCCTCTAGCCGTGGCCTGGCTGAACCCGACCGCCTTGGCGACGACATCGTACGTACCGAGAGGGAGCAGCGAGGCGACGAACACGCCCTTCTCATCCGTCGTGAGCGTGCGGGTGAAGTGGGTCAAGGCGTCCCGCACGGTCACTGCCGCGCCCTTCGCGGCGTTCCCATTCGGATCCGTGACGACGCCGCGGATGATGCCCGTCGTGGCCTGCGACTGCGCGCCGAGTGAGGCTGGGGCGCCGACCAACAACAAGAGCGCCGCGCCGACCAGGAACGCTGGAAGGCGCGTGAGCGAACGAACGTCGCACATCATGGCGTAGGGTCTCCGAGAGCGGTGCGCAAGGGCGGGGCAGAATTAGCACCCGAATCGCCGGGGCGCAAGGCGAAAGCGGCGCAGGGCAGTCTGGCGAACCGGCGCTCGACGTGGGAAGTTTCTGGCTGCCCGGCCAGCCTAACGTCCGACCGACCTCATGCAGAATCCCGACATCGCCCGCTTGTTCGACGAGGTGGCGGATCTCCTCGAGATCCAGGACGCCAATCCGTTCCGGGTGCGCGCCTATCGCAACGCGGCGCGCACAATCCGCGACTTCCCCGAGCCCCTGACCGACGTGGTCCGCGCGGGGGCGCAGGACTTGACCGACATCGCGGGGATCGGCGACGACCTGGCCGAGAAGATCACCGAGATCGTCACCACGGGCGAGCTCGGGCTGCGCCGGCAACTCGCGAAGAAGCTCCCGGCCGGACTGCTCGACCTGTTGCGCATCCCGGGCCTCGGACCGAAGCGCGTGAAGCTCCTCTACAAGAAGCTCAAGGTGAAGTCGGCCGGCGACCTCGCCAAGGCGCTCGATGCGGGCAAGGTCCAGAAGCTCAAGGGGTTCGGGCCGAAGATGGAGGAGAAGATGCGCGCCGGGCTCGGCCAGGCACAGGCGACCGAGCGGCGGATGCTACTGCACGAAGCGGACGTCCAGGCGAGCGCTTTGGTGGGCTACCTGCAAGCGGGCGGCGACATCCGCCAGATCGAGGTGGCGGGGAGCTATCGCCGCCGGCGCGAAACGATCGGCGACCTCGACATCCTGGTCACCTCGGACAACGTCGCCCGGGCGATGGACTACTTCGTGCACTACGGCGAAGTCGCTGCCGTGATCTCGCACGGCGAAACGCGCGCCACGGTCAAGCTGCGCGGGGGTCTGCAGGTGGATCTGCGGGCCGTAGAGCCTGCCGCCTACGGCGCCGCCCTACAGTACTTCACCGGATCCAAGGCTCACAACGTCGAGCTACGCAAGATCGCTCAGGAGCAAGGCTACAAGCTCAACGAATACGGCTTGTTCAAAGGCACGCGGCGGGTCGCCGGGCGAACCGAGGAGGAGATTTACGCCAAGCTCGGCCTCGACTGGATGCCCCCTGAACTGCGGGAGGCGCGAGGCGAAATCACGCTCGCCCGCGAGCATCGCCTGCCCCGGTTAGTCACCCGTGCCGACATCCGGGGCGACCTGCAGATGCACACCTCAGCGACCGACGGCCAGGCGACATTCGACGAGATGGCCCACGCCGCACGAGCCCTCGGTTACGCCTACATCGCCATTACCGACCACTCGAAGCGCGTCACGATGGCGCGCGGCTTCGACTCAAAACGGCTGCGCGAGCAGTGGCAGGCAATCGATGGCTGGAACGCCACCGCCAAGGGCTTTGTGATCTTGAAGAGCGTCGAGCTCGACATTCTCGAGAGCGGCAAACTCGACTTGCCCGACGATGTGCTGGCGGAAGCGGACTACGTGGTGGCAACGATGCATTACGGGATCACGCAGAGCGCCAAGGACTTAACCCGGCGGCTCGTGGGCGCGGCCGAGCACCCCTTCGTGGATGCGATCGGGCACCCCACCGGGCGGCTCGTGGGCAAGCGTGAGCCGTATCCCGCCGATTTCGACGCCCTCAGCCGCGCCTGCGCGGCCGCGGGTTGCCTGCTCGAGCTCAACGGGCACCCGGAGCGCATGGACCTCCCCGACACCCTCGCCGCCGCCGCCAAGCGACACGGCGCGCGCTTCGTGCTTTCGACCGACAGCCACCAGCCGGGCAATCTGCCATTCATGAAGTACGCGGTGGACCTGGCGCGGCGGGCAGGGCTCGAGGCGGCGGACATCGCCAACACACGCCCGCTCCCCGAGTTCACCGCGCAGCTCAAGCGAGCCCGCGTAGTCTGACGGTGGTGGAGTCCGAGACGATCAGTAGCCGAACCACAGCTGCACCACGGGCGCAAACGACTTGCGGTGATGCGCCGTGAACCCATACGCGGCCAGCGCGTCCAGGTGGTCTGGTGTGCCGTAGCCCTTGTTGCTCGCCCACGCGTACGACGGATGGTGGCGCGCCAGGAGCTCCATCAAGCGGTCACGCACGGTCTTCGCAATCACCGACGCGGCGGCGATCGAATGGCAGTGCGCATCGCCGTCGACGATCGCGTGGTGCGGCCGGCCCAACTCCGGGAGGGGGAGTCCGTCTACCAGGACATAGGCGGGCTCTACGGGCAGTCGGGCGAGGGCGCGCTGCATCGCGAGGATCGTGGCCCGGCGAATGTTCAGCCGGTCGATTTCGCGCACGCTCGCCGCGCCCACACTCACCGCTAGTGCCCGGGCACGCACCACGACGGCAAGCCGCGCGCGCCGGGCAGGCGCGAGCAGCTTCGAATCGCGCAGCCCGCGGATGATCTTGCAGTGCGGTGGAAACACGACGGCCGCGGCCACCACCGGACCAGCCAGGGGACCGCGGCCTGCTTCGTCGACACCGGCGACGAGTCCGCCCCCCGCCCGCCAGAACGCGATCTCGCGCTCGAGCGTGGGGCGGGGGCCTCTCACGCTTCTTGCTTCTCCGTCGTCTCGGGCACGATCACGCTGCGCTTCTCCCGAATGCGCGCCGCCTTGCCGGCGAGCCGCCGCAGGAAGTAGAGCTTGGCGCGCCGCACGCGGCCCTTGCGGACCAGCGCGATCTCGGCAAGCGACGGCGAATGCAGCGGAAAGATCCGCTCGACGCCCACACCGGCCGAAATCTTGCGCACGGTGAACGTGGCGTTGATCCCGGCGCCGCGGCGCGCGATACACACGCCCTCGAACGCCTGCAGGCGCTCCTTGTCCGCTTCCCGCACCCGCACCATGACGCGCACCGTGTCGCCGGGGGCGAATTCGGGAATCCCGCTCTTCAGGCCTTCCCGCTCGATCGCTCTCAGTCGTTCCATCGCCCGCTCCCTCAAGTTCTGCCGTGCGCCCGTCCCGGCCGCACCGTGTGGTCTAGTCGTCCAGCTGTTTCGCCCACAGATCGGGCCGGCGCTCACGCGTCAAGCGCTCTGCTTCCGCCGCGCGCCACGCGGCCACTTGTTCGTGATTCCCGCTCAACAATACCGCCGGCACTTCCATTCCGCGATAGCGCGGCGGCCGGGTGTAACTCGGCGGCGAGAGCAGCCCGTCGTAATGCGAGTCGGTCGCCGCGGACGCATGATCGCCGAGCGCTCCCGGCAGCAATCGCACCACCGCGTCAAGCACGCACAGCGCCGCCGGCTCGCCTCCCGACAGCACGAAATCGCCGACCGACAGCTCTTCGGCGCCCAATCCGTCGGCCACGCGCTGGTCCACGTCCTTATAGTGACCGCACAGGAGCGTCAGCTCCGTGCCGACCGCGAACCGTACGGCGTCCTGATGCGTGAACACTCGCCCCCGCGCCGACAACAGGACGATGGGCGGCGCCGCCCGGAGGTCTTCCACCGCCTCGAAGAACGGCTCAGGCTTGAGCACCATCCCCGCCCCGCCCCCATAGGGGGAGTCGTCGACGGTCTTGTGCCGATCGTGCGTGTACGCCCGCAGCTGCACGACACGGTAGCGGACCAGCTGCTGCTCTGCCGCGCGACCGAGAATGCTGGTGCGGACGGCCGCCTCGAACATCTCGGGGAAGAGCGTCACGACGTTAATCCCGAGCATCGCCCTCGTCCACGGCGACCAGGTGGTCCCGCCACGCGTCCACGACCGCCCGGGACGTGACGCCCACGAATCCCAGCAGCCACTCGCGGTGGTACGCACGCCGCCGCGCGACCACCAGGGGACCCGCCACGACCTGCCGCTCCGCGTTGATGACGAGCAGCCGGGCCTTCGGCGTGAACACCGCGCCCGGATTCTCCACCAAGGGGAGCACGGCCACTTCCCCTCGTTGCCCGTGCGGCTTGCGCAGCCGCCCGACTACGCGGGGCGTTGGCCCAGCACTCCCGCCTGCTTGAGGAGCGAGCGTACGGTGTCGGTCGGGAGCGCGCCCTTATCGAGCCACGCCCGCGCCTGCGCCGCATCGACCTTGATGTCGGCCGGGTTGGTGCGGGGGTTGTAGTGACCGAGGGTCACGACGAAGCGCCCGTCGCGTGGCGAGCGCGAGTCCGCTACCACGATCCGGAAGTAGCTCTGCCCCTTCCGCCCCACGCGTCGCAGCCGAATGCGAGTTGCCATAACGTCGTCAGGTCCTTTTCAAGAGCTTCCGCAGGCCGCGAGCCGCTGAGCATCACTGGATCGGCCCGCCCGGGGCTCAGCCCCCGCCCCACGGCGGCGAGCCGCTCGGGGAGGGCCGTAAACATAAGCCTGGAAACCTAGTTAGCGAGTTGCCGGAATCCAAGTGGGTGGGGCGGGATGGCTCCTGGGGGACCACCGCTCGATTTAGGCGCGTTCAGCGCACCCCGCGTGTGACCCGGACCCGCGGGACCCGCCGCCAGCCGGCCCACCCCGGCGGGGCGTCGACCAGGCGCACGGCCGGCACGCCGTTCAGCACCAGTTGCTTGATCTCAGAGCGCCGGCCCGCGCGCGCCCCGGTGCGCCGCTTCGCCCACGCGCGCACGATCGCCTTCGAGAAGCGCGTGCCCGACGCCCGGTCGTCCCACAGCGTGTACCAGACGAGCGCATCGGCTCGCGCCCCGAGCACCCGATAGCGATCGCCGTCCCAGCCCGTCGCCAGGAGCGCGGCCGCGCTGTCGTCGCCCAGGTACTGCTCGAGCAGCAGGCGGATCTCGAACTCGCCGAGGTCGTCCTCATAGCGCACCGTCTCGCGCCCGGCGGGCTCGAACGCGATGCCGTCCGGCCGATCACCCGCCGCGTAGCGGGCCGGGTGGAGGATCTGCTCAGTCGAGATCGGCATCAGGGTGCCATAGGGCTGCTTCCCCGGGTAGGCGTGCGCGAACCAGCGCACGAACTCGGCGCCCCCCAGGTAGGGAAAGATGAGGCTCTCGCGCAGCCACAGCGGCGCGCGGGCGAACTCCCTCATGCCGTCCCGCTGGCCGGCGAGCGCGGTCCGCAGGTTCCAGAAGTTCGGCATGCTCTCGATCTTCTGCTCCGGCATGAGCACGAGGATCTGGGCGAGGGTGGCTTGGCCTTCGAGGATCGACTGGGCCGCGCTGCGTCGGTCGTTCTGGCGCTTGAGTTGGATGAGCGAGTCCAGGTTTACGTACTGATGCTGGAGTGCGTGCACCAGCTCGTGCGAGATGACGAGCCGTGCCTGGCTGGGATCGACGTCGGTGGGGAGGTAGAGCGCGTTGGAGTCGGCGTCGAAGTACCCGGCCACTTGTTCGGTGAGGAGAGCGATCAGGCTGCGCCGCAGGTCAAAGGAATCGGGGATGAGCCCGAACAAACGGTACGCGGCCTGGACGCCCGCGAGCTCGGCGGGCGGCAGATCGTCGTCGAACTTGTGGATCACGTAGTCGCGGACCTGGAGCCGGGTGCGACGGAGCACGGCGGGCGACTGCTTGAACTTGAGCCCCGTAGCGCGCTCGACGGCGGGCATCATCTGTTGCACCGCCTGGCGCAGCTCGGCCTCGTTGCGGACGTCCTGCGCCCGCTGCTCGCATCCCGCGCCCGCTCCCGCCACCACGCTCACCAGCGCCACCACGGCGAGCCTGCGGTGGCTCACGCCTGCCACTCGATCCCCTTGCCGACCGCGGCCCCGACCACGCGGGCCACGTCTCGGCCCGTGACCACAATGCCCTGGCGCTCGAGTTCCGCGCGCAGCAGCCGGTCGAGCTCCGCGCGCCGGGCCGCGAGGGTGGCCGCCGGTCGGGATAGGTTCGCCGGCGGTGGCGCCGTGTCCGTCGCCTTGCCGCCCTCCGAACCGGCCGCCCCCCGCCGCCCCGTGCCACCCAGCATCTTTTCGATCTCCTGCCCGATCCGCTCGATCATCGGCCCGATCTCCGCCATCAAGTCCTCCGCCGGCTCCTGTTCGGGCCGCTCGTGCGTCACGCCGCGCCGGATCATCGCGTCCACCTTGCGCCGCTCGCGGATGAGGCGGTCGAGCTCCTCCGACACGGCGGCGGTGGCTTGCGCGTGAGCGCACGCCTCGTCGAGCACGTCGATCGCCTTGTCGGGTCGTGCCCGCTCGGGTACGAAGCGGTCGGTCAGGACGATGGCCGCCTTGAGCGCGTCGTCGGTGAGCGCGACCGCGTGATGGCGTTCGAGCCGGGGGCGCCGCGCCACGAGGACCTCCCAGGTCTGGATCGCGTCGAGCTCCTCGACGAGCACCGGTTGGAAGCGGCGCTCGAGTGCCGGGTCGCCCCGGATCCACTTGTCGTACTCGCTGCCCGTCGTCGCCCCGATGACACGGATGTCGCCCCGCACGAGCGCCGGTTTCAGCATGTTCGCGGCGTCCATCGCCGCCCCGAGTGCCGTCCCCTGCCCGATGAGATTGTGCAGCTCGTCCACGAACAGGATGAGATCGGGATCGGCCGACAGCTCGCGCACGAGTCGGCGGACGCGCTCCTCGTATTGGCCGCGGAAGGCGGTGCCGGCGAGCAGCGCCACGTGGTCGAGCGCAACGACGCGACTGTCCTTGAGCGCGGGCGGGACGTCCCCAGCGGCGATGCGTTGCGCGAGTCCCTCGACGATCGCCGTCTTGCCGACGCCGGCCTTGCCGATGAGCGCCGGGTTGTTCTTGCTCTGGCGCAGCAGGATGTCCACCACCCGGGCAACCTCGGCATCGCGGCAGCGCACGGGCTCCAAGTCGCCGCGTCGGGCCAGCGTGGTGAGCTCCACGCCGACGCGCTCCAGCACGTCGCCCGAATCGAACAGGCCCTCGAACCCCTCAGCCATCCCTCACTCGCCGCGCAGGAAGTGTTGATACCAGGCGATGATGCCGTCGCCCATCACGAACGTCACCGCGGCTCCCAAGGCGAGGAATACACCGAACGGCACGAGACGCTTCTTCTTGAGCGAGAGGGGCACAAAAATGAGGCTGCCGAGCAGAGCCCCGAGGAACACCGTCAGGAGCACGCCCTTCCAACCCACGAAGGACCCGACCATCGCCATCATCTTGATGTCGCCGCCCCCCATCGCCTCCTCCTTGAACGCCCACTGCCCGAGTCGGGCCACGGCGAAGAGCAGCGCGAAGCCGACCGCAGCGCCGAGCACCTTGTCGAGGAAGCCGGTCACGCCGCCTCCCAGGGACAGGGCGAGCCCGAGGACGAGGCCGCCCCAGGTGTATTCATCGGGGATCAGGTAATGCCGCCCGTCGGTGACGCCGATGCCTAAGAGGATCGTGCCGAACAGCGCGGCCGCGAGGGCGTGCAGCGACACGCCGTACAAGAGGAGGGCAGCCACCCAGATCGCGCCCACCGCCGCTTCGATGATCGGGTATTGCCTCGAGATCGGCTCACCGCAGCGACGGCAGCGACCGCGCAGCAGCAACCAGGAGAGCACGGGGATATTGTCGCGCCAGGCGATCGGTTGCTTGCAGCGGGGGCACGTGGACGACGGCGTGAGGAGCGACATGTCAGCGGGGAGCCGGACGATGCAGACGTTGAGGAAGCTGCCGAGACAGAGTCCCAGGAGCCCCGCCGCGACGAGCAGGATCGGGTCAACGGCCACGCGTCACCTCGTAGAGCAGGATGCCCGCCGCCACGGCGACGTTCAGGGACTCGGCGCCCTGGGCCAGCGGGATCGCCACGCGCTGCGCGGCGACGGCGTTGAGTTGCGGGCGGATCCCCGCGCCCTCGTTCCCGACGATGACGGCAATCGGCCCGCCGTCCCGGCGGCCCTCGTCCCCCTTGCCGAGCGCCCGGTAGAGCGGCGTACCATCTGCCGCGGCCGCCCACAGCGTCACGCCGTGCTTGCGCGCCCAGGCGATGAACGCGGCGTCGTCCAGCAACACGACCGGGTGGCGGAACGTCGCCCCCATGGCGGCGCGCAGCGCCTTGGGACTCGTGGGGTCGGCCGTGCCGCGCAGCACCACGGTACCCGCCGCACCGAGCGCGTGGGCCGTGCGGATTAGCGTGCCCACGTTCCCGGGGTCCTGCACCCCATCGATCACCAGCGCCACGGCGTTCGGCCGCGGCACGAAGTCGGTCGCCGTCCAGCGCCGCGGCTCGATCACGGCGATGATACCCTGGGGCGTCTCGGTGTCGGCGAGCTGGGCGAAGCTGCGCACGCCGATCTCCTCCACGCTCACGGCGTGGCGCTCCAGCTCTTCCACTAGCGCGGTGCCGCGCGCCGTGCGCGCCAGATCGGGGGCGACCAACGCGCCGCGCAGCGTCACCCCCGCAGCGAGGGCTTCCTCCACGAGCCGCACCCCTTCGATCAGGGCGAGCCCGCGGCGGCCCCGCGCCTTGCGGCGTTGGAGATCACGGATCGTCGATTGCAGATTACTAGCGATGAGTGTCCTCGTGTGTTCCCGGCGGCGCCCGGGCCTTCAATATGTCTCGAAGCGGCGGAGGGGCGCTACGTGAAGATCGCCCTCACGATCGCCGGCTCGGACTCGGGCGGCGGCGCCGGGATCCAGGCCGACTTGAAGACGTTCCATCAGTTCGGCGTCTTCGGCACGAGCGTCATCACCGCGGTGACCGCCCAGAACACCCTCGGCGTTCCGGCGTGGGAGCCGATTTCCGTCGGCCTGGTCGTGCGCCAGCTCGAGGCCCTCGCCGCGGATTTACCGCCGGTCGGCGTCAAGTCCGGCATGCTCGGCGCCGCGGCCATCGTCGAGGCAGTCGCCGCCGTGATGGCGCGGCAGCGGTTCCCAAACTACGTGCTCGATCCCGTCATGGTGGCGACGTCGGGCGAGCGGCTGCTCGAGCGCGACGCCGAGCAGCTCATTGCGCGACGCCTGGTCCCACTCGCCACGCTCGTCACTCCGAACCTCGCCGAAGCGGCGATCCTCGTGGGCGACACCGTTCACACCGCCGACGACATGGAGCGCGCGGCCCGTGGGCTCGTGCGGCTCGGAGCGCAGGCGGCGCTCGTCAAGGGCGGACACTTGACCGGCCGGGAGGTGGTGGATGTCCTCGTCGCGGAGGGCCGCGCGCGCCGCTTCACGCACCCCCGGCTCGAGACGACGTCCACGCACGGTACGGGCTGCACGCTCTCGGCCGCCGTGACCGCGGGCCTCGCCCTCGGCCGTCCGCTCGAGCGCGCCGTCACCGACGCGCTCGACTTCGTACACCGGGCGATGGCCGCGGCTCCGGGACTCGGGGCGGGCCACGGGCCGCTCAACCACTTTGTCCCGGCCCCGCCACGACCGCCCACCGAGGGGCTGTAGTGCCCCGCCCGTTTCTCACGGCCCGCTGGTCGGACATCGTGCTCCTCACCTTCGAGGCGCCGGAGGCGCTGCTGCGGCGCGCCATCCCGCCGGGCGCCGAGCTGGACCACTGGAACGGGCGAACCCATGTGAGCATCGTCGCCCTGCACATGCGGGACGTGCGGATCTTGGGGTGGGGCATCCCCGGCTTCACGGCGCATCCGCAGGTGAACTTCCGCACCTACGTCCGGTGCGGGGGCGAGCCTGGCGTCTGGTTCATTCGCCAGTTCGTGCCGAGCCGCGTGATTGCCGCGGTGGGCCGGTTGCGCTACGACGAGCCGCTCTTGCCCACGCCCATCCGCCGCCGCGTCGTGGACGCACCCAGCGAACTGCGGGCCGAGTACGCCGTGGGCCCCGAGGCGCTCGGCTGGCACGTGAATGTGGCCGGCTCGCGCGCCGCCCGCATCCCGGCTGACACCTCCCCGGAGCACTACTTTACACAGCGCGGCTTCGGCTGCCGCGCCCGGGCCGACGGCGCACTGAGCGTGTTTCGCGTCGCGCATCCCCCGTGGGCGGTGCGCGAGGTCCGCAGCGTCGACTACCGATTCGATTTCGGGTCGTTGTACGGCGCGGAATGGGAGTTCCTCAACAAGGCCGCAGCCGTGTCGGTCGTGTTCGCCGAGGGGTCGGCGGTGGCGGTCTACCCTCCTGCGGTCTACCCGCCTACGGATTCCGCCAGTACGTGAGCTTGATCAGGAAGATGGTGAGGGCGGGGGAGACGGAGAGCGGGCGGAGAGCGGTAGCTATCAGAGGCCGGTCACCACTCCCCGGATCAGCCGCTCGAGCTGACCGGCGACCTGCCGACCCGCGTCCAGCACCTCCTCGTGCGACAGCGTCTGCGCCGACAGCCCGGCAGCCACGTTGGTGATGCTCGAGAAGCCCAGGCAACGCATGCCCCGCGCCCGCGCCGCGATCACTTCCGGCACGGTCGACATCCCTACCGCATCGGCTCCGATGCGCTCGAGCATCCGGATCTCCGCCGCGGTCTCGAACGAGGGACCGAGCAGGGCTGCGTACACGCCGTCCTCGAGCGGAATCCGCTCCGCCTGCGCGACCTCGTGGGCGCGACGGCGGAGCGCGCCGTCATAGGGATCGCTCATGTCCGGGAAGCGCAGCTCCCCGTCGGCGACGGGCCCCACGAGGGGGTTCCGGAACATCAGATTGATGTGGTCGGCGATCAGCATCAGCGTGGGCGGTCGGAAGGTGCGGCGGATCCCACCGGCCGCGTTCGTCAGCACCAGGGTGCCGACGCCGAGCCGAGCGAACACCCGCGTCGGCAGGGCCGCGACCTCAGCCGAGTGGCCCTCGTACAAATGGAAGCGGCCGCTCTGCACGAGCACCGGCACGCCCGCCAGTGTCCCGGCCACGAGCTCGCCTTTGTGGCCCGGCGCACCGGGTTCGGGGAAGCCAGGAATCTCCCGGTACGGGATGCGGCGCGCCGCGTCCACGGCATCCGCCACCCCCGCGAGCCCGGACCCAAGCACGACGGCGACGCGGGGCTTGAGCGTGCCGAGGCGTTTCGCCACGACCTCCGCGGCCTGGGCGGACGGGCCCCCCGTGCCCAGCGCCGCCACGCTCACAACAGCATGCCTGCCAGCGTCGCCGAAAGGAAATTCGCCAGCGTGCCCGCGATCATGGCGCGGAACCCGAGCCGGGCGAGGTCGTGCTTGCGGTCCGGGACGAGGGCGCCGATGCCGCCAATTTGGATCCCGACGGAGCTGATATTCGCGAAGCCGCACAGGGCAAAGGTCGCGATCGTGAACGACAGGGGGTCCAGGTGGGCCTTGAGGTCCGCGAGGTCCTTGAACGCGATGAACTCGTTCAGCACCATCCGCTCGCCCAACAGGCTGCCAATGGTCCCCGAGTCGTGCCATGGCACGCCCATCGCGAACGCGATCGGCCGAAAGATCCAGCCGAGAACCGTCTGGATGTTCTCCGGAAACCAGGCGAGATGGCTGTGCGTCCATCCGAACGCGCCGTTGACCAGCGCGACCAGCGCGATGAAGGACACCAGCATCGCGATGACATTGAGCATCAGCTGGAGCCCGTCGGTGGTGCCGCGAGCGGCGGCGTCCACCACGTTGACATCGGTGCGGGGGATTTCGACGCGCACCTCACCGAGGGTCTGGGGTGTCTCCGTCTCCGGCTCGATGATCTTCGCCATCATGATCGTTCCGGGGGCGGTCATGATCACGGCGGTGAGCAGATGCCGCGCCTCGATCCCCATCGCGATGTAGGCCGCCATGATCGAGCCCGAGACGTGAGCCATCCCCGC
>WNFD01001840.1_pt1 | contig 23458 bp, 23 predicted proteins | sample 5400491 | NCBI WGS metagenome assembly WNFD01 (sample SAMN13153343, study PRJNA577476) | soil metagenome | isolation source: 120 cm saprolite under Douglas fir tree site 2 hole 2 replicate 2 | place: USA:California | collected 2015-04-18
GTGCTCGGTCTTCGTCGAGCGGGCCAAGCCCTCAAGCTCGGAATGCTCCTCGTTCGTCAATATGATCGCAGTCGCTTCAGGGATGCCGCTCATGCACCCCCTGAATCACGACTCATCGATCAGCGATAGTGGGCACTAGTCTGGGTCGCCCGGACGAGCACCCCGTTGCGCATCGCGCAACGGGAACCCCGCCACGCCGGGCGATGACATACCGAGGCTCGGCAAAAAAATGGGCCGGCAAGCCGGCCCGGAGCATTGGGGATTGAACCATCGAAAACAAAGGGCCCGGTCTGCTCGAACCCCGGGGGGCTGGGGGGCTGAGGAATCCGGAGTTTTCGCCGACCGGGCCCTGAGAGATTTCCGTTTCGCAAGCTACCGCGGCGCGGCCTGGGCCGAATTAGGGCCGTATTATGAAGTTTCCTAACGGTTTCGTGAATCCCGGGCTCGTTTCAGCGAGAAGCGTCCCGAAACGGCACGATTTCGGCGGCTTGGCTCGACGCCTCGGCGTCGAGCGAGCAACCCCTTGCGATAGGCGGAAAGCGGCGCGATCATCCGGTATCGACCCTCTTGTCTCCGGGAGGCGCCATGAGCTTCGGCGATATCGAACCGAGCGAGCCCCGCCGGGGCGAGGCTTTGAGCGGACCGCCGCACCTCGTCCCGCACGTGACCTTCGAACGCGGCGAGCTCGACCACATCCTTGGGCTCTATGGGCGCAAGGTTGCCGAAGGCGAATGGCGGGATTACGCCATCGATTTCCTCAAGGACCGCGCCGTGTTCTCGGTATTCCGCCGCGCGTCCGAGATTCCGATTTACCGCATCGAGAAGAACCCGCGGCTCTCGCGCCGCCAAGGGGTCTATAGCGTGATCTCGGCGACCGGCCTGATCCTCAAGCGCGGGCACGAGCTCGAGCGGGTATTGCGGGTGCTCGATCCCTTGCTTCACCTGGTAGCCGGCTGATCGATTTGCCCGCCCGCTACGCGGGGTCGGCCGTTGCGCCCGGCCCGAGCGGCCGCTGCATCAGCACGGTGTCGAGCCAGCGGCCGTGCTTGAAGCCGACCGCTTCGAGCGTGCCGATCAGGCGGAACCCGGCGGCACGATGCAGCGCGATCGAGGGTGTTTGCGCAGAATCGCCGATCACCGCGATCATCTGCCGGAAGCCGCGCCGTTCGGTTTCGGCAATGAGCGCGTCGAGGAGCGCGCGGCCGATGCCGCGGCGGAGCGCCTCGGCGGCGACATAGACGGAATTTTCCACGCTCCAGCGATAGGCGGGCCGCGCCCGATACGGCCCCGCATAGGCATAACCCAGCACCGCGCGCTCGGCCTGCGCGACCAAATAGGGATAGCCGGCTTCGACGATGGCCCGCCAGCGTCGCGCCATCTCCGCCTCATCGGGCGGCTCGAGCTCGAACGAGGCGGTTCCGCACCGGACCGCATGGGCATAAATGCCCGCAATTGCCGCGATGTCTGCGGCCGCGGCCGGGCGAATCAAGAGCTCGGGCATGGCGAGCCCCCGGAAGCTTCCAAAACGACGACGCCCCGGCGATGGCCGGGGCGCCTTCACGCGCGCGTTTTAGTCCCTCAGCGCCGATCGCCCGCCAGGCGCAGCAACATCAGGAACAGGTTGATGAAGTCGAGATAGAGCGAAAGCGCCCCCATGACCACTTTGCGGCCCGCGACGGTGCCGTCGTCCATGGGCTCGTACATCTCCTTGATCTTCTGGGTATCCCAGGCGGTCAGCCCGGCGAACACGATCACGCCGATCACCGAGATGATCCAATCCAGCTGGCTGCTGCCCAGGAAGATGTTCACCACGCTCGCGATGATGATCCCGAACAGGCCCATGATCAGAAACGAGCCGAACGCGGTGAGATCGCGTCCCGTGGTATAGCCCCAAAGGCTCAGGGCCCCGAACGCCGCCGCCGAGATGAAGAACACCCGGGTAATCGAGGCGTGGGTGTAGACCAGGAAGATCACCGAGAGCGACAGCCCCAGTGACGCCGCGTAGACGAAGAACAGCGTCCGGGCCGTGCTCGCCGACAGATTATTGATCCGGAAGCTGATGAAGAACACCAGGCCGAGCGGCGCCAGCATCAGGACCCAGGTCAACGGCGTGCCGTAGATCGCCTGTCCGAACGGGGTCAGGGTCAAGGCCCCGGCCGCAGTGGTGGTCACGGCGAACTGGAACGTCAGCCAGGCGACGACCCCGGTCAACGCGACGCCGGCCGCCATGTAGTTGTAGACGCGGATCATGTGCGCCCGCAGGCCGGTCGCGAGCGCCCGGTCGGCGCCGAAGCGCCGCGTAGCTGCGTAATTCCGGTCGAAGTCCGACATCGAAGTATCCTTTCTATCGCCCCGCCGCGGGGATGAACCGATCCGGCAAGGGCAAGACGCCGCGGCCGCGAGCCGCCGGCACCCGATGCGCCAAATCTAGTGCTAGATCATGGCGGGCGCTAGATGGGCCATTCTCGGTGCCGGGTCCAGTGCCAAACTGACACGTCCGTCCGCCCCGCGACTTTACAGGTTGCGCAGCACCGGCCCGGGCTTGTGGCTGAGCGCCGTGAAGGTCCCGACCAGCCCTAACGCCACCGTGAGCGCCAGCGCGGCGAGCGCGACCAGGATCGCCGGCCCGGGCAGCCACACGAAGGCGATCTCCATGACCTTGGTCACGACCAGAAAGGCGGCGATCGAGCCCGCCGCCAAGCCGAACAGGGCGGTGGCAAGCCCGAGCAGCAGATATTCGAGCGCGTAGAAGCCGAGCAGCCGGCCGCGGGTCGCCCCCAGCATGCGCAGCACCACGGCGTCGTAGACCCGGCTGCGATGCCCGGTCGCGAGCGCCCCCGCCAGCACCAGAACCGCCGATACCAGTGTCAAGGCGCTGGCGCCGCGAATGGCCAGGGTGAGGTCGAGCACCAGCTTGGCGATCGCCTGCAGCACCTCCTTGACGCGCACCAAGGTGACGGTGGGAAATGCCTCGGCCGCGGCCTTGAGCAGCCCGATCTCCTGCTCCGCCGTGCCGCCCGCCGGATAGGTCAGCGTGGCGATATCGGCATAGGGAGCCCCACGGAAGCTTCCCGGCGAGAACACCAGGACGAAATTGATCCCCAGCGTTTCCCAGTCGACCGAGCGCAGGTTCGCGACCGTGGCGGCGATGTTTCGTCCCAGCACGTTGACCACGATCGGATCGCCGAGCTCGAGGCCCAACCCTTCGGCGATCTTGCGCTCGATCGAGACGAGCGGGGGGCCGTCGTAATTCTCGTCCCACCATTGCCCGGCAACGACCCGGGATCCGGGCGGGAGCTCCCGCGCGAAGGTGATGCCGCGGTCGCTGTTGAGGACCCACGCGGCGCTCTGGGACGGGCGCAGATTTTCCGCCGCGACCCCATGGACGCTGACGATGCGCCCGCGCAGCATCGGCACGCGCTCGAGCTTGGCGCCGGGCGCGTGCTGCTCGATGAAGCGATCGAGCCGGGCGGCGTCACTCGCTTGCACGTCGAGGAAATAGAACGACGGTGCCCGCTCCGGCAATCCCGCCGTGAACTGCCGGCGCAAATTGCCGTCGATCAGGGTCAAGGTCACCAGCAGCGCCAATCCGAGCCCCAAGGACAACACGACGACGGACGTCACCGCGCCCGGCCGGTGCAAATCGGCAAGGATCAGCCGAAACAGGCTGGAGCGCGGCCGCGGCGCGCGTCTCGCGGCTGCCATGAGCGCAAGCGCGATCAAACGCAGCGCGACGAACACGGCGGCGGCGGCGGCGACGAAGATCGCCGCGAGGCGCCGGTCATAGGCGAGCACGATCGCCGCCGCGGCGAGCACCGCGACGGCGGCGGCCGCCCCGAGCATGTAGCGGGCCCGGGGAAAGCGGCGTTGCGGCGCCACTTCGTCGCGGAACAATGCGGATACCGGGACGTCGTGGGCGCGCCCGAGCGGCCACAGCGCAAATGCGAGCGCGGTCAGCACCCCATAGAGCAGCCCCACCGCCAGCTGGTCCGGATAGAGCGCGGGCGCGATCGGCACGGGAATGATCGCCCCGAATGCGGTGGCCAGCAGGAACGGGACCGTCGCGCCGACCGCTAGCCCGATGCCGATGCCGAGCAAGGCCAGCACCAGCACCTGGCCGAGATAGATCGAGAAGATCTCCCGGCCGGTGGCGCCGAGCGCCTTCAGGGTCGCGATCACGTCGCGCTTGCGATCGAGGTAGCTCTTCACCGCGTTGGCGACGCCGACGCCGCCGACCAGCAACGAAGTCAGGCCGACCAAGGTCAGGAATTGCGTGAAGCGCGCGATGTTGCGGCCCAGCCCGGGAGAGGCATTGTCGCGGGTTCGGATCTCCCAGCCCGCATCCGGAAAGGCGTTGCGCGCCTCGCTCACGGCCGCGTCGGTCGCGCGGTCGCCGGCATCGGTGTCGGGCAGGCGCAGCCGGTAAGTCCAACGCACCAGGCTCCCGGGCTGCAGCAATCCGGTCGCGCGCAGCCCGGCTTGGCTCATCAGCAGCCGCGGCCCGAATGCGATCCCGGCGGCGAGCTTGTCGGGTTCCGCCTCCAGGCTCGCCCGGATTTCGACCGTGCTCTCGCCGACGCGAATGCGTGATCCGGGAACGAGATCGAGGCGGGCAAGCAACGCCGGATCCGCGGCCGCGCCGAAGATGCCGTCGCGCGCCGCGAGCAGTTCCGGCAGCGGCCGAAGCGGGTTCGAGCGGACGGCGCCGTAAAGCGGATATCGATCGTCGACCGCCTTGATCTCGATGAGCGCGGCGCGCCCGTCGTCGGCGCGCGCCATGGCCCGCATGATGGCGGCGACCGATACGTGGCCTTTGCTCTCCAGGAATGCGCGCTCCTGCGGATCGGCTTCGCGATGGATCAGCGAGAACACGGCGTCCCCGCCCAGGATGACCCGGCCCTCGCGCGCCAGCCCATCGGCCAGGCTTCGCGCCAGCGATCCCACGCCGACGATCGCCGCGACGCCGAGCGCAATGCAGGCGATGAACACATAGAAGCCGCGCAGGCCGCCGCGCAGCTCGCGCAACGCGAGCCGCCATGCCAGCGCCGTCCCGCGCCGCCGGCCGGAGGCAAGCGAGAGAGCGCGGCTCATGCACGCAGCCGCTGCAGCGCGTCGGCCGCGACGATTCGCCCCGAGCGCAAATGCACGACGCGCCCGCAGCGCTCGGCCAGCGCTTGATCGTGGGTCACCAAAACGAGGGTCGAGCCGCGCTCCTTCTGCCCCTTGAACAACAAATCGATGATCTGCGCGCCGGTCGCTTCGTCGAGATTGCCGGTCGGTTCGTCGGCGACGAGGATGGCCGGGTTGGGCGCCAGCGCGCGGGCGAGCGCAACGCGCTGCTGCTCGCCCCCGGAAAGCTCGGCCGGGTAATGGGAGGCGCGATCCCGCAGGCCGACGGCGTCGAGCTCGCGTGCCGCGATATCGAACGCGTCCGCGACGCCGGCGAGTTCAAGCGCCACCGCGACGTTCTCGACCGCCGTCATGGTCGGAATCAGGTGAAAGGACTGGAACACGATGCCGATGTGACGGCCGCGGTATCGCGCGAGCGCGTCCTCGCCAAGCGTGCCGAGATCGCGGCCGTTGACGAGAATACGCCCCGTATCCGGTCGCTCCAGCCCGGCCATGACCATGAGCAGCGTCGATTTGCCCGACCCCGAAGGGCCGACGAGGCCGACCGCTTCGCCCGTTGCTATATCCAGGTCGAGGTCTTTGAGGATATGAACGCGCGCCGCGCCCCGGCCGAGCGAGAGGTTGACGCCGGCAAGCGCGATCGCCGGCATCGCCCCCGTCGAGGTGTCGTCCATGTGGTCTTTCCGTGCGCGAGTTGAGCGGCTCAAGGAACCCGTCCGATCCCGCACATATGGGAAACGGCCCGGGGCGGTCCAGACATTTGCTGGGGCATCCCTCTTCACGATCGCTTGGGCCGCGGCAATTCTCGGCGCGGCGTTCATCGCCGCGCTGCCGCTCGGCGCCTCCGAGCACCCGGTCAAGATCGTCGCCTTGGGCGACTCGCTCACCGCCGGCCTCGGCCTTGCACCCGAACAGACGTTTCCGGCCAAGCTCGCGCAAGCCTTACGGCAAAAGGGCATTGCCGTGGAAATGGTCAATGCCGGCGTGTCCGGCGATACGGCGTCCGATGGCGCTTCCCGGTTGGACTGGTCGGTACCGGACGGCACCGATGCGGTGATCCTGGAGCTCGGCGCCAATGACGCGCTGCGCGGCATCGATCCGAAGCTCACGCGCGCCGCGCTCGAAAAAATCCTGCGGCAGCTCAACGAACGCCACATCGCCGTGCTGCTTGCCGGCATGCGCGCGCCCCGCAACCTGGGCACGGCCTATGTGGAGGCGTTCGACGCCGGATTTCCCGAGCTTGCTGCAACATACGGCGTCGTCTTTTATCCGTTCTTCCTCGACGGCGTGGCGACGGAGCGCGGGCTCAATCAGCCCGACGGGCTGCATCCGACCGCGGCCGGGGTCGACGTGATCGTCGCGAGGATGCTGCCCAAGGTCGAGGAGCTGGTCGCCCGGGTACGCACGGCGCGCGGCTCTTGAAGCCTTGCCTCGCGTCCGCAAATCTTTGCACATTGCGCCGCCTCCGGTCGCCCGACCCAGCTCCTGGGTTCGGAGGAGAACATGCCCCGCCTTTTCACCGCGCTGGAGATTCCCCGCGAGATTGCGTTTTCGCTCTCCATGCTGCGCGGCGGCTTGCCGGGCGCGCGCTGGATCGATCCGGAGAACTATCACCTGACGCTGCGCTTCATCGGCGACGTCGACGACGTGCTCGCCCACGAGATCGCGTCGCTGCTCGATCAGGTCGATCGGCCGGCGTTCGAGCTGCGCTTCGACCGCCTAGCGTCGTTCGGCGGCCGCCGGCCGCGCGCGGTAATCGCCGCCGCCGCGCCGGTCGCGCCCTTGATCGAGCTCCAGGCCGAGCTCGAGCGGCTGATGCAACGCATGGGGCTCGAGCCGGAAGGCCGCAAGTTCACGCCGCACGTCACCTTGGCGCGGCTGCGCGATTCCTCGAGTCACCAGGTGGCGGATTATCTCTCGGCGCGCGGACCGGTTCCGGTCTCGCCGTTCCCGGTGTCGCGGTTCGTGCTGTTCTCGTCGAAAAACTCGGTCGGCGGCGGCCCCTACGTGGTCGAGGCCGCCTATCCGCTGGCCGCCTGAAGCGGCAATCAGACCCACGACCAAGAGCGCGCCAGGGGATCTCATGATACGCTGCGCTGCCAGGCAGAGAGGCATTCTGGTATCATGGGCAGCATGACGACGAAGCTCAAAGAACTGCTGGAGCGCGCGGAAGCCTGGCCGGAGGCCGCGCAGCACGAACTGGTGCAGCTGGGCGCTGAGATCGAGAAAGAACTGCAGGCCGGCGAGTATCAGGCCACGCCGGAGGAGCTGGCGGCGATCGACGAAGCGCTCGAACAGATCGCGCGCGGCGAGGTGGCGACCGAGGCGGAAGTGGAAGCGGCGTTCCGGACATTCCGCCGCACATGAAAGTTGAGTATTCGCCCCGCTCAGTTGCCGATCTTCGGAAAATCTCTCTCGAGAGTCGCGCATTTGGGGAGGCCGTATCAGCGGCCGTCGAGGCTCGCATCCGAGAGGTCGTGGCGCGAATAGCGCAAGCTCCGGAGGGTGCGCGGCGGCTCGTCCGGCGTCCATCCGTGCGTGTGGTTCCGCTGGTTCGATATCCCTACAAAATTTTCTATACGATGGCAGGGGATACAATTCAGATACTTCACATCCGTCACACGTCGCGGCGCCCATGGAAAGGCGAACGCGGCTAGAGAAAGGGATGCGGGAAGCTTGTTCTCCTCACGCAGTGACGCGCCGCGATTCACAAGCCCGAGCGCCTTGAACCTCCGTCTCACGGCCGCAGCAGCAGCTTGCCCATCACCTTGCGGTCGGACAGCGCCTTGATGGCCTCCGCGGTTTTCTCCAGCGGATAGACCGCATGGATATGCGCGGAGAGCTTGCCCTCGGCGCACCAGCGGGCGATGTCGGCCATGTTGGCGCGGTGGGCCTGCGGATTGCGCTCGGCCCAGGCACCCCAGAACACCCCGACGATCGCCGAGCTGCGGAGCAGCACGAGATTGGTCGGGATCTTCGGGATCTCGCCGGCCGCGAAACCGATGACCAGGAACCGCCCGCCCCAGGCCAACGCGCGAACCGCCGGCTCCGCATAAGGTCCGCCGACCGGATCGTAGACGACGTCGACGCCCTTGCCGTCCGTGACGCGGCGCAACGCGTCCTTCAGATCCTCCTGGGTATAATTGATCGCTTCGTCGGCCCCGTGCTCGCGCGCGAAGGCAAGCTTCTCGGGCGAGGACGCGCAGGCAATGACCCGGGCGCCCATCAGCTTGCCGAGCTCGATCGTGGCCAGCCCGGTGCCGCCCGCGGCGCCGAGCACGGCAAGCGTTTCGCCGGGCTTGAGCTGCGCGCGATCTTTCAGCGCATGGAGCGTCGTGCCGTAGGTCACGGTCAGTCCGGCGGCATGGTCGAAATCGAGGCCGTCCGGCAGCTTGATCAGCCGCTCGGGATTGGCGACGAGGCGCTCGCGCGCCGCGCCCGCGCCGATGTGGCCGAGCACGCGATCCCCGCGGCTGAGCGCGGTCACGCCCGGCCCGACGCTCTCGACGACGCCGGCGAATTCCGCCGCCGGCGAGAACGGGAACGGCGGCTTGTGCTGGTATTTGCCGGCGATGATCAGCGTATCGAAGAAATTGAGGGCCGCGGCCTTGACCTCGACCAAAACCTCGCCGGGTCCGGCGACCGGATCGGGCAGGTCCTTGAGCTCGAGATCGTCGGGGCCGCCGAAGCGGGTACACAGGATGGCTTTCATCGGGTGCGCCTTACTGGCCTGCAGGATTGCGGCGCGATTTATCGCAGCATCTCGGCCGGCGATCCAGGGTGCGCCCCTCGCGGCGCGAAGGCGGCGCGCGCGAGCGTGTTGACGCGGAAATGCAAGAATGCGTCCCATTTGCCGGGGTGCCGCCGTGATTCGGCCAAGTTTCGCAGGATGTTCGGACGGCGCGGACCTCATCTATTCCTCTTGGGAACTGCGAGGGCTGATGATCACCTTGGCTCTGAACCGGATCGCGCTGCCGCTCGCCGCCATGCTGGTACTGAGCTCGGTGGCCGGCGCCCAGCAGACGGCCGCCCCGAACCCGGCCACTGCCCCTGCCAAGCCTAAGCCCGCGAAGCCTGCCGCCAGGCACGCCACGCCCAAAGGAGCGCCGGAGGCCGCCGCCGTTGCGGGCGCGCAGCCGGCGCTGCTCGGTCAATACGGCCAATGGGGGGCCTATGCGGCCCAGAGCGGCAACAGCAAGGTTTGCTTCGCGCTCGCCAAGCCCGCCAGCGCGCAGACCAAGCCGCCCAACAAGCCGCGTGATCCGGTGTTTTTCTTCGTCGCATCCCGGCCCGCCGAGAACGTCAGGAACGAGGTCTCGGTCATCATCGGCTATGCGTTCAAGCCCGCGACCGACGCGACCATCGAGATCGGCCCCGCCAAGTTCGCCCTGTACACCCAGAGCGACGGCGCCTGGATCAAGAATGCGGCCGAGGAGGCGCGGCTGGTCGATACCATGCGCAAGGGCACCGACCTCGTCGTGAGCGGCGCCTCCAGCCGCGGCACGGAATCGGTCGACCGCTATTCGCTCAAGGGATTGTCCCAGGCCCTCGACCGCACCGCGCAGGAGTGCAGGTAGGGCACGCCTCGCCGTCGTTCCGGGTTCCCTCGCGTGGCTCGGGCCCCGGGACGAGGAGGCAAGGATGTTGCTTCGCGCGCCTGGGCGCGCCATTTGTGCTAAGACGCGCGCCAACGCCCGTGCGCACCCAGATTCATGCGATGACACTTACCCGGCTTGCTCCCGATCCTGCCGCGCGCCGAGCGGCGGCGGACGTTCTCTTGGAGAAGACGCCGCTCGAGCGTTATGTACCGCCCGCCAAGCCGTCGCTGGTCGGACTCTCGCGTCCGGCGCTCGCGCAAGCGCTCGGCTCGATCGGGGTGCCGGAGCGCCAGCTCGACATGCGGGTCTCCCAGATCTGGCATTGGCTCTACGTCCGCGGCGCGCGGCATTTCGAGGCGATGTCCAGCGTCTCGAAGGATCTGCGCGCGGAGCTTGCCGCGAATTTCACGCTGGCGCGGCCGCAGATCGCCGCTGAGCAGATCTCGGTCGACGGTACGCGCAAGTGGCTGTTGCGGCTTCCCGGCGAGCACGCGGGCGAAAATCCCCACGAGGTCGAGTGCGTCTACATCCCGGAGGCGGACCGCGGCACCTTGTGCCTATCGACCCAGGTCGGCTGCACGCTGAATTGCTCGTTCTGCCACACCGGAACGCAACGCCTCGTGCGCAATCTCACCGCGGGCGAGATCGTCGGCCAGGTGCTGCTGGCGCGCGACCGGCTCGGCGATTGGCCCGGCGCCAAGATTTCCGAAGGCGCGTCGGTGCCGAGCGACGGCGGCCGGCTCGTTTCCAATGTGGTGATGATGGGAATGGGCGAGCCGCTGTACAATTTCGAGGCGGTGCGCGATGCGCTGCTGATCGTCGCCGACGGCGACGGGATCTCGATCTCCAAGCGCAGGATCACGCTGTCGACCTCCGGCGTGGTGCCGAACATCGCGCGATGCGGCACCGAGATCGGCGTGATGCTCGCGGTCTCGCTGCATGCGGTGCGCGACGAGCTGCGCGACGTGCTGGTGCCGCTCAATCGCAAATATCCGATCCGGGATCTGCTCGCCGCCTGCCGCGCCTATCCGGGCCTGTCGAACGCCAGGCGCATCACGTTCGAATACGTCATGCTCGAGGACGTGAACGATTCGCTTGCCGATGCCAAGGCGCTGGTCCGGCTGCTGGCCGGAATCCCGGCGAAGATCAACCTGATCCCGTTCAACCCGTGGCCCGGCAGCCGCTACGAATGCTCCGACTGGGATCGCATCGAGCGCTTCTCCGAGGTCGTGTTCAATGCCGGCTACGCTTCTCCGGTGCGCACGCCGCGCGGGCGCGACATCCTGGCGGCCTGCGGGCAGCTCAAGAGCGCGACCGAGAAGCTTTCGGCGCGCGAGCGGCTCGCGCTTCGCGCCATGGCGATGACGGACTGACGTGGCGCTGATTGCACGCATGTTCGTGGTCCTGTTCGCGTTCTTTGCCGCGAGCATCGTCGCGGGGCTCGTGCTCACGCTCGGCCTGCTGCCGCCGGAATTCGATGAGCTGGCGCCGATGCCCGGCGCGCATGCCGGGTTCGACCTCGCGGTGGCGTTTTCCGCCGTGCTGATCTCCGGCTATGCGCTGATCCCCGCCATGCTGTTCATCGCCATTGCCGAGGGGTTTCGGCTGCGCTCGTTCCTCTTCTATGCGGGGTTCGGGGCGGCGATGGCTTTGTTGACCGCTCACGGATGGAACTTCTCCGTGGACGGCTCGCCGGCCTACCCGTTGGTCGGGCGCGAGCAGGAGGTTTTCGCCGCGGCCGGCATCGCGGCCGGGTTGGTCTATTGGGCGCTGGCCGGCCGCAAGGCCGGGGCTTGGCGCGCCGACCGGGCGCATTCCAAGGCGCTGGTGCGATAGCCCATCCCGCACCTCCTCCGCTAGGGAAACCTGCATGAACCGCACCGGCCTCGTGATCGCGCTCGTTGTCGGCGCAATGACCGGCCTCGTGTTCGGATGTTTTCCGCGGCTCGATCTGAAAATTTCCGGCCTGTTCTTCGATCCCGAAACTCGGCAATTCACGCTCCTGTATCAGGTCCTGCTCGGCCAGTTGTCTTGGCCGGCGCATCTGCGCGACGCGAGCATGTGGATCGTTGCGGCGCTGGCGGTACCGGCCGGCGTGGCGCTCGCGGCCAAATGCGTGCTGCCGACCGCGCGCCTGCGGATGGGAGGCCGTGCCATCGTGTTGCTGCTCGCAAGCCTCGCGCTTGCCCCCGGACTGCTGGTCAATGTCGCCCTGAAGGAGCATTGGAATCGCCCGCGGCCGATCGCCGTGCGCGAGTTCAACGGCCCCGACCGTTTCGTGCCGTGGTGGGATCCGCGCGGCGAGTGCCGGCACAATTGCTCCTTCATCGCCGGCGAGGCATCGGGCGCGTTCTGGACGCTCGCCCCGGCGGCGCTGGCGCCGGCGCCCGTTCGGATCTTCGCCTATGCGGCGGCGATCGCCTTCGGGGCCGCCGTCGGCGTCCTGCGCATGGCGTTCGGGGCGCATTTCTTCACCGACGTGGTGTTCGCGGGCGTGTTCACGTTCCTGATCGTCTGGATCGTTCATGGCGCGCTGTATCGCTGGCGAAGAACGGCGATCTCCGACCCCGCGTTCGAGCGCGCGATCGAGCGCGTCTTCATGCCGCCGCATGCGGCGCTGCTGCGGTTCGTAGCGCGGGTTTCCACCCGCGCGCGGCGCGCCGGCCCGCGTCCCGGCGGCACCTGATACCCAACTTGCGCGGCAAGGCGTTGCGCCTATAGTCCGCGCGGCTCAAGCCAAGTTTTTTCGTCACGGACCTCGTCATGAAGCGCGGCAGCGTCAACAAGGTGGTGCTCGCCTATTCGGGCGGGCTCGACACGTCCATCATTCTCAAGTGGCTGCAGACCGCCTACGGCTGCGAGGTCGTGACATTCACGGCCGACCTCGGCCAGGGCGAGGAGCTCGAGCCGGCGCGACAGAAGGCGCTGCTGCTCGGCATCAAGCCGCACAACATCTTCATCGAGGACCTGCGCGAGGAATTCGTGCGCGACTACGTGTTCCCGATGTTCCGCGCCAACGCCCTCTATGAGGGCCAATACCTGCTCGGCACCTCGATCGCGCGGCCGCTCATCGCCAAGAAACAGATCGAGATCGCCGAAAAAGTCGGCGCCGACGCGGTGGCGCACGGCGCCACCGGCAAGGGTAACGACCAGGTCCGGTTCGAGCTCGGCTATTACGCGCTCAACCCCGACGTCAAGGTGATCGCGCCGTGGCGCGAATGGGACCTGACTTCGCGGACCAAGCTGATCGAGTTCGCCGAGCAGCATCAGATCCCCATACCCAAGGACAAGCGCGGCGAGGCGCCGTTCTCGGTCGACGCCAATCTGTTGCACACCTCCTCGGAGGGCAAGGTGCTGGAGGACCCTTCGGTCGAGGCGCCCGACTACGTCTATTCGCGGACCCAGGATCCGGAGCAGGCGCCGGACCGGCCCGCCTATGTGACGATTGCGTTCGAGCGCGGCGATGCGACCGCGGTCGACGACGAGAAACTCTCGCCGGCTAATCTGCTGGCGCATCTCAACGAGCTCGGGCGCGCGCACGGCATCGGCCGGCTCGATCTCGTGGAGAACCGCTACGTCGGCATGAAGTCGCGCGGCCTGTACGAGACGCCGGGCGGCGCCATCCTGCTCGCGGCCCATCGTGGCATCGAGCAGATCACGCTCGATCGCGGTGCGGCGCACCTCAAGGACGAGCTGATGCCGCGCTATGCCGAGCTGATCTACGACGGCTTCTGGTTCGCGCCGGAACGCGAAATGCTGCAGGCCGCGATCGATCTCAGCCAGCAATTCGTGGCCGGCCGCGTGCGGCTCAAGCTCTACAAGGGCCAAGCCGCGGTGGTCGGCCGCGAGAGCCCCTATTCGCTCTACGATCAGGAGCTGGTGACATTCGAGGACGGCGGTGCCGCCTACGACCAGCATGATGCGGAGGGGTTCATCCGGCTCAACGCGCTGCGCTTGCGCACGCTGGCGCAACGCCGGCGCAAGCTGGGGCGGTAACTTTTCCCTCCCCGCAAAGCGGGAGGGTGGCGAGCCCCGGACTTGATCCGGGGCGAGCCGGGTGGGGAACTTCGGATAGGCTCCGCCGTGGGAGATCGCCTCACCGACGCTCACTTCGTTCGCGTCCGCCCTCCCCCGTCGAACCCGGGTGTTCCCGGGTTCGGCCATTGATCGTCTGGTCCAAGTCGGAAACATCCGACTTGGACGCGGAGGGATGGCGAACCCGCTCGGCCGCACATACCTTGGGGCGGTTACCTCGGAAGCGCGAGGGTTTCCCATGGGCTGGTCGGTGAACATCGGCACGATCGCCGGAACGGCGGTGCGCATCCACGTCACGTTCCTGCTGTTCCTGGTCTGGATCTTCGTCGCGAGCTACATGTCGGGCGGGCCTCAGGCCGCATGGAACAGCACCGCGTTCATGGTGCTGCTGTTCGCCTGCGTGCTGGCGCACGAGTTCGGCCATATCTTCACCGCCCGAGCGTTCGGCGTCGCGACGCCGGACGTCACGTTGTTGCCGATCGGCGGCGTGGCGCGGCTCGAGCGGATCCCGGAAAAGCCCCAGGAAGAATTTTTGATCGCGATCGCCGGCCCGCTGGTCAACGTCGCGATCGCGTTCGGTCTCGTCGCGTTGGCGGGGGCGAACCTCGATGCCCGGCACCTCGCGGCGGTCGAGAGCGCCAGGATCTCCATGGTCGATCGCCTGGCGGCGGTGAACCTGTTCCTTGCCGCATTCAACATGATCCCGGCCTTCCCGATGGACGGCGGCCGGGTGCTGCGCGCGCTGCTCGCGATTCGGCTCGGCTTTGTGCGCGCCACCGAAGTTGCGGCCACCATCGGCCAATGGGTGGCGTTCGGCCTCGGCTTTCTCGGGCTGCTGTACAATCCCATGCTGATCTTCATCGCGATCTTCGTGTATCTGGCCGCGGCATCCGAGGCGCGGCTGGTCTCGTTGCGCGCCATGTCGCGCGGGGTCCCGGTCAGCTCGGCGATGGTGACGCAGTTCGTAACGCTCGCTCCCGAGGCGCATATCGACGAGGCGGTCGAAACCCTGCTGCGAACCAACCAGAGCGAATTCCCCGTGGTCGACGCCGGCGGCCGGCTGGTCGGGCTGCTGGGCCGCGGCGACATGATCCGCGCGCTCAAGCAGCTCGGGCCCGACGCCCGCGTCGCGGAAGCGATGACCACCCAGGTTCCTACCATCGGCTACCGGCAAACGCTCGACGAGGCCTTCCGCATCCTCCAGACCAAGTCGGCGCCGGCCGTGGGCGTGATCGACGCAGCCGGCAAGCTCGTCGGGCTCATCACCTCCGAGACGTTGGGCGAGATGCTGCTGGTGGGCGAGGCGATGCCGAAAGGCTATCGCTTGGGCCCATGGGGCCGCCGTGCGGCGTGAGGCCATGTCCCGGACGAGCGAGCGCGAGGCGCGAGCGGCGATCCGGGACCCAGGAGTAAGTCCGCGAAGCGTCCTTATTGCTCTTGCAGCAGGCTAAAGTCGCTTCGCAGACTCACTCCGCTTCGCGCCACGCGGACCTGGGAACGCGGGCAGCCATTGCCAGCGCCGGCGTCGCTCTGATATTCCCGCGTGGCCGCGCCGCGGGTCCCAGACGGACCCGCGGCCGGTTTTTTTGGAGCCTTCATGTCGCTGCGCAACGTCGCCATCATCGCCCACGTCGATCACGGCAAGACCACGCTGGTCGACCGGCTGCTGCAGCAATCCGGCGCGTTCCGGGAAAACCAGCGCGTGGCCGAGCGGGCGATGGATTCCAACGAGCTCGAGCGCGAGCGCGGCATCACCATCCTGGCCAAGGTGACCTCGATCCTCTGGCACGGCACGCGCATCAACATCGTCGACACGCCGGGACACGCCGATTTCGGCGGCGAGGTCGAGCGCGTTCTCAACATGGTCGACGGCGTGATCGTCCTGGTCGATGCCGCCGAAGGCCCGATGCCGCAGACCAAGTTCGTGGTGTCGAAGGCCCTGAAAGTCGGGCTCGAGCCGATCGTGGCCATCAACAAGGTGGATCGGCCCGACGCGCGGCCGACCGCGGTGGTCAACGACGTGTTCGACCTGTTTGCCGCGCTCGATGCCAGCGAGGAGCAGCTCGACTTTCCGATTCTCTACGGCTCCGCCAAGCAAGGCTGGATGGCGGCGCATCCGGCCGGACCCAGGCAGGACATGCAGCCGCTGTTCGATCTCGTGCTGCGCCATGTGGCCCCGCCGGCGATCGAGGAGGGGCCGCTGCGCATGCTCGGCACGATCCTGGAAGCCAACCCGTATCTGGGCCGCATCGTCACCGGACGCATTCGCTCGGGCTCGATCAGGCCCAACCAGATCGTCAAGGTGCTGGATCGCACCGGCAACCTGGTCGAGGAGGGCCGCGTCTCCAAAGTGCTGGCGTTCCGCGGGCTCGAGCGCACCGGCGTCGAGGAGGCGTCCGCCGGCGACATCGTCGCCGTCGCCGGCCTGCCCAAGGCCACCGTATCGCACACCTTGTGCGCGCCGGAAGTGGTCTATCCGCTGCCGGCGCAGCCGATCGATCCGCCCACCCTCGCCATGGCGTTCCGCGTCAACGATTCGCCGCTTGCCGGCACCGAAGGCGACAAGGTGACGAGCCGGATGATCCGCGAGCGGCTGCTGCGCGAGGCCGAGGGCAATGTGGCGCTGCGGATCGAGGAAGCGGCCGACGAGGATTCGTTCGAGGTGGCGGGACGCGGCGAGCTGCAGCTCGCCATCCTGATCGAGACCATGCGCCGCGAGGGCTTCGAGCTCGGCATGTCGCGGCCGAAAGTGCTGTTCGAGCGCGGCCCGGGGGGCGAGCTCGAGGAACCGATCGAGGAGGTCACGATCGACGTCGATGAGGAATTCTCCGGGATCGTGGTGCAAAAATTATCCGAGCGCCGCGCCGAGCTCATGGACCTGCGGCCCTCCGGCGGCGGACGCCTGCGGCTCGTGTTCCATGCGCCGACCCGCGGATTGATCGGCTACCAGGGCGAGCTGCTCTCGGACACGCGCGGGACGGCGGTGCTCAACCGGGTGTTTCACGCCTATGCGCCCTACAAGGGCGAGATCGAGGGCCGCCACACCGGCGTGCTCATCTCCAACGGCGACGGCCAGGCGGTCGCCTACGCGCTGTGGAACCTGGAGGACCGCGGTCCGATGATGATCGAGCCGGGCACGCGGGTCTATCGCGGCATGATCGTGGGCGAGCACAGCCGCGGCAACGATCTCGTCGTCAACGTGCTCAAGGGCAAGAAGCTCACCAACATCCGGGCCGCCGGCAAGGACGAGAACGTGCTGCTCACCCCGCCGCTGCGGATGACGCTGGAAAAGGCGCTGGCCTATATCGCCGACGACGAGCTCGTCGAGGTCACGCCGAAATCGGTCCGGCTGCGCAAGAAGATGCTCGACGAGAGCCAGCGCCGGCGCCAGGAAATCAGAGATCAGAAGTCAGAAATCAGAGGTCAGAAGGAGTTCTCGGGAACCTCCGGCTTTTGACTTCTGACTACTGCGTCCTGGCCGGGTGCGCGGCCAAAAACTTGGTGACGATCGGCGCCCAGATCGGGATCGCATTAGGCGAATCGACGAAATAATGGCCGTCGTCGTCGAACGCCGGCAGCAGATGGTATTCGGCTTCCCCCCCGCCCTCGCGAAACGCATCGAACATGCGCTTCGACAGAACCGGGCCGGAAAACGTGTCGTTCTGCGTGTAGATCCACAGCATCGGGATGCGGGCGGTGCGGCCGAACTCGCGGATGGTCTCGACCAGCCGATTGGGCAGGCAATTGTTGAACGGCTTGCCCTCGGCGTGGCCGCCGCGGACGCCGGCAAAGTTGATGATGGCGCGCACCCCGGGAGGATTGAGGCTCGCCAGCGCCATCGCGCCGAAGCCGCCCGCCGATTGCCCGACCACGACGATACCGTCGCTCTCGATGAACGGCTGCGCGGTCATGTAGCTGAGCGCCGCCTGGTCGGCGGCCGCGACCGCAAGCCCAGAGCTGAGAAAATCCGGGTCCCGGCACTGGCCGACGTCCTCGAAGAACGGGCCGCCGGTATCGCCGTGCCCGGGACGCTGCGGGGCGGCGACCGCAAAGCCGTGCTTGGCGAACCATAGCGCCGCGTCGTTGAACTCCAGCAGCGGAAAGTATAGGCGCTGCACGCTGTCCCCCGTGGTCCCGTGGTTCATGAGCACCAGCGGAAACGGCCCCTCCCCCGGCGGCCGGAACACCGTCGTCTGCATCGGCACGGCCGGATCCTGGGAGGGCAACAGCCAAAGCTGGCGCCGGGACTCGCCAGCCTCGAGATCGACCGGTCCCGGCATCAGCACGACCGGCCCGGCGACCACGCCGGCCGCCAGCGACAGCCCGATCAGCACGCCGGGCACCACACGCCGCATCCATTTCTTCATCGACCCACCTCAGCCGCGCCTCCCCGCACCCCTTTGCGCCGAGCCCGGCAGTGGTGCATCCGTGCAACGGTCCTCGACATCGTTAACTCTTGGTTAACACAACACTTGAATAAGCCCCGCCCACTTTGCTTCAATCCGGTCATGAGTACCGCCCTCATCGAGATTCGCCGGGCCAAGCCCGTCGACGCCGTGGCCGTCGCGGAGACCCACGATGACGCCTGGCGTACGGCATATCGCGGCATCATCCCCGGCGCGGAACTCGAGAAGCTGATCAGCCGGCGCGGACCGGCCTGGTGGGAAGCCGCCATCCGCAAGGGCAGCCGCGTCGCGCTCCTGATGTTCGCCGAGCGCATCGCCGGTTACGCCAATTACGGCCGCAACCGCGCCCGCAGCCTCACCTACGACGGCGAGATCTATGAACTCTACTTGCGGCCGGAATTCCAGGGCCTGGGCTTCGGCCGCCGGCTGTTCACCGCGACCCGGCGCGATCTCGCCCAGAGCGGCTTGCGCAGCCTGGTGATCTGGGCGCTGTCCGACAACGATTCGGCCGTCGAGTTCTATCGCGCGCTCGGCGGCCGCGCGGTTGCGCGCTCCTCCGAGCGCTTCGGCGACAAGACGCTCGACAAGGTGGCGTTCGCCTGGCAGGCCTGAGTCGGGTCTCACGACACATTCCCCACATTCGGTGCGGCAAGACCGGCGAGCGCGCACGCCGCCCGGACCGTGTTGGCCAAGAGGCAGGCGATCGTCATCGGGCCCACCCCTCCCGGCACCGGCGTGATCGCTGCCGCGACCTCGCACGCTTCCGCGAAGGCGACATCGCCGACGAGCCGCGGCTTGCCGCCCGGCCCGGCGATGCGGTTCTGGCCGACGTCGATGACGATCGCCCCCGGCTTGATCCAGTCTGCTCGCACCATCTCTGCGCGCCCCGCCGCAACATACAGCAGGTCGGCGCGGCGGCACACTGCCGGAATTTGTCGCGTCCGCGAATGGGCGATGGTCACGGTCGCGTTCTCGGCGAGCAGCAGCTGGGCAAGCGGCCTGCCGACGATGTTGGAGCGGCCGACCACCACGGCCTCGCAGCCCGCAAGCGAGGGCGAAACCGTCTTGGTCAGCAGGATGCAGCCGAGCGGCGTGCAGGGAACGAGCGCCGGCAGGCCGATGGCGAGGCGCCCGGCGTTGAGGGGGTGAAAGCCGTCGACGTCTTTTTCGGGATCGATCGCGGCAATCACGGCCTTGGCGTCGATTTGCGGGGGCAGCGGCAGCTGCACCAAAATGCCGTGCACGGCCGGATCGGCATTGAGCCGCCCGATCAGCGCCAGCAGATCGCGCTCCGGAACCCCGGCCGGCAGCCTTTGATCGAAGGAGCGCATTCCGGCCGCGACGGTGTGGCGGCTCTTGCTGCGCACATAGGCGGCGCTCGCCGGATCCTCGCCGACGAGCACGACGGCAAGGCCGGGGATCAACCCGTGCTCCGCGCCGAGCCGGCGCACCGCGGCGGCGATCTTCGCCCGCAGCTCCGCCGCGATCGCCTTGCCGTCGATGATCCGCGCCCCCATCCCCTTGCCCCGCCTCGGCCACCCCGGCCGTCAAAGCTCGCGAACGATCCGGTCCAGGCGCGCGGCCAGCGCCGCCCCATTGCCGAAAATCTTGATTCGCTTGAGCCGCGCGCCCGCGCCCGCCTCCAGATGCACGTCGCGGGCCGCCACGCCGAGCTGTTTGGCGAGCAGGCCGATGAGCGCCGCATTGGCCCCGCCTTCGCTCGGCGCGGCGCGCACCCGCGCCTGGAGCAGTTTGCGGCCGTCCGCGAGCGTGCCGACGCCCTCGATCACATCGCGGCCGCCCTTGGGGGTGAGGCGAACACTCAGGCGCAGGCCATCCGCGACCGCGATCCAGGGAGGCCCTGCCATCGCCTTACGGAACATAAGGGTAGATGTAGCGGATGATGACTTCCTGGATGAAATAGATGATCAGAATGAGGATGACGGGCGAGATGTCGATGCCGCCGAGATGCGGCAGCACCGCGCGGATCGGGCGCAGCGCCGGCTCGGTGATGCGGTAGAGGAAATCGGCGATCATCGCCACCGCCTGGTTGCGGGTGTTGACGACCCCGAACGCGATCAGCCACGACAGGACGGCGGCCGCAATCAGCAGCCAAATGTAGATCTGCAGCACGAGGAGAATGACGTCGAGGAGCGCGCGCATTCGGGTCCGGCCTGAGCGGAGGCGACGCGAACATGTAGCGGGGTTGTGTCCCGCAAACAAGCGCTCCGGTGCCGGTTTCTGTGCGCCGCGGAGCGCGCGCTTGACACCCGGTGACCCCCGCCGTACATGGCCGCACTCGCTTGCGCCGCGCCCTGTTGCGCTTCGCCGCGCGTTTTACGGCGTCGAAACCGGATCGAGTTCTTGATCTTTGCGGCGGGCGACGACATTTTGCGCGGAAAGCGACCGGGGCCGTAGCTCAGTTGGGAGAGCGCCGCAATCGCACTGCGGAGGTCAGGGGTTCAAATCCCCTCGGCTCCACCACGGAAATCAGTCGCACGGCCTGATCTTCGTCGGCCTCACGCGAGGTATCACGAACGGCAAGTGTTCGGTTGCACTCGCTGCCGATCAAGCGGCCCTGCGCTTCTGCGAGGGACGGATCAACACATCGGCCGGGATGCCGAGCTGCTCGTGCAGCCGCCGGATCATGGCAATCGAAAGACTTCGCTTTCGATTCAGCACTTCCGCCACGCGCGTCCGCGTGCCGATGAGAGGCTCGAGGTCCTTGCGGGTCAATCCTTGCTGCTCCATGCGGAACTTGATGGCTTCGATCGGGTCCGGTGGATCCATCGGATAGTGTTCGGTCTCGTAGACGTCGATCAGCGTCGCCAGCACGTCGAGGCGATCTCCCGCGGGCGTGCCGCTCCTCGCACCCCACAATCGTTCGAGTTCGGCAAGCGCTTTCTTGTAGTCCGACTTCGAGCGGATCGGCTTCAGCTCACCGGCCATGTTCCACCTCCGTCACGTCGATCCGATCATAATCCCTGTGCCTCCCGATCCACTTGATAGCCGTGGGCGCGCCAGACAGAGGCTGAACAGCCGGCATCTTCTTCATCATCCGACATCCTCAAAGGTAGTGGCGAACCGCAAGTAACGTTCGCCCTTCCATCTTCGTCGATTGCAGCAAGATCGGATCAGTCTCGGCAATGTCGGCACAGCAGATCTCAAAAATCTGACCACATCCAATGCCGACTTGGAAATCCGACTCCTGTTCGGCTCGATCAGCGAGCTTTTCCAAAAAAATGGAGACGATGATGAGACTCCCGCTTTTGGCCGTCCGAGTGGCAGTGGCTTGCGGCATAGGCTGCTCGCCGGCCTATGCCGCGACTTATCAATGGCCCTATGACGGTCAAGCCCCGCTGCCGCCAAGCCTGAGCGATCAAACCGCTCAACCTGAGTGCGGCTTTGCGGCCACCGAATCATGGGGTCCAAATGGATTCCAATGGTGCGACCCCAGGAATGTGTACCCTAGTCCCCGGGCTGCCCGTTCCTACCCACGCCGGTGAAGTTACTTCAGCCTTATCGGTGCATAGCGTGCCCGGTCCCGGCCGGGATCGCGAATTGCGGACTGGCGTGCAACCCGATGCGCGTCCGGATCACTCCGGCAATCCGGCCTGGCGCAGGCCCGCTTCGTACTTGGCCAGATCTTCCGGCCGGTACGGTCCCAGCGCCTCCCGGAGCGTGGCAATGCGCAGGCCCGGATCGAGCTGCCGCATTCGTTCCACGGCTTTGCTCGCCTCCTCCATACGCCCGGCGAGCGCGTTGCCGGCGGCGGCGATGTAGAGCGCGGCGCGGGCACCCACCGCCATCCCCGCCCATGAAGCGGCCTCGTCATAACGGCCGGCGAAGAAATGCGCGTGCGCGGTCGCGGCTCGCACGTCGGCGATGAGCGGATCGAGCGGGCTCAGGCGCATGGCGTGCGCGAGGTGCTCGATGGCGAAGTCGGGCTGGCCGAGCCAGATCCTCGCCCAGCCGCTGTAGAGCCAGGCCCACGCCAAGTTCGGATTGAGCGCGACCGCCCGATCGATGGAGGCCACCCCGGCCGCCATATCGCGAACGACATAGGCGAGCACGAACCCGGCCGCGCTGAGCGCGACGGCGTCGTCCTTGCCCAGCTCCGCCGCCCGGCGCGCCAGCCGTTCGCTTTCGGCGATCTCGCGCCCTCGATCCTGCATCCAGCCGCTCACCTTGCGCTGGAAGCAGCACCACGCCGCCATGCCGTACGCCGACGCGAAGCCGGGATCGAGCTCGATCGCCCGGTAGAACAGTTTCAGCGCCTCCTCGTTGCCCTCCCGGGTCCACGGGTGAATGCTGGCGTGCGCGCGGAGATAATAATCGTAGGCGTCGAGGCTCTCGGTCGGCTTGCGCCTGGCACGCTCGATCTCCGCCTGCTCAAGCTTCGGCGCAATCGCGCCGACCACGCTCTCGGTCACCTGGTCCTGCAGCTCGAAAATGTCCTCGAGCGCGCCGTCGAAGCGGTCCGCCCACAGGTGCGTGCCGCTCGCGGCGTCGATGAGCTGCGCCGTGATGCGCACCCGGTTCGCCGCCTTGCGCACGCTGCCTTCGAGCACGTAGCGCACGCCAAGCTCGCGGCCGACCTGCTTCACGTCGACCGCATGGCCCTTGTAGGTGAAGCTCGAATTCCGCGAGATCACGAACAAATTGCGGAAGCGCGACAGCGCCGTGATGATGTCCTCGACCATGCCGTCGGCGAAATACTCCTGCTCCGGGTCGCCGCTGAGATTCTGGAACGGCAGGACGGCGATCGACGGCTTGTCCGGCAGTGCCAAGACCGGCCGCGCATTCGCTGCCGCGCCACCGGGCCGCACGCGAAAAACCCGCACCGGCCGCGCGATGTTTTTCAGCCGCTGCTCGCCGGCGTCCTCGAACGCGACGTCGAGCTTGCCCCGCACCTGCCGCTGCGCGTCATCGGAGAGGCAAATGCCGCCGGGCTCCGCCAGGCCTTCGAGCCGCGCCGCGACGTTCACGCCGTCGCCGAAAATGTCCCCGCCGTCGAGGATGATGTCGCCGACGTTGATGCCGATGCGGAACTCGATGCGCTGCTCCTGCGGCAGGTCCGTGTTGCGCTCCGCCATGCCGAGCTGAACCGCGAGCGCGCAGCGCACCGCGTCCACCACGCTGCCGAACTCGGCCAGCATCCCGTCGCCGGTGGTCTTGACGACGCGGCCGCGGTGCTCGGCGATGCTGGGATGGAACACGGCGCGCAGGCAGTCCTTGAGCTGGACGTGCGTCCCCTCCTCGTCGATGCCGGTGAGCCGGCTATAGCCG
>WNFD01002609.1_pt1 | contig 23453 bp, 22 predicted proteins | sample 5400491 | NCBI WGS metagenome assembly WNFD01 (sample SAMN13153343, study PRJNA577476) | soil metagenome | isolation source: 120 cm saprolite under Douglas fir tree site 2 hole 2 replicate 2 | place: USA:California | collected 2015-04-18
CCCAGCGCATGGGAATCGCTCCGCCGCACAAAGGTATTTCTTAAAGCGCCAATCACTACCCCACAAGGTGGAGGCTATAAGAGCCTTAACGTCACAACGCGCACAACCTTTGGACTGTACGCGAATGTGCGTCCTTGCGTCTCCTATTATCCATTTGTTGAAACCAAACATCCTACGATGGATGTGGTCATCATTCGTGAGAATGAAGAGGACCTCTACACTGGTATTGAGTATCGTCAAACCCACGACATGGTCGAAAGTTTAAAACTCATCAGTCGACCTGGGAGTGAAAAAATTGTACGCTATGCCTTTGAGTACACCAAAAGCCATAATCGCAAGAAGGTTACATGCTTCATAAAAGATAACATCATGAAGCTTACCGATGGCCTGTTCCACAAAGTATTCAATGAGATCGCGGAAGACTATCCAGAGATTGAAAGCGAAACCTGGATCGTCGATATTGGCTCGGCCAAACTTGCCGATACCCCGGAGGCATTCGATGTTATCGTGCTTCCCAACCTCTACGGTGACATTCTGTCTGACGTGGCAGCCCAGGTGGCCGGCTCGGTAGGACTGGCAGGATCAGCAAATATCGGCGATCGCTTCGCAATGTTCGAGGCCATTCATGGCTCTGCTCCACGTCGCGCAGGGCAGAACCTCGCTAATCCATCAGGCCTGTTACTCGCCGCAGTGATGATGCTGGTGCATATAGACCAGCCGGATGTTGCAACGCTGGTACATAATGCCTGGCTCCGCACTATCGAAGATGGCATACACACATATGACATCTATGTTGAGAGTGTAAGCAAGCAGAAAGTAGGCACTAAAGAGTTTGCTGAAGCAGTCATCGAACGTCTGGGCAAGCAACCACATATGCTCAGAGCGGTCAACTATACGACTGCTCCACAACATCAAGAATATATATCAGTTGCTATGGAGCAACCAAACGAGCGGAAAGACCTTGTAGGCGTGGATGTATTCCTGGATTGGCACGATGGTACTGCTGATGAATTAGGCGAAGCATTCAAAATTGTCAGTGGTGACGGTCTCGATCTCTCAATGATTACCAATCGCGGCGCGAGAGTGTGGCCAGGAGGTATGCCCGAAACATTCTGTACCGATCACTGGCGCTGCCGCTTCATGGCACCGAATCGAGGTGCAACGATTAGTCACACGCAGGTAATCGCACTACTCCAGCGCATAGATGAATCTGGTTTTGACTTTATAAAAACAGAAAACCTGTATAACTTCGATGGCAAGATAAGTTATTCCGCAGTGCAGGGAGAGTAACATGGTAATTGATGAGATACTGGCTTACAATGAGCAATTTGTGCAGCAGAACAGATTGCCTATCATTGGACATACACCGCGCAAACGCATGGCCGTAGTAACCTGTATGGATTGCCGACTTGTGCAAATGTTCGAGCAGGTACTTGGCCTGGAACGTGGTGACGTCATTGAACTGCGAACGGCCGGTGCAACCATTTCCGATCCCGAACGCGAAGGTGGTTTGAGTGACCTCATACGTTCACTTGCAGGAGGAATATACTTGCTAGGAGTGCGGGAGGTCGCGGTGATTGGGCATACACAATGTGGATTGGCACGTGCCGACCCGAATGTATTGATTGCTTCTATGCAAGCATTGGGAGTAGACCCTCAACCACTGATTGAGAAAGCGGGTCCGAAAAGCTGGATCGGCGCATTTGACGATGTGCATGTGAATGTGAAAGAGGTCGTCAATGTTATCCGCAAGAGTCCTTATCTGCCAAAGATACCGGTGCATGGATTGGTGATTGATATCGAGACAGGCAAATTGGAGATGGTTGAAAGAGGGTAAGAGTTTTTGCTCCAACGCACACGACTGCTCCGTTTCTTCTGGACTTTTGTCGCTCTCACTTTCATCTTTTCAGCTTGCAGTACCGTCGCACCTCAGAGCAACAGTAGCAAAACACATACACAGCAACAGAGCACAACGATACAGTCAACGCCGACCCTCATACCTGGTGGTCCTGTGACATATGTTGCGCTGGGAGCATCCGATGCAGTTGGCATTGGCAGCAATATCCCCGGCTCTCAAGGGTATGTACCATTAGTCGCGGCCCATTTACCAAAGGGATCGCATCTGATTAACCTCGGTATCAGTGGTATTCAATTGCACGAGGCGCTCTCGCAAGAATTGCCACTGGCATTGACAACATCTCCAAATCTGATCACTATCTGGCTCGTAGCCAATGACTTCATCGGTGGCGTGACATACGATAACTATTTGCATGACTTGAACACCTTGTTACAACAGCTACAAGTGAGCACACGTGCTCGAGTAGTAATGGCAAATTTGCCCGACCTGACTCGACTACCGGCATTCGCGAATGAGTCATCTTCGCAGAAATTTCAGATGCTCCTGGCAATTCAACAATGGAATAGAAGTATTGCCCAATTGGCAAAAAAATATGGGGTAGTGCTTGTCGATTTGTTCAGTCAAGGAAGCCGGCTAACGGCGCATCCCGAATATATCAGTGGAGACGGATTTCATCCCAGTCCTTCAGGATATGTTCAGTTGGCAAACTACTTCTGGCAGGCGATCAGGGGCTATTGAGAATGTTTCATGCTGGTCTCACCCTCAACGATGAAGACGATGCGCTCACAAACATTCGTACAATGATCTCCGATACGCTCTAACTTGTGAGCTATCCAGAGCAGGTAAGTCGCACGTTGCAAAATGCGGGCATCATTTTGGAGAGCAGGGATAGCACGCGCCCCTTCCAACATCGCCATCAAATCATGACGAACAAGATGGTAACGAACATCTACTACATCATCTTCCTCCCAGATATATCGCGCTGCTTTGGCATCACGATTTGCAAAGGCTTCCATTGTCCCTTGCAAGACACGCCGCGCCTCTTGCCCAAGTTCGAGCATACTATTCAAGATTGATGTTTCTGTAATCTGAGTATCTGCACCTGCGGGAATTAGCTCGATATTTACCTGGGGCATATTACTACTGCGCAGTGGGGCCATACGCAGGATTATTTGCGCAATACCAGCAGCGCCATCGCCTGTGCGTTCGAGATCACCCGCGATTGATAGTGTTGAGGTCAGTAAGCGCAAATCTCGCCCCCCAAGTGGTTGTTGCAGAGTCAACAACCGAATGGCATGTTCTTCTATAGCCACACGCAGGCTATCAATGATCGTATCACCTTCTATGACCATTCCGGCCTTTGCCAGATCACCGGATTCGAGGGCTTCAAGAGCCAGGGCCAGGGCCTCATCTACGAGCGAACCCAGGCGTACAATCTGAGCATCAAGTTCTTGAAGCTCTTTATCTAATACTACCCTTGCCATTGTGCAGTTCCTCCTTCTATTACCCATTTCTTGTGAAAGAAACGTCTTTGCAATATGAGTTTTGCTGCGACTTTCAAAGCGGCCTCACTCCTCACCAACTTACTACGTTAAATAAATTGTAGCACATTTATCATAGAAAAGATAGAGTTGTACCGTAAATACTCGTTCTATTCCTAAAGGATAAGTTTTGACACTTTCTCTAATTGACAGGAATTCTATCGAGTGTTACAGTAGCGTTGTACCTTGAGCTGCAAAGTAAACGAGAAAGAACAGGATGATCCATGTCAACGAAACGATTACTGGGTATATTCGCTCACCCCGATGATGAGGGAACGATGAGCGGCGCAATGTTAGAGTATAGCACATTAGCTATTGAAACTGGCCTTGTATGTGCCACACGCGGTGAGGTTGGTGAAATCGCCGATCCCGCACTGGCAACTCCAGAAAACCTGAGTGAGGTGCGTGAGGGAGAGATGCGCGCAGCCGCTGAAGTATTAGGAGTGCATAATCTGTGGTTCCTGGGGTATCGAGATTCTGGAATGGCGGGCACACCGGAAAACCAGGATCCACGCTCACTTGCTCAGGCGAGTGCAGCAGAGGTGGTGGGGAAACTTGTAGGAATTATTCGCCAATTTCGCCCCCAGGTTATGGTGACATTCGACGAAACCGGAGGATATGGGCATCCAGATCACATTGCCATTTATCGTCATACGACCAGCGCATTTTATGCAGCGGCAGACGCCGCACAATATCCTGAACATGGTCCAGCGCACATGGTCTCTAAGCTTTACTATACTGCCTTTCCGCGCAGTTTTGTGCGGCAAATGGGTGAATGGATGAAGTCACAAAATTATGAGGGTTCTTTCAGGAATCTTGATCCCGAAAAGTTGGGCATCCCTGACGAACTAATCAGCGTACGGCTTGATGTAGAGCCCTGGCTAGAGACCAAAGGGCGTTCGTGGTCCATGCATCGCACGCAGATGGATCCGAACAACGCAATGGCCCAGTTGCCTGAGGAGATACAACGCAAGTGGCGCAGCAACGAATACTATCAACTGGCAGCCTCAAGGGTCGGTCCTGATATCGAAGGCGAGAACGATTTGTTCGCGAGGGTGTAAGTAATCATGAAAGATTATCACATTAACATCTTCTACAGCGAGGAAGACGAAGGATATATTGCCGATATCCCTGATCTGAAGTATTGCTCTGCCTTCGGTGATACTCCTGAGGAGGCTCTTAGAGAAGTCTTGATCGCTAAAGAAGCCTGGCTTGCGGCTGCGCAAGCTGAAAGCAAACCTATCCCCTTGCCCAGATACAAGCCAGTCATTTATCAAGTTGCTTCTTGATTAAAATCACCCAACAGGAAATTTTATCAGGAAGGATACAAAGTGAGGTGTAGTGGCACCCAAGGGGAAGCAGCATGCAGGACACTGCTGTCATGCTGAGCGAAGCGAAGCATCTCTCGGCCCAGCGCGACAGACCCTTCGCTGCGCGGAGGCGTGACACGGTGAGGCATCTTCGGTTGGTGCCTATTGGTGAGGTGTAGTGGCACCCACAGAGGGCGCCAGGCTTCCTACTTCTTCCCGAGCTTCGCCATTACCGCACCTTTGACTAATCCCACCTCTTCGATTCGCAACAATAGCACTGCGCCAAGATACACCAAAACCGCCAGTCCACCCGCTACAGCTACCGTCAGTAACTGTCCAAACAATCTATCAAGTGAGAACGCTTTAAAATGCCCAAGTATGATCTGCGCGCCCCATGCTATGGCTACCATTGCAGCAGTAGCTAGAAGTATCTTAAGCAACGTCGGGATGATCTCCCGAATGCGTAAATGTCCAATGGCCATTCTCAACAATACAAACAGTATTATAGCATGCAGCGAGTTCTGCACTGTATTGGCAAAAGCAAGCGCAGGCATTCCAATTGTGCTCCAGAAGGGCAGCGCTACAGCAAGATATCCCAGGATGCTTACCATGCCTACTACAACGGGTATGATTGTGTTCTTACGTGCATAGAAAGCGGCGATCAACAGTTGGTCCATGGCTACAAAAGGAAGTTGGTAGGCGTAGTTTTGCAAGGCAATCGCTGTGCGTGCGGCATCCTGATGCGAGTAATTGTGGTGCTGGAAGAGTATTGTATCAATGTTGTTGCTGAACGCATAGCGGTATAATTCGCTGCTCCACCTCCCGGCGTTTTTGACGCGAGGCGCTGATCAAGAAAGATAAGGCCCATGCTGATAAGAAAGCTGAGCGCAACGGGTATATAGAGCTTTACGATATGTCGTAATGCTGGATGCTTCAGATCAAGTACGAACAGGTAACGTATTCGTTGGTTGTGTAACCCTGGAATAAGCAAGGCGATCTCTCCAGCAGCACCAAATAAGACACCAAAAGCGAGTCCAAGATATCCAAGGTAGTGTCCGAGGAAGAGGCCACTAACAACAGCGCCAATGATAATACCTAGATGATAAGAAACGGTAGCGAATGCGGGCCAGCCGAACTCTTTGAGTGCGTACAATGCTGCTAATAATACGGCAAAGGGTCCCAGTGCAAGTAGTGAAAAGAAGATGATTTGTGAAAATTGCAGCGTGAGTTGTTTCTGTGCATTGGTGTACCCTGGTACGAGAAAGTCTTGAACGAACCAGGGTGAGACGAAGAGGAAAATGATGGCCGCAACGAACATGATCATTATCACGAGATTTACAAGTGTAAAGACCAGACGGCGTAGTTCTGCACGCTTTTCAGACTCAGAATAGTCATTGAAGGTAGGAATCAATGCACCAGGTACAGAACCATTCACGAGGAAGTCATTGAAGGTCTGAGCAGGTAAAAGCGCAGAGTTGAATGGACCGGCAATATTGAAACCAAGTGATGTTACCACGATCTGCCGAACCATGCCAATGACGCTGCTGCCAAGGTTGCCAAGCATAACCAGGGAAGCTGATTTCGCAATGTGTCGTCGTTCACTGGTTAGCGGTTGTTCCTGCGATTCTTCGACGATTATCTCAGGAGCTTGGTCCTGATCTACTACCCCTGCTATTGCCAGAGGTATTGATTCGACAGCTTGTGTTGATTCAGAGGATTCAGACTGGTTTTCTACAGATTTTTTTGGCATAAGAGATATGCTCCCATTGGGATAATGTGTTTATTATATAGGATCATACACAGTAAAAACGATTAAAGGTGATGAAAGAGAACATCAGGGCAAGCACTTGATTGCTGCTATCAATTCAGTTGTTGAGTGGTACGGCAGATAAGGTATAAGACATACAATCCCTCCGTATTCTTGCACTACCTTTGCCTCGGGTAGGCGGTTCGTATCTGGTATGTTACCGCCCAAACCGGCATAATCGCCGCCCTTGACGTAAATCGACGGCTGCAACAATGCCACCAGCGGGCCAGCGGTTGGTTCATAAAAAATTGTTACATAATTAATACACGTTAAAGCAGCGAGTATTTCGGCTCGTTCATCTTCAGCTACCAGTGGTCTTCCTGATCCCTTTAAAAGTCGCACTCCTTCATCACTATTGAGAGCCAGGATCAAGAAATCTCCTAACGAGCGCGCATTCTGTAGATAACGCACATGTCCCAGGTGTAACAGGTCAAAACAGCCATTCGTGAAGACGCCGCGTTCTCCTGCCGCTTGTCTACGTCGAACTTCGACGGCCAGATCTTCTCGGCTCAATATTTTATTGTTGGTATCGAAAGGCTTCCCGTTCATGAAATTGCGCTTATCAATTCCTCTGGTGTGTTACTGGCACACCCCAGACGGCGCACAACGAGTGCAGCCGCTGCGTTAGCCAGGTACGCGGCTTCTGCGCAGCTTGCTCCAGTCGTGAGAGCCAGTGTAAAGGTTGCCGCTACAGTATCGCCTGCGCCATTCGTGTCGACGACTTCGATACCATGATCTAAACGATGAATAGGCAGGTGTAAGGGTGGTTTATCAATCTCGAACAGGCTCATACCCTCACCACCACGAGTTATAAGTACGCTTCTAGCATGGCTACCATCAAGCAGCTGTTGCCCTGCTTCTTCAAGATCAGCCTGTGAGGTAATTGTTCTACCCAGCGTTAGTTCTGCTTCTGGTTGATTCGGCGTGAGCGCTGTGACACCCTGAAAACGAAAGAGCGAACCATGCGAATCCACCACAACCACTTTATTCAATTCTCGTGCTATAGGAATGCAGGTTTCAATAATTTCAGGGCTAATGACACCGTTCTCATAATCTGAAAGGACAATTGCATCGACTGAAGGCAGCATGCGCTGAATATAGTCGCGGATGTATCCTTTGCTCGGTTGATCTACTTCTGAGGTATCAACGCGATCAATGCGCACGATATGCTGTTGTACAATCTGCGGGCTACCGGCAAGAATACGGGTCTTTGTGGAGGTGGGACGATGGGCATCGGTCGCGAGTCCCTCCTGGTGCATCTTTAGATCATCGATAGCAGAACGCAAACGCTGGCCTGGTAAATCGTCGCCGACAACACCTGCTAGAAAAACCTCTGCGCCAAGAGCGCGAGCATTGACAGCAACATTGGCCGCGCCGCCAGGAATAGTGCGCTCCTCGTCCAATTCCAGGATCAAGACGGGCGCTTCGCGCGCAATACGTTTTGGTTTACCGATAAGGTACTCGTCAGCAACCATATCCCCGATCACCAAGACTCGCTTATTTGCAAAGTTAGCTACGAGCGAATGCAGACGTGATTTGGCTATACGAAGGTCATGGGACATGCTTTTCACGTCCCTTTAGTAGAACCAGTAACATAAAACGAGGTATTGCTAACATTCTTTTCCAGCGCCAGGGTTCGCGATAGAGCCGGTAGAGCCATTCCAGGCCAATACGTTGCATAGCTCGCGGCGCACGACGTTGACGTCCTGAGAGAAAATCGTATGCTCCTCCAACACCTATTGCTACTGCTGCGGGCAGACGAGGGAGATTGCGGTATATCCAGAATTCCTGCGACGGAGCGCCATAGGCCACACAAAGTACATCTGTATTGGCTGCATGGATACGCTCAATAATAGCATCTTCTTCGGCCAGAGCAGGTGTACCGGCATATGTACCAGCTATTTGCAGTCCAGGAGCAAGCGATTGTAAACACACACCTGTTTGTTCAGCTACTCCGGGCGCTGCGCCAAGCAAGTAGAGACGATAGCCCCTCTCCGCACAACGTTTAGCTAATGCTACCAACGTATCAGTGCCGGTAATGCGTTCAGGCGTGGGAAAGCCCACAAAACGCGTTGCCCAGACGACGCCGATGCCATCGGCAACAACAAGCGCAGCGTTATTGATGGCCTGACAAAACTCAATATTCTTCTGAGCAGCCATCACAAACTCGGTGTTGACGGTTACGATTTGCTGGCAGGGCAACGTATTACCACTGGCCCGAAACAAAGTGATCATCTGATCCACCAAATCAAACGCCTGCAGTTGAGAAACCCGGTCTACTCGCACGCCGAGGACATATGCCGGCGCAGGCAAGCTCTGTTGGGGCATCGAATCTAACTCTAATGACATGCTTGCATTTCTACCAATTGATTATTTCGACCTCAGTATTGGTCACTATAACATCAGGGCGAGTCTCTTCAATAAAATGTTGAACGCGCTCCAGAACTTCGTCAATATGCTGACTACTATTGCTAACGCAACTCACGCCAAGTTTAGCGATTTGCCAGCGGTCTTGTTCATCGACTTCCGCAATCGCTACTTCGAACTGCTGGCGTATCCGTGCCGTGACAGATTTAATCACCTGTCGTTTATCTTTTAACGAATGACACCCAGGTAGGTGTAACGTGATCTGGCTCACTCCAACTTTCATGAAGCTAGTATAGCATAGTTGGTCATGACAGACGCAAGATCATGACTCTCCTCCTGCGATTTGGGGGATATATCGTTCATATTAATGAAATATTTTGTGAGCGGCGTCAGATTCGACCTCTCTAGTCAACTCTGCTAAAATGTGTTGAGTACATTAATGAACAAAGGAGATTGTTTCCATGACCGAAACGACTACTTCTGGCGGAGGACGTCCGAGTTTACCCATGCAAGGTGTGCCGCAGCCGAGTCGGGATGAAGTGCTGAATCTGCCACGTGTGCATATCTCTTCACACCCGGTAATGGCGCATAAAATGACTGCATTACGCGATAAAAACACACAACCGCCTGAGTTTTATCGCCTCGTGAAGGAGATTGGCGCGCTGCTGGCCTATGAAGCAACGGCCACTCTTGCGCTTGAGACTGTTCCGATAGAGACACCGATGGGACCGATGATAGGAGAAAGACTGGCTGGAGGTATCGGAGTGACGCCAATCTTACGTGCTGGCCTTGGCCTGGCGGAGGGATTTCGCGAAGTTATCCCCGATGCTCAAATCTGGCACCTTGGCCTGCGCCGTGACGAACAAACATTGGAGGCGATGGAGTATTACAATCAACTCCCCCACCGTGTAGACCTGCAGGTATGCTATGCTGTAGATCCTATGCTCGCCACTGGTGGCTCCGCCATTGACGCGATCAATGTGCTCAAAAGACGAGCTATACCTCGTCTTTGCTACGTAGGCATTATAGCTGCCCCATACGGCTTACTCAAGCTTTCTCAGACCCATCCTGATATTGAAATTTATATAGCGATGCTCGACGAGAGTCTGAATGATGTTGGCTATATTCTACCAGGGTTGGGTGATGCCGGTGATAGGCAGTTTGGCACATTTTAAGCCAGCCCTGCATAGTTAAGAAGGTAGTTGATGGCATTTCCATTCCCTCAAGGTCAACAAGGAGACGACGAGGAAATATCGGATAGTATAGAGGTAGGACAAGAACTCCCACCAGGAGAGCAAGGTACAGCAGAAGAGGAACTCTCTGCCGAAGCTCAACTTCCGCCAGAGGCACAGGGAGAAACAAATGGTGGACCACTTGGCTGTTGCCTGGGGGTGACTGTCGGTCTGCTGCTCAGTTTAACAGTGGCTATCTTGAGCCGCTTATACGCTGATCCTCTTGCTCAAGTGTTTCATGGCGGCCTCTCAATTACTGTTCGTATTGTCATGTCTATTTTCGCAATCGCAGCCGCAGCTGTTTTTGGCTATGTTGGTTGGAAAATCGGCAAACGTTTGTATAGGGAATATGAATTAAGCCCGAGACAGCAGCAGAGGCTAGCACATCTAGAACAGAGGCAACTACAGCGCCAGGCGCGAAGACATTAGCCCAAATCTGAAAGAGGTATGTTATGCGGGTCGTCATTTTCTGTGATATGGAGGGTGTCTCTTGTATTGAGCATTGGGACCAGGTTTCGGCGGGTACAGCTCTCTACGAGCAATGCAGAAAACTTTATACAGATGAGATGAATGCTGCTGTGCGCGGTGCTCGTGCAGCAGGCGCAAGAGAAATCATTGTAGTAGATTGTCATGGAGCTGGTGGAGCATATAGCTTCAAAAGCTTCTTTCCCGAACGCCTGGAATCTGGGGCGCAATACGTCTTCGGTTATCCCTGGGCACGATATATTGCTCCTTTTGAGCAAGGTTGCGACGCTATATTATTTTTGGGTGCTCATGCGATGGCCGGTACACCCGATGGAGTCCTGTGTCATACAGTCTCTTCAGAGGCCTGGTACAACGCCTGGATCAACGATACGCTGGTGGGTGAAAGCGGCATTCTTGCAGCGGTTGCTGGCTGTTGGGATGTTCCAGCTATCTTCGTCTCAGGCGATGAGGCGACCTGCCGCGAGGTTACAACGCTTCTAGGAGAAGATGTTGTTACTGCCCCTGTCAAGACTGGTCTAGGACGCTATTCTTCAATCAACATGGCTCCCAAAGACGCGTGTTCGTTGATCGAGATGCGGGTTGCGCAGGCAATCAGTATGAAGCATTGGCCCAAAGCACTAAAATTCACGGCGCCGGTTACGTTTAAGGTGGAACTCGCGTCGCCCGACCGTGCTGATGATTTCAAGGGAAGAACAGGGGTGAATCTTGAGGGTCCACGAACGGTTACTTCTACAGGTGACAATTTTTGGCAAGCCTGGGACCAGTTCTGGTATCGAAATTAGCTATTGCCCTGCAACGCGGAATACCGACATGCGCGAACGTAACGAATTCGTTAATTCTACGAGATGGGCAAGCGATTGATTCAAATTACCGGTTTGTCCCGCAATCTCACCGGTCATGCGTGAAATTTCTTCAACGGCATAGACTACCAGTCTCGAACTTTGTGATTGGCTTTCGGCGGCAGTACAGGTATTCTGCATCAGGTCTGCCATTTGTTCAGTGACAATGCTAATCGCTTCGAGAGAAACGCCGGTCTGAGTAACCAACTCGGTTTGGATTACCACCTGCTGAATATTTTGCTCAACGCTCTGGGAAACAGCCGCGGTCTCATTTTGTATAGCTCGGAGACGTGCCGCAACTTTACGCGATGCTTCTGCGCTATGAACGGCCAGAGTGCGGATTTCCTGGGCAATCGCTGCGAATCCCTGCCCCTGCTCTCCTGCTCGAACAGCTTCGATTGCTGCATTGAGCGCCAGCAGGTTCATACGTGTGGTCAGATCAGTTATTTCCATGACTGTATCGTTTATTTCCTGGCCACTCTCTCCCAGGCGTTTCATAATACGGGCCGAATGCATAGTAGTTTCCCGAACCTGGCGCATCCCGTCAGTAGCGCGAACCACTTTATTCTGCCCTTCAGTGGTCACATCAGAGGCATCCCTGGCAACAAAAGAGACCGTTTCAGCATGCTCCGTTACACTTTTCAACGTATCTGCCATTTCATCGACTATATGCGAGATATGCTCTACCTGTCGTTCCTGCTGTGCGGTATCGCGAACAAGGATTTCTGAACTCCGCTGCACATCCTGAGCATGCTCATCGACTGCCTGGGTCACCATTTGCACGCTGCCAAGTATTTCACTGATCTCCTTGATCATGATGTTCATTGCTTCTACTACAGGCTGTAGCTTTTCATGTGAGGATTGTACACGAACCCGCAAATTGCCACGCTGGACCTGCTCCAGGTCGCGACGCAGTAAGACAATCGCTACCTCCAGTGCTACACGTTCTGCTTCGCGTTCCTGGAAGATTCGAGCGCTATCGATAGCAATAGCTGCCTGATTCGCAAAAAGCTCGATCATCTCCATGCTTTCTACAGTTGGTATTCTGCCATCCTCTGGATCGTCTAAAGAAAGGACACCCAGGAGTTTCTTTTGACGTGGGCTGAATAAGGGCACAATCAACAAATCTTCGGGATGCCATCCACCTGGCTCGTAGTCATCTACCGATTTATCCACACTCCCTACCACATCTGCATACAAATCTGCATATTGATGGGGGATAAAATAGCTCTGGCTGATGCGAAACTCCATTCGCATCAGTCTGTGCATCTGCTCCACAGTCAGAGGGTTTTCACTAATCAAGCGATTCCCTTCCTCTAATCCTCCTGCAAAAGCCACTGGCGATGTCTTATCACTATTATCTTCGACGAGGTTGATAACCGCCATACTAAAACCTGTACAAGTACTGATTGAAGCAACCACCTGCTGGAGTACTTCATTGAGACCTGATTCCGCACGTAGGACATTACCGAGTCGTATCAATTCTTTGATCTGTTGTGTGCGCTGTGCTGACTCTGTTCCCTTGGGAAGGGGTATAATCGGAGGTTCTAACGCGTCGTTATCATCTATCGAGGGATAAGATGGCAGCATAGGAGCAGCATGCACCTTCTTCCATTGCGCTTGCTCTGCAAGTGAGCGAAAACGCACACGTAAAGGTACAAACAAGTTCTGCTGCTTCTTTTCTGACATAGCCTGCCTCTTTTTCCTTTGTTACATAGTTTCCTCTTGAGGCAGGATAGCACATCGAGCCCCTAGCTACAAGGAGGGTAGGAGAAAATGTGAGAGGACATTTGATATGGTAGAATGAGTGTCATAAAATGACAACGGGTCACATCAAAATGATTTGTCCTTATGGAGGCTTCCATGCGTAGCGAACAAACTACAATACGATCTCCAGGCAAGGGCCACCAGGCAGGTATAGTTCTCTCTACTCGAAGATCATTGTTGGGACAAGCCGGATTTCTATTCCTACTGATACTGCTTCTAGCTGCCTGTGGAAACAGTAGCAGTTCTCAATCACCTGATGCTAACCAGCTGATTAAAGATGCGCAGGCTGCTATCCAGCGCGTCACCTCATATCATTTTAAGCTCGTAACAGATAATCCAGGTACCGGAGCAAAGCTACCAATAATAAGTGCTGAGGGTGATATTCTTGTCCCTGATAAGCTGAAAGCAAATGCGAATGCACTCTTTGTCGGTAATATTGTGCAGGTACAGATTATCGCGATTGGCAACCAGCAATATATTCTGCTCTTTGGCGCCTGGCAAAAAACAACCGGACTTCTTGATCCGCGAACACTCTCGGATCCACAAAAAGGGGTCTCGTCTATCCTGGGTCATATACAGAATCCCAGCACGCCCAGCGACTCTACAGTTGGCGGGAAACCATGTTGGAAAATCAATGGGAAGCTCGATCCCGCGTACCTGGCAGGAATCACGGGCGGTGGAGCACCAGCAGGATCGACCGACGATATTTCCAGTTGTATAGGGAAGACCGACAAACTACCTTACCAGATTATCATCAAAGGGCCGGCGGCGGCAGGTGATACTAATAAGACGGTGCGCACCTTTACACTGTCAAATTTTGGTGAGCAGGTAACAATAGAAGCGCCAATTGCTCCTGCGTCGACGCCAACGTTGACACCGTCCGTGACTCACTAAAAGACGCAATACCTTACCTGTTGAGAGGATCGAGAGTATGCAACGTCACGATCTACAACGCAATACCGCTTTGCTAGCAATGCTAGCAGCCTGCAGCGCCGTATTTCTGACTGCGCTTGATCAGACGGTTGTGGTTACTGCTCTACCAAAAATCATTACGGATTTACAGATCACGTCTGAGCAACTTGATCGCGCCGCATGGATTGTTAGCGGCTATTTGCTCGGATACGTTATAGCTATGCCGTTAATGGGGCGAGTTTCAGACATGTATGGACGACGGCGTATCTTCATCATCTGTCTGGGTATTTTTGGCATAGGCTCGCTCTTGTGTGGGCTTGCACCTTTTCTTGGACAGCAGATCGATATCAGCTTTCTGCAGCATATTGGGATAAATGTGGCAGCACCTGACGATTTCAGTGATCCTACAGCGCTTAATCCCAGCCTGGTCTGGCTTGTAGCAGCAAGGTTTGTGCAAGCAGCAGGAGGAGGTGCAATCATACCAGTAGCGATGGCTATTGCGGGCGACTTTTATGGCGAAAAGCAGCGCGCGCTGGCTCTTGGTCTGATTGGCATGGTAACTGAAGCAGGAGGCGTATTGGGACCGCTTTATGGAGCGATAATTGTGCAGACCTTGGGCTGGCAAGCTATTTTCTTCCTCAACCTGCCCCTTGTAGCAATACTCGCCTTCTTCATCTGGCGTCTCATCCCACCAGCGGAGACAACTGCGCGTACTGCGCACAGCAGAGGACGCATCGACTTTCTAGGGGCGCTCCTATTGGGAGCTGCATTGATTTGCTTGAGCATAGGACTTTCTCAAGAAGCAGCCACTTCGACAATAGCTGTGTCCGGTTCAGGCTCCAACCAGGCCTTTATACAAAACAATCCCTGGCTGATTGGCGCTTCTATAGTGTTGATTGCGACGTTTATCGCTGTTGAGGTGTACCTTGAACGCAGATGGGTTGCTGCGCGCTCGGAGGAAAAGAACAGCCAGAGTGGATCAAGAAAAGGGCATGTGTTGCCTATGGTCGAACTTTCCCTATTTAAGCGTCGGCCTTTTTCGGCAAGTGCGTTGGTAAGCTTGCTGGTCGGGGCTGCGCTGATTATCGCCATGGTCAACATTCCGCTATTCATCGCAACGGTATTAGGAGGGCAACCAATCGACAGTGGTTTGGCTTTGCTCAGACTCACGGCGATGATCCCCCTGGGAGCCATCACCGGGGGCTGGCTATGCGCACGAATTACCTGCCGTCTGACTGCCATACTCGGGCTGATCTTCACAGCAACAGGCTTCTGGCTGATGCATCTCTGGCCAATTCAGGTCAATTGGATACAGATTACCATTAGCGCGATCATTGGAGGTTTTGGTTTTGGGCTGGTGATCGCTCCTATCGCCACTACAGCGATAAATGCTGTAAGCAATCGTCAGATGGGAATGGGTTCATCAGTAGTGACGGTACTGCGTATAGTAGGTATGATACTTGGACTTGCGCTATTAACATCATGGGGGCTTGGGCGCTTCCATAATCTATTACTGGTCTTCAAACCACCAGCCGGAGTAATTCCCTTTAGCGATATGTACAATAAGGCACTATCTCGATACGCTATCTTTGCAGCTCATGAGGTGTATACATCCGTCTTCCTGGCAGCAGGTATAATCTGTCTTATCGCAATTATACCTTCCATTATGCTAGAGGGAAGAAAACCTTCGCTCTATGCCGTTCGTACTAGCAAGTATAGTCGGAATTGATCAACAAGAAAAGAAGTTAAGAATGGTAACAAAACGTTTTCTCCTACATTCAGCGCTGATTACAGCCTGAAAGCGAGCAGGTACCAATATGAGCAAAGAGAACGACACATCTCAGGAGTCGTGGGAAGAGCCTGCAGAAGATAGCGACGAAGCTGAAACACGACTTCGCCAGAGACAACGCTCTTCTCGCGAAGCTTTTGATGATCCCTCTGCGCGCCAGAGACAACGCCCACGGCAGGCTGGTGGTTCCCGCGAAGCTGGCAGTGACAGGCCAGGCACATACGAGAGACGACCAGGAAGACGTCCTGATTCCAACAGAACCAATGATCCCCGACAAGGTTATGATGCCTATGGCCGACCCAGGCAAGGTACGCGCTCACATCGCGACGCTTACGAAAATACTACCGAACCCCACAGGGAACAGCCTCGCCAAACTCGAGACTTTCACGAACGTCCTGACCCCTACGACGAAATTGACGAAAGATATCATCAACAGCATCGTATGTCCAGGCGTTCGCGTGAGGCAGCCGAGGCACGCCTGCGGCAGCGCCAGCGTCAGCCTGAATATTATCACGATGAAGTCAATGATGCTAATATGCATCCGCAGCAGCGCAGCCGATACTCTGAAGATCCCGAGGTTGAAGAGTTTGATAGACGAGCATCACGCCCAAGACCACGAACTCCGACGACACAACCGCCGGTTAGGAGACAGAGGCGAGTCTGGTCTACGCTACTCATTGGCTGTTCAGGTGGTGTGATCACGATTGCACTCATTTTTGCCGTCATTGCATTCGTTTTTTTGCGAAACGTACCCATTAGTATTGGCGGTATCGGCAAAACCACCTTTTCAAAGCAATTACCGCAGCAGTCATTGCCTATTACAGCCAATGTCACACAATTACAGATACACAATCGTGTAGGTAACATCAGTATTATGATTGACCCTACAGCAAAACAGGGAGCAGTCAACGGTGTAATGAAGGTTCAGGCAGGAAACAGTAGTGATGCCGATAAAGAATTTGGACGCATTAAAGTAGTTGTTACTCCCAGTAGTGACCAGAGCGCGCTTATAGTGAATGCGACAGTCCCGGACACAAGTGGTGGTTTACTTGCCAGCTCCGGCGATTCCGTTGATCTGACGATTGTCCTGCCTCCTTCGGTAAATACTATTCCTCCTTTCAAGCTCAGCGCTGACATCGCAGCAGTAGGAGACATTTCTGTTCAGAATTTCAATGGCCTACTTACACTCACAGATAACACGGGCAGCATTGCTGTGAAAGGTGGACTATTGGATGAAGGCTCATGTTTGCAAACGCATGTCGGAAGCACAACATTCGCTGGATCCTTGACAACCGGTGCAGCAGCAGACACAGGTCTCATTCCTTGTACCACGAACACCACGCAAAATCCTCACCCGTGGTTCAGCTTCAAGAGCGGAACCGGCAATGTAAATGTAACGTTAAGCGCCCAAACTACAAACCTGACCCTCGATGCCAGCACGAATAATGGCAAAATCAATAGCGGTGAATTTAACCTGAACATTCAACAGAATAGCGATGGTTCTGCAAGTTATTATGGACCACTCACGCCAGGCTCATCCCCTGCAGCTTTGTTGGCTCTGACTGTAAGTACGGGGGATATTAATTTACACAAGGCGGCATAGCTTTCACTTCGTTCCCCATCTCAGGCTCATGCCCCTCCTTGTAGCATAGCCCAAATAGATAAGAACTGCTCCAATCTTCCAAAGTTATGGTACACTTACACATGTTGTCATGGTGCAGTCATGCATCTGTCTTGCACTTCGTTCATTCTGATGCATGTGTCGTAAAGTCATTCAGCTCGAGGTCTTCCTCGTTCGTTGGTTTATGAGCTTAGGAGTGATGTGATGCGCCATCTGGATGCTTTTCCGCGTTTCCTGCTCAAGCTACCATTTATTGTACGCTTAAGTGTCGCGATACTCAGTGTCGCGTTTTTTCTCATCCTGTATATGATAGTTTCTCCGGCTGCCCGCACGCCCTTGATGTTAGCGATTCCCGTGGCACTTGTTGCCTGGATGTTCAGGAAACGCGGAGTGTTCATTTGTCTCGCGATTATGGTGCTCGTGCTCTGGGTCTTCTACAGTCTTAGATTGAAGAGAATGCTCTTGCCCTCTTCGATGATTATCTCCTTCATCGCTGCTACACTCGCGCTCGTGGTTATTGGTTTGCTTGTGAGCTTGCTGCGCAACTCACTGGATGTAGTAGATATTGCTCGGCTGCAAAGCGCACGCGCTCTTGAACAGCAGCAGCAGTTGAATCGGGCGAAAGATCAGTTCATCCTGAATGTCAACCACGAGCTACGCACACCGCTTACAGCAATTTCTGGCTACATCGAGCTCCTTTTAGAGCACAATGAACATCTTGATGCCGAGGCGCGAACCAGGTTCCTCAAATATGCTATGGATGGCTGCGATGACCTGCAGAAGTTGATTAGTAATGTTCTGGATGCGTTACGGATTGACGGCGGGGATGAACATTCCAGCCTGCAAGCATTTTCAGTCCTTCAGGCGGTACGAGAAGTCCTCAAACATACCGATCCAAGGTGGTTGCACTCACATCGTGTTTATCTGGATATCTCCGAAGAGCTTGTCATTGTGGCAGATGAACAGTACTTCCGCCAGGTTCTCTGTAATTTGCTTTCCAATGCCTTGAAGTATACACCTGCGGATACCGAGGTTCTCGTCAGCGCTGGATTATACGACGATGCTGCCCAGCCGAGCGATTCCGCATCACAGATATGTGTCAAGGTGAAAGATGCTGGCCCTGGTATTCCGCCAGATGAGCTTTCTAGCCTATTCAATCAGTTTGTGCGCCTCAAACGTGATATTTCGGGGCAGGTGCGAGGAAGTGGATTGGGATTGTATATTAGCAAACAGATGGTGGAGGCTATGGGAGGGCAGATTTGGGCTGAAAGTGCTGGGATACCTGGTCAGGGGAGTTGTTTTTGCTTTACACTTCCTGCTCATGTTCCTCTGACATCGATGAACTCAAGCTTGCGAGAAGAGATTCTCCATTGACATTCCTCCTTGACGAACATATTAGGGCATGCTAATATGTTACTAGAGAGATCGGATATTAGCACACCCTTATTCTGATATACGGCTCTTCTCGGATACATTTTGAAGGAGCATAGAGCGATGAGTTTTTTCAACACTCATGTAAAATGCACGCTTTGTAATAGATCACTCACAGTATGGAACATCAACACCTGTACTAAGTGTGGGAAAAAGATGTGTGGTCATCATACCCATTTTCCGAGAAACCCGCACAGTTTTGTGCTTTCTTCAGTTTGTTACGACTGCGCTGATCGTCCGGAAACGTTTTCTCATCCAGGGTTCTCTTCTCAACAGATAAAGCACTCAGCCAGGACATAAGAGCAAACTCGCTCATGCTCTTATGCATTTCCAAAGATAAAGGCAGCCACAAAGACGAGTGCACCTCCTCCTACGACTTGCAAGATTGAAAGGAACCAGTTCGTTCCGAAATAACGGTGGCGAATGGCAGCGATTAACACCAACTCGAAAGCGACCACAACATAAGCAACAATCAAAGCTAGATGTATGCTGGAGATCAGGAAAGGCAGAGTGTGCAGCGAGCCGCCAAAGAAGGTCATGAAACCTGTGATCCCCCCTCGTATGACAGGACTCCCGCGACCGGTGAGTTCTCCGGTATCAGAGAGTGCTTCAGATAACGCCATACTGATACCTGCACCTGTTGCTGAAGCCATTCCTACCAGGAAAGTAGTAAACGAGTTGTGCGTGGCAAAGGCCGTCGCAAAAATAGGCGCCAGGGTCGAGACAGATCCATCCATCAAGCCTGCTAGCCCAGGTTGCACCACTCGTAATAGGAAGTCACGCGACGAGTCATCCCTGGTTCTCATTGCTTTGATCAGTTCGGCTAGCTGTCCTTTTACAGTTGGCGGTATCTGTTCAGCAAAGTTTGGAGAGTCTGAAGTCCTCTCTAGTTTATCAGGTACAGGGGCCTGATTCTCTACACTACCTGGGCTATTTATTGGTGTATTATTTTCATCGGGAGACATTCAGTATCCTCCTTTTATAACCTACAACAGAAAAAAGTGCGGAGAACTGGCATTGTCATTCGTGATGACGTTACTCAAATGGGCGGCAGCGTCACTATTACTATACCTAATCGCAAACCTTATTGACATCTCCTGGGTCGTGGTTTACAGTGAGTACTACCCTACAGTATAATTGCCTCGGAACCAGAAGTAGCGAGGAGAATCTCTTATTATGAATGTGGCAAACAGACCCCAGGAGTCAGGTTCGATCAGGTTTCTTACAGGTCCGCTGGCGGGCAGTACCTTTCAGATCAGTAAGCCGCTTATCACTTTTGGACGTGAACCTGGCAACGATATTGTTATTTCCGATCCAACTGTTTCACGACAACACGCTCGCCTGGTGAATAACGCGGGACAGTGGAGCATCGAAAAGTTGGCGGCACAAAATGTTGTCACCGTTAATCAACATATTATTCAACAAGCAGTTATTGCTGATCGCGATACCATTGGTCTGGGAACAGGCACAACATTCCTCTTTCTCATATCGTCTCCTCAGTCCCCTGCCGGGCAGCAACCGTTAGCGCCATACAACGCTTTGCAAACACCTGCACAACAAACACCTCCTGCACCAGCATTTAGCGGACAGCAGCGACAGGCTCAACACTCATTTACTGAAGCAGCTTCACCTCAACTGTCTGCTATACCACTGCGCACACCTACAAATGAGTATGAACCTGGCACTATTGCGACCAGTCAAAGTCATCCTGGAATACCAACGCTAGAGATAAGCTCTAACATCCATGCAGAAAAGCAAGCATATCCGTTGGCTCAACAGGTCATCAATATTGGTCGTGATCCATCGAACGATATTGTAATCAATGAACTGGTGATTTCCGGTTTTCATGCCCAGATAGTGCGCGAAGGCGATCGACTCGTACTCATCCATCCTCATCCTGCACGAGGAAAGACTCTGAATGGACTACTCTATCAAGGTCGTCATATTCAAGGAGACGAAACATTCCGCAAACCACTGGCTCGCGGCGATATCTTCCGTATTGGCGATGATCATGGTACGCTGGTGACATTGACGTATAACGACGGCAGTGGAGCCATCCAGGATGTCGTCCCCGAGATTCATCCTATTCCGTTGGGTGCGCCAGTGATTACGATTGGTCGTCTGCCAGAGAACATGGTGGTATTAAGTCACCCGCAGGTTTCGGGAAGGCATGCTCGCCTGGAACAGGTACAAGGAGGCTATCGCATCATTGATGTTGGCAGTACAAACCATGTTTACGTCAATGCGCAGCGCGCCACTAACCAGCTACTGCAGCCAGGCGATGAGATACGCATCGGACCATACAAATTCACGTATACAGGAACGCAACTGACACAGCAAGACGAGAGTAAAGGGGTACGTATCGACGCACTCCACTTGCAAAAAGTTGGTTCCAAACATACCATCCTCATAAACGATATTTCTATTGCTATCCCTCCACGCAAATTTGTAGCCCTGGTGGGTGGATCAGGCGCGGGTAAATCGACACTGATGGATGCTCTCAATGGCCTGCGACCGGCTCAGAAAGGCCTGGTGATGTATAACGGCCAGGATTATTACCAGCACCTCGCGGCCTTTAGCACTCAACTAGGCTATGTACCACAGGAAGACATCATCCATCGCGAGCTGACTGTCGAACGCGCTCTTTATTATACCGCCAGGATGCGCCTGCCTGAAGATTTCACACAATTGCAGATCAAACAACGAATCGACGAGGTACTTGAAGATGTGGAGATGAAACACCGGCGTGGCCTGCTTGTTAATAAGCTTTCAGGTGGCCAGCGAAAACGAGTTTCAATAGCGCTGGAATTGTTGGCCAATCCAAGCGTATTTTTTCTGGATGAGCCAACCTCGGGCCTCGATCCCGGCCTTGACCGAAAGATGATGTTTCTCTTGCGCAGGTTGGCCGACAAGGGGCACACTATCATATTAGTAACACATGCCACCAATAATATTAATGCCTGTGACTATATCTGTTTTCTGACCCAGGGAGGTCGCCTGGCTTACTTCGGGCCGCCGAACGAAGCAAAAGCCTATTTCGGGAAAACCGACTTCGCCGAAATTTATAGTGCTCTTGAGCCTACTGAGGCCAATCCTAACATTCCAGAGGAGGCAGAGAATCGCTTCAAATCTTCGCCTGAGTACCAGATGTATGTAGTTGGTCCATTAAACCAGGGTCCTGCTGGTCGTATAACTACATCGCAGGAGACATCTGCGGTCAAACAGCCAAAGCGAGGCAATCCCTGGAAGCAGTTCGCTTTGCTCTCCCGGCGTTACATAGAATTGCTCATGAATGATACTGGCAACCTGCTGGTACTCCTATTGCAAGCGCCAATCATCGCTGCAATCCTTATCTTCATGCTGTCTTCTTTAGGTGGCCATGGCACATTCGATCCAAGTAGCGTCGCCAAATGTCTGCTTAATCCTCCTGGAACGAACATCCATATACCCCAAACTGTACCTAACCCGTTCGACTGTCAGAATGTGGTGAACTTCTTGAGCGCTACGCCAGAGGGGCAGGCATATGTTGCTAGCCATGGGGGTAATGTAATACAAGCAACGCAAGATTTCATCGCTCCGAATTCTGGTTTCGATGCGCAAAAGTACCTGTTTATCATGGCATTTGCTGCTACGATATTTGGTTTAATCAACGGAGCACGCGAGATAGTCAAGGAAGCTCCAATTTATCGCCGCGAGCGCACAGTGAACCTGGGTATCGCACCATACATGTTCTCGAAGATAGTCATTTTAGGAGTCCTGTGCTTAGTGCAAAGTGCCATCCTGGTTTTTGCAGTGAATTGGGTTGCTCCTATACAGCAAGGTATTTTTCTACCCGCGCCATTGGAAGTTTACATTACCATGGCTCTGACCTCGCTGGCAGGTTTGATGATAGGATTGACAATTTCGGCATTCGCTCCAAATAACGATAGGGCTGTGAGCCTCATACCGATCGTCCTCGTCCCACAGGTAATCTTTGCGGGCATCCTGTTCAATCTAAATAGTCCTATCCTGCAAGCCATAGGGGCGCTTTTTGCGGTTCGGTGGGGCATGGCAGCCTCAGGCTCCTCAGTCGGCCTCCACGGCGACAAATTGGGAACTGATGACTTCTCATACAAGGGAACGCTTTTCTCGACCTTCAGCCAGACAGAAGCTGCCATTCACCTCTTCATTTGTTGGTTTGCACTGCTAGTTATGATATTACTACTCGTTGTCGCAATCGCTTACTTTCTGAAACGAAAGGATGTCCGAACGTAATCCAATGGTACTTCTGGACGCCTATATTGTTTATACGTATCACCCTGTGCTATTGTAGCATTGGCCTTGAACGCAAGGTGTTGTTAATGGAACGAGCAAGCGAACAGTGTTACTAAACAAGCGCATTCTCGTCGGAATCTGTGGTGGTATTGCATGCTATAAAGCGGTCGAGCTGGTTAGTCGTCTGCAACAAGCCGGTGCTCTCGTTGATGTTATTATGTCTGAACGGGCGGATGAAT
>WNFD01004547.1_pt1 | contig 23443 bp, 20 predicted proteins | sample 5400491 | NCBI WGS metagenome assembly WNFD01 (sample SAMN13153343, study PRJNA577476) | soil metagenome | isolation source: 120 cm saprolite under Douglas fir tree site 2 hole 2 replicate 2 | place: USA:California | collected 2015-04-18
GGTGGTGTATTACCGAGCTAATGGGATGGTGCCGCCGGAGTCGAGGCCGAAGAAGTGATGAAGTTAAGGTAGTAAAGGAAGTTACGGAAGTAGGGGAAAACCGAACGCTGATGAGATGGCGGGCGCGGTGCGCGAGCATCGCGCCCATTGTTTTATTTGCTGGCTGAGAGAGCTAACAGCAAACGTCGCCTAATTTATAGCTGGGATCCTTCGTGTCGGGCGGGAGCCGGACCCTCAGGATAACGATCGCTACCTTTTACGGAAATTTAAGGAGTGGCGGCACCGGCGATGCCGTTTTCGAGGAGGGCAATGAGTTGTTCGGGATCGCTGGTGGGAGGGAGGCAGGTTTGGCCGGAGCAGACTACGGCGAGAGGTTTTCCGGCGGGGAGATGAGGAAGAGTTTCCTTGAGAGCACCGGCGAGATGGAGTTGCGGAGTTTCCGGGGTGACGCGCAGGACAGATTTGCCGAAGCGGAAGACGCGGTGGGCGGCGGCTTCGAGGGCTTGCGCGGCGGGGTCATTCGAATCGCCGGTGATGACGACTTGCAGCGGATGATGCGCGAACAGCATGGCGGCGAGGCCATAGGTGGCGGCAAAGAGTCCATACTGCGGGGCAATGCCAGCGAAGGCCTCGAGAGTTTTTTGGGCGAAGGCGCGGTAACGGTCGTCGCCGGTGAAGGCGTGCATTCGAATCAAGGCGATGGCGGCGACGGAATTCGCGCCGGGCGTAGGCGAATCCTGGAAGGGCTTGCGGCGAACGTCGAGGCCGCCCATAGGTAAAGCGTCGGAAGGACGATCGAAGAATCCGCCGCCTTCGTCGCCGTAACGGGCGATGGCGAGGTCCATGGTTTTTTGCGCGGCGGAGAAATAACGGGGATCGAGCGTGGTTTCGTAGGCGTCGAGCAGTGCGAGAATGCTAAAGACTTGATCGTCGAGCGAGCCTTCGAGGGCCGGGCCCCCGATGCGGTGGCCGAAGCCGCGGCTTTCGGTCCAGACTTCTTTCAACATACGGTCAAGGGTTTTCAGGGCAAATTCCCTGCAACCGAGATAATCGGAATCCTCCAATACGCGGCTTGCTTCTAAATAGGCGGACACAAACATCGCGTTCCAGCTAACATACATGGTCTTGTCGACGAACGGCGTCGGTCGGGCGCGGCGTGCGTTCAACATCTTCAGATCCGCCTCAAGCAATAGCTTCATGGCGGTGTCCAGGTCCGTTTTCGTGGTTTCTGCAATTTCATCGAATTCGCGCGCAACCCATAGGACATTTTTTGTCGGGTTGTGATGCATTTCACCATGGGGCTCAACGTCGTAATACAGTTCCGCCACTCTCGATTCGTCCAGGGAGAGAACAGCACGCAGTTCATCCAGCGTCCAGGTGAAATAGTCTCCGTCGTCGTCTAGGGAGTAGTCCGCATCCTGACTCGCGTAAAAACCGCCGTTCACTTGGTCGGACAGGACTTCGTTCACCCAAGCGATGATGCCTTTGGATGTTTCCGCTAGAAGCCAATTCTCAGTTAACTGCGTGCCGTGGAGATAGTTTTTCAGGAGTTCGGAATTGTCGTGGGACATTTTTTCGAAGTGGGGGACGAGCCAGCGTTCATCGACGGAGTAGCGATGGAAACCGCCGGCAAGCTGGTCATAAACGCCGCCACGAGCCATTCTTTCGAGGGTGGTTTCGGCCATGGCGAGTAGATGTTTTTCTTTCGTCTGCTGATAGCGCTCGAGGATGAGATCAATGGCCGAAGAGTGCGGAAACTTCGGGGCGCGGCCGAAGCCGCCGTTCTTGATGTCGAAAAGCTGGGTGATGGATTTGATTTGGGCGTCGACGACGCCCAAATCAAATTCGGCGCGGGCGCCAGTGAAAACTTCGGCTTGTGAGACGGCGTCGGCGAGGGAGTTGGCAGCGCGTTCGAGCTCAGCGCGTTTGTTGCGGTAGGAATCGGCGACGGCGAGAAGAACGCGGCGGAATCCGGGGCGACCCATCTGGTCTTCAGGCGGGAAATAGGTGCCGCCAAAAAACGGTTTTCCGTTGGAGAGCAGAAAACCGGTGAGCGGCCAGCCACCCTGGCCGGAGATGGCGCTGACGGCGGATTGATAGCGGGAGTCAACGTCGGGCCGTTCATCGCGATCTACTTTTACGGCGACGAAATGTTCGTTGATAATCTTGGCGATTTCGGCATTCTCGTAGCTTTCGCGGTCGATGACGTGGCACCAGTGGCACCAGACGGCGCCGATATCGAGAAGGATGGGCTTGTCTTCGGATTTGGCGCGAGCGAATGCAGCGTCGCCCCATTCGTGCCAGTCGATGGGTTGGTGCGCAGCAGAACGCAGGTAGGGGCTGGCGGAATCTTTCAGGCGGTTTTCAAGGCGGTCGGTCAGACAAGGTCCTTTCACAAGCGCGGGCGAGGCAAGCCCCACCCCTACAGAAACATGCACCGATCGGGCCAGCAACGACTACTGGACGGTGTCGCCCGGGCCGAGGTCGCGGGGGTCGAGGGGTTTGCGGCTCGCGAAGCCTTCGTCCTGGCGGTGGTAAAAGCGAATGCGATCTTCACCAAGCTTCCAGCAGAGATAGACCTCTTGATGATTGATGACGGCGGGAAAATCAAGCAGGCCGACGTCGAGGTCCTTGATGAGGCATCCGGTTTCGAGAATGCGGTTGAGCGCGGACTTGAGCGTTTCGGCAAGCTGCTGGTGCTCCATTCGAACGGCGGCCAGTTTTTCGTAGGGGACGATCACGCCGCCCATCATCATGATGCGCGCGGAGACTGCACCTAGTTCGCTTTCCAGACCAGAGAGTTTCTTGCGAGAGTCCATGGCCTCGACGAGAAAAGGCTCGAGTTCCTGGCGGGCACGCTCCGCTTCGGTCAGCGTAAAAATGCGCTGCGGGGGTTCCGGAGTTTCGTCTTCTTGTTCCTGATCGTCGTCTTCGTCTGCCATCGGGCTTCCGTTCTGGGGACAGCTTTGAGCCAGCAAAAGAGGACAGGTTACGCTTCGCGGAGCTCAGAGCAAAAAGCCTGTTCCACTCGATGCTAACGCAAACTCAGCATGCGGTCGAGAGCAACCCGCGCATGGTGGCGAGTGCGCTCGTCAACGGAAATGCGGTTAACGACGTTGCCCTCGCCGAGATTTTCGAGCGCCCAGAGGAGATGCTGGGGGGTGATGCGGAACATCGTCGTACAGACGCACACGCTGGGATCGAGAGAGATAACTTTGTGGTTTTTGAATTCTTTGCCGAGGCGGTTGATGAGGTGGATTTCGGTGCCAACGGCCCACTTAGTGCCAGCCGGAGAGGCCTGGATGGCTTTGATAATGCCCTCTGTCGAGCCAATCTGGTCGGCGGCTTGAGCGACTTCGAAGCGGCACTCAGGGTGAACGATGACGTGAATGCCGGGATGCTGGCGGCGGACGCGCTCGACCTGTTGCGGGGTGAAGCGCTGGTGCACGGAGCAGTAGCCTTTCCAGAGAATGATGCGCGCGCTGCGGACTGCTTCCGGCGTGTTTCCGCCAAGTTCCTCGTAAGGATCCCAGACGATCATTTGCTCGAGCGGGATGCCCATGCGATAGCCGGTGTTGCGGCCAAGGTGCTCGTCGGGGAGGAAGAGGACTTTTTCGCCCCTCTCGAAGGCCCATTTCATGACAGCGGCCGCGTTGGAACTTGTGCAGATCGAGCCGCCCTGCTCGCCGGTAAAGGCTTTGATGGCGGCAGTCGAGTTCATGTAAGTGACGGGGATGACCGTGCGCGAATCGAGAAGAGAAGAGAGCTCGCTCCAACAGGCTTCGACTTGGCCGATGTCGGCCATATCAGCCATGGAGCAACCAGCGTTCAGGTCGGGAAGAATCACCGCTTGGTGCTCGCGGCGGAGGATGTCCGCACTTTCGGCCATAAAGTGGACGCCGCAGAAGACGATATAGCGGCCCTCGGCCTGCGAAGCCTGGAAGGAGAGCTTGAGGGAGTCACCACGGAAATCAGCAAACTTGACGACTTCGTCGCGCTGGTAGTGGTGGCCCAGGATCACGACATCCCGGTCGAGGCGGGCCTTCACCGCAGCGATCCGCTCATCGAGCGCGTTGTCCGGAACGAGGAGGTAGGAATCGAAGTCGCACCCCACGCCGGCTTCGATTTCCGGCGCGCGAACGGTGGCCGGCTGGTCTGCGCCGATGAGGATGCTGCTATCCGAGATGGATACTAGGTTGCCCATGGATTGTGTTTCGTCTGCTAGAGGCTGTTGCTAAGCGGTCCCTAATCGCGCCCTGGAAGCTTCATTTTCTCATATTTGAGCTAATTCTCCACTATCCGCCGATGAATACCATGGTACGGGAGGGTGGCACGAAGCCGGGCTCATTGATGCGATGACCCTCTTCTTTTTCCATGACAATCGAGCTGATATAGGTAACCAAATCCTCGTCGGACGCACCTTCCCGAAGCAGCGCCCGCAGGTCATGATCTTCCTTGCTGAACAGGCAGGTCCGGAGCTTGCCATCAGCAGTCAGCCGGATGCGAGAGCAATGGCCGCAGAAGGGTTGGGTCACCGGGGCGATGAGGCCGATTTCACCGGCCATGCCGTCGGCAAAGCGGTATTTGCGGGCGGTCTCGCTGTGCTCGTGGGGTATTTGTACGAGCGGCCAGCGGGCGTGGATGCGCTGGCGGACTTCGGCGGCGGGGACTACGAGTTCACGCGTCCAGTGGCGGTCCGCGTCGAGGGGCATGAATTCGATAAAACGCATGATGACGCCGGTCTCGCGGGCAAACAAAGCGAAGGCCTCGACCTCGTCGTCGTTGAGGCCACGGACCAGCACGGCATTTACTTTGGCGGGCGCCAGGCGAGATTTCTGGGCGACATCGATGCTGTGCATGACGGTTGAAAATGACTTAGTTCTGGTGATGCGCTCGAATTTCCCGGGCTCGAGCGAATCGAGGCTGATATTGATGCGGCGGAGGCCGGCGGCAAGCAGGCGGTCGCACCGTTCGGCCAGCAGGTGGCCGTTGGTGGTCATGGAGAGGTCCTCGACGCCGAGAGCGTGAAGACGCGCGATGTAGTCCTCGACGCCTTCGCGGACGAGCGGTTCACCGCCGGTGATGCGGATTTTGCGGATGCCCAGGCTGAGGAAGATCTTAGCCAGACGGTCGAGTTCGGGCCAGGAGAGGATCTCGTCGTGATCGCGGTAGTTTTCCGGGTCGGCGGAGCGGCAGTAGACGCAGCGGAAGTTGCAACGGTCCGTGATGGAGATGCGCAGGTCGGTGATTTGGCGGCCGAATTTGTCGTGAAGGGTCATCGTTCGTTGTACTCGTTGGATGCAGCTCCCTGCTACCTTGGCGCACTGTAGCTCTAAAACAAAACCGCCCGATCCAGTGCTGAAAATCGGGCGCTCGCCGAAAATGTATCCACTTTCGGTGCGATCGCTCCTTTCCAAGCACGGGAGGCCAAGGCGTTTCCACCCAAACCCTCAGCCCCGATGATTTCTCGGGACATCGCCCCAGCAGCCGTGGGTTATCTCTCCCGTAGGCTTCGGGGGTCGGAGTTACGATCCCTAGTGTATGCCTGTGCGAAAGGATTCGCAATTCGGTAGAATCGGCGCGTGCCAACTGTCCTGAGGACCGGCCGTATCGCTTTTATTTCTACAGCCACGAGCCGAACGAACCCCGTCATGTTCATGTGGATAGAGACACTTTATCGGCAAAGTTCTGGCTGGAACCGGTCGGACTGGCGATGAACTTTGGGTTTAGTGCCGTCGAGCTCCGTAGAGTACAATCCCTGGTAGAGATCAATCAGGCCAGGTTCATAGAGGCATGGAATGGGTATTTTGGCATTGAAGGCTGATGAAAGGGTGGCGAGCGTGAGTTTCACCGACGACTCGCTCAGCGTTGCCTTGATGGATGGTCGAAGCATCAGTGTGCCTCTTGCCTGGTATCCGCGGCTGCTGCACGCCTCGCAGGAACAACTAGCCAATTGGAAGGTTGCTGGTGGTGGCTACGGGATTCATTGGCCGGATTTGGATGAAGATTTGAGCACTGAGGGGCTTTTGCGCGGAGCCCCGGCCCCACGTCGTCCAGCCAAAGAGTAATCGATCGGCGTTACCCGCACGGACTCTGTGATAGAGTTTTGGCCACGCCATGCGGATCTTCGTTTTAGGGACCGGAGCAACCGGCTCCCTTCTCGCGCAATTGCTGGAGCGGCAAGGACATACGGTCTGGTGCGGAGACCGCGATACGGAGCGCGCGCGGCGCTTCCTAGGCAAGAAAAGCACCATCGCTGTCACGGAAGTGAACGCACGAAACATGCGCGGAATTGTGAAGGCCGCGAAGGGCTGCCAGCTCATCGTCAACGCTTCGGCTTCAGTCTTTAACGAGATCGTGTTGCGGGCCGCGCTGCGGCTGCGCGCGCATTACGTGGATCTCAGCTCACACCTGACGCGCCATCCCTTTAAGGCGGAGCAGTTCCGCTACGTAAAGAAATTCGAAGAAAAAAACCGCGTGGCGCTGATCAATACCGGAGCTGCGCCTGGTCTGACAAATTTGCTCGTGAAGCGCGCGGCGGAATTGCTGGACGAAGTTGTAGCCGTGCATATCCGCCTGTATGAAAGCAGCGAGAGCGACGATCCCATCTCCCAGTGGTCGCCGGAAGTATCGTTCGACGAAGCGGTCTCTCACCCGCGCGTCTATCGCAACGGACAATTTCAGCTGGGCAAGCGCTTCTCGGAAATCGAAAAATTCCGCTTCCCGGATCCCATTGGGACCGCGCGTGTGGTACTCGCGGCGCAAGATGAAGTGGCAACGCTTCCCCATTTCATTCCCATGCGGGAGTTGGACGTAAAGATCGGAGGGAATGAGATCGACCGGCTCCGGCGCTGGCATCGACTGGGAAAACTCTCAAGATCGCGAGGGATGCTGCGGCGTCATTTCCCGCAGACCGCTTCTCCGCGCATGATTGCCAAGCTGATTCGCCAAGGGATTTTGCAGAATGCAAGATTCGCGGCCACTGTGGTGGTGCGCGGGATCAAGAAAGGGAAAAAGGATGATCAGCACCTGTTGGTACGCAGCGATTGCGCGTTTCCCACGCTCTATCAAATCCGGCAACAAGGACGATTTGCGACGCCCGTAGCGTATGCGACGGCACACGTTGCGGCTCTTTTCATCAAATATTTCCCGCGGGAGCTTGCTGGCGTTTTCGCGCCGGAGATGCTGCCTGCCGAAACGCGTCGAGCTATCCTCGCCGGAATCCGCAACAACAGCATCCGGATCTTGCACAAGACGACGGTACTAAAACACACTGGTGAAGACGAGGATGAATTCTAGGCTGGCAGCGACGCCTTACCAGGTGCTGGCAAAGCGCCGCTATTGGGCCAGATTCGAATCAAGGATCAGTCCGCGGAGGCGGGCTTTACATTTCCAGAAAAGTGGATGGTGATCAGGAAGCCATTCGTCCCGTCGTAGGAAAATTTGTGGCCATCCCCTTCGAAGGCTTCGTGCTTGCTCTTCCACATGCGGAAGCCGTCGTTGGATTGCGCCCCCCAGTATTTCAAGTTGTGCGCGACAACTTCGTGGTGGGGATCATTGCCGTTGACGCGCTCAAGCGTGACCTCGCCCTTGCCGTTGTCCATCTTGGCGTGGGCCACACCGGTTTTCGTATCCACGTTCCATGAAAACGCCGCCGTATCCACGGCCTTTTTCTGCCACGGAATCGGATAGAGCTGGCCGAGGATGTCGCCGAGTGCGGCCTGTTGCTCCTTGCCCACGCTGGGATCGAAGTTCACCACTAGCCAGGAGTCCTTGCCGGTGCTCCAGTCGCTGCCCAAATCGGTAGCGATCCAGACCTTGGCTCCATCCAGCTTGGTGTCCTTGTAATAGCCCTTGTCCACTTTGAGGACGAGGTTGGCGCGGCAAAAGTGTTCATCCATGTGGTGCTCGCCCATTGCCATGTGGTTGGTGGAATGATCGTTGAAATAGCAGGGACAGAACATGTCGCAGCTGCAAGCTTCGATGTAGCTGGCGGTCATATCGAAATCTGGTTTGGCAGATTTCTCTTGCGCGGGCGAAGTGAAGTAGATGAGGCTGGCGGCAAGCGCAAGGAGAGGCAGCAAAAGCACACGAGGCATACGTCGCATTCAAACCCTCCTGAAGAAGTGTGATGTGAATGGCCCAACGGATAGGGCCAGTCTACTCTCGCGCCGTTGTTGATTCAAGGAGCCAATCCGAAACTTGGCAGGTTTCAGCAGCACCGGCTGGGGCGTGAATAACGCCGGTTGAGTTGCTCAACGTAGAACTCCTCTGCTGAAAGCACAGGGCGAGAGCCGGACCGCGTGCCGTGCGAACGAAGATAGGTTTCGTAGGCAGCATCGCCACACCATTCGCGAAGGCCGCGCCAGAAACGGCGGAGGAAACGCGATGCGGACTTTGCGGCCTGTTTCATTAGTCGTCCCCGTGGGAGGCGCCGGAGTAGTCTGCGGCCCACCGCGTGGCGATGTAGGCCGATTCGTGAAGCACCGGTTGGGTGCGGCGGCTCAGAATCGAATACCAGTGCACGAGCGCTTCGAAAATCAGAACGAGGATCATGGCAGCAAGAATGCCAGTGACCGCCGCATCGAGGCGCTGGTTGAAAATGAGGCGCTGCGTTTCGGCAATCTTCTCAGCGGGAATTTTGCCGGCTGCAATTTGCGCAGCCAGCCCATTCGCGAAGGACAGAAAACCGATGCGCGGATTCGCATCGAAGATTTTCTGATAGCTCGCGGTCATGGTAATCGTGACGAGCCACGCCATCGGCAGCAGGGTCACCCAGATCCAGCGCAGGCGGCCCATTTTCATCAGGATGGTGGTGGCAACGACGAGCGCGACCGCAGCGAGCAATTGATTCGAGATGCCAAAGAGCGGCCAAAGCGAATTGATTCCGCCGAGGGGATCGACAACTCCTTGATAAAGAAAGTAGCCCCACAAGGCGACGATGATGGCGCTGGACAGAAGAACGCCGGGCATCCAGCCGGTGCGGCCAAAGGGCTTCCAGACGCGGCCACCGAGATCCTGAACCATAAAGCGCCCCACGCGCGTCCCTGCGTCGAGCACCGTCAGAATGAAGAGTGCTTCGAACATGATGGCGAAGTGGTACCAGATGCTGAGAACGCGTTCGCCCCCGACGCCGCCAGCACGATTCCAAAGCGTGATCTCGCCGACTTTGTGGGCCAGATCGGTCATAGTTTGCGCTTGCAGAGAATAGCCCCAACCGCTGATCGTCGCGGCAGCAACGTCCCCGGTACTGCCGACGATACTGGGAGGACTGTTGATCGCAAAATAGACGCCCGGCGGCATCGCGCACGCAGCGACCATAGCCATCACGCCGACAAACGATTCGAGCAGCATCGCGCCGTAGCCGATGAAGCGAGCATGGCTTTCGCGAAGGATCATCTTCGGCGTGGTGCCGGAAGAAATCAGCGAATGGAACCCGCTAATCGCGCCGCACGCAATGGTAATGAAGCAAAAGGGGAAAATCTTTCCGGCAAAGACCGGGCCCGTCCCGTCGATAAAGCGCGTCAGCGGCGGCATCAAAACCTGCGGTCGCACAAACAGGATGCCCGCAGCAAGAGAAAAAATCGCACCAGCCTTGATAAACGCGCTGAGATAGTCGCGTGGCGCGAGCAGCAACCAGACCGGCAAGGCAGATGCCGCGAAGCCGTACGCAATGATGGCGAAGCGAAGGCTAGCGCGACACCGCTCAATGTGAATACGCGAGACCAGAACGCAGAGTCAGCCACCCACTGGCCCGCGACGACCACAAAAAGAACTAGCGCCACGCCCATGATCGAGGCTTCGAGGACACGACCGGGTCTGACGAAACGAAGATAAAGCCCCAGAAGCAGCGCGATGGGGATAGTCATCGCCAGAGTGAAAGTGGCCCAGGGAGAGGACTTGAGGGCGTTCACCACGACGAGTCCAATGACAGCAAGCAGAATCGTCATGATCGCCAGTACGGCTAGCTGCGCGATGAAGCCGCCTCGTTCGCTGACCTCTTCGCGCGCCATCTGGCCAAGCGATTTTCCATCGCGGCGAATCGAGCAAAAGAGAATGACAAAATCCTGCACGCAACCTGCAAATGCCGCGCCGGCAATCAGCCAGAGCGTTCCCGGCAAATAGCCGAACTGCGCGGCGAGCGTGGGTCCGACGAGGGGGCCGGGACCTGCAATGGCTGCGAAATGGTGGCCGAAGAGAACCCACTTGTTTGTGGGCACGAAATCGCGGCCGTCGTCGTGGCGTTCGCAGGGAGTGGCGCGGGTGTCGTCGAGTGCGAGAACTTTAGCGGCAACAAACGCGGAATAAAGCCGGTATGCCACCAGATAACAGCAGACCGCAGCAACAACGAACCACGTTGCATTGAGTGGCTCCCCGCGATGCAGGGCGATGGAACCGAGCGCCCCGGCGCCTAGAGCCGCGATGGCCAGCCAGCCGGCGATGCTGAAGATGCGCTTCATTTTGCCGGATTTGCCATGGTGCTGGATTTGATGAACTGTGCGATATCCGCTTTTAGTTTGGCGCGCGAGGGCGGGTGGACATACATCATGTGGCCAGCCTCGTAATAAGCGCCGCTGAGATGGCTGCGCAGTGTGGGGTCGAGGCCAAGGTGATCGAAAGTATAGTCCGCGGCAAAAAACGGCGTGGCCAGATCGTAGTAGCCCTTCGCGACAAAAACATGCAGGAACGGATTTTGCGTCATGGCCCCGCGCAGAATTTCGGCGACGTTGACATAACGATTTTCGTATGGCGCGTAGCTCCACGGCCGCACGCGGCTGGTCAGCACTTCATACGGCAAGTCGCTGTCGAACTTGAGGTCGTTGCGCACATAGTCGTTGAGCATGCCCGAATACGGGCCGATAATCGCCGCGATACTGGGGTCAAACTCCGGCCGTTCGCCTGCGGCGTCGCGATCGATGCCCGTGAAACGTGCGTCAATGCGACCGATGGTGCGGCGCTCGCTGCGCAGGAGTTCTTTCGTGAAGCGCTGGATCTCGATGCGCAGATTGGCGCGGTCGATGTAGTCCGGCGAGAGTCCGGTCAGGCGGGCGAGCTTTTGCGTGATCTCCATACGCCGGGCGGTAGGCAGCGCGTCGCCGGTCATGAGCGCGTCCGTGTATTCTCCGACAGCGAACTTGCGCGATTCTTCGACGGCTTTTTGTACATCGCCACCTTGCAAATCCACCGGAAGTCTCTTGTGATACCAAGCGATCGCAGTGTAGGTCGGCAAATAGAGGATGTAGGGCAGGTCATTGCCCGTGTCGAACTCTGCCGTCTCGAAATTCAGGATCGCGGAAATCAGGACGATGCCGTTGAGATACATGCCGTAGCGCTGCTGGAGATAGCCGGAAAGGCCTGCGGCGCGGGTTGTGCCGTAGCTTTCGCCGGCAAGGAATTTCGGCGAAGACCAACGCTTGTTGCGCGTGGCGTAGAGACGGATGAAATCCGCAACGGACTCAACGTCTTCGGTGACACCGTGAAATTGTTTGGGCGCCTCTCCGGGGACGGCGCGGCTGTATCCCGTCGAGACGGGATCGATGAAGACGAGGTCGCTGATGTCGAGTAGGGACACGTCGTTGTCCACCAGCTTGTAAGGCGGCGGAAGAAGCGCGCCAGCATCGCCCATCTGCACGCGCCGCGGACCGAATAGGCCAAGATGCAGCCACACCGAAGCGGAACCGGGGCCACCGTTGAAGCTGAAGGTAAGGGGACGCTGGCTCGCGTCGCCGACGTCATCTTTGGTATACGCGACGTAAAAGATGCTGGCCTTGGGTGTGCCATCCTCAAGCTTCAGCAGGATCGTGCCGGCTGTTGCGGTGTATTTGATTTCCTGCCCGCCGATTTTCAGGGAGTGCTTGGTCTGAACGATCTTTTCCTCAGGAACCGGTGGTTTCTTTTCTTCTTTCGGCTTTTCCCCAGCTTTATCCTGTGATGGAGTTGGCTGCTGCTGAGCGAAGCTCAGATTCAATCCCAGGAGAAGCACAGCGGCAGAACCCAAAAAGCGAATTGGAGACTTCATAGGCAGTGGAACTCCCTCTCGAACGTCCTCAAAATGCAAAACTGTAACGTGCGGCATCGTATGCGAGAGTACGGGCAGCGTCAATCGTCTGGGACGCTGCGCCGAAGCTGGCCTTTTCCGCGATTTCTTTTGCATCGTGCGGATTCACGGATAGAATGCGGCCCTCGGTTGGAACGTTTGCCCAAAGGAGCGCCGCATGCGCCGCGTTGATTTGTCCGCCGCCACAACACTGCTCGTCGCAGCGTTGATGCTGTTTTTTCCCGGCCCGGGCACCGCCCAGCAAAAAGACGATCAGCCGCACCCGAAGACGCTTCAGGAATTGCAGCACGCGATGAAGGACGTGCTCGACAAAGAACATGTTCCTGGAGCGGGCGTGGCGCTCGTGGCGAATGGCGAAGTTCTTTGGTGCGGTGGATTCGGTGAGGCGGACATTGCCGCGAAGCGCGCCACCGGCTGCGACACGGAATTTCGCGTGGGTTCGATCAGCAAGACGTTTGTCGCGCTCGCTCTGCTGAAATTGCAAGAGGAAGGAAAGATCAATCTGTACGCGCGGTTGCAGGACATCGCGCCGGAACTCCCGTTCCAAAACCGCTGGGAGGTAACTCATCCCGTCCGCATCGTGAATCTGCTCGAACACACTGCCGGGTTCGACGATATGGAACCGAGCGAAGTCTACAACGCGCACGATCGCTACGATTTTCCACTCCTCGAAGTTTTCAAGCGTTTTCGGGAGCCGCAAAAGGCGCGCTGGCCTCCCGGAACACGCATGTCGTATTCGAATCCGGGAATTGCAATTGCAGGCTACCTGATTGAGAAAACCACGGGAAAGCCTTTTGATCAGTACATTCGCGAAACGTTCCTACGGCCGATGGGAATGGAACGCGCTGACTACCCTTTCACCGAGGCAAACCGGGCGCTGCTCGCGACTGCCTACGAAGGCAATCCACCTAGAGCTTCTGGTTATCCATTCATCTACCTACGGCCGGCAGGAGACCTGAAGGCGTCGCCGGGAGAATTGGCAAAGCTCGTGCAATTTCTTCTGCGGCGCGGAAAGACCGGAGACGCACAACTGGTGAATGCCGAATCGATCCTGCGGATGGAAGCACCCGAGACTACTCTGGCGGCGAAAAATGGCCTGCGCCTTGGGTATGGTCTCTGTAATTACACGAGCGTGGAAGGCGGAGTGGTGACACACGGCCACGACGGCGGGATTGACGGCTTTATTTCGTCCTATCGCTACATGCCGGAACAGAACTGGGGTTACGTAATTCTGGTGAACAGCGACAATTCGCAGCAGGCGCTTGAAAGCTTAAATCACCTGGCTATGGATTTCCTTTCCAAGGATTTCGTGAAACCCCAGCAACCCGTAATAACTCTTCCCGCGAAAGCGCTGGAGATGTTCGCGGGCTATTACGCGCCACGCGCGCCGCGAAGCCAACTGTTTGCGTTCGTGGATGACCTGACCGGCGGGACGCGCATTCGCGTAATCAATGGCAAGCTGACCCGCTCCGGACTATTTGGCCGGCCCGAGCCGCTGCTCTACGTCGGCAAGACCATGTTTCGTGGCGAGAAAGAGCCGGAAGGAACTACCGTTTTTTTCGCCACGGAGACCGGGGATTTGGCGGTCGTGAGCAGCGGGCTCGATGGCATTTCTTACAGCGAGCGAAGCAGCCTCGCCTTGCCCTTTATTCGGATTACCGTGCTGGCTCTCTGCCTGCTTTTCATGTTGTCTTGCTTGCCTTACGCGCTCGTTTGGCTTTTCTTGAAGCTCGTCGGCGCCATGAAGGAAGTGCGTCACCTTTCAGTCCGCGTGGTGCCGCTGCTTGCGACGCTGGCGCTGCTCATCGTGCCACTGTGCTTGATGAAACTCGGCGGCGCGCAAATCGGTTCACTCAACCTCTGGACTGCGGGGATCTTCCTTGGGACATTTTTCTTTCCGCTGCTGTCGATCCTCGGGCTGTTCCTGGTTCTCCGTGTGCCAAAGGAGGAAATTCATCGCGCCGTGAGGATTTACTCGCTGCTGGTTTCTTCGGCGTGCTGCGTGCTCACGGGTTTTCTTCTGTCCTGGCACCTGCTCGCGCTGCGATTGTGGGCGCCGTGAGGTGGGCTGTCGCAATCAAGACGAACGGCCCGCAATGTAGTTACGCGTGATCTTGTCGACCGAAATGGTTCCGGCCTGGCGCATAATGGTGCGTAATTCGCGCCGCAGGATTTCGAGTACGGTCTCGACACCCGGCTGGCCAAACGCAGCCAGCCCCCACGAGTGCGGCCGCCCTATGCCAATCGCCGACGCGCCGAGTGCGAGCGCCTTGAAAATGTCAGTGCCGCGCCGGATGCCGCCGTCCACAATGACGGGGATTTTCCCGGAAACGCCTTCGATCACTTCGGGAAGACTCTCGATCGTCGGGCGAAGAGTCTCTTCGGCGCGCCCACCGTGATTCGAGACCATCAGACCGTCCACTCCGTGCTCCACGGCGAGCTGCGCGTCTTCGCGAGTGACGATACCCTTGATGAGCAACTTGACGTTCACGGCATCGCGCAGCCGTTTCACGAAATCCCAATTCATGTTTGGGGGTTGAACAGCCGTGACCTTCGAAAGATCCAGACCATTGAGCATCGGCTTCCGGGCTGCGTATTGGGCGAAGCCCCCGGAGCCCGCTCTGGGCCTTCCGCGCGCAAAGCCGGTGTAGGCGCTCTGATGACAAGCGGAGCATTCCCTTTTGTCCACAAGTTGAGCACGGAATAGAGTTTCGCGGTTGCTGCCCTCCTGGAGGTCCACGGTGAGGACAATCGCGGGGGAGCCGGCAGCCTCGGCGCGTTTAACAATGGCCCGGCTGACTTCCCAGACGTTTGTTGGATAGAGCTGCTGCCAGACGGGAGTACCCGCTGCGGCGGTAACGTCTTCGATAGACGCAGTGGCGACGGTGGACAACATCATGAGGTGACCCTTGGCCCGCGCAGCTCGCGCCACGGCAACTTCGCCTTCAGGGTGGAAGGCTTTCTGGGCGCTCACTGGAGAAAGCACAATCGGCGTGCTCCACTTGGTGCTGAAGAGGCTCACGGACATGTCGATGTTCTCGACATCAACGAGTCTGCGAGCCCGAATCTGGATGCGCGAGTACCCTTCGCGATTCGCCCGGACAGTTCCATCGTCGTCCACACCGGTGGCGAGGTAGCCGAAATGCGCTGGAGGCAGTGTCTTGCGCGCGGCAAGCTCAAAATCCATCACATCGAAGGCCTGATCTGGAGAGGAAATGACTTCGTCGCTTTGTTGAAAGGAATCGAGCCAGCCGAGAAGCTTCCTCTCTGTAACTTCACGCGCGGCCAGAAGATTCGCAAACGAACCGGCTAGAAAGCCGGGGCCAGCCAACAGCGGACTTGCCGACAGCATTTTGAGAAATTTTCTGCGAGTCTTGATTTGATGCGTAGCGCGATTCATGGTCCCTCTCCTCTCTCTACTCAGGCAACGAAGTGAAACGTAGAAGCGCATAAAGATCGCGAAAGACCTTGGCGGCTTCGCGCGGAAAAGAAGCCCGCGTGGACGCGGCGGGCGTGAATTTGCGCCGGACGATCCACGCCAGTATCTTTTTCCAGTCCTCCGGCGCGGCGGGCCAACCATCGTGCTTCGTCCATTCCCCTTTCACGGTGGTGTACCAATAGCTTTCGTAACGGCGGCCCAGACGCTTCTTCTGTTTCGAGACCCAAACGGGATCCGCGTTTACGCGCGGCTCGGCGACCACGGCGAGAGTGGAATCTTTGCGTTTGCCACCGGAATAGATGCGGAAGCCCGCCGTTACCGTGTCTATTGTGAGCCCTACATAGAGCTGTCCGGTTTCCCGCTTGCCCGGCGCGGGAACGGAAAACTTCAAATACATATGTGTTTTGTAAAGCGTTTTGTCCTTCGCGAAACGGATGTCCCGGTTGATTCGCGAAAAATTCGCGCCGGTACGGCCAGAAGTATCGAAGCGAGAATCAAGTTCCAGCGCCGTGGGCGAGAGTTCCTCCAGCAAGCCGCGGAAAGGTAGAACGATCGCGGCCTGGTAGCGATCGCGGTTCGCGGCCATCCATTCCTTGCGATTGTGCCGCCCAAGGTCTTTGAAAAACTGAAACGTTTCGCGGATGAACACGGGTTTCTTCGTTTCCATGGGGCCTCGGTTTATAATGCCGATGCGGCGCGGCGTCCCTCAGCGTACACGATTCTCATGCGGGGTCAATTCATTGGCCAATCCAGATTGGCTCTTGCCGGGGTACATCGGCAGCCGCTAGTCTGTGTGAATGAGCAACTTTACTCCCACCGAAAGAACGAGAGTCCGCCGCAAACCCGAGCGCGGCAGCTACGATCGCGAATTGATCTACCGCATTCTTGATGAAGCCTTCGTCTGCCATGTCGCCTTCATCGTGGAAGGCCAGCCCTTCGTCGTTCCAACAAACTACGTGCGAGTCGGCGATAAACTCTTTCTTCACGGCTCCACGGCGAGCCGCCTGATGAAAACGATGGCGAGCGGCGCACCATTTTGCTTAAGCGTGACGCTGCTTGATGGCATCGTGTGCGCGCCGTCCGCGACAGGCCATTCGGTGAACTACCGCTCCGTCGTGGTGATGGGCAAGGCCGAGCCGGTTGAAGGCGAAGCCGCAAAGCTGGCGGCGATGCGCGACTTCGTCGAGTACGTGATTCGCGGCCGCTGGGCAACTGTGCGTCCTCCCAGCGAGCAGGAACTGAAGGGCACAATCGTCCTCTCCGTGCCACTTGTTGAAGCTTCCGCCAAGGTGCGCACCGGCTTCGCAGTAAATCATGACGAAGACTATTCGACGCCCGCGTGGACTGGTGTGATTCCGATGAAATGGTCGTCGCAGGCGCCGGTACCAGACCCCCGCGGCAACGCTTCTATTGCTCCGCCCCCAAACATCCAACAGTATTCGCGGCCGCAATAGTTTGGACAATTTTCCTGGTGCTGGGGGAAGCACGAAAAGCAGGGAAACCGAAGTTCTTACTTCTTACTGCTAGAACCCGCGAACGCGGTGGCAAGGCCGAGAGAAATCAGCATTCCGCCGGAGATGTAGCGCTGTGTGCGCATCCAACCTGTGTTCCGGCTCAGTCGGCGCGCCACGGTTCCAGCGAATAACGCCCAAAGGCTGTCGCTCGTGATTCCCATGGCCGCGAAGAGCGTGCCCAGGAAAAGAATTTGCAGCGCTACGTTGCCGCGCGATGGGTCCACGAATTGCGGGAGGAATGCGAAAAAAAAGAGCGCTGTCTTTGGATTCAGAATGTTGACGATGACGCCTTGCCCAAAGACGCGGCTCAGGTTCGCGCGCGGAGCCTCCCCCGATAAATCAAGAGACTCGGTACCACGCAGTTTTTGCAAACCCAGATAGATCAGATACGCCGCGCCAAGATACTTCACCAGCCCGAATACGGCCGCCGAGGACATCAGCAGCGCGGACAATCCCACGGCAGCGGCAGCGACATGAACGAGAGTGCCCACACCGATGCCTAGCGCAGAAACAAGGCCGGCGCTCCTGCCTAGACCGATGCTGCGGCTCGTCACGTAGAGCACAGCAGGGCCAGGTATCGCCAGCAGGACCAGGGCTGCGCTCATAAAGAGCAGAAGTGACGAATGACTTGCGATCATGGCCTTTCAGACGTGCGTCTCAGGCAGCCGTGAGCAGAACCGGTGCACCGCGCGTAATCACGATGGTGTGCTCGTAGTGCGCGGAGAGGCTGCCGTCGGTCGTGCGATAGGTCCAGCCATCCTTGCCGAGCGCAACATTGCCGGTGCCGGCCGCAATGATTGGTTCGATAGTGATGACCAGACCCGCGGTCAATTTGTGCTGCGCGGAGAAGTCCGGGTAATTGGGCACCGACGGCGGCTCGTGAATGGTGCGGCCGATGCCGTGGCCGCCCAGCTCCTTGACGACGTGAAAGCCGCGGCGGCGCACTTCACGCTCGACAGCACGGCCGATGTCCTTGGTGCGGTTCCCTGCGTGCGCCGCGACCAGCGCTTGCCGAAAGGCGCGTTCCGCGCAGTGCGCCAGGTCGCGCGCTTTTGTGTTTGGCTTGGCCGTCGTCACTTCGATGCTCACCGCCGAATCAGTATGGTAGCCGTCTTTCTCGGCTGTCAGATCGAGTTTGACTAGATCGCCTGGTTGAATCACACGGTCGCCCGGAATTCCGTGTACCACCTCATCGTTCACGCTGATGCACACGTCGCCGGGAAATCCGTAGACCATCGGCGGCGAAGATCGCGCGCCATGCTCGGCAAGTACTCGCGAACCAATTTCGCAGAGTTCCGCGGTCGTCACGCCAGTGCGCACTTCCGCCGCCACTGCGCGCAGGGCCTTACCCACGATCATTCCGCATGCGCGCAGCTTTTCAAATTGCTCGCTGCTTGTAATGGACATGGCGTTACTAGGCCATACTAGCATTTGTCAGGGGTGAGAATCAGGAGTGTTGACAGGAGCGTTAGCCCGGGAACGGAGAACGATGCGGATCGTCCGGGAGGCGGTCTCGACATCGGCCTTCGCTGTAGGGGGAGCGGAAACAAGTTCGTAGGCAGGCGGAAAGAGGAACTCTTCCGGCAGAACGCGCAAGGAACACTCCTCCCGGCGGATCCGGTGAGCGAGAAATTCGCCATTCGAGTCGGTGAAAACGGTCTCTTCACAGACCTGAATTGCGGCGCCTCGCACAGGATTCCGCTCAGAGTCCTCGACGCGGCCGAAGATGACGTACGGTGAAATAGAGAAACGCTGGTGTGAACCGGGCATCTGGCTGCTCGCGCGGTACGTGATGGTATCGGCAAACGCGGTGTAGCGCACCTGGCCCAGAGGGGTCACGTTTGTATCCGCGATGACCTCCGTATCGTGAGGTAACTGGACACGCAGATGCAGGAAAAAAAGCTGGCGGAAGGCTGGCTGTCCCGGCACAAAAAACGGGAGAAACACGGTTGCATAGCCAATCCCTGCGTCAATTCTCTGGGAAGCGAAATCTGCGCCTAAGGACACGTTGCGTTGTCCACAGCCAAGGCTCACCGACTGGCTGAGCTTGAGGCGCTGACTAATTCTCTCCCGCAAAGTTGCGAGTACGCTCGACGTGCTTTTTCCGATTGACGGCGCCCCATACAGATAATCCGCGGATGCTTCGAAGCGGCCGCCAATGCTTCTTTGGGCTCCGGCGAAAACCGCATGAATGGCGCCCCTCGGAGTAACGGAATGGTTGAATGTGCCGTGAAGGCGGAATCCAGAGGCCACCGCCCACGCGGACACGCCGTCGACGCGTGCTGTCGCGCCATTCGGAGAGCCGGGTACGGGCGCAACGATATTCTGATGGTTGAAAATAAAACCGAAATCCTTGAGCGCGTGAATCTCCGCACTTAAATTCTCCCGGAAGGATTCGGAGAGCGCAGGAGACTGCACGCGCACGCGCCGGAAAGCTGCGGAGGCCTCTGTATAACTGGCCCGGAAATGCAACCAGGACGGTTTGTATTCGAGGCTAACGGCCCCATATGGCTCATGATTTCCAGCGCCACCAGAAACAGCGAACGAAAGATCATCGCGGGTTTTCCAAGCGATGCTATGAATCGACGTAAGTTCCCTGGAGATTACATTGAAGGTGAAAATCGATACTCCTTGACTGAGCGATCGATTCCAGAAGACAGCGCCGGCGGCGCTCTCCGCGCTGGCAAGGCGCACAAACGGAGCTGCAATGCCTTGTGATGTGGCGCCCGCGAAGAGAAAGGCTTGTCCCGCTTCCGCTCGGCGAGTGAGTGAAACACCGCGGCCAAGGAAGTAATAGGAAGCATTGAAGAGATCGGTCGGCAGGACAAACGGAATCATTTGGTCGCCAAGACCCAGTGCGAATCCATCGACGGGCGCGGAGATCAAGAATCCGTACTGAGGCCCGTCGTGCCACCCGACGCTTACCGACCCCTTGTATTGTCCGTCATCAAACGCAAGTGTGCCGCCGTGGGTGCCCAGCAGAGAGGAAGAGCCCGCTTTCGTTTCGAAAAGTTGGCCGAAACTGGTGGCTGAGAAAAGGGGAAACAGTGCGCAGAAGACGCCAAGCCGTAGGCATTCTCGCAAGCGGTTCGGAACTCCAGAAAACATTAGAGCCCCGATGCTGAACGGTGAAGCGTCGATTCCACTTTGAACTTTGAGAATTTCACAATGATCCTCTCCGCTGCGCCGCGGCCATTCCATTCCAGATGAAGCACACGGCGCTGTTCCGGGAAAAAAGGGAAGCCAGCGTAGGTCTGCTTTCCGGAAGGTCCGATGAGCTCCACTTCTTGAACCCGCTCAAACTCGGCAGCGTGGTTTTCCAGCGCAGCTTCCACGTGGCGGCCGTCGGAAGCAATTTCGGAGCGCGAAAAAGAGACCTGATCTGCACGCAGCTGAATTCGAGAGAGAAGATAGACGGTGTGGGGCAATTCGATTACGAGGTGTACAGCGCCTGCGGCAGTCGGAGGGGCGATACTGGCGTAGATGGTGAACCAGGCCGGCAGCTGGGTGGACTGCGCTCTGTAGAAGACGGTGTAACCGCGGTGCGGCGCTACGCGGAAGCTCTTAGCGGAAAGCGACACCGAGATCGAGGGGTCAAGCAAGCGATAAGCGGGATCGCCGTCCTCAGTGACGGAAAAGCTGCGGGGCTCAAGGACAACGGTGAATGGAGCCATCGAGTCGTTGCGCACCGTGAAGGAGCCTTCGGCTTTTTGCGTGTATTCCACAATGACCGGCGAGACAGTCTGACTTGCAGCCCGGGCTGACAGCAGTCCGACCGTGAAAAACAGGATTAACCAGCGGTGCATGGAACTTTTCCTTTAGCCACCGGGTGCTTCAGATTGCTTGCGCCTGAAGCGTCAGTGTGCCTGTGTAGGTCGCGGAGGGGAGGTTGAGACCAACGGTGTCGATTTCCAACGCGAGGGAATCCGTACGATTCGAATTCAGTGTGGCGCCGCTTACGGCCTGGCTGAAAATCTGCAAGCTGGTGCCGGTTCCAAAAGGGCTGTTGCCCGTAAAGGCTGTAAAGGCGCCGCTGTTGACGCTTCCCAATACGGAAGAGGTTGGAATGTTGTGGCTGGCGCCGTCGGTGAGGGCGGCGGAGGCACTTCCGAAATAGCCGTACAGCTTCACGTTGCTGCGCGTAACCGCCAGGATCCAAGTCGTCGTGATGGAAACAGCGGTCGAACCAGTCGAAGTGCCGTTGCCGACAAGAACAAACGTGACAGTGGTAGGAGCGGCTGCAACGGTCAGCGTCTCAAGGAGAGGAGCGCTAAGCGTGACCGATGAGGTGTTGGAATTGAGTTGTGCATTCGCGCAGCTAGGCATAGCGATGTACAGGAGCAGAATGCTGAACGCAAAGAGAATCCACTTTTTAAACATGTCGCCTCCAAAGGTGGTTTACCGCGTGACATGCGGTCAAGGCAACTTCGGTCCGCGAGCCGCTAGCCGCTACAGGTCACTGTGAAGGTAGAATTCGCCGAAGGAAATAGAACTCAGGGCAATTCTGAGGACCAAGTGTTCGAAAGCATTACTAGCTAATATTAGAAACTTCTAATCTTTTGCCGTTCCATGAATCCGAAGGAAGAAGAACTGCAGCAACGCAACCCGTAGGGACTAATGGCAGCTGCATCCGCCGCCGCAGCAACTGCCGCCACCGCCGGAGAATCCACCCGATGACTTGGCCGAAGCCCCGTTGCTTGTCCCGTTGGCCGCACTGAAAACGGAGAGCTGTAGAGTATTTTTCTTCCCCGCGCATTTCGGGCACGCAATCTCCTGCGTCTTGTTCAGCACGATCTTCTCGAAGTGCGTCTGGCAATCCTCACAAATGTATTCGTATATGGGCATGTCCCAATCTTAACAGCCTCCGTCAATAATCATAGCCCATCAAAATAACCATCCAAGCGACCAGCGGGATGCTGAGTGCCCATAAGAAGAGCGGAAGTCTCAGCCTTCCTTTGCCCAACGCAACTGTCCAGAGGGCAAGTCCCCAGGACAGAACACTAACCCAATTAAGTATTGCCCAATATAGGGGTGCTGGTTCCGCGAAAGACTGCTCATCTGATCGAAAACCCTGAATGAGGAATCCAGAAGCCAGAAACTGACTTAGAGTTGCAAACCATAGGCCGGGAGTTGGAAGCATCACTCGCCAATCGCCAGCCGGAGCTTTCCTCACTTGACCCCAAGCTCGCCAACCATAGATCAGACAGATGGCAGGAATGCCCATTGCAACTGTCACGAAGATTACGCCCTTGAGGCCCAACGTGTGCTCCTAAACAAACTGGCTCTCCGTGAAACCGAAGAGCCAGTTGGAATCTGCGGAGTTGGATAGGACGCTTAGTCGCCGGCGACGGCTTCAGCAGCTTTCTCGTCGGTCTTGGCGGTGGCACCGTTGCCATTGGAATGGCCATTGCCATTCGCCGGCGCGATGGTGACCGGCTTGCCCGCGTTCGCGAAGTTAGCAGGCACGGCCTTCGCGATGTCGCTGACTGTGCCAATCTGAACGACCTTCGGCTGAGGCTTCTTCAGCACCAGCTCCTCGTAAATCGCGCGGACCTTGGCCTGCTCTTCGTAAGCCTTTTTGCGGCGAGCGCGCTCTTCTTCGGCCGCGGTCTGCGGAATGTCATGCTCCAGATGACGCACGCGAGCGGCGTCTTCAGCGTCAATCTTCAGGGAATGTTCAAAGCTCTGAAGGTTGACGTTCTTGCCTTTGGCATAAATTTCGTGCTTCCCGTGGTTCTTGTACCACTCGGCCACGGTCGCGTTCTTATGCATGTTTTCGATGATCTGCCGCCAGCCCACACCGGTGTTGTACGCGCAGAAGGAAATCTCACCTTGCTGCGTCGCGTACGGGATGATGCACATTTCCGTGCGGCGGAAGTCATAGTTGAACAGATCCTGGAACCACATTCCCGCGATGAACAGGAAGTTCCAGGGATCGCTCTGCCGCCGCTTCATGGCGTCTTCGTACGTACGCTCCGGAGAGGTACGGCCGTACTTTGTCTCCGCGCCTTTGGTCAGCGCCCAGGTCTTGTCAAATTTCTTGAACAGGTCATACAACTTTAGACCCACCGGTCCCCGGAACGGGTGGTAGTTCTTCAAGAGGGCCATGGCCATCATGAAGTTCGAAAAACTCTTGCCGCGCGCCGCGTCGGTGATTGCCGTCACGTCCTTCGTGAGCTGTTCGGCATCCAGGAAGCGCGGAACGGGCGCCCATTCCTTCGTCTCCTTGTTGATCATCAGCGCCGTGCCCACCCCGCAATTCGGGTGGCAGCCGCAGGAGAGCGAGCCCCATTGCGACTCTTGCCCCTTCACCATGTCCGAGAATCCCGCGAACGTGCTCACGAACGAAATCGGGAACCAGTCGCGCGTCGGCTCAACCTTGCCCACCTGCGCGCTGACGTCCTTCGCCAAATGCGAAAGCGTGTAGCGCTG
>WNFD01001527.1_pt1 | contig 23438 bp, 18 predicted proteins | sample 5400491 | NCBI WGS metagenome assembly WNFD01 (sample SAMN13153343, study PRJNA577476) | soil metagenome | isolation source: 120 cm saprolite under Douglas fir tree site 2 hole 2 replicate 2 | place: USA:California | collected 2015-04-18
ACGCGCTCGAGCTGCTGGTGCGCTCGGGGCGCGACCCGGTGCATGCCCTCATGATGCTCGTCCCCGAGGCCCACGAGGGTGCCGTGGAGATGGAGCCCTCCTTGCGGGGCTTCTACGAGTTCCACGAATGCCTGGTGGAGCCGTGGGACGGGCCGGCCGCGCTGGCCTTCTCGGACGGCGTGTTCGTGGGCTCGGCACTCGACCGCAACGGCCTGCGGCCATGCCGCTACAAGATCACCCGCGACGGACTGGTGGTGGCGGGTTCCGAGTCGGGCCTCGTGGACCTGAACCCGGGCGACGTGGTGGAGAGCGGCCGACTCGGTCCCGGCGAGCTGCTGGTGGTGGACACGCGCCGCAAAGCGATCCTGCGCAACGCGGAGGCCAAGCGCGAGGTGGCCCGGCGGCGCCCCTACAGCCGGTGGGCCGCGCGGGGCATCCGCCTGCTGCGGCCGACCGCGGCCGTGCCCGATGCGCCGCCCGTGGCGGAGCCCGAGCGCGTCGGGCGGCAGATCGCCTTCGGGTGGAGCTTCGAGGACCTGCGCTATGTGCTCGAGCCGATGGGGAGCGCGGGGCAGGATCCCGTGTGGAGCATGGGCGACGACACGCCCATCCCACCGCTCGCGCGCATCCCGCCCGGGCTGTACGCCTACCTGCGCCAACGCTTTGCCCAGGTCACGAACCCGGCGATCGACCCACTGCGCGAGACGCTGGTGATGTCGTTGCGGATGCACATCGGGCGCCGAGGTTCGCTGCTGGCCGACCGGCCGGCCGGTCTCCGGCTCGTGCGGAACGAGCATCCGGTCCTCCTCGCGGAGGAAATCGCGGCGCTGCGGTCGGGTGCGGGCGCGCAGGTCGTTACCCTGGACGCGACCTGGAGCGCCTCAGCCGGGAGTGGTCCTGACGCGCTTCGCACGGCACTCGACGGGCTGTGCCGGTCGGCCGGGCACGCGGTGCAGGAAGGGGCGCGGATCGTGATTCTCAGCGACCGGGCTGCCGGCTCCGAGCGCGCCCCGCTCCCGATGGTCCTGGCCGTGGGGGCGGTGCACCAGCACCTGCTCGAGCACGGGCTGCGAACGCGCCTCGGGCTCATCGCCGAAGCGGGAGACGCCTGGGACGTGCACCACTTCGCGGCCCTCATCGGCTACGGCGCCGAGGCGGTGCACCCCTGGCTCGCGCTCGAGTCGGTGCACGCGCACGTCGCGGAGGACGACGCGCGCGCCCGGTTCCGCGGTGCGGCCGAGGCCGGGCTGCGCAAAATCCTGTCGAAGATGGGGATCTCGACGCTTTCATCTTACTGCGGCGCCCAGATCTTCGAGGCACTGGGGCTCGGCGCCGAGGTGGTCGATCGCTGCTTTACGGGGACCGTCTCGACGATCGGCGGGATCGGGTTCACCGAGATCGCCGAGGATGTCCTGGCGCGCCACCGGGCCGCCTATCCGGAAGCGGCGGCGGAGCCGGTGCTGCCCGACCACGGACGCGTCCGCTACCGCCGCGACGGCGAGGATCACGGCTGGCCGCCGCAGCTGGTGCGGTCGATGCAGGCCGCCGTAAAGGCCGACACACCCGAGGCGTATGACACCTTCCGCGCACGCGTGGCCGCCCGCTTACCCGCCAGCCCGCGCGACCTGCTCGCGTTCCGCGCCGTGCCTCCCATCCCGCTCGACCAGGTCGAGCCCGCGAAGGAGATCCGCCGCCGTTTCGTCTCGACAGCGATGTCGCTCGGCGCACTGTCACCGGAGGCGCACCGCACGCTCGCCATCGGCATGAACCGGATGGGCGCGCGCTCGAACTCGGGTGAGGGCGGCGAGGACCCCGATACGTACGCCCCGCTCGAGAACGGCGACCGCGCCGATAATCGCATCAAGCAGGTGGCGTCGGGGCGGTTCGGGGTCACCACGCACTATCTGATGCGTGCCGACGAGCTCGAGATCAAGATCGCGCAAGGCTCGAAGCCCGGCGAAGGGGGACAGCTCCCCGCCCACAAGGTCACGGCCCTCATCGCCCGTCTACGCCACTCGGTACCGGGCGTTCCGCTTATCTCGCCGCCGCCGCACCACGACATCTATTCGATCGAGGACTTGGCGCAGCTCATCCACGATCTGAAGCAGGTCAACCCCAAGGCGCGCGTGGGCGTGAAGCTGGTGGCGGAAGCGGGCGTCGGGCGGGTCGCCGCTGGTGTCGCCAAAGCCTACGCCGACTACGTGCTCGTCTCCGGCCACAACGGTGGGACGGGGGCGTCGCCGCTGTCGTCGATCAAGCACGCGGGCTCGCCATGGGAGCTGGGGCTCGCGGAAACCCAAGCGATCCTGATCGAGAACGGGTTGCGCCACCGCATCGAGGTGCGGGTGGACGGCGGCCTGCGTACCGGGCGCGACGTCGTCATCGCCGCGCTGCTCGGCGCCGAGACTTACGGGTTCGGCACGGCCGCGCTCGTGGCGATCGGGTGCGACATGGCCCGCCAGTGCCACCTCAATTCCTGCCCCACCGGAATCGCGACACAGAAGCCGGAGCTGCGGGCGAAATTCCGCGGCACGCCCGAGCAGGTGGTCGCGTACTTCACGTGGATCGCGGAGGACGTCCGCCGCATCCTGGCGGCACTCGGCTGCCGCTCTTTGGACGACGCCATCGGTCGGGTGGAGCTGCTGGAGCGCGTGGATCATCCGGAAGTGCCGCGCGCGCAGATGATCGACCTGTCGCTGCTCCTGACCGACCCCGTCGCGGGACGCGACGAGCCGCGCCACCGTACCGTGCAGCGCAACGACCGCCCGGGGATCGAGTCCCTGGACGATGAAATCCTCGCCACGCTTGAGCCGCGTCTCGACTCCGGCCGCCCGTTCGCGGGCGTATACGACATCGGCAACCACCACCTCACGGTCGGTGCACGCATCGCCGGGCGGATCGCGCAGCGGCGGGGCAACGTGGGCCTGCCACCGGGATCGATCCGGCTGCGGTTCCGGGGGAGCGCGGGACAGAGCTTCGGATCGTTCGCGCTTCCCGGGATGCATCTCGAGCTCGAGGGGGAGGCGAACGACTACGTCGGCAAAGGGCTGACGGGCGGTGAGATCGTCATCCGGCCGTTCCGCGAGGCGGCCGCCGCGGGAGGCACCGGCCAGCACGTCCTCCTGGGCAACACCACGCTGTACGGGGCCACCGCCGGCAAGCTGTTCGCCGCCGGGCGGGCCGGGGACCGGTTCGCCGTGCGCAACTCTGGAGCGACCGCGGTGATCGAAGGTGCCGGCGCACATTGCTGCGAGTACATGACGGCCGGCGTCGTGGTCGTGCTCGGGCCTGTGGGCCGCAACTTCGCCGCGGGGATGTCGAACGGCGCCGCCTACGTCCTCGACGATACCGAGACGTTCTCGGCCCGCTGTAACACCGATATGGTCGCCGTGCAAGCGCTCGACCCGTCGGACGAGCAGATCGTGCTCGAGCTGTTGCGCGAGCACTGCGCGAAGACCGGCAGCGCGAAGGCGCGCGTGGTTCTCGACTCGTGGGACCGCTACGGACCGCTGTTCCGGAAGGTGGCTCCCCACGCGGCTCCTGCTCCCGTTGCGGCCCCTGCGGAAACGACGCCGGTGGCCGTGTGAGTTTACCCAACTACGGCCAGTAGGGCCCTAGGATGCACCGTCCGTCAGATCGGCCGGAACAGCTCGCGGAGCTCGAGAGTGAACGCCTCTCGGGCACCTGCGGGATGCCACACCAGGCGCTCCCGCTCCACGGTCGGAAATTGGGCGGCCGGCGTCCAAACCTCGACCCAGCGCTCCTCCCCGTCGACAGCCCAATAGCTTGGGATTCGGCGCTCCTGGTACAGCCGCCGCTTGGTGAAGCGGTCGTAGCGAAGAGTGGACGGGCTCAGCACCTCGATCACCAGGAGGAGGTCCTTCACCTGTGTCCAGTCGAGGGTTCGGACCTGATCGAGCGGGGCGACGAATAGGTCGGGCTGCACCAGGGTGTCGGACGTCCACGAGATGTCCGCCGGGGACGGCAACAGATGGCCGACAGGCTCACGTTCGAGGTACTCGCTCACTGTCCGCGCCAACCTCACCGCCAGCTCCTGATGCCACAGCCGAGGTGCCGGCGTCACCAGCAGCTCGCCGTACACCACCTCGTAGCGATTACCGTCCTCGGGCAGGGCTCGCACCATGTCGGCAGTGTAGTAAACGGGGGCGACCATGCCCATAGTATCGGCTCCTCGGCAGCGCGGAGGCAAGATGCGTGCACCCTTCATGGTGCGGTGACCGCGCCACGAGTCGTCACCCGATTCGCGCAGCCCTAATCAGAAAACGACCGTCAGGAGCGACGCCGGAGCAGCGGCAGCTCTAGGCTGTCGCGCAGCGCCTGCCAGCTGGCCTCGATGATGTTCTCCGAGCAGCCCATGGTGCTCCACCGCTCGGCACCCCTGGCGGACTCGAGCAGCACGCGAGGCTTGGCCGCCGTGCCGAGGTGCTCGTCCACGATGCGCACCTTGTAGTCCACGAGGCGGACGTCCGCGAGCTCCGGATAGTGCGGCAGGAGCGCCTTGCGCACGGCATTATCGAGGGCGTTTACCGGACCCGCGCCTTCGGCCGCGGTGTGCATCACCGCTTCCCCCACCCGCAGCTGGATCATGGCCTGCGCCTTCAGGTCGCCGCTGCTCTGCCGCTCGACGATCACGGTGAAGCCGAGCAGCTCGAACGGAGGCCGGTAGTCGGCCGACGAGCGCCGCACCAGCATCTCGAACGACCCGTCCGCCGCTTCGAACTGGAGCCCGGCGTGCTCCAGCTGCTTGATGTGCTGCAACAACTCCTGGTCCTGAGCGCCGTCTCCGGACGCTAGTCCTAGTGCATCGGCCCGCAGCCGGATGTTCTGCCGCCCCGACAGCTCGCTCACCACCACGCGCATCTCGTTCCCAACGAGCGCTGGATCGATGTGCTGATAGCTCTCCGGCAGCTTTGCCACCGCCGCGACGTGGATGCCCCCCTTGTGGGCGAACGCGCTCGCGCCGACGTACGGCGCGTGCGCATCGGGATTCAGGTTCGCGACCGCCGCCACGAACAGCGCCACCTCCTTGAGGCGACGCAGCTGCTCGGGCGGCAGCACCGCACAGCCCAGCTTGAGCTGCAGCGTCGCGATGAGCGGGATCAGATCGAGATTGCCGCAGCGCTCGCCGTACCCGTTGATCGTGCCCTGGACGTGGACGCACCCCGCGCGCACCGCAGCGAGGGCGTTGGCTACGGCGAGGCCGCCGTCGTTGTGAGGATGGACACCGAGCGGCGTGCCGAGCTGATCGCGGACCGCGTGCACCCGCTGTTCCACAACCTCCGGGAGCTCCCCTCCATTCGTGTCGCACAGGACGATGCAGTCCGCACCGGCACCGGCGGCCGCCCGCAACGTGGCGAGAGCATACTCGGCGTCGAGGCGGTAGCCGTCGAAGAAGTGCTCCGCGTCGTAGATCACCTCCCGGCCGAGTCGGCGGACATAGCCGACGCTTTCCGAGATCATGCGAAGGTTCTCGTCCCGAATGGTCCCGAGCACACGCTCGACGTGCAGCGTCGAGCTCTTTCCGACGAGCGTCACCACGGGCGTCTCGGCTTCGAGCAGCGCGGTGAGATTCGGGTCATCCTCGCATCGGCCGTTGGCCCGCCGGGTCATCCCGAAGGCCGCGAGTTTCGCGTGCCCGAGCGGCTCCTTGCGGATGCGACGGAAGAACTCGGCGTCCTTGGGGTTCGAGCCGGGCCAGCCGCCTTCGAGATAGTGGATGCCTAACTCGTCCAACCGGTGGGCGATTTTCAGTTTATCGTCGACCGAAAGCGACAGGCCCTCGCGCTGCGTGCCGTCCCGCAGTGTCGTGTCGTACAGAAACATGTTCTCCGCCCCTCGTGTGGGGATAACAAAAGCGGCGCGGCCTCTCGAGCTTCTCGAGAGGCCGCGCCGCGCATCATCGGGTCCTGCAGTCCGTTAGCCGAGTGCCGGTACGCCGCCTCTCAGGAAGAGTCGGATGGTAATGCTCGTAATCGACAGGCCGGCGCAACGGACGCTCATACCTGTGATACTAACCGCCCGGCCAGACGCGTCAATCCCACGGGCTCCGCCCCCAGAAGCTTCCGGACCTGGACCACTTCACCGATCACCACGGTGGCGGGAGGCTCGAGACTCTGCTCGGCGACGCGTGCGGCGAGTGTGGCCAGCGTGCCTATCACCGTCCGTTGGACCGGGAGGGTACCACTCGCGATGGCAGCAGCAGGGGTGTCGGGATTAGCGCCGTGCTCGAGCAGCCTGGCCGTGATTTCCGGTAAGGCCGAGAGTCCCATCAGCACGACCAAGGTCGGCACCCGCCCAAGCGCCTCCCAATCGAGGTTGGACACACCATCACACTCGTGTCCCGTGACCACGGCGAAGGCCGATGCGAGCCGCCGGTGGGTAACCGGTATCCCGGCCGCGGCCGGAACGGCGATCGCGGACGTCACACCGGGCACGACGTCGAACGGCACCCCAGCCGCGTGCAGCGCTTCGCATTCTTCGGCGCCGCGCCCGAACACGAATGGATCGCCGCCCTTGAGCCGCACCACCGTCAGCCCGCGCCGCGCCCGGTCGACCAACAACGTGTTGATCTCCTCCTGCGCCAGGTCCGCACTGTCCCCGTGTGAGCGCTTGCCCACGAACACGCGCTCTGCCGTTGGTGGGGCTTCCGCGACCAGAGACGGAGCCACAAGGCGATCGTACACGACCACGTCGGCGGATCGCAGGATCTCGAGGCCCTTGGCGGTGATCAGGCCGGGGTCGCCGGGCCCGGCACCGACCAAGTAGACCGTCCCCGTCTCGCCGGGCGCGGGCGCGGCTCGGCATGGCCCGTGAACGGGCAGTGCCTCGTCCAGCAGCTGGTCTATTCGCCGATGCGCGCCTTCGTTGTCGTCTCGCCGCACGAACTCGATCACGTCCGAGTCGACGATGCGATACCACAGCGCCGTGCGAGCACGGGTGTCCGGGACCCGAGCGGCCAGCTCGGGCCGCAGCTCGCCCAACAGATCGCACAGACGCGCCTCGGCGGGACCGACCCGGCGCGCGACGCGTTGGCGCAGCCGCGCGGCGAGCGCGGGGCTCTTTCCCGATGTCGAGACCGCGACGGTGATGTCGCCCTCGCGGTGGATCGCTGGCGCGATGAAGCTGCAGTGGTCGAGATCATCTACAGCATTGAGCAGGACGCCCTCCCGCTCGGCCTCGGCCCACACTTGGGCGTTGGCCCCGCGATCGTCGGTCCCCGCGATGGCGAGCCAAGCGCCCGCGAGATCGCCCGTTCGATAAACGCGGCGCCGCAGGTCGATCCCGCCCCCGGCCGCGAGCTCCGCCAGACGGGGCGTGGTTTCGGGACTCACGACGGTGACGTGCGCGCCAGCCGACAGCAGACCCAGCACCTTCTGCTCGGCGACCGCGCCGCCGCCGATCACGACGGCGCGGCGCCCGCGCAGGTTGAGAAACACTGGGTAGAACGTCACGAGCTGACGGGCACGGACGCGCGCAGCGCAGCGATGCCCACCCGATGGCAGAAGTCACCGAATCGCTCGTCCTCGAGCCGCTCGTCGCGGTAGCGCTCGAACAGCGGACGCACGGTGGCGACAAGCCGATCGCGCGGAACGAGATCCGCATACAACGTCCCCAACCTCGTGCCGAGCATGCTGCCACCCACGAACAGGCCGTACTTGTGCAGCGAGCGACCGACGAACGCGAGATCGGCGGTGTAGGGCCGCGCGCAGCCGTTGGGGCACCCGGTCATCCGGACCGTGAGCGCCGCATCGGCCATGCCCAGCCGCTCGAGCTCGGCCTCGAGCTCCGCGATCACCCCGGGCAGCACCCGCTCCGCTTCGGCCACGGCGAGGCCGCAGGTGGGGAGCGCCGGGCATGCCATGGACCAGCGCCGCACCACCGAAAGCGTTCGGTGACCGGCGATGCCGTGGTCGGCCAGGATCCGGTCAACCAGCCGCCGCTGCCGGTCGGGGATGTCGGTCAACAACAGGTTCTGTTGAGGAGTGAAGCGAACGCCCCCTGCAACGGTCTCGACCACGCGGCGCAGCGCGCTCCGCAGCCGGCGGTCCTCGGCGTCGCGGATGCGGCCGTTCTCGATGAACACGCCCAGGAACGAGCGTCCCTTTCCCTGCTCGTGCCACCCGAGATGATCCTCGATGTCCGACACCTGGACCGGCGCGGCGCGCGCGAGCGGGCGACCGAGCTGGCGTTCCACCTGGTCGCGGAACCAGTCCAGTCCCTGCTTGTCGAGCAGGTACTTGAGCCGCGCGTGGCGCCGGTCGTCGCGGTTGCCGTGATCCCGTTGCACCTTGACCACGGCCTCGGCCACCTCTCGCACCTCGCCGGTCTTGGCGAATCCCAGCGTGTCGGCGAGCCGCGGATAGGTGTCCGTCTTGCCGTGAGTGCGCCCCATGCCGCCACCCACCAGCACGTTGAATCCGGCGAGCCGATTTCCCTGTGCGACCACCAGGAACCCCAGGTCGTTCGAGTGCACGTCGCAGCAATTATCGTCCGGGAACCCGAAGGCGAGCTTGAACTTGCGGGGCAAGTACTGGGTGCCGTAAATCGGGTCGGGCTCCCCCGGGCCGCCCGCCACCGGCTCGCCGTCGAGCCAGATCTCGTGATACGCCCGGGTTCGCGGCAACAGGTGATCCGACACCTGCCGGGCAACGCGCAGGACCTCCTCTCGCAGCCCGCCCTCGAGCGGAGCGGGGCATGAGATGACGTTGCGGACCACGTCGCCGCATGCGCCCAGTGTGGTCACCAGCACGTCGTTCACGGCGCGGATCGTCGCTTTGAGATCGCCCTTGAGCACGCCGTGGAACTGGTTCCCCTGGCGCGTAGTGACCCGGAGCGTGCCGTTGCCGTAGCGGTCCGCCAGCTCGTCGATCACGAGGTACTGCTCTCCGGTGAGCGCGCCGCCCGGGATCTTGCAGCGAACCATGAACTGGTGAGATGCCTCGGCGTCCGTGCCGCGTAGCGCGCGGCGCTGGTCGCGGTCCTCCTGTTGGTACGTCCCGTGGAACTTGAGGAGTTGAGCCCCGGCGTCGGAGAAATGGTCGCCGCGGGCGGCGAGTTGGGCCGCGAGATCACCCCGCAGGCCGCGGCTCTCTTCCTTCACCTTCTCGACCGGGCTGAGCGGCTTGTCCGTCATGCGACCGCCACCTCCCGTAGTCCGTCAGCCAGCACCTGGCCGACTTCCGGCCGGCTGAACTCGGGCGGCGGCAGCGCGCCGCTGCGCAGCAGCTCGCGCACTTTGGTGCCGGAGAGCGTCACGTGAGAGTCGGCGTCGTGCGGGCAAGTTTTGGGTGACGCCATGCCGCTGCAGCGCCGGCAGTAGAACGTGTGCTCGAAGCAGATGGGGTGGATGCCGAGCTCGGCCGGCGCGAAGCGGTCGAAGATGCGCTGCGCGTCGTAGGTGCCGTAGTAGTTCCCGACCCCCGCGTGATCGCGGCCCACGATGAAATGCGTGCAACCGTAGTTCTTGCGCACCAGCGCGTGGAACACGGCCTCGCGTGGGCCAGCGTACCGCATCGCGGCCGGGAAGCCGGCGAGCAGCACGCGATCCCGCGGGTAGTAGCGATCGAGCAGCACGCGGTAGCTCTTGACGCGCACGGCGGCCGGGACGTCGTCATCCTTGGTGGGTCCGAGGAGCGGATGCAGCAGCAGCCCGTCGACCGTCTCGAGCGCCGCCTTCTGGATGTACTCGTGCGCCCGGTGCACGGGATTCCGCGTCTGAAAGCCCACCACCGTGCGCCAACCGCGCTCGGCAAACGCGCGCCGGGTGTCAGCGGGATCGAGCGCCAGCTCCGGGAACACCGGGGCCGTGCGCCGGAGCAGGCGAATGTCGCCCCCCACCAAGAAGTCGCCTTGGCTATAGAGCTGTGCCACACCGGGATGCTTGGGGTCCGTCGTCCCGTAGGCGAGCTGCGCCTCCTCTTCCTTCGAGTGGGTGAACACCTCCTGGACGTGGAGCAGGGCGACGGCCCGGCCGTCGGGCGCCTCGAGCGCCACGGTATCGCGGACCCTCCTGGCATCGGTCACGCGCAAGGTGATTGGGAGCGACCAGGGGAGCCCGTTCGCCAACCGCATCTCGTGGAGCACGTGTTGGTAGTCGGCGAGACCCATGAAGCCCGCGAGCGGGCTGTAAGCGCCGGTCGCGATGAGCTCGAGATCCGCGACGGTCCGCGCGTCGACCGCGACAGACGGCAGCGCGGCCGCCAGCTCGAGCGCCGCCGGGTGCTCCTCGCCTGCGATCACCCGGCTCACCAGCGTCCCGCCATGGGCCGCGATCGGGGTTGTGTCAAAGCTCAAGGGCTTAGCCCTCCTGCTTGATGGTGAAGGTGTGGAGCCCACACTCGGTCTTACCGGTGCCGCTCCACCGTCCCGCGCGCTCGGCCTCGCCGGGCGCCGTGGGGCGGGTGCACGGCCAGCAGCCGATGCTCGAGTAACCCTGGTCGAGCAGCGGGTGATACGGCACGCCGTTTTCCCGGATGTAGCGCCACACGTCCGCGCGACTCCAGTGCGCCAGCGGAAACACTTTGACGATCGGGCGGCCCTCGACCTCGTGATACTCGACGACCTCGGTCGACGAGCGGCCGGAGGACTGATCCTGCCGCACCGCGCTGATCCAGGCGTCGAACCCGGCGATCGCCCGCGCGAGCGGCTCGACCTTGCGAATCGTGCAGCAGCGGTCCGGATCCGTCTGGTACAGCGGGCCCGGGTCGGTCAGGGGTTTCAAGTCGACGACATTGAGGCCGTAGCGTTTGGCAAAGCGCTCCTTGAACGCGTACGTCTCGGGGAAATGGAAAGCGGTGTCCAGGAAGAGCACCGGCACCGTCCGGTCGATGCGGCTGAGCAGGTGCGCGAGCACGACGCCGCCTCCGCCGAAGCTCACGGTCAGGGTCACCTTGTCCGGGAACGTATCCACCGCCCACGTGAGGGTCGTCTCGGGGTCGGCATCCCTGAGGGCCACGGCCTGCCCGCGAACCTGCCCCGCGCTAAGCATCGCCCGGACTCCGCAGGTGGCCGAGCTCGAGGAGCCGGTCGATGACCCGGGATGCGCTGTCGGCCACCTCCTCGCGTTCGGTGTCGATCAGGAGCTCTGGAGCCACGGGCTCTTCGTAGGGGTCCGATACGCCCGTGAACTGAGGGATTTCCCCGGCCAGGGCTCGGGCGTACAACCCCTTGGTGTCGCGGCGGATGCACTCGTCCAGCGTGGCTTTCACGTACACCTCGACAAAGGCGCCGATGTCCTGGCGTACCTCATCTCGGATGGCACGGTAGGGTGAGATCGCCGCGGTGATTACCGCGACGCCGTTGCGCGCGAGCAGCTTCGCAACGTAGCCGATGCGGCGGATGTTCGTGTCGCGGTCCTCGCGCGAGAACCCCAGGCCCTTGGAGAGATTCTGGCGCACCTCGTCACCGTCGAGCACCTCGACCGGGACGCCCCGACCGCGCAGCTCCGCGCTCACCGCCGCGGCGAGCGTGGACTTGCCCGCGCCGGACAGACCCGTGAACCACAGCGTGAAGCCGTGCGCCTGCGCCAAGCGCCTGTCGGTTGCCAGCTCAGGTTGAGTCATCTCTTCTCCGACCGTCGCTTTCTCATCCGGCGTGAGGAAAACGAAACGGGCCCGCTTCCGTGGGAAGCGGGCCCGATATGCGTCGCGCGTGCCGTTTACAACCTAGTCGAGCATCATCCGATGCCGGCAACCACAGCGCCACAACCGCGTCCGCTCCCCGAGGAGCGAGTACACATCATCCGACAGGGCGGACAACAGCTTGTGGTGGTGTGGCGGGCGATCATGATTTTGCTATTTACCCGGCTCGTGCCGCCGTGTCAACCATACTTTCGGGTGGTTGACAAGGATTGGGCCGCCCGTTAGTTACCAGCTATGCAGCGTACCTGTTTGCATCACCGGCACCACCATCACTACCCGTTGCATGGGGGGAGCCGGAGGCGTACGCCAAGGTAACGAGCAGAGCGCAGCACCTTGAGTCCATCGCCGACGCCGACCCCCCCGGGGCCGGCGTCGTGCTTTTCGGGACGCCATAGCTCCGGGGCCTCGGTTCGGCCCACGATTGGGAGCCCCACGATGTCCCGACAATCCGTTTCCTCTGCGCCCCTGCGCCTCGGCCTGCCGAAAGGCCGTATGGAGCAAAGCGTGCTGACTCTCCTCGGCGACGCCGGCATCCGGATTCGCCCCGGCGCCCGCGGCTACCGTCCCGACGTGTCTCTGCCGGACACCGAAGCCAAGATCCTCAAGCCGCAGAACGTCGTGGAGATGCTCGCCCTCGGCAGCCGGGACTTGGGCTTCGCCGGCGCAGACTGGGTGGCCGAGCTCGAGGCGAACGTCGTCGAGGTGCTCGACACCGGGCTCGACCCCGTGCAGGTGGTCGCGGCCGCGCCCAAGACGCTGCTCGTGGACGGGCGCCTCCCCGTGCGGCACCTGGTGGTGGCGTCGGAGTACGAGCGGCTGGCCCAGCGCTGGGTCGCGCAGCGCGGTCTCTCCGCCGAGTGCGTGCGCTCGTACGGCGCGACCGAGGTGTTCCCGCCGGAAGACGCCGACGTCATCGTGGACAATACCGCCACCGGCGCCACGCTCGAGGCGAACGGCCTCGTGGTCGTGGACGAGGTGATGCGCTCCTCCACACGCTTGTATGCGAACCCTGCGGCGCTCGAGGACCGGGCGCGCAGGGGCCGCATCGAGGATCTCGTGATGCTGCTCGACTCCGTGCTCGTAGCCCGGCGCCGCGTGATGCTCGAGGTCAACGCCTCGGCGGAGTGCCTGGAAGCGGTGGTTGCGGTGCTGCCGTCGATGCGGCAAGCCACGGTGGCGCCGCTGTACGGCAACGGTGGCTACGCCGTGAAGGCCGCCGTGCCGCGCGACGTGCTCCCCCAGGTGATCCCAGCGGTGAAAGCGGCCGGCGGCACCGACCTGGTTGTGTCCACCTTCTCGCAGATCGTCCCGTGACGGCCGCTGCCACGACCCTACAGGGTCCCGTGTCGCGGATCGACCCGGCCACTGCGTATCGCCGTCCGGCGAGCGTTCCCGGCCTGCTTCGCCTCGACTCGAACGAAGGAGTGCTGCCGTCCCCCGCCCTGCTGAGCGATCTAGCCAACGCGGATCCCGAGCTGCTGCGGCGTTACCCGGACGTCTCAGGGCTCGAAGCCGCGCTCGCCACGCGTGTCGGCGTGGCGCCCGAGCGCTTGCTGGTGACCGCCGGCGCGGATGAAGGCATCGACCGCGCCTGCCGCGCCTTCCTCGAGCCCGGCCGTACGATCCTCCTGCCCGAGCCCAGCTTCGACATGTTCGATTGTAGCGCCACGCTCGCCGGCGGCCAGCTGGTGCGCGTGCCGTGGTGGGACGATGCATTCCCCATCGATGCGTTCGTTAACCGGATCGACACGCGCACGAGCGTCGTGGCGATCGTCTCGCCCAACAACCCGACGGGGAGCGTGGCGACGCTGGCTGATGTCCGGCGTCTCGCCGCGGCGGCGCCCAACGCGCTCGTTATCCTCGATCACGTGTACGTCGAGTACGCGGACGAAGATCTCACCGCCGCGGTACTCGATCTTCCCAACATCCTGGTGCTGCGCACCCTCTCCAAGGCCTGGGGCCTTGCCGGCTGCCGCGTGGGCTACGCCATCGGGAGCCCCTATGTGATCGCCGTGCTGCGGGCGGCGGGCGGTCCCTACGCGGTGGCGGCACCCTCGGTCGCGCTGGCGCTGTCCCAGCTCGAGCGCGGCGTCGAGCCGCTCCGCGCACACGTCGCGCGGGTGCGCGAGGAGCGCGGCGTCCTCAGCGCGCGGCTTGCCGCCGCCGGCCTCGCGCCCCGGCCGTCGCAGGCGAACTTCGTGCTCGTCGAATGCGGGTCGCGCGCCGGGTCGATCCGCGCGGGACTCGCCGACCGTGGCGTGCTGGTGCGCGATTTTCCCGACCGCCGGGGGGCGGGCCTCGAGACGACGCTGCGCATCACCCTACCTGGCAATGCCGGCGACTTCGAGCGGCTGAGCGGCGCCCTCGAGGAGACACTCGCCGCCGAGGGACGCGAGCCGTGACCGCGCGTACCGCCAGCGTCACTCACGCCACGCGCGAGACGTCGATTACCGTCACGCTCACCCTCGAGGGGACGGGGAAGGCCGACGTGAAGACGGGCCTCGGCTTCCTGGACCATCTGCTCGAGGCCTTGATCCGTCACGCCCGGTTCGACGTCACCCTCGCCTGCCAGGGCGATCTGCACGTGGACGATCACCACACGGCCGAAGACTGCGCCTTGGTGCTGGGCCAGGCGCTCGACCGCGCCCTGGGCGAGCGCCGCGGCGTGAACCGGTTCGGTTGGGCCTACGCCCCCCTGGACGAGGCGCTGGCGCGCGCCGTGGTCGACCTGTCGGGACGGTCGTATGCCGACGTGACGCTCGGCCTCTCCCGCGAATCGATCGGTGGTCTCGCGTGCGAGAACATTTCGCACCTTCTCCGCTCACTAGCGGCAGCGGGACGCCTCACGCTGCACGTGGACGTGCTGAAGGGCGAGAACGATCATCACCGAGCCGAAGCCGCCTTCAAGGCGACGGCCCTCGCGCTCAAGCAGGCGGTGGCCTGCTCAGGCTTCGACGACGTGCCGTCCACCAAGGGCAGCCTCGGGGACAAGAACGGGGCGCAATGACTGACGTCGTGATCGTCGATTCCGGCGTCGCGAACCTCGCGTCGATCGCAAGCGCATTCCGCCGCCTCGGCGCGACCGTCCTGGTGACAGGTGACGAGGGCGTCGTGCAAGACGCGCCACGCGTGGTGCTGCCCGGTGTGGGCGCGTTCGGCGCCGGGCTCGGGGCCCTGCGCGCGCGCGGGCTCGACCAGGCGATCACGCACGCGGCGACACGCGGCACCCCGCTCCTGGGCGTGTGCCTCGGAATGCAGATGCTGTGCGAAGCGAGCGAGGAAGCGCCTGGAGTGGCCGGGCTCGGGGTCATCCCCGGCACCTGCCGCCGGCTGCCGGAAGACGTGCGCGTGCCGCACCTCGGCTGGAACGCGGTTACCGCGGCCAGCGAAGGGCTCGTGGCTACGGGCGTGGCGGCGTTCGCGAACTCATACGCGCTGCGGGAGGCGCCCCCCGGTTGGCTCCCCGCGTGGACGACGCATGGCGCGCGGTTCGTGGCGGCGCTGCAGAGGGACGGTGAGCGCCTGCTTGCCTGCCAGTTCCATCCCGAGCTGTCGGGCGCGTACGGCGCGGCGCTGCTCGAGCGCTGGCTCGCGGGAGCGAAGGGCGCGCCGGCGGCGGCCCTCTCCGGCTCTACCCCGGGACTATTGCCACGAGTCGTGCCCTGCCTCGACGTACGGGATGGACGGGTGGTGAAGGGGGTGCAGTTCCAGCACCTCCGCGACGCGGGGGATCCGGCGTCCCAGGCAGCGTTGTACGAGTCTCAGGGCGCGGACGAGATCGTCGTGCTGGACGTGGCCGCGTCGGCCGAAGGGCGCGCCACGCAGATCGAGACGGTGGCGCGGGTGCGCGCGGCGATCCGCATTCCGCTCACCGTCGGCGGCGGCGTGCGAAGGGTGGATGACGCGCGCCGGCTGCTTGCGGCCGGTGCGGACAAGGTGAGTGTGAACACCGCCGCGGTGCTGCGGCCCGCCCTCTTGTCGGAGCTCGCCTCCGAGTTCGGCAGCCAGTGCGTGGTACTCGCGATCGACGCGCGCCGCACCGGCAGTGGGTGGGAAGCGCTCACGCACGGCGGCCGCCAGCCCGCCCTACCCGACGCCGTGGGGTGGGCGCGGGAGGCTGCGGGCCTGGGGGCCGGGGAGATCCTCCTCACGAGCTGGGACCGGGACGGGACGCGCGCCGGCCCCGACTTGGAGCTCTTACGGGCCGTGCTCGGCGCGGTGCGGGTGCCGGTGATCGCGTCGGGTGGGATCGGCGAGCGGGCCCACGTGGCGGACGCGTTCCGCGCCGGCGCGGACGCCGTGCTGGCGGCGTCGGTGTTCCACGACGGCGATGATACCGTCGACGGCATCAAGGCCGATCTCTCGCTCCGCGGCATCCGGGTGCGGCGATGATCGTCCCCAGCATCGACCTGATGCAGGGCCGCGCGGTCCAGCTCCGCGGGGGTCGAGACCTCGTGCTGGATGGCGGCGACCCGCTGGCCCGGCTCGAGGAGTTCGCGGTGGCCGGAGAGGTAGCGGTCGTCGACCTCGACGCCGCACTCGGCAAGGGCTCGAACGCGGGGCTGATCCGTGAGATGGTGCGCCGGGCCCCATGCCGTGTCGGCGGCGGCATCCGCGATCTGGATACGGCGCGCGCCTGGCTCGACGCGGGCGCCGCGAAGATCATGATCGGCACGGCGGCGAGTCGGGACTTCTGCGGCGCGCTGCCGCGCGAGCGGGTGATCGCCGCGGTCGACGCGGAGCGCGGCCAGGTGGTGGTGGAGGGTTGGCGCACCGCTGCGGGCGCGTCGGTGCTCGAGCGGATCCGCGAGCTCGCCCCCCTAGTCGGCGGGTTTCTGTTCACGCAGGTGGACAAGGAAGGCGCCATGGGCGGATTCGACTTCCAGGCCGTGGCGGCCGCCGTGCGCGCGGCGGCCGGGGGGGAGGGGGGAGCACGCCTCACCGCGGCCGGTGGGATCACCACGGCCACGGAGATCGCCGAGCTCGACCGCATCGGCGCCGACGCGCAGGTGGGCATGGCGCTCTATGCCGGACGCCTCTCGCTGGGCGAAGCGGTGGCGGCGCCGCTGGCGAAGCCCGGGAACTACGAGGGAGTCGACGTCTGGCCCACGGTCGTGTGCGACGAATGGGGGCACGCCCTGGGACTGGTCTGGAGTACGCGTGAGTCGCTCGCGCGCGCCGTCGCCGAGCGCAAAGGCACCTACTGGTCGCGTTCGCGCCGGGAGCTGTGGGAAAAGGGCGCGACGTCGGGCAACACGCAGGAGTTGGTGCGCGTGGACTTGGACTGCGACCGCGACGCGCTGCGTTTCACCGTACGGCAGCACGGCGCCGGGTTCTGTCACCTCGATCGGCGGTCCTGCTGGCCGTCGGCGTTCGATCTCGACGCCCTCGCGCGCACCATCGCGGAGCGCGCCGCCCGGCCCGAGCCGGGATCGGGAACCGCGAAACTGCTAGGGGACCCTGGGCTGCTGGCGGCGAAGCTGCGGGAGGAGGCCGAAGAGCTGGGGCGGGCCAGCGACCGTGTCGAGGCGGTCCACGAGACCGCCGACGTGCTGTACCTCGCGCTGGTCGCCCTCGTGCGCGGCGGCGGCTCACTGGCTGAGGTGGTGGCGGAGCTCTCCCGCCGGCGCGGCGCGGTGACGCGCCGGCCGATGGCCGCGAAGTCGGAAGCTGCCCCATGAGTGGGCGGCTGTTGCCCCTGCGCTCGCTCCCCCAGTTGGCCCGCCGCCGGCGCGACGCCGTGTCTCCCGAGACGCTCGCGCAGGTCGCACCGATCGTCGACGCTGTGCGGACCGGAGGCGAGGCGGCGCTGCGCGAGTTTGCCGAGCGGTTCGGCGACGTCCAGCCGGGAGCACAGCTCTTTCACGAGCGCGCGGAGCTCGACCAGACGCTCGCGCGTCTCCCGGCCAGCGATCGCGCGCGCCTCGAGCGGGTCGCCGAGCGGATCCAGCTGTTTGCCGCAGCCCAGCGGGCCGCCCTCCGTCCGGTGACAGTCCCAGTGCCCGGGGGAGTCGCCGAGCATCGGATCGCGCCCGTCGAGCGCGCCGGCTGCTACGCACCGGGGGGTCGCTACGCCCTGCCCTCGTCGGTCCTCATGACGGCCGTCACTGCCCGCGTTGCGGGCGTCCGAGACGTATGGGTGGCAAGCCCGAGGCCCCAGGCTTTGAGTCTCGCCGCCGCCGCAATTGCGGGCGCGGACGGCCTGCTGGCCGCCGGCGGGGCTCAAGCGATCGCGGCGCTCGCGTATGGCGCGGGACCGATCGCCCCGCGCGACGTGATCGTGGGGCCGGGGAACCGTTATGTGACGGCAGCGAAGCAGCTCGTCTCCCGCGCGGTCGCAATCGACCTGCTGGCGGGCCCGTCAGAGCTGACAATACTCGCGGACGACACGGCCGACTCGGGCGGGGTCGCCGCGGACCTGCTCGCGCAGGCGGAGCATGATCCCGATGCCGTGCCGGTGCTCGTCGCCCTCGATCCCGCCCTGCCTGATCGCGTGGAGGCGGAGCTCGCGCGCCAACTCAGGGACTTGCCCACAGCCGAGACGGCGCGGGCGGCGCTCGCCAACGGCGGCGTGATCGTGGTGGCGACCATGGACGAGGGCGTCGCGGCGTGCGACGCTATCGCGCCCGAGCACCTGCAGCTCGACGTGCGTGAGGCGACCGCAGTAGCCCCGCGGCTCGCTCACTACGGCGCGCTGTTCGTCGGCGCGGGAGCCGCGGAAGTGCTGGGCGATTACGGCGCCGGCCCGAATCACGTGCTGCCGACCGGCGGGACGGCGCGCTCGACCGGCGGGCTCTCGGTATACGCGTTCTTGCGGGTGCGCACCTGGCTCCGCATCGACGACCGCGCCGGGGCGCGGCCGCTGATCGAGGACGCCGTGTGGCTCGGGCGCGCGGAGGGACTCGAAGCGCATGCGCGCGCGGCGGAACGAAGGTACGTTTAGCGGAAACGGCTCCAAGGAGAGAGCACATGCGGATGTTTCTGCTGATCGCGACGCTGACGTTGGCTCAGGCCCAGCCGGGCAACGGCCAGATGGCGCCATTCACCTGCTGGATCCGTGGACCGGCGGATAAGCTGGCCGAGCGACCGAGTCCGCTGGACTCGATCTCGGTCCAACTCGGCGCCGGGACCATCAAGTTGTGCTACGGCCGTCCCTCGGCGCGCGGCCGCAAGGTCATGGGTGAGCTGGTCCCGTTCGACCAGCCGTGGCGGCTCGGCGCCAACGAAGCCACTACCATCAACGTGCCGTTCGCGGCACAGCTCGCCGGGGTGCGAGTGGAGCCAGGGACCTACACCCTGTACGCGATTCCCGGCGCATCGAAGTGGCAGATCGTGGTCAACCGCGGCGTTCAGCGTTGGGGTGTTCCCATTGACACCGAAGTGCGCGCGAAGGATGTCGGCTCCGGGACGGCGACCACCGAGACGCTCGGCGCGCCCGTCGAGACCCTTACGCTGAAGTTCGCGCCAGGACAGGGGAACGCGACCGAGTTGGTCGTGGAGTGGGAGAAGACGCGGGTACGGATTCCAATTCGCCGCGCATCATAGGTGATGACGCTGACAACCGGCCTCATCGGGGAAATCCAGGCGCTCAAAGCGGAGCGGCGCGCCGCCATCCTGGCGCACAACTACCAGATTCCGGCGATCCAGGACTTGGCCGACGTCGTGGCGGACTCGCTCCAGATGGCGCGTCGGGCGACCGAGCTGGACGCGCCCCTTCTGGTCATTTGCGGCGTGCAGTTCATGGCCGAAACGGCCGCCATCGCCAATCCGGATAAGCGCGTCGTCATCCCCGATCTCGAGGCCGGATGCTCCCTCGCCGCGACGATCCACCCGGAGGACGTGCGGGCGTGGCGCGCCGAGCACCCCGACGGTCTCGTGGTCGCGTACGTTAACTGCAGCGCAGCCGTCAAGGCCGAAGCCGACTACTGCTGTACCTCGGGGAACGCGGTCGCCGTCGTTCGCTCTCTCCCGCCGGACGTGCCGGTGCTGTTCGTCCCGGACTTCTTCCTCGGCAGCTACCTGCGGCGGGTGACCGGGCGCGATCTGGACGTGTGGATGGGGGAGTGTCACGTGCATGCGGCGCTGACACCGGACGTGCTCGCGGCGCAGCGACAGCAGCACCCCGACGCCGAATTCCTGGTCCACCCGGAGTGCGGCTGCGTGACGAGCGCGATGTACTACGCCGAGTCCGACGGCGACGTCGCGGCGGGGCGGACGGCGATCGTCTCCACCGAGCAGATGATGCGTCGAGCACGCACCTCGCGCGCCCGCGAGTTCGTGGTCGCGACGGAGACGGGGGTACTGCACCGGTTGCGCCGTGAGAACCCCACGAAGCAGTTCTTCGCCGCAGCCGAGTCGGCCGAGTGCCGTTACATGAAGATGATCACCCTCGAAAAGCTGCGCGACTCGTTGCGGGACGTGAAGTACGAGGTCACCGTGCCCGAGGAAATCGCGCGGCGCGCCCGGCGAGCCATCGAACGGATGTTGGCTATTGGCTGACCCCCTGGGCCTGGAGGAGGTGCGCCGGGCGTTGACCGAAGACCGTGCAGCTGAGGACGTGACGACCCGGCTGCTCGGTCCTCTCGCGGACGCCCCTGCCACGGCTCGCTTCGTCGCCGAAGCGCGCTTCGTCGTGGCCGGCCTGCCGATCGCGCAGCTCGTGTTCCGCGAGCTCGATCCGCGCGCGTGCCTCGAATCCGTCGACGCTGAAGGCGACTGGACCGCGCCGGACAAGACGTTCGCCACAGTGCGGGCGACCGGCCGAGCCGTGCTCGGCGGCGAGCGGGTGGCGCTCAACTTTTTGCAGCGGCTCTCGGGAGTTGCGACCCTGACCCGGCGGGCCGTGGACGCGGTGGCGGGAACGCCTGCGAGCATCACGCATACGCGGAAGACCACACCGGGACTGCGGGCGCTCGAGCGGTACGCGGTACGGGTCGGCGGCGGAATGGACAACCGCGCGTCCCTCGCGGAAGCCGTGCTCTGGAAGGACAATCACTGGACGCTGCTGGGCACCGGACCACGCGCGCTCACCGAGGCGCTCCGCGGAGTCCCCCCGGGCCTTCCGATTGTCGTCGAAGTCGAGAGCGACGAGCAGCTGGATGCCGCACTCGGCGCGGGCGTGACCCACATTCTTGCCGACAACCAGACGCCGGAGCGCATCCGGAGGTGGGCCGGTAAGGCCGGTCCGGGCGTCACGATCCAGGCCTCGGGCGGGATCACGCCAGAGACCGCGCGCGCATACGCCGAGGCTGGTGCGACGCTCATCTCCATCGGCGCGCTCACGCACTCCGCTCCGGCAGTGGCGCTGACGTGCCACGTTGCCGTTGACACGCCACGACCCGCTCTCTAGGTTGCCCTTTCACATGCGCACCGCGCCGATGTGTTGTCCGATCTGTTGTCGCAACCGCCACCTCCAGGGTTGGACGGACATCTCGGCGCACCCAGTGACGACTTGAGGACTCGCTAAGCCTCCTCGCCTTCTGAGCCGCTCCCAGGCCCGGCCACCCAGCGTGGTCGGGTCTTTTTGCTTGCGGGATCACCTCAACGACACGGCGAACACCGATGGATGTGACGTCAAGCGCAATTGCCCTGATTCTTATCGCGCTCGTCGCCGGTACCGTCAACGGCGCACTCGGCTACGGATTCTCCTCGATCACCGTACCGGTGGCGCTGCTGTTCTACACCAATCGAGTGCTCAATCCGGCGCTCGTGTGGGTCGAGGTGGTCCTGAACGCCTACGTCCTCTGGGTCAACCGGGCGAGCGTTCCGCAGGTCTGGCGCCGGGTGGTGCCGATGATCGTCGGCCTGGCACCCGGCGTGGCACTCGGCACCGCACTGGTGCACCGCGTGCAGCCGGGGTGGCTCAAGCTGGCGACGTTCATCGTCCTGCTGCCGCTGATTCTGCTGCAGGCAGCCGGATTTCGCAGACCGATCAGGGATGAGCGTCGCATCGGGCTGTTCTTCGGAGGCGGGCTCGGCGTGCTCTACTCCGTGACGACGATCTCCGGCCCGCCTTTGGCCGTGATGTTGAGCAACCAGGGGCTCACAAAACAGGACTTCCGCGCGGGGCTCGGACTCGTCCGACTCGCAGAATCGACGTTTACGGCCGTGGCGTACTACTTCGCCGGTATGTTTTCAATCGAGAGCGCCGGCCTGCTTCCCTACATTCTCCCGAGCCTGGTGGTCGGGATCCCGCTCGGCGTCCGGATCATACGCCAGGTACGCCCCGAGACGTTCAGGCGTGTGTGCATGAGCTTCGACGCCTGGGTCGTCGGGTTTGGCATCTCGACACTACTGCGACAGCTTCACCTCATCGAGAGCAGCGCTGCGTTCTCCGTTCTTGTGGCGGTGGGCGTGATCGACATCTGGCTGCTGTATCGCTTCTTCCGCCAGCAGCCGCTGGGGGCCATTGCGACCGGCCCCCAGCCGGCTCCCCAAACTCAGTAGAGGTACGCCACGGCCAACGCCACGCTGACCTGATCTTTCTTGCCGCGGAACGCCGCCAGCGTGGACCGGTCGTACCGCAGCTCGGGCCGCACCACCGCGCTGGGCCACGCCTTGATGTTCAGCGTCGCCGTGCCGCTCCCGAACTTCTGCCCCGTGTTTGCGGGGAAGCCGACTAATCCGTTGAACGAACTCCGGGCGCCGTTCTCGTCATTCACGTAGTCCCCGCGCAGCGCCAGCCCGACGGCGGCGGTGAAGTCGTACGTGACCCAGCCGCCGAGGGCCCACCACTTCGCGTTCTGGGTGGGATCGGGCAGTGCCGCGTTCGCCTGTTCCGTGCCGTAATCACCCTGCACCCACGCGGCCGCCTTGCCGAGCTTGCGCCACAGCAATCCCTCGAAGCCGTAGCGGTTGGCGCTGTTGTTCCTTGGTTCTTCCGCGCCCCAGTATCCCACGATGCCGAGCGACGTCAGCGCGTCGGGATACAGTCCCACGCGCCCCATCAACGACTTGTGGCTGTTGTTGTCTGAGACCTGGTCCCACCCGTTGATCACGCGGAGCTGCAGATCCACGTAGTTGTTGAACTTCGTTTCTACGCTGAGCCCCGTTCCGGTGAAGTTCTCCACGTAGATGAACTGGTTGCCCTCCGACCAGTTGGGGTTCGCCACGGTCTCGATGACTTCCAGGCCCATGAGGGTGGGAATCCGTCCCACCTTGAACTGCAGCCCGTTCCCGCTGGCGGTGGGGACGTTCAAGGTGACATACAAATGCGGGAGGTCCGCCTGGGACCCGAGGTTGAAGCCTCCCGACTGAATCACCGTCGCGTCCTGCCCCACCAGGAGCTCCGTGTGGAACCCCGCGCTGAACTTCGCGGGGTCGTAGGGCTTGTCGAGCACGACCGCAAGGGCGTTGAGCATGAAGCGGTTCTGCAGCCGGTCGTACAACCGGCCGACAATGGTGTCGCCGCTGCTCCTCCCCGAGTACGCGTACGACCCGGCGGCGTAGCCCGTGAGCTTGAAGCCCGCGAGCGCCGTCTCCAGATGGTTCACCGGAGGCGGTGGCGGATCGGGCTTCTTGGCCGTCGTGTCGGCCGGGGGCGCGGCTCCGCTCTGGGCGCGAAGCATCCCAGGGGCGATGAGCCAGACGCCCACAAGCGTGGCTCGCGCTAGACGGCTTCCTTGCAGTCTCATAGCTTAGCCTCCTTCAGGGCCTGCTTCTGTACCGCGTCCGCTGTCACGGCGGTGACCGCAGCCGTATCCACCTCGCCCGTCCTGATCCGGATCACGCGCTCCAAGGCCTGCACGAAGATCTTCCCGTCACCGACATTGCCGGTAC
>WNFD01001528.1_pt1 | contig 23432 bp, 17 predicted proteins | sample 5400491 | NCBI WGS metagenome assembly WNFD01 (sample SAMN13153343, study PRJNA577476) | soil metagenome | isolation source: 120 cm saprolite under Douglas fir tree site 2 hole 2 replicate 2 | place: USA:California | collected 2015-04-18
CTTCTCTGCGCGCTCTGCGAACTCCGTGCCCTCTGCGTTAAATCCTTTTTCTTACAGTTGTGAGGCCCACCATGCCTAACGAATCCATCAGCCGCCGCGACATCCTTCGCACCCTCGCCGTTGGCGCCGCCGCCGGCTCCGTCCTGCAAGTCATCCCGGCGGAAGCCGCCGAATACGTCCATCAAATGGTGCGCAAGGAAAAGGCCGCTGCTCCGGCGGGCGCCTACACCCCGAAATATTTTCCCGCAGCGCAATACGCGATGCTGCTGTTTCTGTGCGATAGCATTATTCCCAAGGACGAAAAATCCGGCGGCGCGGTCGAGGCCGGCGCTCCCGAGTTCATCGATCTGCTCACCAGCGAGAATCCCGAATTCCAATTGAAGCTCGGCGGCGGGTTCTTCTGGCTGGACGGTGCCTGCACGGATCGCTACGGCAACGTTTTCATGCAATGCACGCCAGAGCAAAAAAAAGAGATCCTGGACCTGATTGCCTATCGCAAGAATGCCAAGCAGGATGCCACGCTCAGCCAGGGAGTATCTTTCTTTGCCTTTCTGCGCAATCTCACCACCGACGGCTTCTACACCAGCAAAATCGGGATCGCCGACCTTCAATACATAGGTAACACTGCGCTGCGCGAGTTCCCCGGCTGCCCATCCCTGCCGGAATAAAAACAGAAAATAGGAATTTGAAAGCGGAAACTGGCTGAGCGCGTGCGTGGTGTCCGGAGTTATCTGTATAAATACATTTTCCAGTGACAGGGGGCACTACGTGACTTAAACTTCTAATTGAGCTGTGGAGCTATCTCATGACTCTGGACGTAAAACCCGAAATTGCCGCCGCGCTAGAAGCCCTAGCTTCTGCCCAAGGGTTGTCTGTGGAAGGCTACCTGGAGCAGCTCGTAGAAAAAGAGCTACCCTTCAAGCGGGAAGGTGTCACGCCTTCGGAGGGCAGTGGCATGGTTTGGGAAGACGGGCTGTTTGTCTACCGTACCGGCAAGCCGCTGCCATTGCGCGTGGTCGATGATGCTATCCGCCAAGTCCGCGAGGAAAGGGCGCAGCACATCCTGAGCAAGCATTCTTGAAGCGATTCTTCGACAGTTCCGTCCTAGTTCCTGTTTTTTACGCGACCATCCGCAACATGCATCTAGCACCAAGACATTCCTTGCCGCAGGGAAAGACGACTTCTGCGCGCTCCGCACGCTCGGCGAGGTCTACGCTACGCTCACTGGCCTCCCACTTCGGCCGCGCATCACTGGGCCGGAGGCATTCGCATCGTGAGTCAGATACGCGAAAGGCTCACTCTGATTACACTCAGTGAGCAGGAATATGTTTCCGCTCTTGAGGCGGCTTCCTCTGGGACCATCGTCGGTGCGGCCGCCTATGATGCACTCATTACTCATTGCGCTCTGAAGGCAGGAGCAGATATTTTGCTGACCTGGAATGTCCGCGATTTCATAAGGCTCGGGTCTGCTGTCGCCCAACTCGTGAAAACACCGCTGGAACTATAGTTGCGGCAACGAACCTCCACGAGTTCCAAAGAATTCCCGGCCTGTCCGTGATCCAACTCTGAACGATTGACCACTAACCTGTCACGTCTCATCGTCGAATCCCAAAGCCAAGTGTTCCGGTGACGGCTGTTACACCGCTGCGTGCCAGGTGTGGGCGTGCAGGAGAGAGTCGCTGATGATTTGGGGCTCGCCGTGCGCGGGGATTGTGAGCCCAGTTAGCGATGATTGGCAGTGTGGGAGTAGAGAAGCTGGTTGGTGATGTAGACCAGGATGGACGCGCGGCGCGGAGAGATGCGCCCTCTGGTTACAAGGAGGGGAAGGCGGGATAAGAATTGCTTCACTTCGATCGGGGATGCTGACCCCGACGATTGGCCGAGGAGCTCGGCAGAGAGATCTTCCGAATCGTCATGCGCTTGCTGAGAAGAGAGATTGGCAGCAGCATTCAGAGTGAAGTGGCGGAGACAAAGACCGAGCTGCAAGTCCACGCCGGGAAGGCGGCAACGCTTGCCATTGGCAAAGCGATGCCGGCAACGGGATGGCTCGTTATCGGCTGTGAGTGCGGCGCGAATGGCGGTGAAGCTGGGACTTGCTGTGTTTGTGTTCATCGGTTCCTCGCATGGGGGGTACCCCCATGAAAATGCATGAATATCAAAACAAAGGAGTTAGAAAAAAAGCATGTTGTAAGTGTAAGAAAAGAAAGCGACGAGGTAGAGGTTGCTCGGAGGGGAAGAAAACTCCGAACAGGGAATTTCCGGCAGGACATGCGCATGAATTCCCAAGGGCAACTATGCACTAGAAACTAATACTTGTCAAGGATAACCTTTTAGTGATTCGAAAGAATGTGGCAGCGTTGACACAGTGGGGTCCAAGTTGGTCGAGAGAAAGGATTTGCGGGAGGGTGGGATTCGAAAGAACTGTGGAAATCGGTGGAAAGGTCAAATTCCCCACGTACAAAGCGGCACGTAGGGCACTCGCACCCGCGCGGAGTTCCTATTTAGCGACGCGCGGGGTCGAAGGTTTGGTCGAGATAGATCCAGAGGACGCGGGAAAGAAAAGTTATGGACGGAGCGAACGGCAAAATCAAGACGACCGTCCAGATCATGGTTTTGCCGATTCCCCAGCCGGTGATCTTCCAGAGAAGAACGGCGATCAGTGCGACGATGGGCAGCGCCAGTCCGTAGCTGATGTACATGGCGCCGAGAAAGTAGCCGGGTTCGCGATCGTAGCGGAGATGGCAGATGGAACAACTTTCGTGCATTTTCGGGAAGCCGAGAAAAATGGAATGATTAAAGATTTTTCCGACGCGGCAGCGGGGACAACGATGGTGAAGAATGTCGCGAATCGTCGCAATAGCAGTGGGCTTCATGGGCGCGAATAGTTTAGCGCGATACCTGGGCAGGAAGAGAAAAGGGCACGATCCCGACCGTGTCGAGACAAGTTGTATCGTGCCCCCACAGGCAAGTTAGCGAGAGCGGGCGCAGCTAAGATTTGATTTGGTTGGAGGCGGCGTCCCAGGTGACGGCGCTCTTGCGAAAATAGGATTCGTTGGCCATGTGGCAGGCCAGGGCCGCGTTGTGGCCGAAGACGGCGTCTTCAGTAACTGGCTGGCGGTTGCGCACGCCCTGAAAGAACTTCCAGAGGTGAGGCTTTTCTTCGTCGAAGGGAACGCCGCGATAGGTGAATCCCTCGGTGATGGGTTCTTTGCCGGGCTTGGCGTCGTGCTCTTCGTGCCATTTTTTGAGATAAGGTTCGCGCAAGGCGCGGGGAAAGCTGTAAGTGTAATAGCTCGGGGATTCGTCTTCGCCGGACTGCGGGAAATAAGTGATGGCGGATTCCGTGACTTCAAGAATTCCTTTCGACCCCTGAAAGCGATAGATTTCCGGAGTATCGCAGCCAAGATTGAGGCGCAGATAAACCGGCGCGCGGCCGTAATCGAAAAGTGTGGCATGCACGTCGGGCATGTTGCGGCCATCTTTGAAGCGCAAGATGTCGCCGAGAGCCAGGGCGCGCTTGGGCGGCTCGTTCCAGCCAAGCATGTAGATCATGCCGCTGACAAGATGCACGAGCAGGTCGCCGGCAACGCCGGTGCCGTATTCCTTCCAGCAGCGCCAGCGCGCGAAATATTTCGGAGAAGAAACCGGGTCCCAGGGTCGCTTGGTGGCGCCGCCTTGCCAGGTGTCCCAATCCAGATTTTCCGGCGAAAGATCGGGCGGCGGAGGATATTCCCACGCGCCGTTGGGATCGTTGCGGCCGAGGGAGCCTTCCACCAAAGTGAGAGTGCCGAGGATGCCGGAGGCGAGAAGCTCTTTTGCTTTCGTGCAAATGACGGAGCTGACGCGCTGCGAACCGATTTGCACGATGCGGCCCGTTTTTTGCGCGGCGGCAACCATGGCTACGCCGTCGGCAGCGGAGTGCGACATAGGCTTCTCGCAGTAGATGTCTTTGCCGGCGCTCACGGCGTCAATGACAATTTGCCGGTGCCAATGATCGGGGACAGCGGCGATAAGACAATCAATTTCTTTGCTAGCGAGAAGTTCCTTGTAAATGCGCGAGGTGGTGATTTTGTCCCCGGCGATTTCCTTGGCGAGAATGTGGCGGCCGTCGTAGAGGTCGCAGGCAGCGATGCATTCGACGCCAGGGAGTTGGATGGCTTCTTTGAGCAAGCCGGAGCCCTGCATGCCGACGCCGATGATGCCGAAGCGCAGGCGATCGCTCGGCGCGACCGTTTGCAGCGGCAGAGGGATATGCTCGGGCTCAAGAAAAATTGCCGGGGAAGCGGCGAGCGCGCCGGCGGCGCCTGCCGTGCGGTGGAGAAATTGGCGGCGTGAAAGATCTTTTTTCATCGTGCGCTCCTGACGAGAGTTGACAGTCGACAGTTTAAAGTTGAACGTGCCAACCAAGAGATTCAAGGAAGCACTATTGGTCCTCCTCGCTACATCTGTTGCTGGCTCACCTTTGGCGCGGCGACAAACTCAGTACTTCAGATCGCGAAGGTAGTTGAAACTGATTTTGATGTCGTCGAATTCCGATTTGGGATAGTCGTTTTCGACGAAGTAATGTTTGATACCGGCTTTCGCTGAATGAGTGAAAAGATTTTTCCAGTCGATGGAACCCTGGCCGACATCGGCCATGTGGCCGCCAAACTTGACGGACTGCCCCATGGCGCCCTGGTAAGCGCTGGAGGAAGAAGCGTCCTTCACCCAATCTTTTACGTGAACGAGCGGAAAGCGGCCAGGATATTTTTGGAAATAAGAGAGAGGATCCTTGCCTGCGACGCTGATCCAGCAGAGATCCATTTCCATGGCGACGAGTTTGGGATGCGTTTCGGCGAGAAGAAAATCGTAGGGGAGTTTGCCGCCAAGCGAATCGGAGGGATCGAATTCGAAGGAGTGATTGTGATAGCCGAATTGGATGCCGGCCTTGGCGCTGGCTTCCCCGGCTTTATTAAAGAGTTCAGCGGCGCGCTTCCAGCCGTCCGGAGCCGCGCGCTGCTTTTCGTCAATCCACGGACAAATGATGAAGCTGTGGCCGACGATTTTGGCGGCCTCGAGAGTTTCCGGCCAATTTTTCTCGACGACATCGTAGCCGACGTGGCAGGACGGCGAGGCCAAACCATTCTTGTCGAGGATGGCGCGAACGTCCTTGGGAGCATGGTCGAAGTAGCCGGCGAACTCGACTTCCTTGTAGCCAGTGGCGGCGACTTTGGCGATGGTGCCGTCGAAGTCAGTTTTCATGGCTTCGCGTACGGTGTAGAGCTGCAGACCGACACGGTCAATGCTGTGCGCGGAGGCCGCTGAACGGGCGGCTGAATGTGCGGTGTCCGCGGCCCAAGCTGGCTTGGCGGCGGCTGCGAGAGTTGCGGCGATAGACGTACCAATAAATGTGCGTCGATTCATGGGCCGCATTTTACTCTTTCTGGGAAGAAAGGGCATAGGGAATCACGAAAAAGGGAAGGGCTTTCGTGGATCACCGCAAGAGCTCGCTCCGCATCGTGTTTGCACTCCCACGTTACGCCCAGATAGTAATCGCTGGTTGGGGTCAGCCTTCTCATCGAATCAGCGATTAGGCCTACTGCGCACTGCGATGAGGGACATCTGCTCCAGGTCCGGGTAATGGCCTTCTTCGTCGGGTTTTCGTTCGGCGGGCTGGATCTGTTGAACCACCGTCTGAGCCGGCAGGGTTCCTTTGAAATATTTCCCGTACACTTTCTCGAATAGCGCCGATTCCGAGAGATCATCCAGGTAAATTGTCGTCGAGACAACTTGATCGAAGCTCATGTCCGCTTCCTCCAAATTGTCGAGGAGATTTCGCATCGTCTGGCGAGCCTGATCTGCAGTCGTCGCCGCGTACACCCCGCCATTGGGGCCGGGAATGAATCCGCTCTTAGCTGAACAATACAGCGTGTCACCAGCGAAAACACACGGGCTCGCGGTTGGACTTGGCGGCATATTCTTCGGGCGAATGGCCCGCCGCTGGCTTAGATCGCGCAGGGCCACGCCCGTGTATGCAATATGCGCACCTTCGGGTAGAGCGGACACTTCGATGGTGGCGCGCGCCGGCGTGTTCCCGAATTCGAAGCGCCGCGCGTAGCGTTCATTCATGATTCGCATCGGCAGTTCACGCGTCAGGTAAGGATTAACGAAGACCATGTTGCTCAGTTTGAGTCCCGCGGCCTCCAACACGGCTTTCATGCCGTCAAGCGCGAGATCCACTTGAGCGGCGGGATCCTGAGGGACTTTTCCAGTTGATGGGTCGGCGCCCGGCATCGTGGAAACAAATAGCCGGTCGTGAGTGAGCATTCCAGGAGAAAAAGCATTGTTTGGTTTAAATGCGGGCGGACAGACCGGCTGCTTACCTTTGAGATCGCGGACGGCAACGGCGTTGATTTGCATGGCCTCGTCCTCCGGTAACCGGGCAATGCCGAGCACCGCGCGCGCAGGAGGTTCCTTTGCAAAATATGCGGCAAAGGCTTTGTTCAACCCGGCGTACTGATACACATCTTTGAGATAGACCTGCACATAGACGACATGATCCATGGTGAGTCCCGCGGCTACGACGACACCTTTTATGTTGTCGAGAGTTTGGCGGACTTGATCAGCAAAAGTTTCTGGCACGCTGCCGTCAGCGCGGAAAGGCCCCTGGCCAGAGATGTAGACGTAGTCGCCCGCGTCGATTCCCGGGGAGCCGAGTGCTGTCGCGAGTGTGTGGTGTGGCGCAATCGCCCGAATCTGCGCTTGCCCGCTCGATGCAAACGCCAGCAGCGAGGCGGCGGACAGAAAGAAAAGCTTCATGCCACCTTACCCTTGCGAGCCGAAGCTAGAATTGCCCGCAGCCGCTGTCCCACAATCATTTCTTCTCCGGGCTGGATCGTCATGGAAACCAGCTCAACGTGGTTGTGTTCTTTCAGCTCCTTTGGATTCGGCTTCGGTTTATCAGTGCCTTCTTGCACCGCGGACACCATGCTGGGATTGTCAATGCTGAGCACTTCGATCACCGGATCCCCATCGTGCAATTTCTGAACGCAATCGCTTACGCTGAAGCCCCAAGCTTTCTCGTCCCAAGAGATGCGCAAAGTTGGGTAGCGATTGCCATCGTCGGGAATGTAGATCTGGGTTTGTACGCCGGAGACGGTTTCGACGAGCTTGGCGATGCGGTCCACACGCGCGTTCCATTCGTCGTAGAGCTTTTTGGAATCGATTTTCAACCAGGTCTCTATAGCCGCCAGGCAGCCGATCACTTCTTCCTTCCCGACTTTCATGGGCCGGCACACCGCGCCTTCATAAGGGCAGGAATTTCGCAGGGCAGCTTCGATCAAGTCTTTGCGGCCCAGCAGGACACCGCTGCACTGAGGTCCGCGCAGGCCCTTGCCGCCAGAGAAGGTATAGAGGTCGAGTTTCATCTTGGCGTAGAGCTTTATGTTGTCGATCGGCGGGATACCGGCGGCATCGTCGAGGAGGAGCGGCACATTGTGTTCTTTTGCGATGGACGCTTCGCGCGCGAGCTTGTCACCCAGATCCGTGGTGTAAATCATCGCCGTGTTGTTGTTGATGGCGCCGGCGATGTTCTCGAGCTTGTCAACGAGGACCAGCTTCGCGCCGGTAAGTCGAATGGCGTTGTCAAAGGCGCTGCGGCCACCAACCATTACGACTTCGTGCTTTAACCCAGTGGTGTCCGGAAGCTGCCATATTTTTTTCGGATCGTCGCCAGCCATACAGGCGGCTGTCGCAGCGGCCATGGCCCCGGCGGCTCCCGAGGTGATCAGTCCCGATTCCGCGCCGGTCAATTCCGCCAGGCGGCGTCCCACGGCGCGGTGCAACTCGACCATGTTCACAAAATGGCGGCTTGCTTCGGCCTGAGCGTCTTGGACTTCCGAGAATTGCAGCGATCCGCTCAGATAGGTCCATGTTCCGCGGCAATTGATGACCGTCTTGACCCCCAAACGGCTGTACACATTCTCTTTTATGTCGTACCCGATCGCAGCAGCAGATTTTTCGTACAAATGGCGAGCCGCCACTTGGGCTAAGAGCGGCGAGGCGGCCAGCATTTTCATAAATGCGCGGCGGTTCGATTCCTGAACAAAAGACATGTATTTCCTCCCGATAGTAAGGCCCCTACTGAACGAAGATTAAGGTCCCAAAGTGCTCGGGCACGTGGTTGGGGTCGCGGTTAACGACACAAGTCGGCTGCCAGCACATGAAGTGACGCACAGGATCCTCGCCGAGTCCGTCGATGCGGTACAAGTTGGCCCGCCATTTCGTCGCGGGCTTCACCGGTTTTTCACTGACCGATCGCAGCGGCACACGTGCCGCTGCGTACCATACGTGGTTCTTTTCGTCGATGCGTCCCTGTCGTTGCCATCCGGAATTCCAGTTGGCGTCGTAGTTGTCTCGATTCAGGTCGATGGCCAAATCGACCCAGTCACCTGTTGGCGCGATCTCAAATTCACGATAGTGCTTGATGTCAGTCCAATCGTCACCCAGAAAGAACTCGACCACGTCGCGATCCCACAGTTTGAGACGGTCTTTGCTGTTATCCCCCGGCAGCCAGAGGTTCAGCTCGCTGTAAGGAGAGATAAACAGCAGGTACAGATCGGAGTCGGTCCAAAACGCGCGCACTTCGGTCTTGAGCTTGGGATAGTCGATCTGTTGGGTACAATCTTTCTCGATCCAAGTAGACGCCGCGTGCGACCAGGTTGCCGAGTTCGGATCGGTATTCAATTCTTGCGCCTGCGCGAGATGCGGAATGGAAAAACTGGCCGTCGGGGATGCAACCTCACACACCTCTCCGGCAAACCCGAGGGTCACCACTACGAGAATCAATGACAGGCTCTTGGTGAATATCATCTGTTATGGGCGGGGCGCGTTTCTCAACTCCGGCGCAATCTCATACGCCTTCTCGAACTCCGCGCGGGACTCCTCCTCCTTGCCTTCCTGATGCAGAGCCAAAGCAAGATTGTAGTGCGCTTCAGCATAGCGCGGCTTGAGGCGCACAGCCTCGATAAACTCCGACTGCGCCATGCGGACCTCGCCCGCCTGCAACAGCACCAACCCGAGATTGTTGTGAGCTTCCGCGAAACTCGGATCGCGACGGATGAGTTCGCGAAAGACATTGGCCGCGCCAGCGCTATCGTTGTTCCGGCTCAGGACCAGTCCTAATTGGATCCGGGCGTCAGTGTACTTGGGACTGAGACTGATGGCTTCATTTAGCTCGCCAGCGGCTTCGACAGGGCGCCCCGATTGCGCCAGCGCGAGGCCAAGATTGTAATGCGCCTCGGCCAGATCAGGATCGGACATCACCGCCTCGCGGAACTCTTCGATCGCGTGCGTGCGATCGTCCCGGCGCCAATAGAACAGTCCCAGGCTCGAATGAGCTTGCGCGTAATCCGGTTTCAGCTCGAGCGCTTTCTGATAGGCTGCAAGAGCACGCTCCCCATCGTGTTTGCGCTCCCACGTTACTCCCAGATAGTAGTGGCCCGTTGGAAGCTCAGGACTCTGCTCCACGGATTTCTCGAAGAGCGCCAGCGCTTCGTCGAGCTTCTGCTGCTTCAGCGCCTCCACGCCCTGAATGATCAGCATTTTCGATTGCGCCAGGCGAGCGCGGAAGTCGTGCAGAGCCGTCAGCTCCTCCAGCTCCTTTTTCGCGGCACCGGTTTCTCCTTGAGTACGCAAGGCGATACCCAGGTTGTAGCGCGCCTTTTCGAAATCAGGTTTAAGCTCGATCGCCCGCCGAAATGCTGCGATCGCGGCAGACGTGTTGCTGTCGGCTTTGAGCTCCATGCCGAGGTTATATTGCGCTTCCGGATCTTTGGCATCGAGATCGACGGCTTTGCGGAACTCGGCGAGGGCGCCCGCGTGATTTCCCTGGCGGCGCAGTGTCACGCCCAGCAACGAGTGCGCCTTCGCAAATCGTGGATTGGGATTGAGCGCGCGGCGCAGTTCAGCTGCGGCAGCCTCCAGATTACCGAGCTGCGCTTCGGTCAAACCCAGCTCAAAATGCATCTCCGCTGAAGGTTTCAACTTCAGCGCCTGCCGTAACTCGCCCTCCGCAGCCGATGGATTGTTCTGCTGCAGGTAAACCATCGCGAGGTAGTGATGCGCGCCGACATTCGAAGGGGCGAGCTCTATCGCTCTTCTCAATTCCTTGAGCGCGGCGGCCTGATCGTGAAGATCGAACAAGGTCGCGCCTAAGCCGTAGTGCGCATCGGCCCAATTCGGCTTGAGCTGCAGAGCGGCCTCGAATTCTTCAGCGGCCTGCTTTGCGTCACCCTTATACTTCAGCGCAAGCGCCAAATTGTAATGCGTAAGCGAGTCATTCGGTTCAAGGGCCAGCGCCTCGCGGTAATTCAGAATGGCCTGATCCCACGATTTGTTGCGGGCAAGTTCGGTCGCCTTTTGGCGGTAACTTTGCGCGGTCTGCGCAAATGTTGGCGCTGAGAACAGCAGGCCCAAGACTAGCAGAAACACCATTCGCCTATAGTACACAAGAGCGAATCAAAAAAGTGCCAGCCCGGTTGGCCGGTGAGATCAGACTCCCGAAGCGTATGTCACGCGCGGGACAGATAGGGCAAGCATTCCCGCCTGTCCCGCCTGACACACACATTACCAGATGAACTTCGCGCTGATTTGTCCTTCGCGCCCGCCGCCGCCATTGCGTCCGAATGTCTGAACGCCGGTCACCACGCCGAATGAGCTGTCGTTGAAATTGCCGTTCGGGTTGGTGAAGTTCGCGTGGTTGAAGACATTGAAGAATTCTGCGCGAATCTCGAACCCCATGGACTCTCTGATGTTGGTCCTCTTTGACACGCCGAAATCGGTAACGTCGATTCCAGGGCCGTGGAAGAACTGGCGGTTTGCGTTACCGAACTGTCCCAGCGCGCTAGGAGCAAACGCGTCCGGCAGGACGTACGTGTTCGGGCCATTAGGTCCCGACTTCCGTGGATTTTGGGTCACGACCTTCCCCACTGTGTTTGGCACGTCAGTGTTCCCGCTGCCAGCCAGAGAGTAATCGCCGCCCTCGCTGAGCGAGACGGGCAGACCTCCAGCAAAGCGCGTAATCCCGTTGAGTGCCCAGCCTTGTGTCAGGCGCTTCGGCGCCTTGGCGAAGGCCCGGTCGAAGGGAAGAGCCCAGATGTAGCTGACCACGAAATTGTGGGTGATGTCGTAGGCCGAAAGGGAGCGACTCAGCCGTGGGTTCGCGAAGTTCACCCACTGATTGAAGCCGGAAGAATTGTCGATACCCTTGGAGAACGTGTATGCCGCCAAGAAGGTAAAATCCGCGGCCTTACGCTCGATGGTAATCTCCGCCGCATTGTAGTTTGAATTGGCAATGTTGGCGGTGAAGCTGTTGTTTTGACTAAAGGCAGGCCCTAGATGGTCACGCGTGCCAGCTACGCAGATGCTGCCAGGCGTGGGACATGGGATGGTGAACGCCTTGGCCGGCGCGGGCGTGCCTGGAGGCAGCGTGTAAGTCTGGTTCTCGCCATCGCGTCCGCAGGTGGGCGTGGCACCCAGTTGGTTGAGCTGCAAGCAAAGCGCCGCGTCGCCGGGATTGGCGTCGTATTGTGAGATTAGTTTGTGACCCTGCGTTCCTACATAGGCCAGGGTCAGCACCGTGGATTTACTCAACTCCCGCTGAATAGACAAATTGTAGTGCTCCGCATAGGGCGGCCGATTGTGAATGTCGTAGCCCGGCGAAAACGAGATCGGCAGATAAATCGAGTAATCAAGCGTCTTATTAGAGGCGGCACCTGGGGTCGGTAACTTAAATGGGAAGCGCTGCGTCTCCGACACTCCGCTGGCGAGTTCCTGGAAGGGCTGGTCGAAGTTGACCGGATTCGGCGAAACCCAATACAGCCCAAAGGGAGCATCTCCGACCTCGTAGAACAAGTTCAGGTCCTCGATGGACGTATAGTAGATGCCGTAAGAAACGCGAATGCTGGACTTGCCCGGGCCACCGAAAATCTTGGCCCCCATCCCATCTTTGAATCCAGGCGAGTAAGCGATGCCGAGCCGTGGAGAAAAGTCGTTATAGCGCGTCGGAGCGAGGGTGCTCGGAATGCCGGGATCTCCCGGCACGACCCAGCCCAAGGGCGCTGTCGGGAACTGGGTGGATTGCAGACCGGGCACGATGGTCTCAATCTTGCCCTGCGTGTCATACCACGGCATGCTCACTTCCCAGCGCACACCGAGATTGAGCGTCACGTTTGGCCGCACCTTGTACGTGTCCTGAGCGAACGCCCCGCCATAACGCGTGCGGGAATCCAGGAACTGCTGGCTGCACTGGTTATAGTTCTGCGCCGCGCCGAGCAGGAAGTCCGCGAAATCGGTGCCCGTTATACTGCCATCGAACGTGAAGTCGCCGTTCGGCGCGCAGATATTGCGCTCATTGATTTGCAGGTAGCGGAACTCACCGCCAAACTTGAACGTGTGCACGCCCTTGCTTTTCGAATAAGTGTCGGAAACGTGCCAGGTGTTGTTCGGCTGAAACGTCGTCAGCGTATTCACGCCGAGTGAAAAACCGTTGAAGTATATCGGCGGCACAGTCTGGGGAAATCCTGGGGGGCCCGAGGGGATGATGCCGAGGGTTCCTGGGCCGGTTACAAAACCGAGATCGGAGAGGTTTGCGAAGCTGCTCTTCGGCTCGTCCGTATGGGTAGCTGTCCGGAAGAAGCTCAAACGAAATTGATTCACCGCAGTAGAGCCAAGAGTCTTGTTGTTACTGACGACGAACTGCTGCGCACGGGATACCGTGACGCTGGAAAAGCCCGGCACGCTGGCGTCCAAGGGGTTTAGGTTGTTCGAATCGTCGAAGTGATAGTAAAATGACCAGTTGCCGGTGGTCTGGTTGTTAACGTCTATTCGTTGACCAACCTTGTCATCCCGTATTCTGAGCTTTTCCCTCGAGTCCGCGAAAAACCCGGTGGTCGGATCAGGCAGCGGAATATAGGGCAATATCCCTTTCGCCGGTGCGGCAAAAGCGCTCTTTGGGATCGTGCCGCCGGGGAAAACACAGCCCGTCGGGCTCGTATAATCGGTGGTGTCGCAGGCGGGTGTGGAATAAGGTTCATTATTGACAACTGTGTAGGCCAGCCGATTCGAAAGCGTCTGCGCCCAATTTAGTCCACACGTAGCGCCCGAGGGGCAAGGTTGACTATTCACTAGTAGTGGAGCACCGTTGGCATCGAGAAACGCACTCGGATCGAAGTTGCCATCCTGTTGGGCGGCCGTCGGCAACGGCGCCACCGTACCGACCCCTCTGATCTCGCGCGTGCCCTGATAGTCCGTGAACCAGAAAAGCTTGTTCTTCCAGAAAGGCCCTCCCACAGCGTAGCCGAACTGGCTGCGCCGCAGTTCCCCTTTGGTTGGCTCGAAGAAACCACGAGCGTCGAACTTGTCGTTGCGCAGAAATTCGAACGCATCTCCATGAATGCTGTTGGTACCGGACTTGGTGATCGTGTTCATCACCGCGCCGCTAAATTTCCCGTATTCGGCGTCGAAGCTGTTGGTGATAAGACGAAATTCCTCGACGGAATCAAGATTGGGAACCAGCCCAGCACCCAGATTCCGGCCCTCGCTGACATCGCCGCCGTTCACAAGAAATGCGTTGGCGGTCTCCCGCTGGCCATTGACCGAAAGGTTGCCCGCGTTCGTCGAATAACCCCCCGAAACCGGCCGGTCCTGCTGCATGGAGCCGGAGGTGATCGGCACCACTCCCGCCTGCAGGCCAAGAAGGTCCAGGTAGCTGCGGCCATCCAACGGCAGCGCCAGCATTTTCTTCGATTCGATCACATCGCCGAGCTGCGTGTTTTCAGTCTGCACTTGCACGGCGTTCGCGACGATTTCGACATGCTCCGCCACGCTGCCGACGCTGAGTGTTACATCGAAGTGCAGCTGGTCGTTTACTTTTACTTCGATATCCGTCTCTGTGAATGTGCGGAATCCGGGCGCTGTGACCGTAAGTTTATAGACTCCCGCCGGCAGAGCCAAGATGCGGTAAGAACCGTCCGCAGCCGAAACGGTTTCCTGCTTGAGATTGGTTTGCACATTCGTGGCTACAATGCGTGCGCCGGCGACCACAGCTTGCGTACTGTCGTGCACCGTTCCCAGAATCGATCCGGTTACGTCAGCTCGCAGAACAGTCGAGCTGAGGAGTAATGCTAGGACCAGCAAAAGAGTTGATGCTAGATTCCTATAGCGATTTTTCATAAGACACCTCCCGGCAGTGCGACCGAAAGCCCGAGGGCGACCATCATCGCACAGAACAACAGCCATGCCGCTCGCAACATATTCTTTCGATGAATCGAAAGATTAGAATTTTCCTTCACGTTAAGACCTCCCTGGAAGCTTCGAAATTGGCGAGGCGGCGGAACTTGAGGGGGCGGCGATGGCGGCTCAGGTAACGCCTGAACTGGCCGCTCGCGGTATACACATCAACCCCACCGCAACACCACTCGACGACCGCAGGAAACGCACCGAACGTGTCTATTAAAACGGGTTAATACGGCATTTCGGCGTTGGTGTCAAGCGGAAATTCGTGCGGCGTCGGGATGGGCCGGCTCGGTGCGATTAGATGGGAGGTGGTTGCCACGGGCCACGGGCTTGCTCGATGGCTTCGGCGACAGCCAGCACCAGCTCCTCTTCAAATGGCCGGCCAATCACTTGAACGCCGATGGGCAGTCCTTCGTTCGAAACGCCGACGGGAACGGAAGCGCCAGGAATGCCGGTTAGGTTTAGCCATTGGGAGAAGCGCATGGTGTCGCGGTATCCCGTGCCAGGAAGATAATTCCCCTGGCCGTGACGAAACGCGGGACCCGTGGAAACCGGCGAGAGCAAAACCGGCGTGTCCTGCATTTGGCACAGAATTTCGGCACGGAGGAGATCGCGCTCGGCGCATGCTTTCATGAACTGCTCGAGCGTAATGGGACTTCCGGAATTCGCACTCGAGAGATACTCACGCAACATCGGACTGATTTCATCTTCATGGCCGGCGATGCTGTGCCGGAACAAATTGCCGATTACCGGGCCAAAGAAAAACCACCACAGATCAAGCGCGCGGTCGAGTCCATTTAGCCGGAAAGGTTCGACGGCAAAGCGTTGCTCGCCGAGCGATTTTGCGGCGCGCAGGACGGCAGCGTGCGTCTCCGGAGTTGCCGCGCCGAGGGCGTCGCTCTCCAAAATTCCGATGCGCACGCAGCGTAATTCGTCTTCGCGGTACGCGCGCGAGGGAACCGGGGAGGAGAGCGCATCGCCTGGATCCGGTCCGGCCATCACTTCGAAGAGCACGCGCACGTCCGCGATGGTGCGCCCCATGGGGCCGACAACGCCGAGCCAGGAAAAAGCTCCGGCACCGGGAGGGAAATGCCCCGTAGCAGGAATGCGGCCGGGCGTAGGCTTCAGTCCGCAAATCCCACAAAAATGCGCGGGCACACGAATAGATCCGCCGCCATCGCTGCCAACGCCACCGGCCGAACATCCCGAGGCAATGGCAGCAGCTTCACCTCCGCTTGAGCCACCCGAGGAGTGCCGCAAGTTCCAGGGATTGCTTGTTTTTCCGGTGAGCAGGTTGTCGGTTTCGTAGGCCATCAAGAATTCTGGCGTGTTTGTATTTCCGATGAGGATGGCGCCGGCGGCCTTCAATCGCGCAACAAGGGGTGCGTCCTGATCGGCCACATAGTCTTTGCGGAGAAGAGAACCGGCGGGACAGGGCCAGCCGGCGACATCAATGGAGCTCTTGACGGTGAGCGGAACGCCGTGCAGTGGTCCGAGTTGAGCGCCGCGCGCGGCCGAAGATTCCGTGGCACGTGCCTGCTGGCGGACGCTGTCGGGATTCAGGTGAACGAAGGCGTTCAGCTTAGGTTGCAATGCCTCTATACGCTTAAGGTGGAGTTCGATGATTTCGGAGGGCGAAATTTTTTTGGAGCGAATTTCCCGCGAGATTTCCGCCAAAGTGCCGTAGGGAAAGATGTTCATTGCTGATGGGCGAGAGTAAGCGTACATGGGACGCAGGTCAAGCGCCCGGCGCGCGTATAAAATCGGTTGACGATGCGCGTGGCAGCCGGGAGAATTCCAATGCGCCCAGATGTGATGGTGTGCGGATTCGGGCATCCCGCGCGGACAGGACGAAACACTTTCATGGGTTCAACTCGGCGGCGTGCAACTGGCGTGATTCTCGTTTGTTCACTCTTGATTTGCTTTGCCGCGCTATTGGTGCGTTCCAGCGCGCCGCCGGCTCAGGAGAAGGCTGCTGATGCGAAAAAGTCCGGGGCACCGAGCGGGATTGCCGACGCCTATCGTTTCAATGCGCTCGGCGTGGCGTACATGAACCAGCAGCGCCCGGCGGACGCGCAGAAATATTTCGAGCAGGCCCTGGAGGCCAATGCAAAGTTTGCGGTGGCGCGGTTAAACCTGGGCGTTTCGCTACTTGGCCAGCAGAAGCTGGAGCCTGCGCGCGCGACACTGGAAGAGGCATCCCGGCAGCTTCCCAAGGATGCTTACGCCTGGTACAACCTCGGACTTGTTTACAAAGACGTCGGAGAGACGGAGAGGGGCATCGCCGCTTTTCAGCATGTAACAGAGATCGCACCCAGCGAGGCTGACGCCTACTATTTCACCGGCTATCTGTACTCGCAGCTTCAGAAATATGACGAAGCCGTCGCCGCGTTTCAAAAAGGACTAGCGCTGAATGCCTTTCATGCTTCGTCGGAATTCGGGCTGGCGCGCGCGTTGCAACGAAAGGGCGATACGGCAGCGGCGCGCGAACACCTGTCACGCTTCCAGAAAATCACGACGGAAAAGCTGGGGACGCCGTTCGGCGCGGGCTACGGCGAACAAGGACGATATTCGCTTGCGGAATTGCCAGCGAATTCGGTTGTCGATGTGCCGACGGCGATTCCGGTGCGGTTTTCGGTTCAGGCGAATGCGTTTGTTTCGAAGGGGGCCGGCGGAAGTCCGGTTGAGGTTGGGCCGAGTACCGGCGCATGTTTCTTTGATTACGATGGCGATGGGAAGCCGGATCTTTTCCTGGTGAGTGGCGCGGCGGATGGCTCCAGCCATTTGCTGCACAATCTGGGCGATGGACGATTTGCGGACGTGACGAAAGAGGCGGGCATCTATCTGGTTGGAAGCGGTCTGGGTTGCGCCGCAGGTGATTTCGATAACGACGGCAAGACCGATCTAGCAGTTTGTCTGAGTGATGGAGTGAGGCTATTCCATAACAAAGGTGACGGCAAGTTCGAGGACGTAACGAAAGCCGTGGGAATTCGCACGGAAAGAGGCTGCGTGGGGGTTACGTTCGTGGACTACGATCACGACGGCGACCTGGATTTGTACATCACAACGGCGCCTGATGCGGCTACGCCAGCCGCGGCGCCGCACAATGTTCTGTGGCGCAACAATGGGAACAGCACGTTCACAGATGTGTCGGCGGAGACGGCCCTCGGCGTTGCGGCCACGGGCGCGGGAGTTGTCACCACCGATTTTAACAACGATCGCGCAGTGGACTTCGTCATCGCGGGAGGTGCGGCGGGAGCTTCGATCTATCTTAATCCACGCGAAGGAAAATTCACGGCGCTCGGCGGGATCGATTTCAGCAAAGAGAAATTGCCGCCCGCCGTGGGCGTGGTGGCGTTTGACTTCGATAAGGATGGCTGGATGGACCTGGCGTTCACGCACGCGGGCGCGCCGGGAATTAGTTTATGGCGGAATGTGGAAGGGAAACGGTTGGAGCGTGTACCGCTTCCCGATTTCGGGTGGCAACGCGGCTGGGGAATGGCGGCGCTCGATTACGACAATGACGGCTGGCTCGACCTTGTTGCCGCGGGGGAGTCGAGCAACGGAGCGGAGCTGCGGCTGCTGCGGAATCTGGGAAGCAAAGGCTGGGGCGATGTGACGAAGGATGTGCACCTCGATGCGGTCAAGCTGAAGCAGCCACTCGCGATTGCCGTAGCGGATATCGGTGGAAATGGCGACGCGGACCTGGTGGTGACGCAACTTGGCGGCGCGCCGCTGGTTCTTCTCAATGAAGGTGGCAATCACAACAACTGGATGAGCATTGACCTCAAGGCGCTGAACGACAACAAGAGTGGGATTGGGACGAAGGTCGAACTCTACGCGGGCATGCTATATCAGAAGTGGGAAGTGGCCGGTGCGTCGGGCTATTTGGGGCAAAGCGCTGCTCCGATCCTTGCGGGGCTCGGTTCAGAGCGCAACGCGGAAGTCGTGCGGCTGCTATGGCCGACGGGTGTGCCGCAAGACGAAATAAATTTGGCCGCAAAGCAAGTACACAGCATTGCGGAACTCGATCGGCGTGGAAGCTCCTGCCCTGTTCTGTTTTCGTGGAACGGACACGAGTATGAATTCATCGCGGACATGATCGGACCCGGCGTGGTCGGCCACTGGGTTGCGCCCGGGGAAAGAGACGTTCCCGACCCGGACGAATACCTAAAGGTGCCTGCGCACAGCGTGAAGGCTCGAAAGGGTTTGCTCAGCTTCCGCTTCATGGAGCCGATGGAAGAAACAGTGTATCTCGACCAGGTACGGTTGCTGGCCATCGACCATCCGGCGACGTATGAAGTTTTTCCGAATGAGCGATTTGTCAGCGCGCCGCCTTTTCCGGAATTTCGCGTGATCGCCAGCCGCGACGCGCATGCGCCGGCCGGCGCGTGGGACGACCACGGAAATAACGTGCTGGAACTGATCTCGAAGCGTGACCGCAAGTACGTCACCAGTTTAGAAGAGTTGCCGTTCGCGGGATTCGCAAAGCTGCATTGGATCGAACTCGACCTGGGCGACTGGGACTCGCAAAAACCGCTGCGCTTGATTATCGACGGGTACACGGATTACTTCACGGCGACTTCCATGTACGCGGCGGATCAAGCGGGAATCAAAGTGATTCCGCCGTACGTGGAAGCTCTCGACGCGCAAGGCAAGTGGGTGCGCGTCGTGGAAGACATGGGTTTTCCGGCGGGACTCGAACGGACCATGATTGCGGACCTGACAGGCAAGATCCCCGCGGGAACGCGGCGGATTCGGATTGTCAACAATTTGAAGATTTATTGGGACGCGATTCGAATCGATCAGACGCCGGAGGTGCAGGAAGAGCGCGTGTCGCAAGTGCCTCTCGCGAAGGCGGCGCTTGACTACATCGGCTATCCGCGAGAGATACGGCTGAGGCCGGCGAGCGACACGGTCTATTCGTATTCGCAGCGGAGCATGACCGGTCCTTATGCGCACGCGGCAGGGAATTACACGCGCTACGGCGATGTGTATGACTTGCTGCACACTTCGGACGATCGCTTTGTCGTTTTCGGTTCCGGCGAGGGATTGAAGCTTGATTTTGATCCGAAGCAACTTCCAGCGCTGCCGGCAGGATGGATTCGAGATTATTTCTTTTACGCCGACGGCTTTGAAAAGGATCTCGATTTCTACGCGGCGCACGCGTTTACTGTCGAGCCGCTACCGCGGCATTCACCGCTGCCGTATCCATATCCTGTGGGAAAAGATTATCCCGCCGATGCGGAACACCAGGACTACCAACTGGAGTACAACACGCGGCAACGTTCGGAACGCCTGCCGCCGAGGCTACGCTACCAATATTCTTCGCCGCACTGAGCGGGCGCAAGCAGTCCCAAACCGAGAAAAACTTTAAGGTTGCGAGAGTCCACGAGCGCATCTGGCATATCGCGAACAGGCGACAGCGTCAGCTAATTTTTCTGCGAGAGTAACGACTCGCGGACGGCCTCCAATTCCTTCTTCTTGGCCTTGTCGACATCGGGGAAGGCGAGATCGAGCTCACCCAGCGTGTCGATGATTGCCGAGGCGACCGCCAGCCGCGTAAACCACTTGTTGTCCGCCGGGATGACGTACCAGGGCGCGTGCTTGGTTGCGGTGCGCTGAATCATTTCCTCGTAGGCTTCCTGATAATCCTTCCAAAAGCCGCGCTCCTGGACGTCGGCCATGGAGAACTTCCAGTTTTTCTTGGAGTCTTCCAGCCGCTCGAGGAATCTTTTTTTCTGCTCTTTTCTTGAAACGTGAAGGAAAAACTTGCGGACCACGACGCCGTTGTTCGTCAGGTAGCGTTCGAACGCGTTGATGTCGTCGTAGCGTTCATCCCAAATGCGCTTGGTGATCAACTGGTCGGGCAGCTTCTGGGCCCGCAGAAACGGCGGATGAACGCGCACGACCAGAACTTCCTCGTAATAGGAACGGTTGAAGATGCCAATTTTTCCCCGTTCTGGGATGCATTTGTGAGTCCGCCAAAGATAATCGCGGTTCAGTTCCTCGCTGCTGGGCGATTTGAATGCGTGGACGTCGCAGCCTTGCGGGTTTACGCCGGACATCACGTGCTTGATCGCGCCATCTTTTCCCGCGGCATCCATGGCTTGAAAAATCAGCAGCAGAGCCCAGCGATCCTGCGCGTAAAGCTTCTCCTGCATGTCGCTGAGCAAGCCCACGCGTCTCTCCAGGATGTCCTCGGCGTGTTGTTTGGTCTTGACTCCGTTGGTGTCAGCGGGGTCAAAGTCCTTGAGCCGGAAGTGTTCGCCTCTTGTGATGCAGTAGCGTTCAACGATCCGCGATGCTTCTTTCAAGTGCTTGCCATGTTTCATGATTGCGGAAGTGTAGTATAGACGTCCCGCTCAGAACAGCGCGCCGAGTCCCCAACCGAAAGCAGAGAGACGGTTGTGGGCATGGAATACGGAATTGTCCGAGAGCGAAATGAATCGGTTCATGCGCAGAACATTTACAGCGTAATAAGCGCGAACGGGAACCTGGACGCCGGGCACGGTCCAGCGGAGTTCGATTCCAGTCGAGCTGTGAAGCACGCCATTTGTTGTTCCGAGAAGCAGTGGCCTGGTGGGGCCTAGCCAGTTGGGGAGCAGCAAGCCGGAGCCGAGGTCGAAGAAGCTGGCAGCCTCAGCGCCACCAACCAGGGGGAGGCGGTATTCGGCGCTGGCAGCGGAGACGAGATTCGCGCCCGCAGGAGCTGCGGAATAGGTCGTCGCGCCGCTCGCCGCGGTCCTCGCTGTCACGGCGTAGGGGCCGAGTTCGCCGGGACGAACCCCGCGCACAAGTTCATCACCCGAGAAGAGCCGCGCATAAATTGGCATGTCGCCGCGATAGCTGCCCGCGCCGCTGAAGGTCGTTCGAAAAGCCCAATTACCCGCCGGAGCAAAAAACGGATCGCGGAAAATTCTGCCGTATTCGGCAGAAGAGCGGACCATGTTTTCGCCACCGCCGAGCCATCCTCCGGAAGCGGAATTCGCCAGCAAAGCGCGTTCACTTCCCGTGTCGTGGGCCCATCCAAGTCCCAGCGAGTGGCTGGAAATCCCCGATCGAGTGTTGAGGGGCGGCAAATCTGTCAGTCCAGGCACAGTGCCGAGAGGATAATCGGACGTTGCGCGTGACAAGGTGAAGTTGACGCCCAAGGAATCCGAGCTGGTTAGAGCGTAAGTCCAAGGGACCGTGATCCCCTCGGTGTGCGAGGTGAAAAATGGACCTTTCGCGCTGCTCGCGAACCGTGGCCGAATAACATTGTTAAAGACGGAAAATGCCAGAGACCCTCGAGTGCCGAAAACTCCGTCTTTCGCCAATCCGAGCATGACCTGCAAACTCTCCGGGCCGCCATCGAGTTGCACCGAAAGGAGTTCCTCGCGATTCAGAAGATCGAAGACGCTGTAGGCGATGCCGAGTGTAGATCCAAACTGGCTGTTTCCGCCGACCAGCGAAGCTCGTTGTTGACCCATCTCCTTCATCTGGATGGAGACGTTGGCGGTATGCATTGCGTCATCCATTTGCACATGAATATCTTCTTTGCGGATCGGCTTGAAATAGCCGGTCCGCGCGAGCCGCGCGAGACCCGCTTCCAGTGCACGTTCACTTACGGGTTGCCCCTCACGCAAGGGTATTCGGCGTCGCACGTAGCGGTCGCTGAATTTGTGAAGCCCTAGGAATTCGATCCGCTGCACCAAATATGGCGGTGAGTCGCTCAGGTCGAACGCAACGCGCGCGGTGTGATTCTGCGTGTCGAAGGTTCGCTGCGCCTCCACGGAACGGGAGTCGAGTCCGGGATTCCTGGACGAAATGCGTGCTAAGCACAGTCGTCGCAGCTCGTCTATTCTCTGCTGAGAAAAGGCACTGCCTTGTTCTGAATCAGAAAAAATAAGCGATTTTGGGCCTCGTTCTCTCGCAGCTTGCTGAAGAGCGTCAGTCGCGATGATGGACTCGAGCCGGTAAAAAGAACCTGCCTCCACCGGGATCGCGACGGTTAGCCCTTCTCGCACCGACTGATGCGGCCAAGGGAGCCATCGACGCGACGGTTCGTCGGACCGAGCGACTCGTGCATTGCCAACTCGCGCTTCGGGAAAGCCATGGTTTTGATAATAGGTAAGGATGCGTTGGCGGTCTTCTTCAAACCCCTCGGTTGTATATGCGTTTATGCCACGCCACGAGGCGAACGGTTTCCACGGCGCGATGTTGTGCATCTGCGCGCGCAATAATTTTGTGGAGACTTGAGGATGGTCATCGAAGGTGACACGGCGCACTCGCAGCAAAGGACCATCGCTGATTTCGAATCGAATGTTAACTGTCCCGTTTTTTGATTCCTCCCTAAAAATTCGAACATTCGCCTCGGGATGGCCCAGCTCACTCAGCCCAGCGCGAATTGCGAGGGCGATTCGATGAAGCGCCGCTGGATCGGCTGGTTTGCCGAGCCCGAGCGCGAGCTTTTTGTCTTCCACTATTTTTTCGATCTGTTTCTGCGAGAGCAGTCTGGAGCCTGAATATTCCACTTTGGAAAGGAAAGGGAATTCACGAACGTGAAAAACTAGGGTTGTGCGATTGAAGTTTTCAGATAATTGTGAAATTGACGCCGTTGCAGGTGTTGCTTCCACTTGAATCGATTCGAACCACCCCAATCGTGCGAGGGCGCGGATATCGCCCTCAAGCTTTGCAGCGTCAAACCGATCACCTGAGTGTGAACGAATCTGCGCTGCCACGGCGGCGGGAGCGATGTGTCGCAGTCCCGAGAAGCAAAGCTCGCCGATGACGGGAGCTTCCACCTCTTTCAGAGACTCGGCAGATTTATCGGCCGGCTGGTCATGAATCTGTGGCTTGACAGGAGTCGCGGCCAGTAGAAGGGCCCCGAGACAAATCGCTGTCTTGAGATACGTCACAAGCATCTCTCCCTGCACCGAGGAGATGAGTAAACGGATGAGGAACGAAGGCCCGGGGTTGTCCGGTTCGAAAGAGGCTCTAGCGATGGGCGGGGAAAAAGAAGACCCGGATCGCCTTATACGAACTGAGACGATCCGGGGGATTTGAATGAAAACAAATGGCGCGGAAACTATTCGCGTGCGGATTCGCTATTGAGAAACGACTATTCCGGTAGCGGGATCGAGAATGAGCTTTCCCGCTTTCGGGCCGCCACTGAA
>WNFD01003753.1_pt1 | contig 23430 bp, 22 predicted proteins | sample 5400491 | NCBI WGS metagenome assembly WNFD01 (sample SAMN13153343, study PRJNA577476) | soil metagenome | isolation source: 120 cm saprolite under Douglas fir tree site 2 hole 2 replicate 2 | place: USA:California | collected 2015-04-18
CAGTCGTCAAGTCGCGAACCAGGAATCTGACAACCGACGGCAGCTGGCCCGCATTGTGCCACGTGTCCGACCACGATCCGTCGCCCGACGAATAGGAAAACGAAACCCGGAACGGGGCGCGCAGCAACACCACCGGATCGGTGAAGTTCAACTGGTCGGCGGCGACCTCGCCAAGGCCGAATGGCGCAAACGCAGTTCGCGTGCGCACCAAGGCGATCCCCTGGCGGTCCGCGCTCTCGGCGATCCTTACGACTTCGAGACCTCCTTGCGTATTGGGGCCGACCGCCGATCGCACCAGAGTGACGGCCGATGGGGTGCCCTCGAAGATCGGGAGCTTGGACTCACGATTGGGTGTGACGAACTCGGACGCCGACAGGTCGGCAGCAAGGCGATTAAGGGCGACCGCGAACAGCTCGCTGCGTTGAACGCGCATGAAACCGCGGTTCCAGCTCGGCAGCCATTGGGCCGTAATCGCCCCGATGGCGGCGAGCACCATCCCCATCAAGGTCGTGGCGATGAGCGCCTCGAGGAGGGTAAATCCTGCAACGCCGGACCGCCTGCGTCGATGAAGAAGCTTCATTGTACCGGCCGTCGCTGCAGGCGGACGGTCTCGAATCCGTAGACCGCGCCGGAGGGAGACCGCACGCGCACCACGACGGTCAGCGGAATCCATGGCGAATCGGGAATCTGATTGATTCCGCTGCCGACGAAGGGCGCAAGTGCGATGCGCCACCGGTGGCCCAGAATTTCTCCCGACAGACCGTCGAGCGCGGCCTCATTGTCCTTCGGAAGCGTGGCGGCAACGATCCGGGTGGTCTCGACAAGAGCAAGATGTTGTTCAAGCGAGCGCGTGCCGCGCGCCGACGTCGTCGCAACGGCGCCAATCGCCGTCAGCGTGATCGCCACGACCGCAAGCGCAACGACAGCTTCGATCAGCGTAAATCCTGCGCAAACGTCGGTGCGCGCGGCGCCATGCCGGTCGACGCGAGCGCCCCTCACGCCCGCGGCGATGCGTGTCGGCGGCAGGGAGGTAATTGGCAAAATCATGGATCCCCGAGATCGTCTTTGCTTTTAAGTCCCGCATCCGTTTGGATGTCGTGCAGCCTTGCCTCCAGGATTTCGCGAACGCCGGCACCGTAGGTGCGCCGCCCGTTGGCGGCAATCGAACGATGATTTCGTGGCGATAAATGGGTGGACGCATGACAGAGATTTAACGTTACCACAGCACCGTCGAGACTTGAAGATTGCTTGACATCTGGCCGCCATGAGATTTCTCTATGTTCGTCTGTGGGGACTTCAGCGGAACGAAAGAAAACGCCGAGCAATAGTGAACCGCGGGAGGATGGAGTTTCCGGCCGTGACTGGGGAGCCGCAAGAATGAGAAGAAATCTTCAGAATGCCGCAACTGCGTCACCGACGTGCAGCGGGGCAGGTATCTTTCTTTAGGCGTCTCATCGAGCGTGGTCATGCGGGTGCGGGCACCGCTTCGCGTGGCCAAAACCGTCGTTTCGATCAATTCGCCCAGAGGAGATTTAGATGCCTGGCGCGATCCGCATCGCAGTCATTGATGACCATCCGATGTTTCGTGAAGGCGCCGTGCAAATTTTCGCCTGCATGGACGATATCAAAGTCGTTGCCGAGGGCGCGACTGCTGCCGACGCTCTGCGGGTTGCGCAGGAGCTTCGTCCCGATGTCATGCTGCTCGATATCAGCTTGCCAGGCGACGGGCTTGATGCAGCCGCCAGCATTGCGCGAACGTCTCCCGGCGTGCGGACCGTGATGCTCACCGCCTCCGAAAGCGAGCTCGACGTTGCATGCGCGCTTAAGGCCGGCGCGCAAGGCTACATCCTTAAAGGGAGCAGCGGCGCCGAGGTGGTCGAAACGGTGCGTGCCATCTACAACGGCCAATCCTATGTGGCGCCAAGCCTCGCGGCGCGGCTGCTCATTGCGATGGGCGAGCGCCCCGAGGTTGTCGCCGACAAACCGGAAAAAGACCTCACCGGCCGCGAGGAGGAGATTCTGTCCCTGGTCTCGCGCGGCATGACGAACAAGGAGATCGCCAACCGCCTTGAGCTCACCGAGAGGACCGTCAAACATCACATGACGAGCATCATGCGAAAGTCCAAGGTGAGGAATCGCGTCGAGGCCATGTTGATGTTTCGCCGCAGGGCAGGGGCTTGAGCCTGGAGGCGATGATCGCGGACTTGGACGCCGTGCGTAGCCCGGGTTGAGCGCAAGCGAAACCCGGGGGCGGCATTGCCGCAATGATAGGCGGTCCCGGATTTCGCTGCGCTCAATCCGGGCTACCTTTTCCAAATCCCGCCAGGTGGATTCTTGATCAGGTCGGAAACGATGTTCGTATCCAGCAGGTAGCGGGTCAAAGCACGCTCTCCGGCGCCAGCACGGGATCGTCGATTTCACGAAAATCCTCATCCAGCGGCTTCATCCACTTGAGCAAGGCGACCAGGCCGCGCTTGCGCACGGGTTCGATCACCAGGCGATCGCCGTCGCGATGCATGATCGCCTCGTCGCCCGGCAGCTCGAATTCGACGGGAATGCGCACCGCTTGGTTGTGGCCGTTGCGGAATAGTCTGACGTGCCTGTGCTCAGTCATGATGGTGCCTCCACGTATGCTCGCCGGGCTTCCCCGAGAAATGACGCCACCGCCATTACCCCCTGTGCTGCCGGCAAACCCGGCCAGCACCCACACGATGCTGGCCTGAACCAGGCACTCGTAAGAGCAGAGCCGGCCACTGAATCGGCTACCACATATTGTGTGTAAACAGCGAATGTATGTTGACTGCGTTCCGATTCTGTTTCCAAAATATCGAGCGCGAATCGAAAAGTCGCCGAGTCGCAACCTCGATGGCTCTCTGTCGATTTGCCCAGTCCCAGTTTTCCGAAGGGTAACTCAAGGCATCCTACCACTAGACGAACACGGAAACTTAAGGCATTTCAAAGGGCTACTCTGGTTCCGGGCAGGTTCAGGGTGGCTCTTTTTCTTGCCTCAGTGTGAATATAACGATATTGTTATAGATGGTCAAGGCGCGAGAACCTTGAAAAAGAACAATTTTGTGATATCTTATGCCTCACGATGTGCGCCAGTGGCCGAACTCTGTGTATCCCGACGAAGTGACCGCCGAGTGCCCGGAAGCTCTGCATGTCATCGACGCGCTTCTCCTGAATTTTACACGTCACGGGCCATCGCCAGATGGTTATAGCGTCAAAACGCTTGGCAAGGAGTTTGGCGGTCTATGGCAGATCAATTTGAAGGTGCAGAAGCGCCAAGTCAGGGTGCTTTATGCGCCTTACGGACAGCAAATCGTGTTGTTTCGTATTCACAAAAAAGGCTCTCCGCAGGAACAGCGACGGGCATATGGGTTGGCCATTCAACGCAAGCGCGAATTTGAAGCCGAAAAAGAAAGAGCTGAGCGAGAGAAAAATGGCCGACGTCGCACACTCCATTGATTTTCGCCTTTCAGAGAAGTTGTGCGATCGAGAGTATCGCCAAAAATTCTTTTTGGCTGAATGCTCAGCAAATATAGCTGCTCAATTGATTGCACTCAGAAAGCGACGCGACCTCAAGCAGGGAGAGGTTGCTAATTTGATTGGTACCCGACAGCCGGCCATCTCTCGTTATGAGCAGGCTGACTACCAGAGCCGGAGCTTTAGCGTTCTGCAAAAGGTTGCTGCTGCTCTTGACGCCCGCATTCGTGTGCTTATTGAGCCTTCTGAGGATGTCCTCAGCGAATATGATGATGAGCAAGTAGACAGCCCTGAAGCTGTCGTCCTCAAAGAGATCATACGTCCTCGCCCATCGACCGCAACTGAGCCTGAGAAAAAACAATCGGTCCGCTTGGGTAATTTGTTTCCAAAGAACGAAATGAGCGCAGCGTCTTATGAACAAATAGCGCCGTCTAGCGAAATATCAAAGATCGGTCTCTTCGAGAATTCAGCGGCCTTTCAACGCTTTCAACCGGAATCCCTAACCGCTCGGTTTTAGTATTATGGAAATAATTGATTACGGTCTCTGTCAGATTGTCAATCTAGTGAATGTTTTTCGGCCGCAAGGTACTGCGTATCTTCCGGAGGTCGCAGCCAAGGTGGCTGTTCGCTATCAGTTTGCCAAGCCACCCAACATTGATGATCTCACAAAGGAGATAGTGAAATTTCAAATTGGCAGATTTAATGACGTGCAGATTGCAGAATTTGGTCTCTATAACGATGGCATCATAGTGAATGGTAAGTGTCCAACAGAGGTTCTAGAAGAATTCTTGAATGATATTTTTTCTTTCAGTGAACAAGAATTGAAATTTAAAAAAATATTGGAGTATCGAAATGAACTTCACTTTGAAAGTATCGTGACAGTCAAGTCGGATACTGATTTAGCCGCATTCATTGCTCCCCGAGCTGCAGGCCTGATTGGCAAGACCTTAAAGGACAAGGTCGGCATTCCCTATCGTCCCTCAGGGATTGTCATGGACTGCGATGCCGGCGATGTCGTGGCTTCAAAAATAAGGCGAAAACCTACGCGCCTCTTCATCGAACGAAAAGTCGGTTTTGAGTTTAAGGACAATCTTTTCTTGTGCATCGCACCACTGCGGACGAAGGATCATCTTGATCTTTTGACCGCCCTTGAGCGCGAAGCGCATGCGTGAAAACAAACTGTGAAAAGCTGAAACCGGCCACCCTCACCGTCAAAACCGGCCACTAAGCAGGATTCGGCCGGCTGGCCAACGGATGGGCAACCAAAACAGCTATCGCCGACGTGATCCGGAACCTCGATCCGTTGGGCAGCCCGGGAATCTCTGCTTAGGGGCCAAACCCGGCCAGCACCCTCCCCCCCTGCAAGAACATCTTGCGAACCTAGAACAAAACGTGTACATTTGTTTAGCTTCGCTGGCGGCAGGTGGATGATGGCAACAAGGGTGTTGCCGGTCTGCGAATTCCAGTCATAAGGAGGGAAGTATGGCCCAGAGCACACTACGTGTGGTCGAAGGGGGCGGAATGGACAAAACCAAGGCGCTTGACGCCGCGCTGTCCCAGATCGAACGCGCGTTCGGCAAGGGCTCGATCATGCGGCTCGGCAAGGGCGGCAAGCCGGTCGAGATCGAAACGATTTCGACGGGCTCGCTGGGGCTCGATATCGCGCTCGGCATCGGCGGCCTGCCGCGCGGGCGGGTGGTGGAAATTTACGGGCCGGAGTCCTCGGGCAAGACCACGCTCGCCCTCCATTGCGTCGCCGAAGCCCAGAAGCGCGGCGGCATCTGCGCCTTCATCGACGCCGAGCATGCGCTCGACCCGGTCTATGCCCGCAAGCTCGGCATCAATATCGACGACCTTCTGATCTCCCAGCCCGACACCGGCGAGCAGGCGCTGGAAATCTGCGACACGCTGGTGCGCTCCGGCGCGGTCGAGGTCCTGGTGATCGATTCGGTGGCCGCGCTGGTGCCTCGTGCGGAGCTTGAGGGCGAGATGGGCGACAACCAGCCCGGCATGCAGGCACGGCTGATGAGCCAGGCGCTGCGCAAGCTCACCGCCTCGATCAGCCGCTCCAACACCATGGTGATCTTCATCAATCAGATCCGCATGAAGATCGGCGTGATGTATGGCAGCCCGGAGACCACGAGCGGCGGCAATGCGCTGAAATTCTACGCCTCGGTGCGGCTCGACATCCGCCGCATCGGCGCCATCAAGGAGCGCGACGAGGTGGTCGGCAACCAGACCCGCGTCAAGGTGGTGAAAAACAAGCTGGCGCCGCCGTTCAAGCAGGTCGAGTTCGATATCATGTACGGGGAAGGCGTCTCCAAGATGGGCGAGATCATCGATCTCGGCGTCAAGGCCGGCATCGTGGAGAAATCCGGCTCATGGTTCTCCCATGACAGCCAGCGCATCGGCCAGGGCCGCGAGAACGCAAAAGCGTTCCTGCGCAACAATCCCGACATCGCATCCCGCATCGAGGCAGCGATCCGGCAGAACTCGGGCCTGATCGCCGAGAAGATACTTGCCGGCGAAGAAGGCGGCGACGACGCGGAGGAGGCGTAAGGGCCCGTAGCCCGGATGGAGCGCAAGCCTAATCCGGGGCTGCCTTGCCAAGATGAAACGCCGGTCCCGGATTACGGGACCGCAAGGCCCGTAGGGCGCAATAAGCGCAGCGCATTGCGCCACTCGCGTGCGAAAGGCGGGCGGCGTCTCGACACGGCGGCCTCGACGGCCGTGTTTGAGGTGGGCGGCGCAATGCGCGGAGTTTATCATCGGGCCAGCCAAAGGCCGGACCCGGTGGCTTATTGCGCCCTACGGGCTACGGGCTACGGGCTGATCCGGCCCGCGCTCCGCCTACGCCGTCCCGCCAATCCCAAACTCCCGCGCGATCCCTTCAAGGGCCGCCGCGACGTCCGCCTCGACCTGACCCGCCGCGACCGCGCACACCCGATAGTCCCGCGCCTTGAGCCACGCGCGCTTGCGGGCCCGGGTCTGAGCCGCCTCGGGGCTTTCCCCTTCGGGCACAAGGTCGATCACGGCGCGCAACGGGAACGACACGATGTCGACAATATGCGGCCCGATCGGCACCTGGCGCTTGAAGCCACGGCCGGCGAAGCGGCGATCCTTGGTGAGCGTCTCCCACAGCGCCCGCTCTGCATCAGTTGGATTGCGGCGCAGCAGGCGCGACAGCCCGCGCACCGGCCCGCGCTCGCCCGGCACCCGGCCGCCGCCGTGCTCGGCCAAAAGCTCCCGCAGCATGCCGGCCTCCCGGCCGTCGAGGATGCCGCCTCTCGCAGGTCCCTTGCGGCCTTCGGCGATCGCCGTCACGACGCCATGCAAGGTCTGGATGTCCTGCTGGGTCGGCGCCATGCGGGCGAAGATATTGCGCAGGTTGATCGTCATGGTGTCGCGCTTTTCGGCCGGGCGGAAGAATTCCACCCGCTCCAACTCCCGCTCCAGAGTGGCGAAGAAGGCAAACAGTTGCTCCTTGCCGGCGGGGGGCGAGCGCAGCGCCGTCCCGAACGGCAGTGCGCCACCCGCCGCCTTGAACCACTCGTAGGCGACGATGAGCACGGCTTGCGCGAGATTGAGTGAAGCGAATGCTGGATTGACCGGAAACGTGACGATGCGGTCGGCAAGCCCGACCTCATCGTTCATCAGGCCCCAGCGCTCGCGGCCGAACATCACCGCGACGGTTTCGCCGGATGCAAGCCGCGGCGCCATCTCGCGCGCGGCTTCCGCCGGACCGATCACGGGCTTGGCCTGATCGTGGGCGCGCGCGGTGGTCGCCAGCACGAAGCTGCAATCCGCCAGCGCTGCCGGCAGGCTGTCGTAAAGCGCCGCGCCGTCGAGCACCGCATCGGCGCCCGAGGCGGCGCGGCGCGCGTGCACGTTGGGCCAGGCATCACGGGGCCGCACCAGCCGCAGCCGCGTAAGGCCGAAATTCGCCATGGCCCGCGCCGCCGTGCCGATATTCTCGCCAAGCTGCGGTTCCACCAGCACCACGATCGGCCCGCCGAACGCGCTCCACTCTCTGGTATGGTCGGTTCCGGCTCCCGGCATTCTCTCCTCGACGGTGCGACGCACGCGGCAAGCGGATTTTCACTCAATTGACGTTGTTTTTTGTAGGAGGGACAAAACTCGTGGCAGCCTTGTAGCCCGGATGGAGCCACCGGGTCCGGCCTTCGGCCGGCCCGATGATAAACTCCGCGTAATCCGGGGTCAGCCTATCCCGGATACGCTGCGCTCCATCCGGGCTACGGTCCCAGGAAAATCACAGGGTGCCCGCGACACGCGCGCGACGCTGACTGCGATCCGTCACATCGGGACGCGCTTGCGCCGGCCTGATATGAACAGTTCAACCCTCTCTGACAAGGACCGCCGGCGTTGCAATCGGTCCGGAACGGCGATAATTGCGGGTCCTGTGACCGGCGTCCGCCCGGGCGCAAGCAAATCCAGGAGCTTCCGTGTCGCCCTCCACGCCGATCGCGGCCGCCGCTGCCCAGTCGGATCCCGACCGCCGCCGCCTCGTGCTCGGCGCCGCCATCGGTTTCGATGTCGAACAGGTGCGGATCTTCGTCGAATCGCTGCGCGCCAATTATGCCGGCGACGTGGTGCTGCTGATCCGCTGGCCCGGCCTGCGGGTCGCGCGCTATCTCAAGAGCCGCGGGGTCGACGTGATCGCCGTGTTTCAGACCCGGTCGTTCACCCGCTCGGTTCACGCGCGGCGCTATGCCATCTACCTCGACTATCTGCGCGCGCGGCTGTCCCGCTACGATCAGGTGATGATGTCCGACGTGCGCGACGTCGTGTTCCAGCGCAACCCCTTCGACGGCATCGCGAGTCCAAAATGTCATTTCTATCTTGAAAGCGCTGGCCGCACCATCGGCGAGGACCCGACCAATGCGCGCTGGGTCCGCGGCTGCTTTTCGGCCGCCGAAGCGGAGCGATTAGCCTCGTGCCGAATCAGCTGCAGCGGCATCACCATCGGGGGAACAGCCGCCATCATGGCTTACCTGGAACGGCTGGTGGCGTGGATTTCCGGCATGTCGTGGCGCATCTATCGCCAGATCGGCCACGGCTACGACCAGGCCATCCACAATTATCTCGTTCATCTTGATTCCACGATCGACGGAATCGTCGTCGAGAATAATCAGCACATCGCCACCATGGCTCTGGAGCCGCGCGCGTTCTACCGGCTCGACCGCGCATCGCTCATTTATGGACCCGATGATCGCCTGTTCGCGATCTGCCACCAATACGATCGCTTCCCGGATCTCCAAAAGGCGGTCGAGGCCCGCTTTGCGCCCACAGCGTAGGCATTGCGTCACGCCGATGCCCGACAAACGCGCAATGCCGATCAGCCCTGATTACTGATTACCGGCCACTCGCTCCTGTGTTATAGGCACGCCCGCCGGACAGGGTGTCGGCGCCATCCGCGGGCGCGTGCCGGCCCCCGATCCCGATCTCTCGCGCGCTCGAACAAGGTTGCTCAATAAATGGCCAAGATCAAAGTAACGAACCCGGTGGTCGAGCTTGACGGCGACGAGATGACCCGGATCATCTGGCAGTTCATCAAAGACAAGCTCATCCATCCCTATCTCGACATTGAGTTGCTCTATTACGATCTCGGCATGGAAAACCGGGACCGGACCAACGATCAGGTCACGATCGACGCTGCGGAAATGATCAAGAAGGTGGGCGTCGGCGTCAAATGCGCCACCATCACGCCGGACGAAGCCCGGGTGAAGGAATTCAACCTCAAGGCGATGTACCGTTCGCCCAACGGCACCATCCGCAACATCCTCGGCGGCACCATCTTCCGCGAGCCGATCATCTGCCGCAACGTGCCGCGCCTGGTGCCGGGCTGGACCAAGCCAATCATCATCGGCCGCCACGCCTATGCGGACCAGTACCGCGCCACCGATTTCACCTTTCCCGGCAAGGGAACCATCACGCTTTCCTTCACGGGCGAGGACGGCAAGAAGATCGAGCGCGAGGTGTTCCAGGCGCCCGGCGCCGGCGTCGCCATGGCGATGTACAATCTCGACGACTCGATTCGCGATTTCGCCCGCGCCTCGCTCCATTACGGGCTCAACCGCGGCTATCCGGTGTACCTGTCGACCAAGAACACGATCCTGAAGGTCTATGACGGCCGCTTCAAGGACATCTTCCAGGAGGTGTTCGACAGCGAGTTCAAAGCGGAGTTCGAAAAGAAGAAGATCACTTACGAGCACCGCCTGATCGACGACATGGTGGCGGCGGCGCTCAAATGGTCGGGCGGCTATGTGTGGGCCTGCAAGAACTATGACGGCGACGTCCAGTCCGACACGGTGGCGCAGGGCTATGGCTCGCTCGGCCTGATGACCTCGGTGCTGACCACGCCGGACGGCAAGGTGGTGGAGGCCGAGGCCGCCCACGGCACCGTGACGCGCCATTACCGCGAACACCAGAAGGGCCGCGAAACCTCGACCAATTCCATCGCCTCGATCTTCGCCTGGACGCGCGCCCTCGCGCACCGCGCCAAGCTCGACCACAATGCCGCGCTGGCGAAGTTCGCCGACAGCCTTGAGAAGGTTTGTGTCGACACCGTCGAGGCCGGCGATATGACCAAGGACCTCGCTCTCCTGGTGAGCGCGGACCAGAAGTGGCTCTCCACCACCGGGTTCCTCGACAAGGTCGATGAGAACCTCAAGAAGGCAATGGCGTAATCCACGGCACTGCCGTCATCGTCGGGCTTGACCCGGCGATCCATCGAAAGAGAAGCGCTCGTTGCGAAACGGATGGATACGCGGGTCAAGCCCGCGTATGACGTCAACGTGATGGAAACAAGCCCTCATTAATCCGCCCTTCCGCGCGAGGTGCGCGCTGATGGCGATAGGAAGGAGCACATCATGATCGCAAGTCGCTTTGCCGCCGCCGCCGTTCTGATCTGCTGCTCGATCGCGCCGGTGCAAGCCGCCCAGGTGAATGCCCCAATCCCCGACGCCATCGCGGCCAAGGGCGAAACCGTCGTACTGACGGTGCACGCCGAGGGAGCGCAGGTCTATGACTGCAAGGCCGGCGAAGGCGGCAAACTCGCCTGGCAATTCCGCGAGCCGGTTGCGACCCTGATTGCGGACGGCAAAACCGTCGGCCGGCATTATGTGGGCCCAACCTGGGAGCATGCAGATGGCAGCCGTGTCGTCGGCAAGCCGGTCGGTCGCGCCAACGGTGCAACCCAAAAGGACATTCCCTGGCTCAAGCTCGAAGCCGTGGAGGCGCGCGGCGCCGGCGCGCTCGCGGGCGTGACTGCAATTCAGCGCATTAATACTCAAGGTGGCCAGATCGATGGCCCCTGCGAAAAGGCCGGGGCCACGCTCGCGGCGCCCTATGCGGCGGACTACGTGTTCTTGAAAAAGTAACCGGCGGCGGCTTGTAGCGCGCCTGTAGCCCGGGTTGAGCGCAGCGAAACCCGGGGGCGGCGTTGCCTTGCTGGTAGTGCGGTCCCGGATTTCGCTGAGTTTATCATCGGGCCGGCCGAAGGCCGGACCCGGTGGCTCAATCCGGGCTACGGCGCCGCGCTCCTTTAGGCCACAGCGCCGCGCGTTCACGCCCGCCGTCGGCTGCGTTCCGCCTCGCTCAGGATGTAGTGGCCGTGAGCGAGCGACGACAGCTTTCCGGCATGGACCATCCGATGCAGACGCACCACCAGCGTCTTGCGCTTGATGTCGAGCTGCGCCTCGTCGAGATTGCTGACGATGTCCTGCACCGACAGCCCGACCGGGTTTTCCGCCAGGATATCGATGATGAAATCTTCAATATCGTCGGCGCCGCCGCCGCGTGCCGCCACCACCACCGGCGCAAGGCGGCGCGGCTCCGCCCGGCTGCGCGGGTCGGCCGCGGCCGGGACCATGGCGACGCCGCCATCCCGCCCCACCGCGACCTCGAGCCGCGCCACGATATCCTCCAGGAGCTCCGCAGCCCGATCGGGCGCTGTGGCCCTTAATCCCTTGAGCCCAAGCGCCAACATTTCGGCCTTTTGCAACAGCTCCTGCTCATAGGCCCTTACTGCATCGGGCAAAATCGTCATCGCCGTTCCTTGCTAAAAATTACACTCCGCCTCTCTACACTTCGCGCCTGCGGGGGAGTGGGGAGGGGCGTAAAGCAAAATTACAGCCTCACAGGATATCTTAAATTACAGCGCGGGCAAGGCCATCAATGCCGGTAGCCGAACATTTCTAATTAATGATGAATGTTTACCCAGCTGGTTAATCGGCACCTAATCGGTTTGACAACGGTAATTTTTCTTGTAATCTAAAATTACAGTCTGTATGGAGCGTCCAGGGAGTAACCCATGCCCTTCGATCTTTCGCTGCCGCTCTTCGCCGCCTCCGGCCTCGCCCTCGCCGCCGTCGTCACCTATTTCGGCTGGCCGCACATCCGCGTACGGACCTATAACAAGACCCACGGGGACTTGCGCGTCATCGAGGTCGCCCTCATGCTGTCACGGTCCGCCCGCCCGTTCTTGCCGGCCGCCCAGCCGAACCATGGCAAGCCCGCCAATCGGGTCCCCGGTGCGGAGTTCGTCATTTACATGACCCTTAAGACCGGTAATCTTTAGTTTCACAAAACGCAATAGGTGCGTCCCGCGGGGCCGGTCACCGCTCCTCGGTTGAACCGCTCGGTGCCCAGCCTGCGATGTCGCCCTTAGGCGACACCGCCGCCAAGGTCGACCGCTCCCGCACCGTGGCCATGGACGGCTGTCGCAATCCGTCGTCGCGCTCCGGTCGGCGAGTGAAAAAGCGGCGTCCCGCCGCAGGGGTGACCCTCCGGCGACGCTCGTGGTCGCTCGGCCTTGGGCCGCCCCCAGCGGAGCTAACTTAAGCGACAGCCGGGCAGCCTTACCTCTCCCCGCACGCGGTCCGCACGCGGGGAGAGGGAGCAGAACGCGCACGATCGCCGCCGCGCCGAGCCCGACGACACACCCATTGACGGCAGGACCTGAGCGGAGTACTCGCCTCTCATAACGCGCGTTGGCGACAACGGCGCGATTTTTTGTTTGGGGGGTGTCTATGCATTCATTGTTGTCGGCGATCCTCGCGGCAGCGTGTTTTGTAGCAAGTTGCGAGATTGGATGGACTTCTCCGGTGGGCCTGTGGCTTGCGAAGGACGGCGCAAAAATACGGATAAGCCCATGCGGCCGCAATTTATGCGGCTTCATCGTGCAATCGAGTCCCCAAATCGATCCTGAGACCGGTCGACCGATGGCGGACAAGCACAACGTCGATCCGGCAAAACGCAACCGACCGCTGGTCGGGGTCGAAGTTTTGATCTCGATGCATCACGACGGCCCCACCAAGTGGTCCGGGCAGCTCTACAATGATGACGACGGCAAGATCTATTCCGGAAACCTGATCGAAAACGGCCCGTCGAGCATCCGAATTGAAGGCTGCTGGCTCGGAATCTGTGGTGGCGACGAGCTCACGCGGATCAAGTGACTGTCATCGCCCGCGGCTCTTGATGAAGTCGATGAAGGCGCGCAGCGGCGCCGGAATATGACGCCGGCCGGCATAGTAAAGGAAGGGCCCGGAGAAGCTCTGCCACCAGTCTTCGAGCACAGGCACGAGCGCGCCGCTTGCGAGGGCGGGCGCAAGATAGCCCTCGAAACACTTGATCACGCCAAGCCCGGCAACGGCGGCGGATATTTCCAAGTCGATGGTGGTGGCGACGAGCGGTCCGGGCGGGCTGATCCGCACGATCTCACCGTTGCGTTCGAACCCCCAGGCGATGGTGACGCCGCTCGCAAAGCGATGGCGGATGCAGGCGTGGCCGAGCAGATCCTTCGGGTGATCGGGCCGGCCATGCGCTGCCAAATAGCCGGGCGCGGCCGCCGCCGCGTAGCGCTGGATTCGCGGGCCGATCGGCACCGCGATCATGTCCTGCTCCGACCGCTCGTCATAGCGGATGCCGGCGTCGAAGCCTGCGGCCAGCACATCGATGAAGCTGTCCTCAGCGGTGATCTCGATGGTGATTCCGGGATTCGCCTTCAGGAAGCTCTCCACGATCGGGGGCAGAATGAGCCGGGCGACGGCGGTCGGCACATTGAGCCTGAGCGTACCGGTGAGGCTGTCGCGGAAACCGTTCACCGCGTCGACCGCAGCCGCAACCTCGCTCAGCGCCGGGACGAGGCGTTCCAGCAGCCGGGTGCCCGCCTCGGTCGGTGTCACGCTGCGTGTCGTACGGTTGAGGAGGCGCACGCCGAGCCGCGTCTCCAACCGGCGTACGGCCTCGCTCAGGGTCGAGGCAGAGGTGCCGCGCACGGTCGCGGCGCCTCGAAAGCTGCGATGTCGCGCGACCGCCGTAAAGGCGTCGAGGTCGGCAAGGTCCGGTTCGGTCATTGTTCGGTATTCCGCACAACCTGTTTCAGTAATGACGGATTATCGAACGCGGGACCAGTCCGTATTTCTCCTGTATCACGCCGGAGACCTCCCGGCCGTCGATCTGGAGAACACCATATGCAATATCGCCGCCTTGGAACCAACGGCCCCACGGTCTCCGCCCTCGGCCTCGGCTGTATGGGCATGTCGGGCATGTACGGCCCGGCGGACCGGCACGAGAGCATCGCCACCATCCATGCCGCGCTCGATGCCGGCATCACGCTCATCGACACCGGCGATTTCTACGGCATGGGCCACAACGAGATGCTGATCGCCGAGGCGCTAAAAGGGGTGCCGCGTGAACGGGTGATCGTCAGCGTCAAATTCGGTGCGCTGCGCGATCCGGCCGGAGGCTGGTTGGGAAATGACGGGCGGCCGGCGGCAATGAAGAGCTTTCTCGCCTATTCGCTGCAGCGCCTGGGGCTCGACTACATCGATATCTACCGGCCGGCGCGGCGCGATCCGGGCGTGCCGATCGAGGAGACCGTGGGGGCGATCGCCGACATGGTGAAGGCCGGCTATGTCCGTCACATCGGCCTCTCGGAGGTCGGCGTCGAAACGACCCGGCGCGCCGCCGCTGTCCATCCGATCAGCGACCTGCAAATCGAGTATTCGCTGATCTCCCGCGGCATCGAGGAGGCGATCCTGCCCGCGGTCCGCGACCTCGGCATCGCGATCACGGCCTACGGCGTGCTTTCACGGGGTCTCATCAGCGGCCATTGGCAGAAAGGCGCCGCATCCGGTCGCGATTTTCGCGCCCACAGCCCGCGCTTCCAGGGCGACAACGTCGACGCGAACCTTGCTCTGGTCGAAGCGCTGCGCGGGGTCGCTGGCGCCAAGGGCATCAGCGTGGCGCAGGCGGCGATTGCCTGGGTGGCGGCGCAAGGCGCCGATATCGTACCCGTCGTCGGCGCCCGCCGCCGCGATCGGCTCGCCGAGGCGGTCGGCGCCATGGAGGTGACGCTGAGCCCGCTGGAAATCGCCGCGATCGAACGCGCCGTACCGAAGGGGGCAGCCGCCGGCTCCCGCTACGCCGCCGCCGCGATGGCCGACCTCGACAGCGAGAAGTGAGGATGATCAGCCGCCCGTGATCGCCGCCGCGATCGTGTCGAGCGCGGCTTGCGCCTTGGCGCCGTCGGGGCCGCCGGCCTGGGCCATGTCGGGGCGGCCGCCGCCGCCCTTGCCGCCGAGCGCTTCGGCGCCGCGGCGCACCAGATCGACGGCGTTGAAGCGCCCCACCAGATCCGCCGTGACGCCGACCACAAGGCCGACCTTGCCGTCGCCGGTGACCCCGACGATGGCCACCACGCCGGAGCCGACCTGCTTCTTGCCGTCGTCCTGCCCGACACTACACGGGCCAGCAGCTTGACGTCGCCCACCTGGCGTACGCCGTCGCCGCCCGAACGCTCGCCGCCCCCCATGGCGAGCTTGCGCCGCGCATCCGACACCTCGCGCTCCAGCCGCTTGCGGTCGTCAAGGAGGGCCGCAATGCGCTCCGGCAGCTCTTCAACTTGAACCCTGAGCTCCCCAGCGCCGGCTTTCGCAAGTTGAACGATGCGGTTTGCGTTGTGGCGGGCGGCATGACCTGTCAGCGCCTCGATGCGACGCAGTCCGGCCCCGACGGCGCTTTCTGCCACCACCGAGACGAGGCCGATATCGCCCGTACGCCGCACATGGGTGTCGCCGCACAGCTCGACCGACCAGCCGAGCGCATTGCCGCCCTCCCCCATGGCGACGACCCGCACTTCGTCGCTGTATTTCTCGCCAAACAGCGCGCGGGCGCCCGACGCGATGGCGTCGTCAACCGCCATCAGCCGCGTCGTCACCGCGGAATTCTGCAGCACCATCTCGTTGACGATGTCTTCGACCTGTTCGATCTCCTCAGCCCTGATCGGCTTGGGATGCGAAATGTCGAAGCGCAGCCGGTCCGGCGCGACCAGAGATCCCTTCTGCGCCACATGATCGCCGAGCACCTGGCGCAGCGCCTCGTGCAGAAGATGGGTGGCGGAATGGTTGGCGCGGATCGCCCTACGCCGCCCGTGGTCCACCTCCAACGTGACCGGCCGCCCGGGCTTCAACGTCCCTTCCTCGACCACGCCCGAATGGACGAACACATCGCCCGCCCGCTTCTGGGTATCGGTGACCCGGAACCGCACACCGTCCCCGGTCATGACGCCGGTGTCGCCGACCTGGCCACCGGACTCGCCGTAGAACGGGGTCTGGTTGAGCACCACGGCGCCCGTTTCGCCCTTGGCAAGCGCCGCCACCTCTGTGCCGTCGCGCACCAGGGCGGCGATGACGCCTTCGGCGCTCTCGGTCTCGTAACCCAGGAACTCGGTGGCGCCCACCTTCTCGCGCAGCGCGAACCACACGGTCTCGGTGGCCGTCTCGCCCGAGCCCGCCCACGAGGCCCGCGCCTTTTCGCGCTGGCGCTCCATGGCGGTGTCGAAGGCCGCAAGATCAACCCCGATGCCGCGGGACTTCAGAGCGTCCTGGGTGAGATCGAGCGGAAACCCGTAAGTGTCGTAGAGCGTGAACGCCACCTCGCCCTTGAGGTTGTCGCCTTGCCTGAGACCGCGGCTTTCGTCGTCGAGGATCGCCAGTCCGCGCTCCAAAGTGCGGCGGAACCGGCTTTCTTCGAGCTTGAGGGTCTCGGTGATCAAAGCTTCAGCCCGGACAAGCTCCGGATAGGCCTGGCCCATTTCGCGCACCAGCGTCGCCACCAGCCGGAACATCAGCGGCTCCTTGGCGCCAAGCAGTTCTGCATGCCGCATGGCGCGGCGCATGATGCGGCGGAGCACATAGCCGCGGCCCTCGTTGGAGGGCAATACGCCGTCAGCGATGAGGAACGCCGAGGAACGCAGATGATCGGCAATGACACGATGCGAAAACCGTTTCTGACCTTCGGCGCTGACGCCGGCTGCGACGCTCGATGCTTCGATCAAAGCGCCCAACAGATCGATGTCGAATACATCGTGCTTGCCTTGAAGAATCGCAGCGATGCGCTCAAGACCCATGCCGGTATCGATCGAAGGCCGCGGCAGCGGTATCCGCTGGCCCGGCACCGGCTGATCGAATTGCATGAAAACCAGATTGTAGAACTCAAGATAGCGATCGCCATCCTCATCCGGGCTGCCGGGCGGGCCGCCGGCGACCTGCGCCCCCTGGTCATAGAAAATCTCCGAGCAATAGCCGCATGGGCCAGTATCGCCCATCTGCCAGAGGTTCTCCTCAAGCGACACAATGCGCGCATCGGGCAGGCCCGCGATCTGGCGCCAAAGCTTGCGCGCGACATCGTCGGTCGGGTGAACCGTTGCCCACAACCGCTCGCGCGGCAGGCCGAACTCCTTGGTCACAAGGTTCCAGGCGAGTTCGATCGCCCGATCCTTGAAATAGTCGCCGAACGAAAAATTGCCGAGCATCTCGAAGAAGGTGAGGTGCCGGTTCGTATAGCCCACGTTCTCCAGGTCGTTGTGCTTGCCGCCGGCACGTACGCATTTCTGCGCGGTGGTCGCGCGCACATAGGGCCGCTTCTCGACGCCGGTGAAAAGGTTCTTGAACTGCACCATCCCGGCATTGGTGAACATCAGGGTCGGATCGTTGCGCGGCACGAGCGGCGAGGACGGCACTATCTCATGACCGTTGGCCGCAAAGTAGTTGAGAAAATGCGCTCGGATGTCGTTGACGCCGCTCATGAAGTTCTACTGTCCTGCATCTGCCCGGCTCGAGAGTGCGACATGGCACGGCTTGGTTTGTACCGGAAGCAGCGTAGGGTGGGCAAAGCCACCGGGTCCGGCGGGAGCCTGCCATCGGGCCGGCCAGAGGCCGGACCCGTTGGGCTGGGTACGGCGCGAAGATGGCACCTTTGCCCACCCTACGCTTGTGATTCCAGTCGATCGAAACCGGCCGTAAGTCGCCGTCTTACTCTCGCTTCCAATTCCGCGCCGAACCTTTTAGCCGCGGATCGTGTAGGTGTCCACAAAGGCACGCTGAAGTATCGGCATCGAGCCAAATCGTCTTTTGCGCCGCGGTCCGGCCAATTCTGGCATGGCGCAATCTCGTCGGGCGCAAAGTACCTCCACCCTCATGGCGCCATTATATATAAGCACGCGTTCGCCGTCCTCCATGTCCGGCCCAGGTTACCTTGATGTCATCGCAGCCATTGTCACCGCCGGGGGGCAGCTTGGTGCAGCGCCTCGCGTCCGGCCGCTTCGTCATGACCGCTGAGGTGGTGCCGCCGGTGTCCTGCAATCCCGATGACCTCACTGCCAGGGCGCTGCCGTTGCGCGGACTTGCGGACGCCGTCAACGTCACCGACGGCGCCAGCGCCCACGCCCACATGAGCGCAACGGCAGCGGCGGCGCTGCTCGTCGCCGCCGGGATCGAGCCTATTTTGCAGCTCACCTGCCGCGACCGTAATCGCATCGCGCTCCAGGGCGAGCTGATGGGCGCCGCCGCGCTCGGGGTGAGAAATCTCCTCCTGCTGCGCGGCGATGATCCGACCGCCGGCGATCAGCCGGACGCCAAGCCGGTGTTCGATCTTGACTCGCGCGCACTCACCGAGACGGCGCGTGCGATCCGCGACGGCAGGCTGCCCCACGGCGCCAAGGTGGCGGGCGGGGCGCCGTTCTTCATCGGGGCGGCCGACATCCCGATCGATCCGCCGCCGGGCTGGCAGCCCGATAGCCTCAAGGCAAAGGTCGCAGCCGGCGCGCAATTCATCCAGACCCAATTCTGCATGGATACCGCCATCGTGCGGCGGTATGCGGCCCGCCTCGCCGAAGCCGGACTTTCCGGCCGCATATTCCTGCTGGTCGGCGTCAATCCGCTGCGCTCGGCGAAATCCGCCGCGTGGATGCGCCGCCACCTGTTCGGCACCATCATTCCGGAAACCATGGTGGCCCGCCTGGAGCAGGCCAAGGACGCGGCTGCAGAAGGCCGCAAAATCTGCGTCGAGACGATAGAGGAGCTCAGCCTCATCCCGGGTGTCGCGGGCGTCCACATCATGGCGCCCGGGAACGCTGCCGCCATACCCGAAGTGATCGCGTCGGCGCGCCGCACCGTGACGATCGCGGCGAAGGCTATGTAGCCCGCATGGAGCCACCGGGTCCGGCCTTCGGCCGGCCCGATGATAAACTCCGCGAAATGCGGGATAAGCTTTGCCGGCGGCATGTACGACCCCGGATTACGCTGCGCTCCATCCGGGCTACGGGCCCGCTGCCGGCTCACTCCGCCCTGACGCCGGAGCGCTTGACCACCTCCGCCCATTTCTCGGTCTCGGCCGCCATGAAGGCGCTGAGCTCCGCGGGGGTGTAGAAGACCGGCACGCAGGCGACGTCGAGCAGGCGCTTGCGCACCGCCGGGTCCGCAAGGCCCGCATTGATCACCTGATTGAGCCGGTCGATGATCTCTGTCGGCGTACCCCGGGGCACCCCGATCCCGCCCCACGACATCGCGTTATACCCCGCGACGGTCTCGCCGACGGTGGGCACATCGGGCAGCCCCTCGTATCGCGTCTTCCCCGCCATCGCGAGCGCCCGCAGCGCGCCCGAGCGGATGTGCGGCAGCGCGGCCGACAGGGTGTCGAACATCACTTCCACGTGTCCGCTGATCATATCGGCCAGCGCGAACGCCTCGCCCCGATAGGGCACGTGGACGAGCTTGATCCCGGTCATGGCCTGAAACAGCTCGCCGGCGAGATGCGAGGACGTGCCGGCGCCGAACGAAGCCATGCTGATCTTGCCCGGATTGGCTTTCGCGTAGGCGATGAACTCGGCGACGTTCTTGGATGGGATCGACTTGTTCACCACGAACACAAAAGGAAAGTCGGCAACGCCCGATACCGGCGCGATGTCGCGCAGCACATTGAAAGGCAGCGATTCGAAAAACGACGGGTTCACGGTTGCGGACGTGCCGAGATAGACCATCGTGTAGCCGTCGGGCGGCGAACTGATCGCCGCCTGGAGCGAGATATTGGTGGCGGCGCCGGGCTTGTTTTCGATGATGACCGGCTGGCCAAGCCGTTCGGTGAGCCACTGCGCCAAAATCCGCGCCACCGTATCGGCCGAACCGCCTGCCGGATAACCGATGATCCAGCGGATCGGTTTGACCGGATAGTCGAGCGCCCGCGCGTGCTGCGACAGGACGGCGCCTGCTGCGGCAACCCCAACGACCTGCAGAAATCGACGACGAGGAAGTTTCATGACGGCTCCTCCGGCAATCCGTGTTCGGTGTGAGCATCATAATGCATTGTAGGGGCGACCCTCATAGGCGCCAAAGCCGGGCAGCCTTACCTCTCCCCGCAAACGGGGAGAGGGAGCAACGCCTGCGATGGGTTCGGCCATCCGCTACTCGCCGGTTGCCGTGAAATATTTCAGGTCCGGAGGCCGCTGCCCTTTCTTCGTCGGCATCAGATAGCCATCCCCGCTCAGCATATAGTTCTCGTTGCCGATCTGGACATGGTTATTGCTCTCCGCGCAGACGCTTTCGGTCCAGACCGGCTGCGCACCGGGTTCGCGGCGATAGCTCTTGAGGACCGTCCACGCATGCGTCAGGGCATGGTCGATCACGGTTACGTCGTCGACAAGAAGGTTGGGATTGTTCTTGTCGACGTAGATGCGTTCCTTGACGATGGTCTGGTTGTCGTCGTGCAGCGGAATGCCGCTTGCATCGAACGCCCGCGGGCGGCTAAAGCCGCGCGTCTCGACTTCCAGCACGTCGTATTTGCCGTCGCCGTCGGTATCGATCCATCGCCCGATTCGAATAGCCGATGAGGGACGGCATGATCTCATGCGGCCAGTCGCGGCCGTCAGTGAAGATGCGCCGCGAGTCGTAAATGTTTTCGACCAGAATGTGCGTCGCCCCCGGCGTCACCACGAATTCGGTCGGTCCGTACCCGTTGATGACGCGCGGCATACCGGGCGATGCACAGGTGTAGGTCACGCCGATGCCCTGGCCGCCGGCCGCCTGGTTCGCGAGGTTGGCTTCGAAGCGCGCCTGGTATTCCGGAGTGAGCGGCGCCTGCTGGGCCAGGCCCCATCCCTTGGTGGGGTCGAAAGTGTTGAACCGGCCGCGCAGCACGGCGGGAATATCCGCATTGGGGCCGCGGCGCCACTGCCCCTTCAAATCGGGGTACTTGGTCTCGTCGAACGCCTGCGAAGCAGTGACCGTCATGAGCAACGCGACCGCCAGCACGGACGCACCGATCGCGCCTCGGTAAGCCATCACGTCCTCCCTGTTACTCCACCCGGATGCCGCTGGCCCGGATCGGCGCGGCCCATTTCGCAACCTCCCGCTCGACGAATGCGGCGAGGTACTCCGGGGTCTGGCGCTCGGGTGCAATCGGGGCGGCGCCGATTTCTTTCAGCCGTTCCTGCACGGCGGGGAGATTTTCCGCTACCGCGATCGCGCGCTGGAGCTTGTGGGCGATATCGGCTGGCGTTCCCTTGGGCAGGAACATCGCGAACCAGATATAGGCTTCGAAATCCGCCAGGCCCTGCTCCTGGGCGGTTGCAAGGTCCGGTAATATGGGGGTGCGATTCTTCGTCAGGGTTGCGATGGCCTTCACCAAACCGCCCTGGATCTGGGGAACCACCGGCGTAATGACGGGGCACTGGTAGTCGATCCGGCCGGCGATCAGGTCCTGCATCGCCGGCGCCGTGCCGCGATAGGGAACGTGGACGACGTTGACGCCGATCGCCGCATTGAGCAGTACGCACGCAAGATGCACGCCGGAGCCGGTTCCAGCCGAGCCGAACTGCATTTTCTCATGGTTCGCCCTCACATAGGCAATGAAGTCGATCAGGTTGTCGGCGGGAAAATCCTTGCGCGTGATGAGCAGGATCGGCTGCTCGGCGACAAGCGCCACCGGGGTGAAATCGGTCGCGGCCTGGTAAAGGGGATTCTTATAGAGTGTCTGGTTCTGCGCATGGGTGCCGGTCGTGCCGAGCACGAACTGATAACCGTCGGGTGCCGCCCGCGACACGCGAAGCGCGGCGGTCATCCCGCCTCCGCCACCGACATTTTCGACAGTGACCGGCTGGCCGAGCAATTCGGAGAGCGGCTGCGCCAGAATTCGCCCCAAGAGGTCGGACCCGCCTCCGGGCGCAAACGGCACCACCATGGTCATTGGCCGGCTCGGCCACTCTTGTGCCGGCGCAGTCGCGACAAATGGCAAATGCGCGACGAGCGCCAACAGCATGAGCGGGGTTCGCATCAGAGCCTCCGACCGGGATCTGCGCGAAGATTACCGGCTCCAGGGAGGCCATGCACCGACGCCCACATGCGGTGAAAGCGCGCGGATGTGGTTGCAGCCAGGGCCCGCAAGGCCTGCCGCGACACGATGGCTCCCGCATTACGCGAGCTTCACCGTCCCGGCGATGGCGTCCTTGCCGAGCGCTTCGAACACCTTGGCGACGATGCCCTTGGCATCAAGACCTGCCTTGGCGTACATGGCGTTGGGCGAGTCCTGATCGATGAAGATGTCGGGCAACACCATGGTGCGAAGCTTAAGGCCGCGGTCGAGCATGCCGGTCTCAGCCAGGGTCTGGAGGACGTAGGACCCGAAGCCGCCGATCGAGCCTTCCTCGATGGTGATCATGACCTCATGCTCTCGCGCGAGCCGCCGCACCAGGTCGGTGTCGAGCGGCTTCGCAAACCGCGCATCGGCCACCGTTGTCGGCAGGCCGAAGCCCGCCAGTTCGTCTGCCGCCTGCAGACACTCCCCAAGACGCGCGCCGTAGCAAAGCAGCGCAACCTTGTCGCCTTCGCGCAGGATGCGGCCGCGGCCGATTTCCAGCGGAATGCCTTCACTCGGCATCGGCACGCCGAGGCCCTCGCCGCGCGGATAGCGAAGCCCCGAAGGGCGATCGTCGATCGCAGCCTGGGTCGCCACCATGTGGACGAGGTCCGCTTCATCGGCAGCCGCCATCAGGACGAAGCCCGGCAGGCAGCCGAGATACGCGACGTCGAATGCGCCCGCGTGGGTCGGGCCGTCGGCGCCGACCAGGCCGGCCCGGTCCATGGCAAAACGCACCGGCAGCCGCTGAACGGCGATGTCGTGGACCACCTGGTCGTAGGCGCGCTGCAGGAACGTCGAGTAGATCACGGCGAACGGCTTGAAACCTTCGCTCGCCAGCCCGCCCGCGAACGTCACCGCATGTTGCTCCGCAATACCGACATCGAAAGTGCGGTCCGGGAATACCTTGCCGAACAGATCAAGTCCGGTGCCCGACGGCATTGCGGCGGTGATGGCGACGATCTTGTCGTCCTTGCGGGCTTCCGCAATCAGGCTCTCGGCGAACACCTTCGTGTAAGAGGGCGCTGCGGCCTTGGATTTCGTCTGCATACCGGTCGCCACATCGAAGGCGACCACGCCATGATACTTGTCGGCGGAAGTCTCGGCCGGCGGATAGCCCTTGCCCTTCTGGGTCACCACGTGGACCAGGACCGGTCCTGATTTGGCGTCGCGCACATTGCGCAGCACCGGCAGCAGGTGATCGAGATTGTGCCCGTCGATCGGGCCGACGTA
>WNFD01004371.1_pt1 | contig 23420 bp, 17 predicted proteins | sample 5400491 | NCBI WGS metagenome assembly WNFD01 (sample SAMN13153343, study PRJNA577476) | soil metagenome | isolation source: 120 cm saprolite under Douglas fir tree site 2 hole 2 replicate 2 | place: USA:California | collected 2015-04-18
CACTCCGCCGCCTCGATGTTCGACCTCGTGGCCGACATCGAGCGCTACCCGGAATTTGTGCCGCTTTGCCGCTCCATGCGGGTGATACGACGCGCGCAATTGGCGGACAGCGCGGTCATCGTCGCCGAAATGACGGTCGCCTATAAACTCATTCGGGAATCTTTTACGAGCCGGGTGACCCTCGATCGGGTCGAGCAGACCATCCTGGTTGAATATCTCGATGGTCCATTCAGCCGCATGGAGAACCGATGGACATTCCGCCCCATCGACGACCGCGCGGGCGATGACGCCGGCACCGCACAAGCGGCGTGCGCGGTGGAGTTTTTCATCTTCTATGAGTTTCGCAGCCGTGCGCTGGGGCTGCTGATGGGAGCGATGTTCGATACCGCCTTCCGCCGCTTCGCCTCGGCTTTTGAAAGGCGCGCCGACGCGGTATTCGGTCCCGGTCCCGCGGTGTGCGAGCGATTTGGGGCGCCGTAGGGGCATCGTCGGGGTTGTAGGGTGGGCAAAGCGGAGCGCGCCCACCGTTTGCGGTTAACGCAGGGCCCGTAGCCCGGATTGCGCAACGAAATCCGGGACTACCTTATCAACTTGGCACCACCGCACCCGGGTTTCGCTTACGCTCAACCCGGGCTACGAGTGCTGTGTCCTAGCGGCCCGGCCGCGACTGCTTCCACTTCAGAAATTCCTGGAACAGTTCATCGGAATTTGCCGGTGAAACCACGCCGCGCTGGGCGCCACCTTGCTGCGACGAAGTGAACTGCCGGAAATCCGACTGCAAACTCGCCACGTCCGGGTTGCGCGCCGATGCGAGCCACTCCTCCGCCGGGTCGAAACGCTTCCAGCTTTTCACCGTGACGGCAAGATTGACCTCGCGCCATTTTGGATGGTTCGGCGGCTTGCGGAATTCTTCGATCTTGGGAAAGAACGCGTCGACGAACCTCTGAACGCGTCGGTAGCGATCGGTGTTTTTCGGCCAGTTATACCCGATCAAAACCACTTCGTCGGCGATGGTCTGGATGGTCTGGCCGGCAGGGATCAGGTCCGGATAATCCTCGTGAGTGAGATCGGTCGGCAGGTACTCGGCGTCCGAGATTTCCTTCGAGAACGGGACTTGGATGAAGTGCATTCCGCGCTCGAACTTCAGGTTAGATATCAGCTTAGCGGACTTGCCGGAGACGTAGGCCGTCGCGGCAATCTCGCCGGACTTGAGCATTTCGAAGGCCTGGCCTTGGATGACGTTGACTTCCTGGATTTTGATTCCGAGGCGCTTGAAGACATCGCGCATGGTCTGGCTAGTGCCGCTGCGAACCTCGTCGATGTTCACCTTGCGGCCATTGAGCTGCTCGATCGAGGTGATGTCGCGCGCGGCGATCAGATGCACCTCTTCGTTGAACAGCTTGGCGATGTAGACGATCTTGTCGTCGTACTTGCCGAGCGTCGCGTTGGAACTGCGAAAGCTGTTGAGCACGCTCAATTGGGTGAGACCGATGTCCACCCCTTTGAGGTAGCGCACGTCGCGAATGTTTTGCGGGCCGCCGACGCCGACGATCGGCAAAATCCTGAGCTTGTCGGCGTCGTTGAGCACGGATGCCATATCATTGGCGATCTGCAGGTAGGTGTCATCCGCGCTGGGGCTGCCGGAAACGATCGCGACGGTGTTTTCGTTGATCTGCTCGTTTCGGTAGATGCCGACGCCGATGCAATAACTCGTATCGCCGATTCGCTCGATATAGGCCGATTTATCGTCGATCTGCTGGGTGAGGGGACTGAGAAATCTGAAATCGACCCAGCCCCGGCCGCTTTTGCAGACCTCGGCCTGTTCCCGCCCCAAGTATTTGCCGTTCTGGTCGCGAAAATCCCACAGACTGGTGCCGGTCGTCATCGTGGGAATTGCGCCGTTGGCCATTACGACCCAATTGGTAAAGTCTTTCGTGTCGATGACGTAGGCATAGAGGTCGCGGTCGATTGTTCCCGGCGCCTTGCGTTTGATTGCTGCAAACGTGCCTTCGGCACCGAGCTTCTTGAACATCTCCTGCACCCGATGCACCATCGCAACGGCTTCGTCGCGCGTGCCGAATTCGGAGACCGCGCCAGCCGGACTCGATGCGGCGAACAGCGCCAGGAGTGCGCCGGCAACGAATTTACGGGCGGAGGTGAGAAGCACAACTAAGAGATGTCGCAATATTGTCACGATAGACCCCCCTCTTACGGTCCAGTAACACCTTGGACAGTCAGCATGTTGGCGAGATGTGCCGCTTGATTGAATGCTCGGGCAAGCGTGATGCGATTAGAAACTGGGCTTGAACACCTGCTCGTATGCCCGAGCCGCATTGGCGGCCCGTTCAACGAATTCGCGCGTGCCGCAAATTGCGATGCGGCTGCGACGATTGTGTGGCGGTCGCAAAAAAATTTGTCAATGTGAAATTTCCGACAATTACAGCTAGCAACGCCTTGGGAAACAAGCGGAATGGAAAGTTGTGTCCGACGCCCGGCGTTACGTGCACGTTGTGAATACGGTGAATATCGGGAAATCAAGGAGCTGCCGAACGAATTGCCCCTGTCGTGACCAGCCTGGCCCGATAAGATGGACACGTGGCGGTGCGCTGCAGAGGCCGGCATAAGACTTTGCGGCGTGGCCGCAATTGCGCCTTGTCTCGCCAGACTTGCTGCTCATTATTGCACCAAAAGCGAAGTATTTGATTCGGTGCAGCGTGCCTTGCACGCTGACGTCTTGCTCCAAAAGCTTGACCATCAGCCAGGGAGAACCCGATGCCAGAGCGCGCCAATTCATTCGCCCCAACGATTCCCGGCGTCTTTTCGATTTTGGTTGCGACGATCGCGGTCCACTTCTGCAGCCCCGTGCGGGCCGATAGCGCGTGCCTCGAGCAGCCCAGCCAGCCGGCCGCGGAAGGTACGCGTTGGAGTGCTCACTACGATCGCGCCAAAGGCCGGAAATGTTGGATTCTTGTGAATGCAGCGACAAATGGACATGACACACCGCAGGCGCAACCGAATGCGGCGTCGACGCTCTCGGAACAGATCGCCTCGTTGCTTGGCAACCTTACAGGAGCGTCAGCAAATGTGGCGCCGCAACCGACCGCGCCGCAAATCAGCCCCGTCGGCGTGCCACGCAAGCCCCAGGGCAATGCCGCAAGTGCCAGCAAGGCGGACAGTGGCGTTCGCGCAGATCAGAAGAGCATCGGCGAGGCGCATGCGGTGAAACGTGTCTCCCCGGTGCTGACTCAGCCGGAGCGCGAAGCGCTGTTTGAAGAATTTTTGCGGTGGCAGCAAGATCAGCAGAGTCCCAGCACGCTCCTTCCGGGGCCCTCTTCGCGCTAAACCAAAATGGGAATTTCCCCGGCTCTGAGATGATCGTTTGGCTTGCATCCTATCCCCGCTCCGGGAACACACTCCTTCGTACGGTCCTCTCAGAGTGCTTCGGGCTTCCAAGCACCACAGACGAGCCCGAGCCGATAGAGGCCGCGTATGCAACCGGGATGATCGGCGGCTTGGCATCGCCAGATGATTGGGTCCGCTTCTACGTCGAGGCGACTGCTTCAAGCACGCTTCACCTGATTAAAACCCATCTCCCGCCCCGTGACGATCAACGTGCCATCTATGTGGTTCGAGACGGGCGCAGTGCAGTCGTCAGCTACTATCATTTCAATCGCACGTACCACCCTGCTGATGCCCCCAGTCTGCTGGAGCTCGCGCTGGGAGGCGGGCACTATGGCGGCTGGGCGGATCATTGCAAAACGTGGTTTGCGAGGGCGGGAACGCTTGTGGTCCGCTTTGAGGACCTCGTGCACGGCGATCCGCCCACGCTGAATCGCATAGCAACCCAGATCTGTCACACGGGGTCGATCAGGCCATGGGTCAACCCATTCGCCTCCCTGAGACTTGCGGTGCCGGAGTTCTTCCGCGAGGGCGCGCTCCAATTCAATCGTCCGTCCATTTGGACCGACCTTGTTGACGAGGCCTTCTTCGCCAGCAACGACGACGTTATGCAGCAGTTGGGCTACGCAGCCGCAAGCCATCGCCCGCGCACAGCAGCTAGTGAGGTGATTACCCTTGCACTGTCGCTCATCAAAGGCCACCGCGACCTGCAGACCGTTTGCGATAACCGGCAAGCCGTCATCGAGGAGTTGCACAGGGCATGTCGCGACCGGCTGGAAGTCATCGAGAGCCAGAGCGAAGAAATCAATCGGCTCAGGCGCGTATGCGATGAGCGATTAGCGCTGATCGAGGGGCGGGCGGGAAATGCCGCCTGACTTTGCACCGACGATACTGTGGCGCCTCCGATTCCACCTGCGGCTGTGCAGACGTTAGTCGTAATCCCGCTCAAGTCCGCGCGCTGGCCGCAAGCATTTCAAGCAGCGCCAGCGCCTCCGCGACGGCCTGCGTACGCACCGCGCTGCGGCCGACGTCGCCATACCGTTTCTCGCGATGGATGCGCCGGCCATCACGGGCGGCGGCGACGAAATGGACGAGTCCCACCGGCTTCTCCGCACTGCCGCCGCCGGGCCCTGCTATCCCTGTGATGGCGACGGCGAGGTCCGCGTTCGACATCATGAGCGCACCCGCCGCCATCGCGTCCGCGGTCTCCCGGCTCACCGCGCCGTGCCGCTCGAGAATTGAGGCGGGAACGCCGAGCATCGCCTGCTTCGCGGCATTGGAGTAGGTGACGAAGCCGCGATCGAGCACGTCCGAGGAGCCAGGAATTTCGGTCAGCGCGCCGGTGACCAGCCCTCCGGTGCAAGACTCTGCGGTCGCCACTTTGAGGCCGTGGGTTCGGCATGCGTCGAGCGCGCGTGCGGCCGCATGTCGGATAGCGTCGTCGATCATGGCGCCAATCATTGTGCTCCTGCCGGCAGCCTGATCGTCGCGGTCGCCATGGCGGCAATGCCTTCCCGGCGGCCGATGAAGCCGAGTCTCTCATTCGTGGTCGCCTTGACAGCGACGCGATCGATGCCGATGCCGGCAATCTCGGCGATATGCGCGCGCATGGCATCGCGGTGCGGTCCGATGCGGGGCGCTTCGCACACGATGGTGATGTCGAGATGGGCGATGCGGCCGCCGCGCTGCCGCACCCGATCGACGGCAAACGCCAGGAACTTGTCCGATGGGGCGCCGCGCCATTGCGGATCGGTTGGCGGAAAATGCGCCCCGATATCGCCATCAGCAAGCGCGCCTAAGATGGCATCCACCAGGGCATGGAGCGCGGCATCGGCATCCGAATGGCCCGACAGTGCTTGAGGATGGGGAATGCGCACGCCGCCAAGCCAAACGTGATCACCTTCTACAAACGAATGCACGTCATAGCCGATCCCAGTGCGGACATCCCCGAGCGCCGCCCAATCGGCCGCCGCAATGCGCGTGAAATCCTCTTCGGTCGTAAGCTTCATGTTACCGGCTTCGCCCTCAAAAACCGTCACCGCGATGCCGGCCCACTCGGCCAACGCAGCGTCGTCGGTGAAATCTTCGCGCCCCGCCACCAAAGCGCGGCGATGGGCCGCCAGAAGCCCATCATAGAGGAACGCCTGCGGCGTCTGGACCGCTCGCAGCCGGTTACGATCGAGGGTGTCGACGACGCGCGCGTGGGCGTCGACTTCTTTGATGGTGTCGGTCAAACCCAGGCCGGGGATGGCCGCGCCGCCGGCACCCGCCGCAATGGCACGGGAAATGAGGGCAGGGGAGGCGAACGGCCGGGCGGCGTCGTGCACCAGGACGATTCGCGGTTGCTCCGTCTCCAGCGCTTCAAGCCCGGCCCGCACGGACATCTGGCGCGTCGCCCCACCGAAGGCCGCAACGCGCAACTTCAACCCCGCGGTCGCTTCCGCAAAGGTCGTTGCATCATCGCGATGAATGACGGGTTGAACGAACGTGACCTGCGGGTGGTCAATGAACAGCGAGAGGGCGTGGCGGATCACAGGGGCGCCGCGCACTTGGCGATATTGCTTGGCAGTGACGCCCCCCGCACGGACGCCACGTCCGGCCGCCACCACGACGGCCGCTACCCCTCTCGGCATCGCATTCATCGATCTTTCTCCATGATCCGTAGGGTGGGCAAAGCGAAGCGTGCCGACCACAGGCAACGGTGGGCACGCGGAGCCTGCCATCGGGCCGGCCCGATGGCAGGCTCCGGCCGGACCCGTTGGCTTTGCCCCACCCTACGCCAGTCCGCAGCCTTCAATGCTCCATCCTTAACCCGGCACGAACGGGAATTCACGATGATGAACTGCATATTGCACCGCAGCACTTGCGTCGCCGCGTTTTGATGGCTAAACTCTGAGCAAACAAAAGCTGCGCCTAGAATATAGGCAGGAAGATGCGTGCGTCGAAATTTCCGCGATTTGTCAGTGGCTTCGATGTCGGCGGGCTGACCATCGCGAACCGGGTTTTCCTGGCGCCGATGTCCGGCGTCACCGACGCCCCGTTTCGCCGGCTCGCGGCACGCTTGGGTGCAGGGCTGGTCGTTTCCGAGATGACGGCTTGTGCCGCGCTGGCGGCGGGCAAGCGCGACGCGAGGCTGCGGGTCGAAGCGCCGGGCACCGGTTACCATGTCGTGCAAATCGCCGGCTGCGAGGCAAAATGGATGGCCGAGGGGGCGCGCATCGTGGCCGACTGCGGCGCCGCCATCATCGATATCAACATGGGCTGCCCGGCGCGGCACGTCACCAATGGCTGGTCGGGATCGGCGCTGATGCGCGATCTCGACCAGGCGATCAGTCTCGTGGATGCGACCGTGGCGGCGGCGCCGGTGCCCGTCACCCTGAAGATGCGATTGGGTTGGGACGACCATTCGGTAAATGCGCCGGAACTGGCGCGTCGCGCTCAAGGATCGGGCGTAAAACTCATCACGGTTCACGGCCGCACCCGTTGCCAATTCTACAAGGGCAGCGCCGACTGGACGGCCGTGCGCGCCGTGAAGCAGGCGGTGTCGATCCCGGTTGTGGTCAACGGCGACATCATGACCTGCCACGACGCCGACATCGCACTCGCGCGCTCCGGCGCGGACGCTGTCATGATCGGCCGCGGCGCTCAGGGCCGGCCGTGGTTTCCAGGGCAAGTCGCGCGCTACCTCGCCGGCTGCCCGCTTGAGGGGCCGCCAGGGCTTGCGGCGCAGCTTGAGCTCATCAGAGTGCTTTACGAAGAAATGCTTTGCCATCACGGCGAGCGGATCGGCGTGAAGCATGCCCGCAAGCATGTCGGCTGGGCGCTCGACACGGCCGCCAAGACGGCCGGGGCAGCGTGCGAAACCTTAAGGGACCTGCGCTCCCGCGTGCTCACCGCGCCAAGCCCGCGCGAAACCCTATGCCGGCTCGCGGAGGCATTCGATGTCCTGTCTTCGCGTGCACGAGATCGGGAGGCAGCCGCATGAGCACGGTTGGAAGCCGCAATCCGGCCGCCGCCATCAGCCCGGCGGAAGCCATCCTCAATGCGCTGCCGCTTGCGGTGATTGTGATCACCGCCGACGGCAAGATCAAAGATGTCAACGTGGCGGCTGAGGATTTTTTCGATATGTCGGTCGCGCTGCTGCGCCGGCACGCCTTGCGCGACCTGGTGCCGTTCGGCAGCCCATTGCTGGCGCTGATCGAGCAGGTCCGCCAACGCGGCGGCGCCGTCAATGAATACAAAGTCGATCTCGGCACCCCGCGCACGCCGCCCGAACGTCTGGTTGACCTTCATGTGGCTCCGGTGCCGGAGCGCCCCGGCGAGGTGGTCGTGATGCTCCAGCAGCGCACCATGGCCGATAAGATGAACCGGCAACTGACCCATCGCGGCGCCGCGCGATCGGTGATCGCGCTCGCCTCCATGCTGGCACACGAGATCAAGAACCCGCTGTCGGGCATTCGCGGCGCGGCGCAACTCCTAGAGCAGCAAGCCAGCGACGACGACCGCATCCTGACCAGGCTGATCTGCGACGAGGCCGACCGCATCGTCAAGCTGGTCGACCGCATGGAAGTGTTCGGCGACAAACGTCCGGTGGAACGCGAGCAGGTCAATATACACATGGTCTTCGATCATGTGCGGCGGCTCGCCCAGTCGGGCTTTGCCCGCAACATCCGGTTTGTCGAGGAGTACGATCCCTCGCTTCCGCCCGTGTTCGCCAATCGCGACCAGCTCGTCCAGGTGTTCCTCAACCTTGTCAAGAACGCCGCCGAAGCCATCGCGGACGGCGCGCCGGACGGAGAGATCCAGCTCTCCACCGCATTCAGGCCCGGCGTGCGGCTGTCGCTTCCGGGAAGCAAATCGAAAGTCTCGCTGCCGCTGGAATTCTGCGTCAGGGACAACGGCCCGGGCGTAGCCGATGACCTGATGCCCAATCTCTTCGACCCCTTCGTGACCACCAAGCCAAGCGGCAGCGGCCTTGGCCTTGCGCTCGCCGCCAAGATCATTGGCGATCACGGCGGCATCATCGAATGCGAGTCGCAACCGCGACGAACCATCTTTCGCGTGCTTATGCCCAAGTTCACGGGTGACGACGCCGAGCCGGGCGGAGAAACCTAAAGGTGATGCCAATGCCCGCTGGTAGTATTTTGATCGCGGATGACGATGCTGCGATCCGAACCGTGTTGAACCAGGCGCTGTCTCGCGCCGGATACGAGGTGCGCTCAACCGGAAATGCCGCCACCCTGTGGCGGTGGGTAAGCCAGGGCGAGGGCGACCTTATCATAACCGACGTGGTCATGCCCGACGAGAACGCCTTCGATCTCTTGCCGCGCATCAAGAAGCTGCGGCCCAACCTGCCGATCATCGTCATGAGCGCCCAGAACACCTTCATGACCGCGATCCGCGCCTCCGAGCGCGGCGCCTATGAGTATCTGCCGAAGCCATTCGACCTCAAGGAACTGACCGCGATCGTCGGCCGTGCGCTGTCGGAGCCTAAGGACCGCCCCGCGGCAGCGGCGGGCAAGGCGGAGGAGATCGACATCCCCCTGATCGGCCGGTCGCCCGCGATGCAGGAAATCTACCGTCTGCTGGCGCGGTTGATGCAGACCGACCTCACCGTGCTGATCTCCGGGGAATCGGGCACCGGCAAGGAATTGGTGGCGCACGCGTTGCATGACTACGGAAAGCGGCGGTCCGGGCCGTTCGTCGCTATCAATATGGCGGCGATCCCGCGCGAACTCATCGAGTCCGAACTGTTTGGCCACGAGAAGGGCGCCTTCACGGGAGCCAACACGCGCAATGCCGGGCGGTTCGAGCAGGCCGAAGGCGGCACCTTGTTCCTCGACGAGATCGGCGACATGCCGATGGAGGCGCAAACGCGGTTGCTGCGGGTGCTCCAGCAGGGCGAATATACGACCGTGGGCGGCCGCACCCCGATCAAAACCGACGTGCGGATTGTCGCCGCCACCAACAAGGATCTGCGCATCCTGATCCAACAGGGCTTGTTCCGCGAGGATCTGTATTTTCGGCTCAATGTGGTGCCGCTTCGCCTGCCGCCGTTGCGCGAGCGCCCCGAGGATATCCCCGACCTGATCCGCCATTTCTTCAAGCTCGCCGAGCGCGAAGGCCTGCCCAACAAGCAGATCGAAACCGTCGCCATAGAGCGTCTCAAGCGCTACCGGTGGCCCGGCAATGTGCGCGAACTCGAAAATCTCGCGCGCCGCCTCGCAGCGCTTTATCCGCAGGAAACCATCACCACCGCCGTCATCGACAACGAGCTGGCGCCGCCGACGCCAACGCCGGTCAGCGAGGAAAGCCGCTCCGAAGAGAACCTGTCGGGCGCGGTCGAGCGCTATCTCAACAAGTATTTCGGCGGCTTTGCCGATGGCCTGCCGCCGCCGGGCCTCTATCATCGAATCCTGCGGGAGATCGAATACCCCCTGCTCTCGGCCGCCCTTGCCGCGACCCGCGGCAACCAGATCCGCGCCGCCGATCTGTTGGGCGTCAATCGCAACACGCTGCGCAAGAAAATCCGCGATTTGGAAATCCAAGTCATCCGTACCAGCGGGTGAGGGGAGGGCTGCTCTAACGACGAAGCGAAGCGACGGCTCGCGATGTCACGGGCCACAGTGGGGAGGATCGACCCTACGTTCAAATCAAGAATTCTGCGACGCGGGACGCTTCGACGCCGGGTAGCTACCAGTTTCAATGGTAGCTATATACCTGACATTTTTCTATTATAGTATTTTATTCCTAGAATGCTGTGAGTCGGATTCCGGCGTCGGCCAACGCCATTCGGGCAAAACGAAATACCCCTAAAAATAGGCGTCGAATCAAGGGATTATGCGCACCCCAAAGTAAGGGGTCAGATGGGGCCAGTTTTGAATCCGCACCACCAGCCACAAAACTGACGCAAACGGGCAACATTGTTGTATTTGCGCATCACATGTCGTGTCAAACATCGATGCTTCTCGATATCATCGGCCGTCTGGCCCCGATGAGGCGAGGGCATCTCCAGAGGCTGGATTGAGTGGATGACGGCCCCTATCCCGGGAGAGCGATGACGACCGTCGAGGAGGCTTTAGCCGTCGAATCCGCCGAGCGGCCAACGGCGGTGACACGCCTTGCCACCGGAATGATCGGCCCGATGGCCGTCGTCGCCGCGCTGCTGTCGGCATTGACGACGTGCTTGGTGCTGGCGAACCTGACGTTCGTCAGCCCGACCTACAACGTGGTCGTCACGCTGCTGGCCGTGAATTTCGTCACGGTGCTCCTGCTGCTTGCAATCATCGGTCGCGAGGTTTGGCACATCATCCAGGCGCGGCGGCGCGGCAGCGCCGGGGCACGGCTGCACATCCAAATCGCCATTCTGTTCTCGGTGATCGCCGTGGTGCCTGCCGTGCTGGTTGCCGTGGTTGCCAGCATCAACCTCGATCGGGGTCTCGATCGCCTGTTTTTGATCCGCACCCGCGCCGTCATGGAAAATTCCGTGATCGTGTCGCAGGCCTATCTGAACGAACACGAGCGGTCGATCCAGGCCGAGACCAACTTCATGGCCGCCGACGTCGCGCGGGCCAAACCCCAGTTCGATCAGGACATGGACCGGTTCCGCCAGTTCTTCACCACGCAGGCATTGCTTCGCAACATGCCGGCCGCGATGATGCTCAGGTCCGATCAGTCGGTCATCGTCAAGGCCGACATCCGGCTGCCGCCCGAAGTGCAGGACCCGCCGCTGCCGCCCGTCGAGCGGCTGGGCCAGATCGGCGATGCCGAGGCCGTTGCCGGCATGTTGCGGGACACCAATTACATCGGCGGGCTGATCAAGCTCAAAGGCTACGACGACGCTTACCTGTTCGTCGCTCGCTTCATCGATCCGCGCGTGCTGGAGCAGATCCAGCGAACCGAGAACAGCATCCAGGAATACGCCGATCTCGAAGTGAGGCGCATCGGCGTTCAGGCCGCCTTTGCGTTGATGTACACCGTCATTGCGCTTACGGTCCTGCTGTCGGCGGTGTGGAGCGGCTTTGCGTTCGCCAACCGGCTGGTGGCGCCGATAAGGCGGCTCATCGGCGCCGCCAATCTCGTGTCGACCGGCAATCTCCACGTCCAGGTGCCGGTGCGCCGTTCGGAAGGCGACTTGTCTCAGCTCGGCGCGACTTTCAACAAGATGACGCAAGAATTGCGCACCCAGCGCAACGACATCGTGCGGGCGCGCGATCTCGTCGACAGCCGCCGCCGCTTCACCGAAGCGGTGCTTGCCGGCGCCAGCGCCGGCGTCATCGGCGTCGACGGCAACGGCCATGTCAGCATCCTCAACCGCTCCGCCGAGAAACTGATCGGATCGAGCGAAGCGCAAGCCCTCGGACACCCGCTCGAAGAGATCGTGCCCGAGCTCAAGCAGTTGATCGAACCGGCGCGGCTCGGTGGCCAGCGCCTCGTCCAGGGACAGACCACGATTAACCGCAATGGCCGCGACCGCACTGTCTCGGTGCGGGTCACCTCCGAGCAATCGGCGAATCCGGACCACGGCTATGTGGTGACGCTTGACGACATCACCGAATTGGTGACGGCGCAGCGCACCGCGGCCTGGGCCGATATCGCCCGCCGCATCGCCCATGAGATCAAAAACCCGCTCACTCCCATTCAGCTTTCGGCCGAGCGGCTGCGGCGCAAGTACGGCAATTCGATCGCCGAGGATCGTGGCGTATTCGAGCAATGCACCGACACGATCGTGCGTCAGGTCGACGATATCAGACGCATGGTGGACGAGTTCTCGCGCTTCGCCCGGATGCCGAAGCCCGTGATGATGGTGGATGATATCACCGACACGGTGCGCCAGGTCGCGTTCCTGCAACGGGTGGGCAATGCCGACATCGACATCGAGGTTGAAATCGGCGAGGACCCGATGCCGGCGCGCTTCGATCGCCGGCTGATCTCACAAGGACTGACCAACATCATCAAGAATGCCGGTGAAGCGGTGGCGGCGGTTCCGGCAAACCAGCTTGGGCGCGGTCGCATCGTCGTTTCGGCGGCGCGTATCGATTCGGAGATCGTCATCGATGTCATCGACAACGGCATCGGCCTGCCGAAGGAAAACCGCAGCCGCCTCCTGGAGCCCTATGTGACGACGCGGGAAAAGGGCACCGGCCTCGGCCTCGCTATCGTCGGAAAAATCCTCGAAGAGCACGGCGGGCGGATCGAGCTGCGCGATGCGGCGGAGAAATTCCCTGGCCAGCGTGGCGCCTGGATGCGGCTGCGGTTTGCGGCGGAACCGCCAGAAACATTCGTCAGTGAAACCAAGAACTAAAACGGGCGGACAACAGCATGGCGTCGGATATCCTGATTATCGACGACGAGGCCGATATCCGCGAGCTGGTCGCGGGAATTCTCGAAGACGAGGGTTACACGACACGCACGGCTCGCGATAGCGACGACGCGGCGGCAGCGATTGCGGTGCGCCGCCCCAATCTGATCTTCCTGGACATCTGGCTGCAGGGGAGCCGCCTCGATGGCCTGCAGATGCTTTCCGGCATCAAGGCGGAGCATCCCGATCTGCCGGTGGTCATGATTTCCGGCCACGGCAATATCGAAACCGCGGTCGCAGCCATCAAGCAGGGCGCCTACGACTTCATCGAGAAACCGTTCAAGGTCGACCGCCTCGTTCTTGTCGCCGATCGCGCCCTCGAAACCTCGCGGCTGAAGCGGGAGGTCAAGGAGCTCAAGCAGCTCGCGCCGCATCCGGCGATGCTCATCGGCGCCTCCGGCGTCATGCAGCATCTGCGCCAGACCATCGAGAAGGTCGCGCCCACCAACAGCCGAATCCTCATCGTCGGGCCCTCGGGTGCCGGCAAGGAACTGACGGCGCGCACCATTCATGCCTTGTCGTCGCGCGCCGCGTCCCCATTCGTGGTCATCAATGCGGCGGCTATCACGCCGGAGCGGATGGAGATCGAGTTGTTCGGGACTGAGCAACTGGACGGCCGTGCGCGCAAGATCGGGGCGCTGGAGGAGGCCCATGGCGGCACGCTCTTCATCGATGAGATCGGCGACATGCCGCGCGAGACCCAGAACAAGATTCTCCGCGTGCTGGTCGAGCAGACTTTCCTGCGTGCCGGCGGCACGACCAAGGTCGAGGTGGATACGCGGATCATCACCTCGACGGCGCGTAATCTCGAAGAGGAAATCGCTGCGGGCCGCTTCCGCGAGGACCTTTTTCACCGGCTTTCGGTGGTGCCTATACGCGTGCCCCCGCTCACCGAACGGCGCGAGGATGTGGCGCCTCTCGTCGAGCATTTCATGGAGCAGATTTCCCAGGCGACCGGCCTGCCCAAGCGGCGGATCGGCGACGATGCCATGGCGGTGCTCCAAACCCACGACTGGCCAGGAAACGTGCGCCAGCTGCGCAACAACGTCGAACGGCTGATGATTCTTGCCGGCGGCGACCCCGATGCGGTGATCTCCGCCGACATGCTGCCGCCGGAGGTGGGATCCATGGTGCCGGCCATGCCCAACGGCTCAGGCGGCGAGCACCTGATGGGCATGCCGTTGCGGGATGCCCGCGAAGCCTTCGAGCGCGAATACCTGCGCGCCCAGATCAGCCGCTTCAGCGGCAACATATCCCGGACCGCCGAATTCGTCGGCATGGAGCGCTCGGCGCTGCATCGCAAGCTCAAGGCGCTGGGAATGGATTAGCGGACGGGTTCGACTTGGTCATCGCCGGGCTTGTCCGGGCTTGTCCCGGCGATCTCGATTGGGAGAGCACTGTGCCCGGCTATCGGGATGGCCGGGACAAGNGGCCATGACCGACCCAGGACCGCCCGACTGTCGCCCCCTTTACATGGATTTGCCATGTCCCGAATTGCCTATGTGAATGGCCGCTACCGGCCCCATCGCGACGCTGTCATCCATGTGGAGGACCGCGGCTATCAGTTTGCCGACGGCGTTTACGAGGTGTGCGAGGTGAGGGAGGCGCGCCTCGTTGACGAGCGCCGACATATGGCGCGCCTGACGCGATCGCTCGCTGAGTTACGCATCGGCTTGCCGATGCCGCTGCCGGCCCTGAGCGTTGTCCTGCACGAGACGGTAAGGCGCAACCGCGTCCGCAACGGCATTGTCTACCTGCAGATTACCCGTGGCGTGGCAAGGCGCGATTTCGCTTTTCCGCCGCCCCCGACCGTGCCGTCAATCGTCGTCACCGCGCGTTCCCATGACACCGTGAAGGCGGAGAACACGGCGGCCGAAGGCATCGCGGTCATAACGCTTGCGGACAGGCGCTGGGCGCGGCCGGACATCAAGTCGGTATCCCTGTTGCCGAATGTCTTGGCGAAGCAAGCGGCGCGCGATGCCGGGGCCCGTGAGGCCTGGTTCGTCGACGCCCGGGGCTTCGTCACCGAGGGGGCATCATCGAATGCCTGGATCATCACTGCGGATGGCGAGGTTGTAACGCGTCCCGCCGACAACAGCATCCTCAGCGGAATCTCCCGGGCGGTGGTTTTGGATGCGATGGCGGCGAGAGGGCTCACCTTCACTGAACGACCGTTCACCATTGTGGAAGCGAAGGCAGCCCGGGAAGCCTTTATAACGGCTGCAAGCCAGATCGTGCAGCCGGTGGTGAGCATTGACGGAAAGCCGGTCGGCGAGGGGCGTCCGGGGCCGGTCGCCCTGGCGTTGCGGCGAGAATTTCACCGCCATGCGGAATTTACCTGACATTGGAACTCCAAATTCGCTTAAAAAACGCGAATTGGTGTCGAGGCGGGCTTGCGCCCGGCGCAGTCCTACTTTTTAATGTGATGTCCGGGTCTTAGCCTGGATAACGATGCGTCCGGGAGAGCGAGTAGATCAATCAGTTGCAGTCCCAGAAACTGCAAACAAAAAGCGGAAAAAACGGCCATGGCAGCCGATCGCGCACAAAATTTACAAGACACCTTCCTTAATCATGTACGTAAAGCAAAGATCCCCCTCACGATTTTTCTCGTCAATGGCGTAAAGCTGCAAGGGGTGGTGACCTGGTTCGACAATTTCTGCGTGCTGCTGCGACGAGATGGGCATTCCCAACTTGTATACAAGCACGCCATATCGACCATCATGCCGGGGCACCCAGTGCAGCTTTTTGAAGGCGGCGAAGAGGGGGCTGCCGTGGAAAAAACCTGATTGGAGCCGCGTCAGCATAACATCTCGAAGCTGAGCCCGTCCGAGGGCTCTACGACCGGACGTGCAATCGTCATCGGTCCGTATCTGCGCACGCGAGATGCGCGCGCGCCGAAAGAGGGCAGGGAGGCTTCATCCCACCCACCCCTGCGAGCGGGGGAGGGCAGGGCGGTGGCTGCCCGTCTCGATGAGGCGGTCGGCTTGGCGCTCGCAATTGATTTGGAGGTGGTCGAAAAGGGCGTCGTCACCGTGGCGGCGATAAGGCCATCGACCTATCTGGGCAAGGGCAAGGTCGAGGAACTGGCAGGCCTGGTGAAGAGCCACGAGGCCTCCCTCGTGGTGATGGATTGCGCCCTGTCGCCGGTGCAGCAGCGCAATCTGGAAAAGGCCTGGAACGCCAAGGTGCTCGATCGCACCGGCCTGATTCTGGAGATATTTGGACGGCGCGCCCGCACCCGTGAAGGCGCGCTGCAGGTCGAGTTGGCGCACCTCACCTATCAGCGCAGCCGTTTGGTGCGATCCTGGACCCACCTGGAACGGCAGCGCGGCGGTTTCGGGTTTCTTGGCGGACCGGGCGAAACCCAGATCGAGACGGACCGCCGCCTGATCGCCGAGCGCATCGCCAAGATCGAGCACGAACTGGTGGGTGTAAAGAGCACCCGAAAGCTCCATCGCGACAGCCGCAAGCGGGTGCCGTATCCGATCGTCGCGCTGGTCGGCTACACCAATGCCGGAAAGTCGACCCTATTCAATCGCATGACCCGCGCGACAGTTGTCTCGGCCGACATGCTGTTTGCGACGCTTGATCCGACGCTGCGGGCCGTCGATCTCCCGCACGGCGCCCGCATCATCATGTCCGATACGGTGGGCTTCATTTCGGACCTGCCAACCATGTTGGTGGCGGCATTCCGCGCGACCCTCGAAGAAGTGATAGAAGCCGACATCATCCTCCATGTGCGCGACGTCTCTCACGGAGACACTATCGCGCAGTCGGCGGACGTCATCGAGGTCCTGCGCGGTCTCGGCATCGCGCCGGACGACCCCCGGCTGGTCGAAATATGGAACAAGATCGATCGCCTCGATCCGCAGGAACGAGACCGGCTCGACAACCTTGGGCGCCGCCGGGGCAACGGCCGGCAGCCGGTGTTGGTATCGGCGCTGACCGGCGAGGGGCTTGATGGCCTGATCTTGGCGATCGAAGCCGAACTTGCCCGTTCGCGGCTCACCCTCGATGTGGCGCTCGACCTCGCCGACGGGGCCGGAATGAGCTGGTTGCACCGCCATGCCGAGGTGCTGGCGCGCGGCGCGGGTGCCGACGGCCGCATGCATATGACGGTGCGAGTGGCTCCGGACCGCGCGGGCCTCGTGCGGGCGAAATTCGGCGCAGAGAACGTCACGGTGTCCGAGATCGGAGCGCCGTAAGGGTGGGTTGAGCGGCAGCGAAACCCACCATCGGCCTCGCCGCTGTCGGGCCGGGCACGTCGAGAATTGCAAGCTCGGACGATAGTTGAACGAACATCCTTGGCAGCCGAGTCGAACCGCGAAACGGTTGGCGTGCTGACGTTCGCTATCAAGCGCTACCGCTTCCCCCGCGCATCCACCGGCCAGATGTCGACCAGCGTGTCGCCGCGGACGAGGTGGTAGAAGTCGTGCAGGTTGACCGTCGGGTCGCAATGCGGCGTCACCAGCTCAATGCGTTCACCGAGGGCTGGGACCGGATGGGTCCCCGGCGTGAAGAACAGGCGCCCCTGCTCATCGCCGGCATAGGCGCAGGTAGCCCCGGGCGGGCCGCCGGACATGACCTCGGGCTGCGGCCCTTCGGTCGCGAAGCATTTGAGCCCGGCATCGGTGGTGACGTAGCCTCCTGGAACCTTGGCGCTGGCGACGCTCACCACCGCGGTCTGCACGAAGAGAGAGGTCTCGAAGGGCAGCGCGTTGCGCCAGTCCTTGAGCGCGCGAATGTAGTCGACGTCCATGAAGATGTAGGATCCGGCCTGCAGCTCGGTGAAGATTTTTGCCTCGACGTCGAAATCGTGGGTGCCGGTGCCGGAGCCGGTGACGACCGGCACGGCGAGCCCGGCGGCGCGCAGTTTACCGACGAGGCCGGCCAGGACAGCGAGGCGCTGCTTTGCCTTCTCCTGCCGCTCGTCCCGGTCGGCGATGTGCTGGAGGTTGCCAGAATAGGATTGCAGGCCGGCGAGGCGCAATCCGGCAGCAGCATGCACCGCCTGAGCCAGGACAATCGCGTCCTCCTCGGTCGCCGCGCCGGTGCGGTGGTGCCCGGCCGAGAAGTCGACGAGCACGTCGAGCACCTTGCCCGACGTGCTCGCCGCCACAGCAAGATCGGCGAGGTTCTGTGGATGGTCAACCACCACGGAGAAGCCGTCCTTTGCGGCGAGGTTGAGCGCGACGAGGCGGGCGATTTTCGACGGTGTCACCTGCGGCGAGGTCACATGCACGCCCTTAATGCCACCCTCTACCATAATCTCGGCCTCGCCGATCGTGGCGCAGCAGAGCCCGATAGCACCGGCCGCGATCTGCTGCTCGGCGATCTTGACCGATTTGTGGGTCTTGGCGTGTGGCCGCAGCGCGATCCGCTTGTGGCGGCAGAACTCGGCCATCGCAGCGATGTTGCGCTCCATCGCGTCGAGATCGACGCAGAGCGCCGGCGTGTCGAGCAGCGCACGCGAGCCAGGCTTGCCGATCAGCGGTTCGTTCGGGCCTAGGGACGGCATGTCGCGTCTTCGATATCGGTGAAGGGAGATAGGGGTTTGCTGCACATTGACCTCCGATCACCGCTCCCTGCCTTTTGCCTCATCCCAAAGTTCGTCCATCTCGGCGAGCGTCGATTGCTCGGGCGTTTTTCCTGCCGTTGCCAACGCCCGCTCGATGTAGCCGAAGCGGCGCTCGAACTTTTCGTTGGCGGAGCGCGCGCGTCAGGGCGGGGAGGGCAACCGGAACGCCCGCAAGCGCTCCCTTGCTGCGCTCCCGGGCGTCCTTCGGCTCGATCGCCCGGCGTGCTGCCCGCTCGGCTTTCTCCTGCGCCTTGATCTTATCCCACAATGCATTGACCGCCTCGGTATCGAGACGCCCGGCATCGCCGAACACGTGCGGATGGCGCCGCACCAGCTTTTGGGCGATGGCCTCGACCACATCGCCGAAGCTGAACAGGCGTGCCTCCTCGGCCATCCGGGCGTGAAACACGACCTGCAACAACAGGTCGCCGAGCTCGTCGCGCAAATCGTCGAAGTCACGCCGTTCGATCGCATCCGCGACCTCATAGGCTTCCTCGATGGTGTAGGGCGCAATGGTGGAGAAATTCTGCGCCAGATCCCACGGGCAGCCCGTGCCGGCGGTGCGCAGCACCGCCATGATCTCGATGAGACGCGCAATATCGCGCGAAGGAGTGACATTCGACATGTCCGATGATCCGCGATGCCCCGGTACGCGCAGGTGCTACCAAGGCGGTACGCCGCCATGCAAGCTGTTTGCGGCGGTCCATGCACCTCTTCCCCGCTTGCGGCGAGAAGGAGCAGAGCCCCGTGTCACCCGATGCGCAACAAGGTACTTCCTTGACAATCGAACAAAACAAGAACATCAATTAGGCCAAAGATAACAGGGGAGGGGAGGGGCGCCAGGATTGCGGCTTACTGCGGAAAGGGAGCATGACTTTGGCGTTCGATTACGGCCGCTCGGGGGTACGGCAATGGATTACCGCACGCTCGAAACGCTGCGACGCCGGCATCCGGCCTGGCGGCTGCTCAATGCCGATCACGCGCCCCTGATCGTGAGCTTCTTGCATGACACCTTCATCCGGCCGAACGTGCGTACCTTGTCTCAGGGCGAACTCGCGACCCGGTTGGAGGACTATCTTTATTCCCTGAGGGCCGATCTCGGGGAGGACACGTTTCCGCGCGAGGCCGCCCATTATCTCGACAGCTGGGCCTCCGACGAACATGCCTGGCTGCGGAAATATTATCCGCCCAATAGCGATGAAGTCCATTTCGACATCACTCCGGCAACTGAGCGGGCCATAGACTGGGTTGTCGATCTCGGGCAGCGCCGTTTCGTCGGGACCGAATCGCGGCTGATGGCGATTTTCGACTTGCTGCATCAACTTGTCCAAGGGACCGAGATGGACCCCTGGGCGCGAATCAGCGAGCTTGAGCGACGCAAGCAGGAAATCGACCAGGAGATTGCGCAAATCCGCGACGGCGCGCTTTATGTGCTCGATGCGACCCGAATCAAGGAGCGATTTTCGCACATCGCCACGACGGCCCGCGGCCTGTTGTCGGACTTTCGGGAAGTTGAGCAGAACTTTCGCGATCTCGATCGCGCGATTCGTGAGCGAATTGCGACCTGGGACGGAGGAAAGGGGGTGCTCCTCGACGAAATATTCGGCGAGAGGGATTCAATTGCGGATTCCGACCAGGGCAAGAGCTTTCGTGCGTTCTGGGATTTTCTGATGTCGCCGTCGCGCCAGAGCGAATTGACGGAGTTGTTGTCGCGGGTGTTCGAACTTGCTCCCGTGCAGGAGCTCAAGCCGGATCGGCGTCTGCTCCGCATTCACTACGATTGGGTACAGGCGGGTGAAGTGACGCAACGCACTGTGGCGCGCCTGTCCGAGCAGCTGCGGCGCTACCTCGACGACAAGGCATGGCAGGACAACCGCCGGATCATGAAGCTCGTCAGGGACATCGAGCAACGCGCGCTTGCGATTCGTGACGCAACGCCGGCCGGGCCGGTGATGGAACTCGACGAGCCCGCGCCGGACATTGCCCTGGTGATGGACCGGCCGCTGTTCACGCCGCCGTTGAAGCCGCACATCGACGAAATTGCCGCCGATGCGGTCGAAGACGTGCCGTCGGATGCGCTTTTCAACAATGTCTATGTGGACAAGGAGCGTCTCGCAGGGCGCGTCCGCCGCGCGCTTCAGACCCGATCGCAGGTATCGCTCCTCGACCTGGTGCAGGCGCATCCGCTCGAGCAGGGCCTTGCGGAGCTTGTTGCCTACATGAGTCTCGCGGCGGCGGACGGCGCCTCCATCATTGACGACGTGCGGCGTCAGACCCTGACCTGGACCGATGATGAGGGCAGGCTTCGACAAGGCACGCTGCCGATGGTGGTGTTCTGTCGCCCCGTTGCAGCGGTCGGCCGGGCCGGAAGACGACGATGACGGACGCGCTTTCCGTCGTCGTCGTCTCGCTGATGAAAGGCATCGCCGACCGCGAGAGCGATCCTGTCCTGTGGCAATCGCTGATCGGCATTCAGGCGCGCGTTCGCGACTTCGTCGCCTGTCTTGGTCTCGACCTTGTGCTGGATGAAGCCGAGGGCTTTGCCTACCTTCGGCAACGGCCGGCGGAGGCGGGGGTGCCCGAACTCCCGCGGCTCGTGCCGCGCCGGCAGCTCGGCTACCAGGTCAGCCTCATGCTGGCGCTCTTGCGAAAGAAGCTGGCGGAGTTCGACGCCACGAGCGGCGAGACGCGCCTCATTCTTGGCCGCGACGACATCGTCGAGATGATGCGCCTGTTTCTTGCTGAGACCGCCAACCAGGTTCGGCTGAATGACAAAATCGGCGCCGATCTCAATCGCGTGGTGGACATGGGGTTCCTGCGCCGGCTGCGCGGGACGAACGACAGGTTTGAAGTCCGGCGCATCTTGAAGGCGTTCGTCGATGCGCAGTGGCTCGCCGACTTCGATCAGCGCCTTGCCGCGTATCAATCCCATTCGTCGAGCGAACAGGCAGCCATCGAATGAATGAAATGCTTGCGAGTGCGCCCGTCGCAAATGTCGAAGCCTCGGCGCCCTACGCTCCGCCGCAAGCGGGGGAGGGGCTCCGTTTAGACTCTCCCTCGCTTGCCGGCGAGGTCCGCCTAGACCCTCCCCCGCGCGCAGGGGAGGGCAGGGTGGGGGCCGGTCGCGCCGGGATGCGGCTTCACCGCTGCGAATTCTTCAATTGGGGAACCTTTCACGGGCGAGTATGGGGTCTTGATCTCAACGGCGACAACACGCTGTTGACCGGGGACATCGGATCGGGGAAATCGACCCTTGTCGACGCCATCACGACGCTTCTGGTGCCGGCTCAGAAGATTTCCTACAACAAAGCCGCCGGCGCCGATGCGAAGGAAAGAGACCTGAAGTCGTACGTTCTCGGGCACTATAAATCGGAACGCGGCGAATCGGGGTTCGTCGCCAAACCGGTGGCGCTGCGCGACCTCAACACCTACTCGGTCATCCTGGGCCGGTTCCGCAACGACGGTTTCCAGCAGGAAGTGACGCTCGCCCAGGTGTTCTCCTTTAAGGACACGCACGGACAGCCGACCCGATTCTACGTTGTTGCGGATACGCCGCTCGCCATATCGGAACACTTCAGCGGATTCGGATCGGACATCAACGCCCTGAAGAAAAAATTGCGGTCGATGCCGCGCGTCGAGGTGCACGATACCTTCCCGCCCTATAGCGCCTCGTTCCGCCGGCGCTTCGGCATCGAGAACGAGCAGGCGCTCGATCTCTTCCATCAAACCGTCTCCATGAAATCGGTCGGCAATCTTACCGATTTCGTGCGCCAGCATATGCTCGAAGCGTTTCCGGTCGAGGCGCGCATCGATGCTTTGATGGCGCATTTCGACAACCTCAACCGTGCGCACGAATCGGTCCTGAAGGCCAAGGCGCAAATCGCGCGCCTCACCCCTTTGATCGCCGATTGCGATCAGCACGCGGCGCTCATGGAAGAAGCAATCGCCATGCGCGGCTGCCGGGAGGCGCTACGCGCCTTCTTTGCCGGCATGAAGGCGGGGCTGCTCGAACGGCGTTGCGAGAGCCTCGGATTGGAGCTGGGCCGGCTTTCCGAGCGGATTGTGGGGCTCGACGACAAGGAGAGCAGTCAGCGCCATCAGCGTGATGAAATCAAACGCGCGATCGCAGAAAACGGCGGCGACCGGATCGAGAACCTGAAAAGGGAGATCGCCGGACGGGAAAGCCTCAAGGGCGAACGCATGGGGCGCGCGGAGCAGTATACCGGCTTGGCCCGCGCCGCCGGGCTGGCAGATGTCTTGGACGCCGATGCTTTCGCGGCCAATCGCGCCACGATCGCGGCGGAAAGCGAAGCCATCCAGGTCCGCAAGGCCGAGACGCAGAATGCCATCACGGACGAGTCCGTGGCGCTCCAACAGCTGCGCGCGCAGCACGCCGAAATCGACCGGGAAATTACGTCCCTGAAACAGCGCCGTTCGAACATCCCGACCAACATGCTTACGATTCGCGAGAGCCTGTGCCGGGAATTGAACGTCGACGAAGAACGATTTCCTTTTGCCGGGGAATTGATCCAGGTGCGGGAGGAGGAGGCCGCGTGGGAAGGAGCGATCGAACGGGTCCTGCACAATTACGCTCTGTCGCTCTTGGTGCCGGACGAAGACTATGCGCGGGTGGCCGAGTGGGTCGAGCGCACTCACCTCGGCGGCCGGCTGGTTTATTACCGGGTGAGGGCGCGCCATACGGCGCGCCCGTCCGATCTGCATGCGAGATCGCTGGTGCTCAAGCTTGCGATCCGCCCCGATTCCCCATTTTACGCTTGGCTTGATGCCGATCTGGCGCGTCGTTTCGATTATGCCTGTTGCGAAACGATCGACAGCTTCCGACGGGAAGACACAGCACTGACCCGGGCAGGCCAGATCAAGTCCCGTGGCGAGCGCCACGAGAAGGATGACCGACATAGGCTCAACGACCGCACCCGCTATGTGCTCGGATGGTCGAACGAGCCCAAGATTGCCGCCCTCACGGAACAAGCGCATTCGCTCGAAGCGCGCATTGCCGCGTGCGGAGCGAAGCTGGCGAAGCTGCAGGGCGCCCAGACCGCACTCGACCGTCGGCTCGGAACG
>WNFD01001532.1_pt1 | contig 23413 bp, 34 predicted proteins | sample 5400491 | NCBI WGS metagenome assembly WNFD01 (sample SAMN13153343, study PRJNA577476) | soil metagenome | isolation source: 120 cm saprolite under Douglas fir tree site 2 hole 2 replicate 2 | place: USA:California | collected 2015-04-18
TGTGAACATCCAGTCCGATGTAATACATATCGTCTCTCAAGGAGCCTCCGGGGTAGTTCTCTGAATCAGCTTCACCGCTGAGTTCAGCCTTTGCAACACCTCGTGCTCCTCACTGACTTACATTCAAACAAACCGGAAGTAACACTGTTCGCTTGGCAGATTAGTACCGCGAAACGTTCGTCTCGTCAGCAACGACGAGAAACCTCCGCGATTTAGCATAAGAGCATGCAAGAAATTGTGGTTGGCAGCAGACAGAAAATCAATCTGGAGACGTGGGAGCGACGCGCGGCCTTTCACTTCTTCAAGAATTTTACCGAGCCTTATCACGGCGTCTGCCTCCGCGTTGACTGTACGGCGACCTACCGGTACGCCAAGCAGCATGACCTCTCTGTCTTCTTGTCACTACTGCATCGCTCACTCGTCGCTGCGCACCAAGTTGAGAATTTCAGGACACGCATTGTCGACGACGCCGTCTGGCGCTACGAACAGATTAATGCTGGCAGCGCTGTCGGACGCGCGAACGGCACCATTGGCCTAGGACATTATCAGTTCCGGCGGCGAATCGACGAGTTCGTGCGCGAGGCGTCTCTCGAACTCGACCGGGTGCGACAGAGAGATGACATGGAGCGCTATCCGGAGGCTAACCTGATCCGTTATTCAGTTCTTCCCTGGTTCGACTTCACATCCATCTCGCATGCGCGCGACTTCGCCCACGAAGACTCCGCGCCCCGCATCACCTTCGGCAAAATTACTGAGGCAGACAGCCGCCGCACCATGCCAGTATCGATCCACGTACACCACGCTCTGGCCGACGGCCTGCAGGTGGCACAGTTCGTGGAGAAGTTCCAACTTTCCCTGGATGCCCCAGACTCCGAACCTGTGTAGCAATGCGTGGGCCAGTCGGTTGTCAGACTGATGATGAGAAGCCGACTCAGAGTACCGATCCGCTGTTACTTCCTGTTTGCCGACTATCCATCCAGAACGCAAAAGGCTTCATGGTCGGGGACCATCCGATTGCGAGAGGATGTGGGTTTTCGCTATCGGCTGCTGACGACCATGCGATTACCTTCGCTGTCGCAAAACTCCGCAATTGTGGCCGCTCCTCCCCTAGGCCGTAAGAATAACGAGGGCACCGCTTTCCTCAACCTCAACGTAGCTTTCTATGCCCCGGCCGATCCGGTGCGCCCCACTCTGCATCCGGTCGTTGCCCGAGTCCCTGGCGGCAGATCTCCAGCTAGCACATGCCACCGCGCTCGCTCGGCTCGCAGATAGATGGAGATCTTATAGACGACCTCAGTTCACCTGCGAAAATTCAACTTGATCATGCTCCACTGCCTCAAGCGCGGATTCTTTTCGTATGTCGATGCTTCCCGTCAAGAAGGCACCATCCTCAACGGAGATGCGCGAGACTACGACGTCTCCACACAAGGAGCCCTCGCTGCGAATATCAAAGTGATCACTTGCTTCGCAGCTACCAACTACCTCGCCGAGCACTACGATCTCCCGCGCTGCGATATTAGCCGAAACCCGGCCGTATCGCCCCACCGTCACACGATCGTCCGGTAGGTTAACAGAGCCCTCAACTGTTCCTTCGATGTATAAGGATTCTGAGCCGGTAATCTCCCCTTTGATGAGCAGCGATTTGCCGATCGTGCTCCGATCGCCCAGCAAAAGTGTCGAAGAACTTGGCTCAAATGCATTTGAAGGCCGCACTTGGCGAGTTGGATCTGGGACTGAATATGGTGCGGCATCAACGCGCTGATCTAACATGGATTCGGATCCTCTAAATTCTGCATTTATGACCGTTAGAACGGGAATACACCTGCTTCGGTCACGCTACGATAGATCTCCGCCACACGATATAGCATCTTTGGGTGAGAGTCGCAGACATAAAAGGACATTATTAAATCTTGAACGGGCTCGTGGCACGGTTCGATGAGCACATTGCAGGCAAGGCGCTTTGGTATAAAACCCGACCTGTAGGAAGATTCCCCCGGTGCAGAGATTGTTTCGGCGCATCTTGCGAGTGGGCCGCAGGTCCTCTTCGAGAAACATGCAGTACCAGCGTTCTCGAAGCACGAAGGACATGTAGATGCGTCGCGGCTTCGGAGTGGCAGCCCGCTGAACTTTACGGGACGTCATTTTCATAGCTCTTCATTGCTCCGCGTTCTGCGCGAGGATATTGCTCAGGCGGAAGTATACCGGTTATCCCTAAACCTCCCGAGGCACTGTGCCTGAAAAAGTCTGGATTTCGGAAAGTTCGAGTTCGCCGGTTCCCGCTGAAGTGAAGTTTCCGAGAACCCCGTTTGAACTAAGCCGCTGGCGCGGCGGACGCTACGCGTGCGATACTCCGGACATCATGGGTTGCCGAAGCGTCCTGAATCGACTTTCGCCTCATTTTGCTAACTCGCTGTTTTTCAATCTGTTGCAGGCGAAAGTCGATTCAATTCCCATAGCCTGACCGCATCCGCCGCAAACGCCAGCGGCTCCCTTCAAACGGCTCTATCTTAACCGCCCGACCAGCTGATCCTGGCGACGACAGGGTTCTGCGTTTTGGGCAGTCAAGATAGAGTCCTAACGTTTCACGGGAACCAGCCATTGGCACTCATCCCGATCACTAATACACCTACGGCGGCGGAGAGTAAATTCGGACCTCAGTTTGTCTTACTTATCTTTATCGGTAACCTGGATCACTGCATCGGCCACGTCGCGGTCGTTGATGAGTATGGTAGTCCTTCCCACACCGGCCCAATCGCCGTTATCCGAAATGCGCGAAGGAGTGGCCACCAAAATATAGGAGCCCCCAGGTAACAGATCAAAGCGGAAGCTCCCGTTTTCGTCAGATAAAGCCTCTGAAGGCTGCACCTCGTGTCCCTCGCGTTGGAGACTCACCCTCGCTCCGGGCACTGCTCTGCCGCTGCTCACAACAGTCCCAGTAATTGAATGCAGACGACTCATCGGAATGGTGATGTTGGAATCGGAGATCTCATCTCCATCTCTCACTTCCACCAGTTTGGCGTCTGAAATGTCGGTAGCAGAGGGTGCATACACAGTAAGTTCTGCGGTGCCGACTCGTTGCGGTCGCAGTTTTACGTCAATCCCGTTCGGGCCAGTAGCTGGGAACGCATCAAAGTACGCTTCTGCGAGTCTGACATGCAGACGATATCTCCCCGCGGGCAGGCCAGCGATACGGAACTCACCGCGGTCGCTAATAGGGCCCTGCCGAGAGAAGGTCGGAATATTCTGCTTCTCATGGGCGTCTACATCCCCAAGTATTGGGCTCGACACTAATGTAGCCTCCACATTCAATTGAGCTACTGTGCCACCTGTATCCACGCTCACTTGGCCCGTTATCGTTCCTGCACGATGGATAGTCACATCTTTGCGTGCGGTCACGAAGCTCTTGATGGTTATCTCTGGAAACCCAGACAAAAGTTTGCTCTTCTGTTCATCGGTGAACCGGTCAAACACAACTCGAATCAGGTCGAGATCGTTGGCATACCCGGGACTTCGCGCGTCAACTATGTAGTCTCCAGAAGGAACTGTCGGAAACAAGTAGTAACCATCAAAGTCTGTAATGGCTTCGAGAGGCTTCAGCGCCCGGTTTTGTGGGCTCTGGGATTTGGGGAGGAACACAGACAGGGGAATGAGGCGCACAGTTGCTTTGCGAGCCGGAACATTGCCATCACTACAAGTCAGATGTCCCTCTACAGAACCGACTTCTTTGGTCGCGTTCGGGATCTGAGCCGCCATGACCGTGGTGGCTAACCAGAACGCCGCGAAGCTGCAAAAGAGTGTGCTCATGACTTCATATCCCCGACCGAGATTGTACCCAACACGTTCGGCGTTCGTGCCACTCATTGACATCTGGCCGACTACCGACAAGATGAGGTGGTTCTCGCAAAGTCGCATTATCGGCAAGCTCGGGCTAGTCGTAGATACCGAACTGCAAGTAGAAAGGCGAGAGCTTGAGGATAATGTCGTTCTCACCTTCAACCAGCGTCACTCGTCCACTCTCGTCGCGTTCCGGTCTTCCTACTGGCCGAAACTGCACATCCACCTTGAAATAGGGACAGTCTCGGCTCACAAACGTGCGCTGCAATCCTGTAGATAATCCGCCTTCTGTCGTGAACACAGCCAGCAAATTCTGCCTGGTTGCGCCAGGCTTGATAGACTGCATGCGCTTCAAGACCTGAGCCACCCATTCCACATGAGCTTCACTCGTCTTCTGTTGGCTTTCGGCAAAAATCGATCGTGGACCGCTTATGGTTGCGGCAGCAATAAGCGAAAACACCCGACGTCGTTGCATCCTAGGTCTCCATTGCGATCTCAGCCGATCATGACAGGCACCGTGTGAAGTATACCTAGTGCCTTGACAATCCCACGACGTCCCAGCAAAGTCGCGTTTTCGGCGGGTTCGGTTGAAGTTGCCGATAACCCCGTTTTATTGCGACTTCGAATATCCTGTTTAGAAGCAAGTGGTAAAGATCGTGCAGTCGGGTGGTGTTTATGAAGCTTTATGCCGCGCTTGTTTTCTCCTTTTGCATGGGATTGCATTGGAAACAGCCAAACAACGAACAAAGCTGAAGTAGACCATGCTGGCACATAAAGAATTGCCGATGCGTCCTGCGATACTGCAGCTTCGAGCAGGCCTGGTCTATCCCAAGATGAATTAGTCAAAGCGATCATTGATCAAACGATATGCAGAGGTAGGCGATTCTGTATGAAGCATGGCAAGCCAAAGATTGCTTTTCTGGCGAACCCAAGTTGTAGTGGCATTGCTGTCCTCTACGACGCTCTGCTTGTTGCAGGTCTTCTCGACGTGAAGTCGATAGGAAATGACTACAGCATCAGGTCCGAGGGCTCGACTGGTGTGATTCTGTAGATTGTGGTCGCCAAATTTGCATCCTTTGAACGAACCGACGAGTTAGTCACGGTTCTGGAGCGCGTCTGTCACGTTCAGGAAATTTGGTGAAAGATTATCCTTGAAGGCACCGAAATCATCCGCCTGAAGTGTCTTCCAAAACTAGATCTCTTGAATAAAGACGGCTTCCAAGCCCGACGAGTCGAGGTCTTTTGCGACAGTTATCTGAGGGCCTTGACCGAGAGCGGGCGAGATAGCGATTGTGAGCGCAAGGAGGGCAAGTGCGGGCTTCATCGCGAAAGTGTAACAGCGAATCCAACGTTAGCACCTACCATCGGCTTCACGAGGGTCTGGTGGGAAGAGAACCAAATGCCCCGTGGCCCCGTCGATGAAGAAGGCCTTCCAACGATTGACTATCTCAACACGCTCAACACAAAGGCCAAGTGGGAACGATTCTGGAAAGTGGCCAACGAGAGAAGCCAGCTGCAGCTGTGGCATCCTTCTGTCTGCTAGATAGCCGACTTGCAAGAAGGCGCTCCGGTACACTGCGCCATGGACGGCGAAGCCAAAATCGTGGAAGTGTCCTTCTTCGGCGGGAAAATCCTTGTGACGTTCGCCGATGGAATGATGGCTTTGCTGGAGCCTGGTCAGATACGCCAGCTAGCCGTTGAGACCAACGCGCTAACTCCGCTGCCGACAGACGACATTCCGAGCTGATAGGTTATTCGGCGCAGAGAACCGAGAAGGGATTCCTTTTGCCGTCGCCGGTTACCTCGGATACAAGTGCAGTCCTGTCGGCGTTGAATGGGCTCACGATATGGTCGCCCGATTTAGGAATTACCGCGCCCTTTTCATATTCCAGCGAGGTGATTTTGTTGGTGGAAGTGTCTTTGAAGTGAATTGTGACAGACATGGCTTTCGCTGACCTCGAAGCCCAGTCTATTCCTCCAGCAGGTGCTCTATATTGAGGTTCTTTTGGCAACTCCCCCTTGAAGCTGTTGCAACCGCCCTCATGAAGCATGAGACGTTCTCGGTTCCCGAATAAAAGATATTTGCGAAAGGCTAAGGGTTAGGTAATACGGACCAGGCGCCCATTTAGTGAGAGGCACACATGGGTATCTTCGGCGCGCTTTAGGTCTGCTTCTTCGCGGCTTTCCGTCACTGTTTTGTAACATTCCGGGCAGATTGATTGCCACGTGCCATCAGGGTTGTAGCGGTGGGAAAATTTGATTTCGAGCATCATTCACGCCACCTAAAGAGGTTCGTCCAGAAAAATGGACAAGGCTATATTTTCCGAACGCGGTCAAAAGCCCGTTGGGACAGTATGGAAGGATTGCAGACGTGATACTTGTCGTGCTTTGCTAGATCGGCTTCAGTTCTTGCGTTAGCAATTGTGAGCAAGCATTTCAGGCAAATGGAGTCGAACGAACCGTCTCTATTTCGTCTGTGCGGGAAGAAGGGTGGAAGTGTGAGAACCATCTTGCGGCCTCTCTCTTGGTGAGGCTCAAGCTTAGTCCTGTATGGATGCAATGTCTATTGGAATACATAGCCGCTACTTTGATTCCGGCAATTTGCTGTGGTTTCAGGTCTGTTTGTCTTCAGCGCTTTCGTAGCGTCCGCAAATGGTCGGGCCCTCATAAGCCGGCAGGTTAGCATTCTTTCAGCTTCGCTGACTTAATGGCTTCGTCCAGCGTAGCAATGTGGTCGCGGAACATTTGCACAATGCAGCGGAGATTGGTTGTTATCCGCGCGGTTTCCGCTGATTGGGTGAGACGAGCAAGTTGCTCTTCCATCTTTCGAGCGTCCATCAGGGCGGACGAACAACCATCGCCTCGTGGCTTGCGAGAACCATCGCGTCTCCTTCCGCTGGAGAGACTATGCTCACGGCGGCAAGAACAAGGTCATGACCGTTCCCGCCGAGGAGTTCCTGCGCCGCTTTCTCATCCATGTCCTGCCCAAAGGCCTGGTCCGCATCCGCCACTTCGGCCTCTTCGCCAACCGCCGCCGCGCGGCTTCGCTCCAACGCTGCCGCTCGCTGCTCGGCATGCAACCATGCGTCGATCGGCCCGCCACTGCTGCCAGCCAGCCGCCGTGTCCCCTCTGCTCCGGTCCCATGATCGTGGTGGAACGCATCACGGCTCAAGATCTGCGCTACGCGCTGATACCCATCAGGCAACCGGCGTATGCGCTCGACAGCTCCTGAACCTGCACTGAGAAGTGCTGCCCCATGACCTGCTGCAACTCCATCCCGACCCTTCCGCGCATGCGTGGTCCCGCACGCAACACGCTGCTGCGCCTTCTTCACCAGCTTCGACCCGCAGTCATGCCCGCACCTCTCACGCCCAGCTCGGCGCTCCCAACCTCAGGCCCATCCAAACGCCACGCCGCCTGCCCCAAAACGTCCACACCTCGACGCCACAACCGATCCCGCCTGATTGAAATCCCATAGCGACCCACCGCATCCACCACCCCAGCGGCTCACTTCAAACAGTTCTATCGTAACTGCCACACAGAGCCGCGCCCCTCCCACTCCCGTCGCACGGCAGTCACGATAGAACACTAACGTTTTGCGGGAACTAACCATTAGCACGGTTGCCGATCACTTCCGCTAAGACTTCCCGTTACCGATTCGGCGCGTACAACCACCAAGGCCGGGGAGAAACCGCCCCGGCGGAAACGTCCCATCTCCGCTTTTCCGTTGATTCGCGGTTTCGTCAGATGTACTCTGCGCTAGTAAAACTATGAACCCCTATAGACTCAGTTTCTTTTCCACCGCCCTGGCAGTGATCGTATTTATTCGCTTTGGTTCGCTCTCCGCACTGGCCCAGAAGGATTCCACACCGGCTCCGGTCAAAAAGCAATGCGCCGGCTTGCATTGTGCTTTCGTTCGAATCGATCACGTCTCAAAACTCGGGGGCGGGGGAAACCTAAAGTACATCACAGCCTTCGGAAAGGCAGGCACCTACATTCTTTCGTGCTTTGGGACGGAATGCCCTGTGCCAATCGAAGGCAAAGAGTACGAATATTCCGATCAGCCAGTGAAGGAGCCGGGCTATGATCACTATGCTTTCCTCACCGGTCCCAATGTGAACCATGGACAATATGATTTAGACGTAATCGTGCCTGAGCTTCCCCTATCGGAAGTTCGGAACTTGATTGGGCAGTGCCAGAGTTCCGACCAATTCGCCGACGAAGCTGACTGCGGAAAATGGATCACGAGAAAGCTGGCCATCCAGCGAGCCGCTTGCCCCGATCCTGAAGCCGCGATTGCATACAAATCCTTTCAGGAGCTTGTGCACGCGAATGACCTTGAGGTGATGAACGATCTTGCCCATCAAGACCATGTCTACGCGTGCTTTCTTCCCGGGACAGACGAATTCTTTGAAGTAACGTTCTCGGAGCCAAGCTGGTTTGGCTTTAAACCGCCGTCTGCAGAGCAGGTCAAGGACGGAGTGTCCTCAGACGCGCTGACCATCTTCGGAGGCAGCCAATTCGCTTACTACAAGAACGGAGTTGGGGAAGAAAACAAGAGCGTCCACAACATAGGGAACTGGATCTACTTCCCCCTCGGCGATAAGACCGATCCGCAATCGATGCGAAAGAATGCGACCAGTAAACGAGCGCAGTTCAAAGGCAAGAACATTGAGATTGAGGACGATCGTTGGACTCTGACCGAGACGTACAAGAATCAAGCGGACACTGAGACGAGGCACACGGTCACGGTCCAGCTCGCCACCGGACGGTTCAAAGAGAATTTTGTTCTGACTCGAACCGGAAAGGACTTCGGCGAAAGCTCCGGTAGGTGCATGATTGTCCCATCAGATTACTTTAGCCAACCTTAGCGACTTCAGTCCAAGGCGCTTATTGACACCAGTTAGTCTGCTTTTCAAAGATTGGTCCCCATAATCGCCCATCTGTTTACTGATCGCTTTTGCGCTAGCTTCCAGGGTCCAAGTTCCCCGAAAGTCGGGTTTCTATGAGCAGGTCATTTACGTCAAGGGTTTTCTGTTTTTCTTTCCTGGCGTTTTAGTCTCTCCTGTTGTTCTGTTGTAGTTGGTCCGCATATTGTTCTCCACCGTGTTTCTATTCGCACTTTGAGTGAGCCGTTCGTGGCTCTGTGTCGGTTGGGGTCAGAAGGAGAAGTCGATGCTGCCATTTATCGGACGGCCTTATAAAGGCCCAAGCCGACTCGCAGTCATCGGAGCGCGGGGTTAGCAACTGTGAACATGATTCGGATCCTCAGGCAGCTACTGCATAGAACGGAATGTAAGGCTCCTGGGTGACCCGGATGCGATGGAGCAGGACAGCGAGCTTGCGAGCGCCACCCAAATTGAAGCAGAATCAGTCGGAGAACAGCGAGTCTGAGAAGTAAATCCGAGATCCGGGTCATCAAATGAACAGTTGCTGCGCTCATCGACTGAATGATAGGGTTCGTTGGAGCTAAGTCCTAGTAGTCGATGAAGCCCTCGATGTGGAAAGGATTCCTGAGTGAGCCTCTTCAACAAGCGGATGTTTGCACGTCAGCTCATGTACCTCCTATCGGGCGGGAAAGGCCCCTTCTCGGCGTCGAGACGCAAATCTGATATCCCGCCCCACCTGCCGCCAAGCCTCTCCCCCGCGTGTTCGTTGGGCATTCACGACAGGTGCAACAACATCCGCCCCGAAGCAAAGTACCTCCCGTGTTACTGCCGCTGTCACAAGTTGACAAATACACAGCCGTAGTTGAAGGAACGGCGGACGTACTTATCCAGAAAGGGAAGATTATGGCGTGGAATATGTATCGCCGTGACACCGGAGCCGTATCGCCGTGACACCGGAGCCTTCATCGTTCGCGAGGAAGACGAAGAGATAAAGGTGGCTTCAGTTTCATTCGCGAGGCCACTGAGAGCGAGGTGGCGGACGAGTTAGGCCGGCGCAAAACTTCTCTTGCACAATCGAGACCCCGTCTCCTGTTCTCCCTGAAAAAAGCCATCAATCTGGTTGCCATGCCAATTTTACGTCGTCGTTAGTAGCAATCCCAGGGATACGCGGACCGGTCAGCAAGTGCATTCAATTGCACTGAATTCTGCGTCTACACGTACGCTGACGAAATCTACACGATTCTACATGCTATGCGCAGAGTCGATCGATGCGAAACAGATGTTTGGGGATGTATTCAAACGAGAATGCAGACTTTTGGCTGCCGTAATTGCAACCGAATTCTACATTCTCACGTCCGCTGAGGAAAAAACCGGATTCTACACCGGCACGGAAGCTAGCGATGAAACGCACAAACAAGTTTGCAGTATTCTTCCTTTCACGAAAACTTCCTTCGCCATGCCGACCTGATCGTCCGGTCCGCCACCCTGCCAGTCCTGCAATCGAAACCGCATTCACTACGCTACGGACCGACTCCCTCCAGAAGCAGCAGACCCAGCTGGCTACCGTCAACCTCGATGGCAATCACTCGCTTGGTGTCGATTGGAAGGTAGAGGTAGTTGTTCGACGTCGACAAGGTCGCAGCGTTGAGACCGGTCACCGCCAAAGTTGCCGTGGAGCTAGTTTCCGTGCCGGTAAGAGTGACATTGGACGTTGGCGTTGCACCTTGCAGGTTGTAGTCGGTGAATCCGGTAAGAGCATTAGACGCGACAACGGCCGGTCCAACCGCACCCCAGGCCGGCACACTGTTCGTGAAATTTCCGAATCCCTGACCGGCAAGTGCATAGGTACCTGCAAAAGAAGCCGAGGAAGAAACCGTCTGCTGATACGCCTGGGCCGCATTAAGTTGCGAGCTGTCGAGGCCGATCTCCATCGCATTGCCATTGCCATCCAGGTAAAGCTCAAAGGCAAACGGCGTCCCTTGAACCAGCGAAGGAGTTACGTTGGTGATACTGACGCGGCCGGTGGAATCAACGATGTAGTTCCCTCCCGCAATGGTCACGCTGCCGAAATTCGCAAAATCGTTCAGCGCGATCGTTCCCGACACCGTACCGTTGGAATTCAGCACCAGGCCTCCGCTAATATGCAAACTGCCACTGGCATCCGCTCCTACGCCGGTAAAGACATAGGTGGAACCACTGACACTGGAAGTCGTAAAGTTGCCCGTGTGGGTGCCCTGACCCAGCGCCATACCGCCAAGATCGCCGCCCAGCGCATCCATCTGCGATGCCACAAGCTGAATCTGGTTCGTGCCGACAATATATCCGGTCAGTATGAATCCCAGAAGGTTTGGGGTATTCGGAGTAAGTGTAATGGTGATTCTGCCAAACGTATCGGGAGTCGAGACCGACCCCGAAGAGAAGGACAACCCCTTCCCAATCGAGCCCCCATCGTTGTAGTCGAACACGCTGTTCGCAACCACAACAGAACTCCCGTTGATATTCAGAACGCCTCCAATAGCCAGCGCATACTGCTGCTGCGTTCCATCCGTGCCGCGAACGCTGAACGCATATCCGCCCGAAGGAGCGGCAGTGCTTGTTTGCAGATCGAGGGAACCAGTCGCGGACGCGAAGGTGTCAAACTCCGAGATCAGTACACGGGATCCGGATACCCGCACCCCGCGAAGGGTCTCCACGCCGCTTACGCCAATGTTCGTGTTCCCTGTATTGAGCACGATCTGAATATTGCTGCCCGCGGCACTCAGGCTGGAACCCGAAGCCATCAGGTTATTGGTGTAGAAATTAGAAACGTCAGAAAAATCCTGCCTTCCGCCGGTGATTGCTCCATTCTGTACGGTGAAGGCCCCCGCGACAAAGTAAGGGCCGGTGGCATCGTCGCCAGCGAGATGGTAGACGTAGGTGCCATTCGCGAGAATGTTCGTGATAGGTGCACTGATCGTGATCGTGGCCGAGGCCGTCTTTGTAGTGTCGGTAGCAGAGGTCGCAGTTACGGTTACAGTAGCCGGATTTGGAGGAGTGGAAGGCGCAGTATACGTCGTTGCGGTTCCGCTCGGAGAAGATGCAGACGAGAAAGTGCCACACGAAGAACTACTGCACGTAACCGTCCACCTGACGCCGGCGTTGTTGCTGTCGTTGCTCACAACAGCGGTAAGACTTGCGGTCCCGCCCGCGACAAGCGACGTGGGAGCAGCAGGGCTAAGGGCCAGCGCGATCGCCGGGGGCGTCGGCGGAGTTTTGGATCCGCCACCGCAAGCGGTGAGCCAGGCTGCGAGAGCTGCAAGCGCAAAGAGAGGAACTGCCCGGCGTGAGGTCATCGTATGCCTCCGTTGCCTTCGCTACGCACCTTGCCGGAAGCAGCGCCGGTGGAGGACGAATTGTGGACCAGGAATCCGTTGGCGTTGCGGATCGTCACCTGATGGCCCCCAACATTGAGTTGCCGGACGAGCAGATAGTCTTTGCCATTGGCCGACCGCACAATGCCGGTAATCTGTACCGGCGCCCCATTCGATAGAGCTTGCCGCACGTCATTGGGAAGGAAGGAACCGAGGCTCGCGTCAAAGGACCCAAGTGGTCCGTCGATGAGGATGTGAACGCCTGCCGGACCGCCGGCGTCATGGTTAGACACCACCTGTCGAATCGTTCCCAGCACCTTGATCTCTCCCGCCGGAGAGTTCGCTGAGTTCCACCCCGCAGAAGTAGCGGTCGATGGAACCGATGACTGAACAGGAGCGCTCATCGCTTTCGCAGAAGTACCGCTGACAATTCCACCAAGCAGAACGACGCAAAACAAAGAAGAGGCAAACCTGTTGGTCGTGCCGTTCCTTCTTTTCCCAATCTTGAATATTCGCATATGGAATCCCCCCTTGCGGAAAACGCCACGACCCGCCATCCGAGTTGGGGACTACCTTCGCGGGCAGGCGAAAGTATCTCGCAAGAGCTGTAGGAATTTCGACGGCGCGACGAATAGCTTCCGGCTCCCAACCGTAAGCGCGATGAGTACGCCGAAACTCGGACAAAGAGAACCCGGGGCAGCAACGCGTGCAGGGCGGCAAATCAAGTGGAGTCAGAACTTCGAGGCCGCTGAACGCGTGCCAATTCTAGTACGAATGGAGAGTCTTTGAATATCATTTTGCGAAGTATTCGTGATCGAGCGCAGAGCTTTGCATGAACCCTGCCGCCCAGAGATCACACAGGAACAATATTGAGACGCGATGAACAAAAAGTAAATTCTGACGCTTGCAGCGGAATGCCCACCTTGGCCGCATCCTACGCGTAACTCCTACTCCCGTGCCGCTCGATGAGCGCATTGGCCTGATATCGCCGTACTCTCATCTTTTTGGCGGCAGTCACTGGCCTACGGCGAGGAGAACTCTTTGGCTTGAAATGGGAAGATGTGGATTTCAAAGCTGCAGAGATCCGAGTCGCACGATCGATAGTGGACCAGGTCGAAGGGCCCCCGAAGACTCTAGCATCACGACGGCCGGTTCCAATGTCCGTTGAGCTTTCGTCGGCTCTCAGCAGATGGCGGGAGAAGTCCGACTTCTCCGACGATCGGGATTGGGTATTCGCCAGTCCTCAAGCGATCGGCAAGAAACCGTTTTGGCCCGACGCGGTGCTCAAACGGCATGTGCTTCCTGCAGCAAAGCGAGCCGGCATCACAAAGAAGATTGGGTGGCATAGCTTCCGTAGGACTCTGGCTACGCTGTTGCAGTCTTCTGGCGCGTCAGTGAAGACGACGCAGGAGCTGCTCCGTCACTCCTCCCCCCTGATGACCCTCGGCACTTACGCCAAAGCCGTCACCGCGGATAAGAGGATAGCTCAGGATGTTATTGCTGCGCTCTTCTTGAAACCGACTTAAAGCGACCTCAATGGAAAGAGCCTGGGGATAGGGTAATCTCTGGCGCGTCGGGCCACAACCATAAACGGCCTGACTGCCTCGGAGAGCATAAATGCACTGCACGCCATCTACTGCCGAGCTAAAGGTCTTCCCCGGGGCACTGGGGTATATTTGTCCATAGCGCAGAGATGCCAAATGGAGATTTTAGTTAAGGTGTCGGAAGTGGACGACCGGGTGCGTTCGGGAGGGGTCGATGAGACCCCGCCCGGAAGGTCGATGCTTGCTCGGACTCGGAGGCGTTGTCCTTGAGGAGCGGTGGGACCAGCAAAGCCGATGCGAAACCATCGCCATGGATTTACACTACTCGGTTGCAAAAAGGGGGCGCCCTTTTTGACGATATGCGTGAATTGGTGCGCGTGTGGTACGACGCGCCAGCTAAGGCCCAGCGCGATAGCGGCGTGCGCGGAAACATCCTGAACAAGGGAACAAGGACGAGACTCGCCGATGTTTATCGGAGAGCGTTCTTTCCGCGATTTGTTGATGGCCCCATCCCTAACGCGTGGAAGCTCGTGCGCCCGCTTGAGGACGTCGGAGCCCCAATTTCTATTTTGCGTCCAGTCTATTATTGGATCACCGCCCAAGCGGAGCCTCTGCTTGGTGATTTCTGCAGCGAGTTCATCCTGCCCCGGCAGGCGATTGTGCGAGCCGGCATAGGCCCCGAAGAGGTCGTAAGCTGGCTCGACGAAAAGGGATGCCCATGGTCCAAGACCGTGGAGCTTAAAGTCGCCCGCGGCTTGCTAGCGGCGCTCCGGGACTTTGGGATTCTGGAGGGACGCGCACAGAAGCGTTTAATGAGTTGCCACACGCGACTGGAGGGCGTTATCGACTGCGCGGTGCATACAGGGGAGAGCGTCTGGCAGCGTCTAGGAGCCTCAATCAGTCGCAGAAGCAGCTTGCGACGCGACCGAGAGCGTCCCTGAGCGTCTGGCAGCGCTTTCCCACGGGGGTGGGTGCTACCCTTTGAGTGCTACCCTTCGATAGAAACGACGCATAACTTCACATCACATCACATCACGCGAGTTTGCATGTAGCGCGACGTGCAAATATAGCTCTCTCAGTAGGTTGCGCTGTATCTCAAACGAACAAAATAGCCAGCGGCGGGAGTCGTCGCTACTCAATTTTGAGTACGTTTCAGACTTAAAATCCGCAGACCCTTATCAGGTCGTGGGGTTCAAGTCCGCCTCCGGGCACCATAGAACCAATCAATATAGACCCGTCGATTGGCGGTCCCGGCAGCCGCCAAGCCCATCAAGCGTGTCTTTGCCATCACGACAGTCGAACCCGGACCCTTTGCCTTCGCCGGTATATGGGACTCGTGGAAGCGGCCCGATGGTACCCGCCTCGAAACCTTCGCCTTGGTCACCACCCCGAACCCAACCCCTCGACCTTCTCCACCCCTACGACGCAGCCCGAATGAAGATGACGCCCGCCAACCCCGCCGTCGGAAACTGGCGTAATAATGGGCCGGAGATGCTCGATGGACCGAAGTGATAGGCTATCCGAATTAGATGAACGCTGATGCGATCAGTTCCGTATCCAATCAGCCCATAGCCGCTCCCGAATGGGAGCCAAACGATCGTATCGCTTCCATGCTGGCTTGGTTCCCCGAAACCACCACCATCATCGTCCGCACTCCCACCGGCTTCGGCTGGGCTAGCCTATGCAACACCCGCACCCAACCCTGCAACGAAATCGACACCGCACTCGACCAACTCATGTGGAACATGCTCCGCACCGTCCCATCCTGGGGCGCCTGAAGGACACATTTTTTTCCATATTGCTCTCGCTATAGATCTGGAAAGACATCTTTAGACCTCTCCAGACCTCCGGGTTGCCGAGTTGCCTGAATCGGTGTTATGTTCCCTAGCTCTGCACGCGAGATTTCGGTCCAATCATCCGGCTCGCGGAACGGATACATTAGACGTAAGAGATATCTAAGCTCTTCATCGCCACCCTCGGGACGCCCAGCCCGACAACACTCACGCCAAAGCGCCTGGTGGAATACAGATTCGGCGAGATGCTGAGCTTGCATCGCTTCTAACCAACTGACCGGCATTGGGCGACGACGAATACCATGGGCAGAAGTTGCATCCCGTAAGCGCTGTAGGGCGTACATCGTCTCGCCGAGCCTCTTCCGGCGTGTCCCCGGAAAACCTACTAACTCATCGAAATCAAGCCCTCGTGAGGTGAGCATCGCCCTAAATCGGTTCTCCCTTCCTGGCTCCCCAACTATTGATTCGACTGTTCTAAAAGAACTAAGTATGACATTTTCCAGATTTAGCCGATCGCGTTCATTCTCAACAGGCATGTTTCTCCGCCGTAAGATGTTCCCTATTCCATCTCCAGTGAACGCAAAATCTCGACAAGCGGCCTGAAAAAAACCACAGGCGGCAAACAGCCACTCAGATTGCAACAATTTTGGAAGCTGAAAGAGCAGAAAGGCGACAAGAATCTCCGGCACCGTATGAAAGCTCCTTAACTGGGATTCAAAGGTCCTCTCTAAGAAGAAATTCCCATCGTGGTGAGCTCGGGCCTTCACCGCCTGTACGAAGTCAGGGCCAAGTATTTCGCGGTCTCGAACAACTCCAGAAGGAAGTAATTGCAAGGAGAGGTCGTCAATGCGGCCATGATTTAACTGAGTGAATAAACCTTCAAAGCCGCTCAGCACCCGCCTCGCTGTCGTTAGGTTGTTTTGTTCAACCTCAATACACAGTCTCCATTGGCCAACGTCGCGGCTGCCTCGGTCACAAAGTCTGAGACTGACGATTCGGGAATTCCTGATTCCCGTCGAGCATAAAATGTACGGCGGAATATTTCTTTGGTGATCAAACCAAGTACCGAGTGAGAATCCTAAGATGATGTACCGTGAGTGTCGACGTGGGGCCATTGCTGAAAGCTTATAGGACGGGTGAGAGGCAGGCCGGGTGGCCCACGTCTAAATTTGGGTGCCCCATCTTCGCGACGGTTTCATCGTCGCTAAGGTGCGCCATCGCGCAAAGCGCGATCAGAGATTGAGAATTCGTGCGAAAGCACGAACTACATAGATACGAGCTGCTGCCCGCCATCGATGTCGTAGGTTGCGCCTGTGAGGGCCGTATTGGTCATGATGTGTATCGCAAGCGCGGCTACATCAGCAGGCTCAACCACGCGCCGGATGGGAAGCGTAGTCCGTAACTGATTGCGGCGATCTTCGATCTTCTCACCAAGTAACTGCGCGGACAAAGGTGTATCTACAAAACCGGCAGCAATGACATTAACCCGAATAGGTGCTAGCTCGAGCGCAAGGTTCCTTGTCATGGCCGGAAGAGCAGCCGTTAGCGCCGAGATGAGGACCAGTCCCGTTGCCGTGCTGCGGCCGCCTGTGCCACCCATGAAAAGAAGGGTCCCACCCGGTCGGACTTTATTTCGGGCGTTCCGCGCCACTTGAATAGGGAGCAATAGATGGGACTCGATATCCTGGCGAGCCCTCTCGAAATCGAAGTCTGCCAGCGGCGCATAATAAGCCGGGCCAGTCACCAACACATGGTCAACCGGGAAGGGCAGGTCATCGAAAAACTTGTCGAGCAGCTTGAAGTCGGTAGCATCGAAGGCGGCGGTACGAATTGCATCGACCTCTCTCGCAGCACGCTCGAGCGGTTCAGCATTTCGCGCTGTGAGAATCACCTTGGCACCCTCAGCGCGTGCTCGTCGGCGCTCGCTGCGAACGCTCACGGTGGCCGAGCGGGAAGACATCTCACGAGGAATCGCTTCCGGCTCGTCGATTCGTGAGATAGCTAAAGGGTTGCAGCGGGCTGCGTCGACGGTGAGCCGGGAGGTGAGGCGTCATGGCGGGCGACCACTCTATCGAGCCAGTGAAGCCGACCGTCAGGCCTGGGAGTCGGCTCTGCGACCCAAGGTGTGCCTTCTTGCCATCGACCAGAAGCTGCGGACGATCGTGGCCAGTAAACTGATCCTGGACTGGTCGCCGGAACAAATTTCGGCATGGTTGAAAGTACGCTATCCCAGGAACGAGAGCATGCGTGTGTCCCACGAAACCATTTACCGCAGCTTATTCATCCAGGCCCGGGGAGTGCTGAAAAAAGAGCTGATTCAGCACCTCAGGTCCAAGCGGCTTATACGTCGCTCACGACACTCGCGGGCTGCGGGACAGTCCCGAGGTCAGATCGTCGATGCCATCTCTATTAGGGAAAGACCTGCGGAAATTGAGGACCGCGCTATTCCCGGTCATTGGGAGGGCGATCTGCTCAGCGGCAGCAGGAACAGTCATATCGCAACCCTGGTGGAACGACATTCGCGTTTCACCATCCTGGTCAAAGTGCCCAGCAAAGATACAGCGACGGTCGTCGCCGCGCTGAGCCGGCACGTGCGTAAACTCCCCGTGTCCCTGCGGCGCTCGTTGACGTGGGACCGGGGGCACGAGATGGCCAAACACAAGAGCTTCACGGTGGACACGAATGTGAAAGTCTACTTCTGTGATCCGCAGAGCCCCTGGCAGCGCGGCACCAACGAAAACACGAACGGGCTGCTGCGACAGTACCTCCCTAAAAAAAACGACTTGTCCGGCTACTCTCAAGCCGATCTCAACAAGGTAGCTCTGCGCCTCAATCAACGCCCGCGAAAGACCTTGGGCTTTGAAACTCCGGCGAGTAAACTGCAAGCCAGTGTTGCACCGACCGGTTGAGCCCGCCCCGTTTTTCGTGCACTTCGCTCTTCAATTTATGCGAAACCATTTGACTGTCACTCGCCGCGATCAACCCGAATTGGCCTCCTCTATCCAACCTATAAGCTTTCCGGCAGTGGGAGTCTGAATGGGCAGCAGCAAATAAATCTACTTCACGTTTGCTGTTTCAGGTGGTGTAAGGACAAATTCACAAGTGGGCTGTGTCGAACAGAAGAGAACTCCGCTGCGCAGCAGAAGCGCGCGGGAGTCCTTCGGAACAGCGAGCCCCAGATCCAGATGAGCAAGCGCCTCGCCCCGGCTACGAAGAGGCTCGTCTCCACTGACAAACTCCATCTTCTCGGTCTTAGCAGCAGAGACCTGCGCAAGGAAAATTGCTGAGCCCTTGGTGTTCTCGGGACGTGGAATATGAAAGGTACGCTGCTCTTGAAGAACTCCAAGGAGACCGTCGCCATGCGGGTGCCGGGGCTGGACGCCTGCTTGATGAGGGTGTTCTCACGCGTGTTCAGTTCGTCGGCGATATGTGTGGGAACGCTGCTCTTACGACCGCTCATGGCGGTCTCGTAGATTGCATGGCCTGAACTCGGTCGCCCCGCTGCTCAAGTATCTCTCCGAGATGAAGGCCCACTTCTGCGTGAGGGTCACTCTTCCAGGCAGCACGAACGTACTGCTCGGCGAGATGAAGATTCAGATGTTCGAGACTGGTCTGTTTTTGGGTTGGGAGTATTGGGCACGCAGTAGCTGATCGTTTTCTTGTGTACGTCCAGTCCGATGTAATACATCTGTCCTCGAGGAGCCTCCGTGGTTGTTCTCTGAATCAGCGTCGCCGCTGAGTTCAGCCTATGTAGCCCCACGTGCTCCTCTCTGACTTAACATTCAAACAATTCGGGCGTTGGGGGCAATTATGGCAGTTCGGAGTTGGAATTCCCGAGAGTCTCATTTCATGCAAGGGCCTGTTGTCGCCAGTTGACACTCGGTTCAGGCATATGTTTCGACGATTTTTCGCTTGACACCCTTAATGCCCCCCTTTTTAGCACTCTCTGAATTCAGAACTTGAAAAATGCGGGCTAGCTTGAGGACGTGGGTCCTAATTTCTTTCTCGTGCACTGCGGCAAACCCTATCTGCAGGCCCTCTGCAATAGACGTAGAGCAGCAGTAACGGCTGAGAGGCACGACGTCGATATTCTCCATCGCCGCTCTCTGCGCGACAGTTTCGGCGGAGGTGTTATTGCGAAGCAATCCGATTGTCTGTAGGCCGGCTTCGATATTCGAAAGCTCCAAATACTCTCCCAAGTACATACGGCCACACTCCAGCAGAACGGAAAGGCGTTCTCCGTATGTTTTACGCATTCGTCGAAGATGGCGTCCAAAGTGTCCCTGCTCGATGAAATCGCAGAGCACGGCTTGATCTAAAAGAGGGTAGTGCCGTGTGGTCATGGCCTTGGTACATGCGAAAACGTCAACCAGATTCAGAGGCAATATCAAATACCCCAGTCTGAGGGACGGGAACAAGACCTTGTTGAAGCTGCCTCCAAAAATAACCCTGCCCCCGCGATCCAAACCCTGCAGCGCCGGAACAGGCCGACCTGAGAATCTGAATTCAGTGTCGTAGTCATCTTCGAAGATCGCTGTCTCATATTTGTGCGCCCATGCGAGCAGTTCCAATCGTCTCCGAAGACTCATGGTGGTTCCCATCGGATATTGATGGCCGGGCGTCACATAGAGTAGACGGCAGTTACGGAAATCACTTTCCTTCGGAGCAGCGCCCTCAGAATCGAGTGGTGCAGGGATCAGTTGCGCACCAGCAGACCGGAATGCAGCATAAGCTCCTTGATAACCAGGATCTTCTACCAGCACTTTGTCACCAGGATTGAGGAAAAGTCGGGCTGTAAGATCCAATCCTTCTTGTATTCCGGAGACGATGACGACTTGGTCTGCTACACAACTCACGCCACGAGAGCTGCGTGCATAACGTGCCACGGCTTCACGTAGTGGCAGGTATCCGAGAGGCTCGCAACCCAAGAGTGATTGGATCGACGCCTTTCGCAGTCGTCGTGCCGCAACCTGCGCCCACAACACAGTCGGGAATAAGTCGAGTGCCGGAAGGCCAGTGCGGAAAGCCGTGCTGGTTGGATGGACGTAATAAGAAAACGGACGTATTCGCGAAGCGAAGTCGGAGAGGTGCTGCTGCCCCTGTATGACTGCGTTAACTTTTTTCTCCGCAGCTCTCTGGGATTGAAGCAGATGTTCAGGCAAGATCTTTGAAACGTAAGTGCCGGACCCTCTGCGGGCTTCGAGATATCCCTCAGCCTGCAACTCATCTATTGCCGCCAAGATTGTTCCGCGCGACAGGTGATGCTGCCGAGCAAGATCACGGCTGGCTGGAAGCCTTGAACCTGGACTAAGGCTGCCGCTCAGGATTTCAAAGCGAATCGAGTTTCGCAGCCAATGGAATGAAGGCACACCCTCAGGTTGGGGAGGAAGAATCAACTCGAAGGTGGAAGCTTGCCTGGTCATGCGATCCAATCACAACCCTACCCGACCTGAAAGTGGTCTAGCCGATATCTCGTAAGTGGGGCTTCTCAACAAGACCACCTAAGCTCATTCTAAGACGAGATCTTTGTATGGGTCTAGAGAGTACAGCCGACTTCTCTCGAAATAGGCTGTGGCCTCAACGGAGGTAGTTATGAAAACACCTGCAATGTACTTTGCGCGTTGGACAAGACTTTCAGTTGTTCTTCTTGCATTCAGCGGGATTGGATCACGCTCCGCAGTTGCAAAAAACACATTCACTGCCGGACACGCTTCTCAGCAGCCTTCCACATCTGCTTCAGCCCCCCAGATTCCCCAATTGACGCCCGAAATCGTAGCTGATTTGCTCGTCGTGCATAAGAGGTACCTTGAGGCAATTGCGGTCTACCAAAAACTCAACCCAAGAACGGCGCGGATCTACAACAAAATCGGAGCCGCTTACGAGCATATATTAATGGACGACGATGCAAAGGCCAGCTTCGAGCGTGCACTCAAAATGGACAAGAAATTCGGGGAAGCTTACAACAATCTCGGCACCGTCTACTATCACGAGAAGGATTACGACAGGGCTGAGCGTCTCTACAAAAAAGCGATTAAGCTGAACGGCAAGGATGCGGCGGTCTACAGCAATCTTGGAGCACTTTACCTTGCCCGCAATAAGTTCCGCGATGGTGCCGAAGCCTACCAACGCGCCTTTATACTCGACTCCAATATCTTTCAGGAGATTGCTGAAAGAGGCATCCCGAATAGCGCGTCGATGGTGGACCTTGCAAACATGAATTTCTGCTTTGCGAAAATCTACGCGCAGGCCGGGATGAACGACCTCGCTATCGAATATCTTCGAAAAGCCATTATTGAAGGCTTCCACGACAAAGTAGGCTTACAGCAGGATCAGGAATTCGCGGGTTTACGCGGGATGCCTGAGTTCCAGCAACTGATTTCCAGCGAACGCAGGTGATGGTGCGCCAAGGTGGCTTCCACCGCTTTCTATTCCTTACGCTCGCCGGCGGTGTGCTGTCGCTGGCCGCAGCTCCCGCGCACGCGCAGCAACAGCCGGACCAATCCAAGGGCGGCATGGCCGGTATGGACATGAGTGGCACGAACGACATGGGGGATATGGGCCCCAGCATGGCGGCAATGGCCGGGCACATGTACATCACGCCGCTGCGGCCCAGGCAGCCCGGGGACGAGGAGAAGGCCAAGGCGGTGGTGGCGCAAGTGAAAGCATCCATCGAGCGCTACAAGGACTACCGCAAGGCTTTGGCCGACGGATATGTGATCGGGAACCCGAAAGTGGACCAGCCCCAGTTCCATTTCAACAATCAGGTCAACATTGCGGAAGCCGAACACCATTTTGACCCGACCAAGCCGTCCTCCCTGCTCTATCGCAAAACCCCGACCCAGCGCTACAGGCTGGAAGGCGTGATGTTCACTGTTCCACCGGACGCGCCCGAAGATGAACTGAACAACCGGATTCCACTCAGCATTGCGCGCTGGCACGTGCACGAAAACTTCTGTGCGGCCCCGGCCAATCGCGTGCAAGAGTATCTCGGCCAGCACCCAAAATTCGGCATGTTCGGCTCCCTTCGCACCGCCGAAGCCTGCAAGGCCGAAGGCGGCACGTTTTACCCGCGCATCTTCACCTGGATGATCCACGTATTCCCTTACCAGGACAAGTTGAAAGACGTCTTCTCCATGAACGACGACATACCCCATTACCCTACGACGCCCGGCATGGACCAGTGACCGCGAGGATCAGCGTCGACCCCCTCCCTTTGGTGCCGAGGGTGGTCTGAGTGTATTTCCTTCGTGGTGGAGATGTGTGCGTGCCCTAGGTGGGGCCTGGGCATCCTTTGGGGCTGCACCTGGCTGCGACGGCAGGGTCGCCATGCTCTCCTAAGAACAAGGCGACAGAGTGACGAATACACCAGCAGTACTTTCGATGCTTCCGCAAACCTTTCCTAAAAAGCGGGAGACTGGGCTTTGCCCAGACAGTGACGTAGGGAACATGGTTCTGAACGAGGATATAGGTGCTGGAGATGGCGGCAAGCTACGGCCCGAAACCGACATTGGTGCTTTCCGAGCCCGTCGAAAAGCGCGGGTCTGAGGTAGCGGACAGTTCAGTGATGACGTCTGCAGAAGAGGGCAGCGATCTCGATGAGGAGACTGGAAGGAATCGCACCTCGGGCCGCACTCTCCGGCTATAAGCGGATGGGAAATGATCCCTTATTCGATCTTCGCAGTGAACTGTACCGCATCGCTGGCGTCGATCTCACCGATATCCCGGGAGTGAGTGCCATCGCCGCACAAGTGGTCCTCACCGAGGTTGGACCCGATGTCAGTCGATTCCGCAATGCCTCCGCTTTTGCCGCCTGGCTTGGGCTCTGTCCGGATAAACGAATCAGCGGCGGTAAAGTGCTCTCCACCAAGACACGGAAGGTGAAGAACCGAGTAGCCATCGTGCTCCGGCTCGGTGCCAAATCGCTCTCCCGTGCCAAGGACTACTTCGGCGCGTTTTTCCGCAGAATGCGAGCCAGGCTTGGCACTGCGCAGGCTATTACAGC
>WNFD01001533.1_pt1 | contig 23409 bp, 15 predicted proteins | sample 5400491 | NCBI WGS metagenome assembly WNFD01 (sample SAMN13153343, study PRJNA577476) | soil metagenome | isolation source: 120 cm saprolite under Douglas fir tree site 2 hole 2 replicate 2 | place: USA:California | collected 2015-04-18
TCAACCAGCGCCACCTCCAGGCTGTTGTCGACGAGTACTGCCTGCACTACAACAGCGAGCGCCCGCATCGGAGCCGCAACCTACGACCGCCAGCTTCCCGCGGCCATCCTATTCAAATGGCCGAGGGCCAAATCGAGCGTACGACACGCCTCGGCGGCTTGCTCAGTGACTATCGCCAGATGCGGGCAGCCGCCTGACGCGATTTTCGAACCCGACACCCCAATCGGCAAGATGTCCAGATCGTGACTTATCGCGCGGGAGACCTAGTAACTTCGGTATGGAACGGGCACACCATTATCACGCTGGCTAGGAATAGCGGCTATATGCTCGCGTTTGTTCAGGACGATGCTAGGGGCCCTACGAGGAGCTCTCCTGGGATGGCAAAGCTTGGTCTCGTTTGACCTCAGCGGCTACATTGCCGCGCTAAGTCGACAGTGTGGCCTTTGACTCTGCCCACCAACGGATCCTTGCCGTAGGCTCTGACGATAACGGTCGGATTTCCCACACGTGGCGCTTTCAAGAAAATGCCTGGCAAGTGATCGCGACGACATCTTCCCCGCCAGGCGGTAGGATTTCGAAACTTATTTACGATCCTGTCTTGCGAGGCCTCGTTATCACGGTCGTGCCCGCCGCCGGCCTTGGCGGGATTATTTAGCGGCCTTGATTTGCGCACGATAGCCCGCTAGTAGTGACCGCTGTGCGCATGGTGTCAAGGATCGAGCGCTCCGGGCGAAACCACGGCCGTTGGCGCCGCTCGCGGAGACGTCCTGAAAGTTCTTTCAGAACTTGGTGCTCCGGCCGTCCAATTGCTTTTTGAGATGGTCTCGGTGGTTCGAATAGCGGAGCGCCCAGCAAAGGGCCGAACGATCGGCGGGTGTGAGTCCCGCCCGGGCAAGCCGCCAGAGGAGCCCGGAAGTCAACCTCCGGCGTCGGGCGAGATCCTGGCGCCGAAGCGAGGAGGAGCGAAGCTGCAGGCCGTAACAAACGTGAACTCTGCCGCGTCGAAAGAACAACCCGTGAGGGACCGAGCGGGCCGAGCCCGGCACTTTTGGGCGAAGACAGCAGTCCGGGCCATGGATTCTGGAGCAGCCCGGAACCGCTCCGGCGTAAGGGAGGTGGCATGCAGCGAAGGTCGGTCGGTCAACTGGGGAGGCCCTCCCGCACCCGTCCGCGAAGTCGATAGCGGCGAAAGCGTGTCCCGGTATAAGCCCAGGGCGAAATCCGGGGCGGTGCGGAGGGAGTCGGAGCGCGGCATAGTACCGAGGATCGCCGAGACAACACAACTCGGCGTAGGGAAGGCTGCGCACTTCGGTGATGCGCGAATTGCAAGAGACGGGCGAGGGCATGGCTGAGGCCAACCACCCCATCGACAAAGTCCGTGCACTTCAGCGCGCGCTTTACGTGGCGGCGAAGCAGCAACGCCAGAGGAGGTTCCATGCTCTCTGCGACCGGATAGCTCGGCCCGATGTGTTGAGGCGTGCCTGGGAACAGGTGCGTCGCAACAAGGGCGCCGCCGGCATCGACGGCGAAACCCTGCAGGCAATCGAAGCCTATGGGGTGGAGAAGATGCTGACGGAGCTGCGCTCACTTCTTGAGGTCGGAAAGTACCGACCACAGGCGGTGCGCAGGGTCTACATACCGAAGCCGGGAAGGCCGAAGGAGCGTCGCCCGTTGGGGATACCGCGCGTGCGCGACCGGGTGGTGCAGACCGCGGCCAGGCTGGTGCTCGAGCCGATTTTCGAAGCCAGTTTCCTGCCGTGCTCTTTTGGATTCCGACCCAAGCGGAAGGCCCACGACGCGTTGGAGGTCATTCGCTAGGAAGTGAACGCCGGAGCGCGGTGGGTGGTGGACGCCGACTTTGCTGACTTCTTCGGAAGCCTGGACCACGTCCTTTTATTGAGGCTGGTGGCCCGGCGGGTGAGTGACCGGAGGGTGCTGCGGCTGATTCGGATGTGGTTAAGCGCTGGCGTGATGGAAGACGGAGTGTCCATCGGAAGCACGACCGGGGTTCCCCAGGGCGGGACGATATCGCCGCTCCTGAGCAACATCTATGGCCACGCCCTCGATGCTCTCTGGGCGAAGGAAGCAGGCCACCTCGGCAAGATCGTTCGCTACGCGGACGACCTGGTGATCCTGTGTCGGACCGAGTCCGACGCGCGGCAGGCCTACGCATGGCTCCAGAGCACAGCCCAACCTTGGCGCCTTCGGCCCTATGGACCTGGTCGAAGTCGTCGACGAATTTGGCGTCACGATCGTGAATCGCCAGCTGAACCGGAACCTCGAGCCGGCTCAGCTCCCAGGTTAGGTTGCGCGCCTGCTGGGTCACACAGGCAGAGATGGGATGAAAGCTACAGTTGGCGTACAGGATCCGGCGGCTGTGGATCTCGATGAATACCAACATGTAGAGAGTCCTGAGCAGGACCGTGTCGACGGTGAGGAAGTCGCAGGCCACGATCGCTCCGGCATGCGTCTTCAAGAACTGAGACCAACTGGGGTCCCTGGCGGCGAGGAGCCGGCGGCACCCGGTGGCGGCGCAGAACACCTCGGATGCTGGTCGCCGAAACCCGGTAGCCCAGCTTGAGTACCTCGCCCTGGATGCGGCGATCGCCCCAGCGTGGATTCTCACGACCGAGGCGGAGGATCAGCTGTCGGAGCTCCTCCGAGAGTGGAGGCCGGCCACGGCGAGGACAGAGACGGACTGCGGACGAATGTTGACGCATCAGTTCACGGTGCCAGCGGAGCAAGGTGGCTGGGGAAAACATCAGCCGCCCGGGCGGCAGTCGCAAGCCGAGAGCGGCGAAGACAACGCGATCCGCCGGAACGAGCTCCGGCCTCTTCACCTGGCGTCGCAGAACCGCCACCTGATGGCGGAGAGCCAGAATCTCGAGGTCGCGCTCCGACTCCGAGCTGGTCGCGAGCGTTGCCTGATCGCCAGCCGGACCAGCACATAAATGGACGCGTAGAGCAAGAGGCCGGAGAGTAGCCGCAGCAGCCTCGTCAGTTCAAGCTCGAAATCGTCGCCAACCAACCTTCTTGGCAGGGAGGCGTGGAACTAGCTCGTTGAGCCGTCGACGGACTTTCTGCGCATCTCAGGTTCGTCGCAAGGCACTGGGTTGATCGACCAGTCGTAAGGCCGCGCCTGCCCGAAAGGCAAGATCAGCAGCGCCCTGGCGCCTCTTCGGCAGAGCCCCCGCGCCGGCAAGCGCACCTCCGCCGCCGGCGGAAACGCCGGCCGCACCGTCAGCGCCGGCTCACCTGGTGGGCGGTCGGAACGTGGCCGGGGGAGGACAGGTTTACGGCAGTCTGCGATTCCTCGTATTTGCTGGCGTCCATCCTGGTTGCCGCAGGAGGAACGTTTGCTTACATACGCTGGCTGCGGCACCGCACGTACTCCCAGTTGCGGCGCGCAGGGTCCGCAATCGGCGCCCGCTAACTTCGGCGGGCGCAGATTCCGGCTCACGCAGCCATCGCTCAGCGCCTGAAGTCCTGACCTTTGATAAGCAAAATGTCCTACCTATCTTGAGTCAATCGCCCCGATCGCTTGAAACTCTGTAGCCTTCGCATCAGCCCGCGAATCGGGACGGCCACCGCGCAAGGCAGACGTCCAACCGGAGAAGATGCATGCGTTCCAATCAGCGGCGTTCGGGGCTGTTCGCGGGACCACGGCTTGATCGCCTGGCCGTCAAGTTCAGCGCGATTTCCGTTGTCGTAGTCGCCGTCTCGGTCCTCGTCACCCCAGACCCGGTGGCGGCCCAACAACCGCTTGCCGTCTACGTGGGCTACATGGACACCCACACCTCCTCGCCCACGCCGAACCAGCCCAACCCGTGGCCCTTCACGAGCCCCAACAACTACATCGGTTCGCCTTGCTCCGGGTATCCGACGTCGACCACCTGCTGGGACGCCTCAGCCATCCGCCTCGATAACCCGAACAGCTCACCGGTTATCGGCGTCCACGTCGTCGCCAACATCGGAGGCTCCATCTACGACCTCTGGGGGTCGGTGACGGTCCCCGCCTTGGGGATACTCGTCATGACAGAGACCGGAAGCCAGAACTCGACGAACTTCGACGGCTCGGACTACCCGCCCAATGCGTACAACAGCGGCAATTTCGCCGACTGCACCAACAACGGCGTGATCCCCGTGGTCAGCGTTACCGTCGGCGTTTCGACGACGAACTATTTCGACAACACCCAGGTGCTCAATGGTGGTGGCCACGACGCGGGTCACTGCGTCGGCAGCACCTACGTCTCAGGCCGGATGGATGAGTCGCACCCGTGGACGTTGGTGTCCGCCCCAGCTCAGGCGGGTCCTACTGTCACCAGCTTGAGCCCGAGCAGCGGTTCGGCAGCTGGCGGAACCCAGGTCACAATCACCGGAAGCGGCTTCACCGGGGTCAGCCAGGTTGCCTTCAGCGGCGTTCCGGCCAGCTCGTTCAACTTTGTGTCCGATAGTCAGGTCACGGCGGTCGCGCCGGCAGGCACAGGCACGGTTGACGTCTCGATAACCGCGGGCGGGGTGACCTCTCCCGTCAATCAGCCGGCTGACCAATTCACTTACATCTCGCCGCCGGGAGCGCCGACGGCACTGACGGCCACGGCGGGCAACGCCAGCATCTCGTTGAGCTGGACCGCGCCGGCCTCCAACGGCGGTGCGTCGATAACCGGCTACAACGTGCTGCGCTCCACCACCTCGGGGGCGGAGACCGCGCTGAGTAGCGGTGTGGTTGGGACCGCCTTCACCGACAGCACGGTGAGCAACGGCACCACCTACTTCTACAAGGTGGCGGCGGTCAACAGCGTGGGCCCCGGTCCGCTCTCCAACGAGGCTTCGGCCACCCCGGCCACGGTGCCCTCGGCGCCCCAGAACCTAGTCGCCAGCGCCGGCAACGGCAGTGTGTCCTTGAGCTGGACCGCGCCGGCCTCCAACGGTGGCGCCCCGGTGACCAGCTACAACGTGCTGCGCTCCACCACCTCGGGGGCGGAGACCGCGCTGAGCAGCGGCGTGACCGGCACCACCTACACCGACAGCAGCGCGCTCAACGGCACCACCTACTTCTACAAGGTGACGGCGGTCAACAGCGCCGGACCGGGTGCGGCCTCCAACGAGGCCTCGGCGACGCCCACGGCGGCACCGACCGTGCCCTCGGCGCCCCAGAACCTGACCGCCAGCGCCGGCAACGCCAGCGTCTTGTTGAGCTGGGCCGCCCCCGCCTCCAACGGCGGCGCCCCGGTCGGCTCCTATAACGTGTGGCGCTCCACCAGCAGCGGGACTGAGAGCCTGCTGACCAGCGGCGTGGTGGGGACCAGCTACACCGACAGCAGCGCGCTCAACGGCATCACCTACTTCTACAAGGTGGCGGCGGTCAACAGCGTGGGGCCTGGCCCGCTCTCCAACGAGGCTTCGGCCACCCCGGCCACGGTGCCCTCGGCGCCCCAGAACCTAGTCGCCAGCGCCGGCAACGGCAGTGTGTCCTTGAGCTGGACCGCGCCGGCTTCCAACGGTGGAGCCGCGGTCACCAGCTACAACGTGCTGCGCTCGACCAGCTCGGGCGCCGAAAGCTCGCTGAGCAGCGGCGTGGTCGGGACCACCTTCACCGACAGCACGGTGAGCAACGGCACCACCTACTTCTACAAGGTGGCGGCGGTTAACAGCGTGGGCCCCGGCCCGCTGTCCAACGAGGCTTCAGCCACCCCCGCACCGACCGTGCCCTCGGCGCCCCAGAACCTGGTGGCAGTGGCTGGCAACAGCGGCGTCGCCTTGAGCTGGGCCGCCCCCGCCTCCAACGGCGGCGCCCCGGTGACCAGCTACAACGTCCTGCGCTCCACCACCAACGGCACCGAGACCCTGCTGAGCAGCGGCGTGGTCGGCACCACCTTCACCGACAGCACGGTAAGCAACGGCACCACCTTCTTCTACAAAGTGGCGGCAGTCAACAGCGTGGGCCCCGGTCCGCTCTCCAACGAGGCCTCAGCCACGCCCCAGGTCCCGCCCTCAGCCGGCTTCGTGCGCCGCATCGCCTCGGCCACCGCAGCCGCCGGCGGCACTTCGATCGCGCTCACAGTGGGGGCGCCGGGGGTGGCCGCCGGGGACGCTGTGGTGGTCTCCGTGCTGCTCTCCTCCACCTCCTCCATCACCGGCGCCCTCTTCGCCACCGACACCGCCGGCAACCTCTACACCATTGCCCGCGACGTCAACGACGGCTCGGCGGGAGACCGCGTGGTGGTCCTGGTCGCCCTCAACGTCAAGGCCCTGGCCGCCACCAACCAGATCACCCTCAAAGTGCCCTCCTCGGGCGAGATTCATGCCAGCGCCGATGTGTTCGCCGGGGTGACCGGCATCGACACCTCGGCCGGCGCTTCAGCCTCCACCACCACCTTCTCCGCCGGGCCGGTGACCACCTCGCAGACTCCCGAGATCCTGGTCGGGGCGGTCGGCATCGAGTCGGGATCCTCACCGACCTGGGCCGCCGGCTGGAGTCCCCTGCCCGCGCTCGCCATCTCCAGCGACTACCTCGACTCCGCCTACCAGGTCGTCAACACCACCGGACCCTTCAGCGCCACCGGCACGACCAGGGGCACCTGGATGGCCGCCATCGTCGCCCTGAAGACACACTGAGGCACCGGCAACCCTGGCGCCGAGCCAGCAAGGCATAGAACTGGCCTCGCGCTCGCGTTCCTGACGACTCGTGACGGCGTTCGCCTCCACTACGAGATCGAGGGGGAGGGGCCGCCCCTGGTCCTGCACTCGGATCTGGCGCAGACTCCGATCCGTGGCGCGCTGCCGGCCATGTTGCCGCTTTCCGCCAAGAACAGCTGGATCCTGTTCGACCATCGCGGACACGGCCTGAGTGATCACCGACTCGGTCGACCGCGGTTTCGATCGGACTGAAAGCGGCGGAGGAGCACCGGAGATCGGCTCAGCGCGCTGGTGCTGTTTGGCCTTTCGCCCGACGCGCCGCAGTAGCGTCGCAACTCGTGATGTAAATCCAGAGGGCCTTTGACAAAAGGGCACCGTCGCCGGCACCGTGCGCAAGCGCTTGACAAACATCCTCGGATACATCTGGGTGGGTGCTCACCTCCGCGTAGTCGTGCGTTCCGTGGTACCCACCCTCGATCCGAGCCGTCTTCGGCCGCCCCGTGAACGCACGAGCCAGCCGCATCCCGAACATGGCGGCCTCTGTGGCGGAATTGCAGAAACGAACCGAGTCGAGGCTGGGCGCTCTCTCGCACAACAGCTCGGCAAGCTGGACCTCGAGAGGATTGGCCGCCGCAAACCCAGTCCCACGGGCGGCCTGTTTCCGGATCGCTTCGACCACCTTCGGGTGAGCGTGCCCGAGGATCATGGCCGTGTAGTTGCCGAGCATGTCGATCCGCTCGATCCCATCCACGTCCCAGATCCGGCAGCCTTCGCCGCGCTCGATGAACAGCGGATAGGGATCGAAGTACGTGGTGGTGCGGGTGGTGCCTCCCGGCATCACTCGCGCCGATCGCTCGTGGAGCGCTTACGACTTCGGCGTGGACCTTCGGTATGTCTCCTCGGCGTCACTCATGTGAAGTGAGGCTACTCGGTGCGGACGTCATCGGGAGGCCGACTTCGTTGAGGCCTCAGACGATGTACGGGATCAAGCGCTTGGTTCGTCGCATGTAGGCGCAATAAGGCTCCCCAAGGTCTTGCGCCAGCACCCCTTCTTCAACCGAATCCGAGATGGCCTGACGTCAGTTGCCTAATCGTTGGCAGATTGTGCGCTTGACCGATTGCCGAACGTGGAGGGGGCCATGATCGGGCTCGACATCTAGCATCGACTTCTACACCAAGTCCAACTGCTGGCCCAAGTCTCGCAAGTCCTCAAACCGCCAAAAGAAACGCGGATGGGTCACCCACTCCGGCTGGTCGCCGAGCCATCGGAGGTGGAGATACAGACACGCCGTGCGGAGTCTTACGTCGAAGTCTGAAGGCGTGCCTCGTGGCCACCTCGCCTCGCGGTATGCGCGAATACACCGACGTGCGATCTCGACTGGCCAGTGCTCTATTAAGGCGGCCAGGTCGATCTCTCCAGCGGCGACCGCAGCGGACTCCCAATCGATCGGATACACGGTGCCGTTCCTGATCAGGACATTGCCGGGATAGAACTCCCCGTGGACGACAGTCAGTGGTGTCCCTTGCAGCACGGTCATCGCCTCGGCGCCGCGCATGCAAAGAGTAGCGAGCCAGGGAAAGGAGTCGCGCCAGTCGGCCGCCAAGAGCGCAGTGCGTCGTGCCCAGCCGGTGTAGTAGTCGCCGTCATATATGGTCAACAGGCATGCCGCGGGGTCGCGCTCCGCCTCGTGTTCGCTATGGAAATGCCCGAGCCACGCAGCGGCGAGCGGCATCGCTCCGACTCGCGGTTGGCCTCCTGGCTGCTTGGGGGCCGTTGTGTCCACTACCCGCTGGCCCCCATCGAGGTACTCGATGACCAACCATGTCTCTCCGGCATCGACATCGCTATATGAACCGTGGAAACGCGGAGTGGAAGAGGACGACGACCTAAGCACATGGCGGTACACGTCGGCCTCATAAGCGACGCCTCCACGATGGCCGTGTGCCGGATTGCCGGCTCCCGCCTGGTATTTGGCGAACAGGCTGAGCTCGCGCCCGTCAGCCAGCCGGCACTTGACCACTTCGCTCGGGAACGTGTGTGGACGACGGTTCGGAACTCGTTGGACCACCGCGACCCCATCGGGCAGCTCGAGCGCCGCTTGGAGGCCGCGCGTCAGCGCAGGCAGATCGGGATAGCCTGCAACCCCGTTCAAATTCTCGCCACCGCGCTAGGCCTCGATGGAAGCACGAGTCAGCTCCTCAAAGTACGCACGGAGATTGATCAGCGGTCGCTCCTGCCATGCTTCGGCAGCACCTCGAGCGCGGGAGCGGCGGGCGCCGGCGAGCCAGACGAGTTCCCAGGCGATAGCGTCCAGGCACCGGAAGATGCGGCCCGCGACAGCGATGCGGGCGACGCTCGAGTGCTTGAACCCGGGCTGTAGCGGCCCCGATTCAGAGCAGTAGGCGTCGAGGTCAGGGTTGGCGGTAAATGGATTCTCCGAGCAAACCGTTCCGGCGAGGTCGATGGCCGGCACTGCCCACCCGCAGTTTGCCCAGTCGAATGCGCGCAGCGCGCGGCCCTCAGCGCCGTTTCGAATTCGAAGGTTGGTCCGCTTGAAGTCCCCGTGCACGACGGTCGCCGGTACCTCAGCACAGATCGTCTCGACCTTTCTCCATCGGCGGCCAAAGGTTGCGCACGTTGCGGACAGCGCCTCGAGGATGCCGTGCTCCTCCGGCGTGGTCGCGGGCTGGACGAGTTGAGCGTCAATCGCCACCCGGACGGCCTCGAGCCGTCGCCGGTAATGCGCGGGGCCACGATCCGGAAGCCAAGCTCCATCAAGAAGTCTAGCCCCGCAGACGTGCAGGCAAAGCAGCCAGCGTGCCGCGGCTATCCGGTGCTCTGGCACCGATGGGGAGTAAGCCTCTGCGGGCGCCTCTTCCAGAAAGAGCCACTCGAACCGACCGGCATGCTCTGAAATCGTCCCGAAGTAGCGGAGGCGGGGCATCGGAAGGCATGTGAGGATCTGCTCGTACACGCGGCGCTCCCGAGCGATGAGAAGCTTCCTCCCCCGTTTCGCAATGACCGCGTCACCATCAGGTCCCGCGCCATCGATCCGGTACACCTGCGACTTCGCGGTTTGCTTGAGAGTCTCGACGTGCGCCGCCCGAATTCGCGCGCCGCGGAGGATGCGCCAAGCCTCGAGTGCCGGGTGCTCGGGCAGCGCTTCGGCGAAGTACGATCGCCTCATTGCCCGCGCACCCTGGTCGGCTGCACTCGAGTGCGGCCCGCGCCTGTGGCGCCACGACGTCGAGTTGGCTTCGAACGCGCGTATACGGCACGCCCCCCTTCGACCCGCAGGACCGCGTCACAGGTTCGCAGCGCGCTTAGACGGTGCGTCACGATGAACGCTGTGCGGCCTTGCATCAGGCGCACCATCGACTTCAGGATCGCCGCTTCCATCTCCGTGTCGACGGCACTCGTCGGTTCGTCGAGAATCAGGACAGGTGCGTCCTTGAGAAACGCGCGAGCCAGGGCGATCCGCTGGCGCTCGCCCCCCGACAGACGTACACCGCGCTCACCGACCTGCGTGTCGTAGCCCAGGGGCAGAGAGTTGATGAAGGCGTGCGCGCCGGCCGCCTGCGCAGCAGCGACGATCTCTGCGGTCCGGGCCGCCGGGCGAGCATAGGCGATGTTCTCTGCGATCGTCGCTGCGAATAGCACGGGATCCTGAAGAACAATCGCGAATTGATCTCGCAGGTCGCGCAGCCGGTATTCGCGGAGGTCGACGCCATCGAGTAGGATCTGACCCTCGGTAGGATCAAAAAAACGCGTCAGCAAGTTGACGAGCGTTGTCTTCCCAGCGCCTGACATCCCGGCGACTCCAACACGGCCGCCTGCGGGGACGTCGAAGCTGACGCACTGCAGGACCGAGCCCGCGGCGCCATATCCGAATGACACATCGCAGAAGGCGACCGCGCCGCGGGCGCGTTCAAGTGGTCGTGCGTCAGGACGTTCAAGAACGTCGCGGGGCTCTTCAAGCAGTGCCAACACACGCTCGGCGCTCGCGAGGTGGAACTGCAGGCTCGCTGCCTTCCTACTGGTCGTTCGAATCGGTTCGTATAGCTGCGCCAGATAGCCCATCACGAGCAGGAGTTCGCCAAGCGTGAGGGCACCCGAGTGAACGTGGCCGATCCCGATGAAGAGTGCGGCCGCCGTACCGGCCGCGGCGGTGACGCCGACGAGTAGGCCGTAAGTCGCCTCGACCAGCCCCAATCGCAGGCGAGCATCGGAGCCCTCGCGCGCGCGCCCGACGAATCGTTGCTCCTCGCGCGCCTCCTGACCGAAGGCCTTCACGACGCGGAGTGACGTCAGGACTTCCTGAACAACCGAAAGCGCCAGGCTCTCCTGTCTCTTTACGTCACGCGAGTGGCGGCGTAGGCGTGAGCGCCAGCTTCTGTGCAGTAGGAAGAGGACCGGCACGATGACTAGCGCAACCGCGGCGAGCTGCGCGTCGATGCGGGCCGTGACGTAGACCATCCCGGCAACGGTGAAGGCGGCGGTAATGGCAGGCAGCACGCCTTCGACGGTGATGTACTGGATTGAGAGGGCGTCGTACTGAATCCGGTAGTTCGAATCGGCCGTGCCGCGTGCGTCGTGGTAGGAGAGCGACAGGCGCTGCGCCTGGGCGAAAAGCTGGGCGCGAAGGTCAAGCACCAGGTGCTCGCCAAGCCGGGTCCGCAGCGTAGTGCTGGCCAGTAGCTGAAGCTGACTGAGCAGCCCAAGGGTAACCAGGAGCAGCGCCACACCGGCGAGAAGCCCGACGCCCGATCTGGCCGCAGCCGGCACCAGAGTGTTCAGGATGGCGGGGAGCGGCCGCGAGCCGATGACACTGTCGACGGCGAGCTTAAGCGGCAGCGGCATGAGGAGGGCGAGTGGCATCTGGATGAGATCGAGGAGGAAGCTCATGGTCAGCTGAGGCCAGTACGGGATTAGATAGCGCAGCAGCCGGCGCCGCAGCATGGGATCTCCGCTTGTGCCCACCCCGCTCACTCTCGATCTGTGACCGTTTTCGCGAGTGCCGCGAGCATGGCCGCCATCGCGCTCATCGCGTCACGCATGCCGTTGACGAGGAGCAGCGCAGCCCCGGCGCCGAATATGGTCGCCGCTGCCCAAGCCTCATCGCGGATGGCCAGAATCGAAAGGTCCGCCAGCACCACGATAAGCAGGGCACCCACCACCGGCCACCGCGGCCAGACCCGAAAGCGCACGAGCCGCTGCCCGGCACCGTGATCCTCAACGTCCATCAGGAGCCGGGCAGAAGCGAGGGCGGTGTCGACAGATAGATCCCACCTGTCATAGTCACCGCCTCGCCGCGCCCGCACGCCTGCCGCGCGGAGTGCAAAGTCAAGGGCGCTGAGCGTCCCGGCGAGGGGTTGGGATTGCCGGGTCCAGACCGCGCCTCTGGATGGCCATAGGGGGGCAAGGCCGATATGACGACGGCGCGGAAGTGCATTTGCCCACCTCAGTTGCGCCCGCAGCCGCGCCGCGGGGTGCATCAGGTGGAGCAGAGCCGTAACGGCGCGCCGCCGCCAGCGCTCGGACGCGGGATGGGAGAGTGCCGCGAAGGAAGTCGTCAGCGAATTGACGACGGCCTGCGCGATGCCGAGGACAATCGCGAGGGCCAGGAAAGGCAAGGCGACGAGCATCGGAGCCCACAGAGCGCCAACCGCCGACAGAAGCGCGAGCGTGAGCACCAGGAGATACCAGGCGGGCGTCAGCGGGAGTGACCAGACGCTGCTCGGGCGCGATTGGTGGAGCGACTGGAACGGCGCGCCGCACCAGGTTCCGTGGTAGACGCGCGAGGATCGACCGAGCAACGTGGCTACCTCCGCGTAGATCCGGCCTGCCCACATCGGCCGGCCCGCCCGATTGAACTTGTCCGGCCACTTGTCTTGCAGAAGGGTGTCCGCCTTGCCATATCCCACCTGCTGCCTCCAGTACGCCCGCAGCGAATTCCTGCGATGATGCCAGACCATCGCAGCTGGGCTGAATCCGATCCGCCACCCCTGCTGCTGCAGGCGCCAACAGAGATCCACATCGTCACCCGCGATCCGAAAGCGCGCGTCGAAGCCGCCGATCGCTTGCAGGCACGCTCTGCGGACGGCCATGTTGCAGCCAGGCACGTGCTCTGCGATGGTGTCGGAGAGCAGGACATGGGTAGGTCCACCGGGCGCATCGGCCACGCAGTCGGCGATTCGCCCGTCGCCTGTCGGCGGGAGGTTGGGTCCGCCGACCGCTGCGTAGTCCCCCTCCAAGAAGGCGGCGGCCAGATAGGTGAGCCAGTCCGGGTCCGGCCTCGCATCGTCATCGAGGTAGGCCACCAACTCGCCGCTTGCCGCTTGCATGCCGGTGTTCCGCGCGCTGGCCAGCCCACGATTGGGGGTCTCGATGACGAGAGCGCCGAATCGGCGGGCGATGGCGGCGGTGCTATCAGTTGAGCCGTCGTCGACCACGATAGCCTCGAAGTCGCGATACCTGAGGCGGCGCAGTCCATCCAGGCAATCGGTTATCGTCCGAGCTCCGTTGTGGCTGCACACAACCACCGACACGCGCGGCCACCGAGCGTTGGAGGCGAAAGGCACATCAGTGAATGCCTCGGCGACTGCCGCCAGTGACGGTTTGGGTTTGCGCTCACGGTCGTTCAGGCCGAATCGCCAGTCATCGACGTCAGCTCCCCCCCGGAACCACTCGTCCGTCCACGAGAAGACAACCACGCCGGCGCAGCCGGCGGCGAAGGCCGTCCTCACCTGCGCTTCGAGCACCTCTGCCTGCTTGCGCTCGCTGTGACGCAGCGAATCGAGGCCGACCTCGCTCATGACGAGAGGGCGATCGGCCGCCAGGTTCTGCAGGCGGGCGAGATACGACCCCAGCCTCTCCTGGTCCTCGAGGTACACGTTGAAGCACATGAAGTCGAGGAACGGCAGCTGCAGGTACTCCGTGGACGGGTAGTTCACGTACGTGACCAGGCCGGCCGGGTCTTCGGCCTTTACCGCTCGGTGCAGGCGCTCGAGGTAACGCTCCACCCGTCGACGGCCCAACCAACGAGCCGTGGAAGCCGGGATCTCGTTGCCTAGCGCGTAGCAGAGCAGCGCGCTGTGTCCGGCAACGACGCGTACCTTGGCTCGTACCAGGCTCTCTAGGTCCGGAGCGTGCCGCGTGTCGGTTAGGTAGCCGACATACTGCTCGGCAGACAGCCCGACCATGACGCGTAGGCCGTGCTGTTGCGCAACGTCAAGCAGCGAACGCGGCGGCATGGTGTGGGGGATACGAACCGTGTTGAAGCCGCTCGCGGCAATCTGTCGAAAGTCACGATCCACCGTCTCGAGATCGTGGTACTCATCCCCATCAGCATTGGGCCGGAATGCGCCGTAGGTGACGCCGCGAAGGTAGAACTTGTCGTCGCCGATCGCCAGGAATTTTCCGCTCCGCCTCGGGCGAGCGGCCACCGCGCTGCCCGCGGTGATGATGGTCGATTCAGGGAGGGCCGGAATAGGCTGGCGCGGTCCACCGTTGGCAGACCGTCTGGGCTCGACCAGCGTGTCGCTCATTCTCGATGTCCGCGGTTAAAGTTCTGGCGCCAGGGGTCGGTGGAAGGAGACTGGAATGGGGTTGTGGAAGCGATTGCGCAGGCCTGCCGGTACGACGACTGATCCACCCGGATTCGAACCCAAGCTGGCTATCGACCACGAGAATCGGACGCCGCGCGTGTCGCTAAATCGCCGCCAAGCGTGCTGATACTCACGTGACCGGTCATTGTGGCTCTGCCAGTGAAGGCTCCGTTGACGCCTACTCCCGAGCACGGGAAGGTCATCGACCCGCGGCCGGGAGAGGTCTCCGTAGCATCGAAAGTGCAATAGATCGAGGTGCCGAGCGGCGAGCTTCCTCACGCATCCCCCGCCCAACTGGACAATTCGACTTCCCCTCAACGTTGCGCCTTTCTTCGTTTGTGCGCCCCATCCCACGGCGGACGAGGACGACACAGCCCTGTCGGGTCAGCCTAGTCACGGTTCTACTGGAGTCAATAGGAGTTTCGGCCCATTACCCAAAATGGTGAACGTGGAGAGGTCGATGGCACCTTCTGGCGAAATACACAGCCTAGCTGCGTGGTTCGAAAATCACATCGGACGCCGATCCGAACCCTGTTGGGCAGGGTGAGCGCCCGATGACTTCGGCCGTTTAGGATTTCGGGCCGGGTCTCTGCTCTATCGCTGGTGCGCGTCCTGCTAGACGTAATAGCAACCAGCCACCGCGACCAGGCCAAGCTTCAAGCCGAGGTGCTGGTGCTTCGGCGCCAGGTCCAAGTTCTCGAACGTCAGATCAAGCGTGTGCGCTGGGCTCCTGGTGATCGGATGGTCCTCGCTGCGCTGCGTGAGTCGATCCCGCAATCCGCCTGGGCGGGCTTACTGGTCAAGCCGGAGACGCTGGTCGGCTGGCATAGGCAATTGGTGCGCCGAAAGTGGGCGGCTTATCGGGAGCGGCCGTAGCCGGCAGGCCGCCGATCTCGGCCGAGTGTCGCTAATTGATCCTGCGGATGGCGCGGGAGAATCCCCGCTGGGGTTACTTCCGCATTCGCGGAGAGCTGTTGAAGCTCGGCCGCTGCGTTAGGGCAACCACAATCCGATCGGTTCTCCTCGCCGCGGGCATCCCGCCGGCAGGGCGCCGATCTGAGCTGACCTGGAAGCAGTTCTTAGCTGCCCATGCCGAAACACTGCTTGCCGCTGACTTCATCAGCGTCGACACAATCTTCTTCAAGCGGCTCTACGTCCTTATATATGTGCATCTGGCGACGCGCCGGGTTGTGGCGGCAAGCTGCACCGCCCGACCGACCCAGGCCTGGGTGACCCAGCAGGCCCGCAATCTCAGTTGGAAGCTCGAGGAGGAAGGCATCAAGTTGAGCGTTGTGACCCACGATCGGGACAAGAAATTCGCGTCCAAAGCCGACGCCGTGTTCAAGTCGAATGGCGCTCGAGTGATCCCGACCCCACTCATGGCGCCCAGGGCGAACGCCCATGCTGAGCGCTGGATCGCGGAAGTTGGCGCCGAGAGTGCCTCGACTGGACGCTTCTCCTCAATGAGCGACATCTGGAGGCGATCCTGCCTGAGTACTGCCCGCACTACAACGGTGAGCGTCCAATCGGAGCTGCAACCTGCGCCCGCCAGCCTCGCGCGGTGATCCGATCACTCAGGTCGGTGGGCGAATCGAGCGGAGCACTCGCCTCGGACGGCTACTCAACGAGTACCGCCGCCTGCAGCTAATTTAGCTGCGTGAGGTCATTTCGAACCCCACACCTATGGACGTCACCAGATCCAACCTTCAACGGCAGGTACTGCCGGTTCCACGACATCGTGTTCGAACCCAAGTGCGTGCAGCAGCCGCATGTTCCGCTCTGGATTGGCGGGTCGGGTCCGCGCGCGCTCAGACGAGTGGTCAAGATGGCGGACGGATGGATGCCGATGGGAGATGATCCGCCGATCTCGCTTGCAGGCACCATCAGCTCAATTAAGGAGCGAGCTGAAGCTCAGGGACGCGATGCTGCAAACCTTGACTTCCGATACACCGTCGGAATAGGCGAGGCGGAGAGCGCACTGCGAAGCATCAGTCACAACATCGGCGTTGATGAGCCAGCCCGCGCCAAAATGCAGACTCCTACCTCGGTCGAAGACGTCGCCCGAACGATCACCGAGTTCAAAGAGGCTGGCTTCACCGAACTATGCCTCAGCTTCGCCTGGTCGAGTCCATCGGAGTACCTCGAGCGGATCGAATGGTTCATGGCAGAAGTAATGCCCCTCGTTCCCGGGAGCGCCTGAAGCCTTCAAACACGAGAGCGCCTTCCTGTGCGTCCTCTGATATATGTGGCCGATTGAGTTTGCTCCTGATAACTACCCGGTGGGATGCAAGTATCCCGTGACGAGTCATCCGCGGCCTGAGCGAGTAGTCGGTTACCATGCCTGGCGCCTTTGGTCCTTGCTTGCATCTACGGCTGCCTGCGCTTCCTTGTCGGTCTGCTTGCGCTCAAGCTGAGATACCGCGATCGTGAGGTGGAGCTCCTCCTCCTTCGCCACGAGCTGAGCGTTCTCCGTCGCACTGTCAAAAAGCCAAGGCTGCAGCCAGCCGATCGCATGATCCTGGCGGTGCTGGCAAGGCGGTTGCCACGACAAGCGTGGGGCAGGTTGCTGGTACGGCCTGAGACTGTGCTCGGCTGGCACCGGGCTCTGGTGCGGAGGAAGTGGGCCGGGTTCGGGCGCAGGCGGGGTCCGGATCAACCACGGATCGACGAGGATTACCGGCAGCTGATTCTGCGGCTGGCACGAGAGAACCCACGCTGGGGGTACCTGCGAATTCGAGGCGAGTTGCTCAAGCTCGGCCTCGTGGTTTCGGCGACCTCGATCAGAAGCCTGATGCAGAAGCACGGAATCCCGACCTCGCCGCGGAGATCTGGCTTGAGTTGGCGCGAGTTTCTGAGAGTCCAAGCGTCGGCGATCTTGGCTACCGACTACTTCACCGTCGATACCTGGAACCTGAAGCGGCTCTACGTCCTTTTCTTCATGGAGATGAGCACTCGACGCATCCTGTGGTTCGGAGTGACCGAGAGCCCGAGTCAGGAGTGGGTCAGCCAGCAGGCGCGAAACCTGACTTGGGAACTCCAGGAGCAAGGTTCCCAAGCGAAGTTTCTGATCTGTGACAACGACAACAAGTTTCCGTTCGCGTTCGAGCACGTGCTGGTTGGCAATGGGTTGAAGGTGATCCGTACGCCTCTACAGGCTCCGAAGGCTAATGCGCATGCTGAGCGCTGGGTTGGAAGCGCTCGGCGGGAGTGCATGGACTGGTTGATCATTGGTGGCCGGCGTCACCTCGAGCGGGTACTCGAGGAGTACGTCGACCATTACAACAGTGAGCATCCCCACCGCGGGCTTCGGCTTCACCCTCCGAACGGCCAGGCCCCCGGAGCGAGCGCGACGGGAGCGATCTTTTGCCGTTCGAGGTTGGGCGGATTGCTGCGCGAGTACTCCCGTGCGCGCCGCTGCACCTCGACTAGCTTCTGCCGAGCCTCACGCAGCCGGCGCGGCAGGGCGATCGTTTCTGAGCGGATGGCCTCGCTCACCAAGCAACGCGGTGAGCAGTGAGTCGGCTTCGCGGACGGCCTCGTCCGGGGCGTCCATAAACCGCTTCTCGATGCGGTCCCATCCTGTCACGTAGTGGTTTCGCGCTTCGGACGGCAGGGTCGTGAGCCGGCCTCGAGCGGGGCGCCAGCGCCAGGCTCGAACCACTGAAACGCCAATGGCGATGATCACAAACAGGATCACGATGTCGACTGTCAGGCTTGTCAGGTTCATGCGGCACCTCCATTTGCGGCAACGCCACGCCCCCGCCCGACCCGGTCGAATCCGGCCGCCCGATCGAGACCCAGAGCGTCCCGGCCCGATCTCGGGACGGGTGCCCATCGTCTCCCGCCTCGCCCATTTGCATGCGCGCGAACCCGGCGCAGGATCGGACTCCTGAGGGAGCGGCAGGCGGACGAGGGCAACTACAGCCGCCAGGAGGCTCTGTGCGTGCGGGTGCGCACGAAAGTCCTGCCGCTCCCGCCACGACATGCGTTTTTCACCATGTATGCCATTGCTAGCGATGACGGGGGCATCTATGTTGTCGAGGGCAAAAAGATGCAGGTCGCGTTCAGATTTTCGAGGCGGACGAAAAAACAGCGTATGAGCGCACGCCACCGCTGGCAGTCGTTCACCAAGCGCGCTGGCATGCTGCGGCGAACCTGGGGGCCGGTCTGGGTTTGCGCAGCCATCGGCCGCAGGCAACGCGAGTGGCTGACGATCGGGGGAGCCATTGAAAGCGCGTCCGCTCGCCGGCGTGTCCAGACTCCTAGACGAGTCAGCATCGCGGCCCGAGGCCAGCGCGCGAAGCGCGACACACGGGGCCCAGACGCGCGAAGAAGCTCCTTGGTCCCGGTGAGGTTGGAGCCGGCGCAGCGACGAACCCTGGAGGTGGGATCGTGCTTTGTCCTGAGTGGACTCGGCCTCGGATTCCAGCTGGGCAGCTGGCCGGCATGGAGCATAGTGGCCGCCGCTGGGTTCTATGTGGGCTGGGTCGTGCTTTACGCGGAGATCACGGTGCAGGCGAAACGCCGCCCTGCTTTGTGGCAGCGCTGGCAATGGCGCAGGCCCCTCCGCCCGCGTGGCCGGGCGACCTTGCAAATGGCGTCAGCCTCGGCGCCGCAGCCAGCCCAGGAACAGAGCCCCACCTAGCCCGGTCGCAAACAGCGACCCGATCAGCATGAGCACCAAGGGGGTGCCGTTCGAACCCCCTGATCCTGAGCCAGAGTTCTGATCGACTCCGGGGGCCACTGGCGGGGAAACAGATGGCTCACCGGACGGCGCAGTTGTCGGCGTGGGCGATGTCACCTCCTGCTCGGGAGGAGCGGGTTGCTGGACCACGGGTGGGCTGCTCCCAGTGATCGTTCCAGCAGACCCACTCCCGTCGACGGTGATGGTCACGGTGTTCGAGGCCGCCCTGGCGCCGTTGGAGTCGGTGACCGTGAGGTTGGCTCCGAAGGTCCCGGCTGAGATGTATGTGTAGCTGGGGTTCTGCAGGCTTGAAATGCCGCCGTCGCCAAACGTCCAGGCGAAGCCGTAAGGCGCAACGCCACCGCTCGGCGTGCTCGCGAAGCTGACGGCCAGACGCGAGTTACCGGCGGTCCGGTTGGCGGACGCGCTAACGCTGAGCATCGACGGCGATGACGAGGGCGAGGGCGAGCGCGAATTGATGGCCAGTGAATTGATCACTTGCATGGCGGCCAAGTTGCCAGTTTGTGAGGTGACCTGTTGGCCCTGATAATCCCACGCGAAGACCCAGTAGCCAGATGCACCCTGGCCAGTCCAATGGTCGAACTGGGTCTGCAGCTCGGTTGGGTTCGGCCATCGCCAGGGACTGCTGTTGAAGTCCTGGATGATGAATTCCCAGTTGGTCAGGTTCGCCGCATGGATCTGCTGCACGGCGCTGTCGATGGCGCTGAAGGCGCATGGTCCACTCTCGCAGGGGTAAACGTCGAAGGCGAGAATGTCCACAGAGCCTTTCATGGGCACACCCTGGACGACCGGGTTACCCACCTGGAACTGGTCGTCGGCCACCCATGTTTTGGCGGTTGCGTCCGCGCCATGAACAACCTGCGTGATGTTTGCATAGACCGGGGCTGCAAGACAGCCGTTGGCTGTTGGCTCATCCCCGATCTGATAGCGGAGTCCCAAATGCCCTGCGCCGACATTGGCTTGGACCAATCCGGCAATGGCCGAATCGGTCATGGTCTGAACGCAGGTGGTGTTGTCGTAGGCCGGCACCCAGACCATGCCCGTGATGCCTGCCGCTGCCTCCGCGTCGCCGTATCCCTGAACGCCCCCATCAGTGGCAGCGTTGAAGCCAGCCGATTGCATGGCGGCGAAGTCGGTTGAGGCGAAGCGATAGATACCCCGAGTCACCGAGGACGGTCCCGGTGGCGGAGTCGGTGATGGCGCGGGTGATGCTGATGGGCTGGGCCTCGGGGACGGCGATGGACTTGGAGACGGTGGAGGACTCGGTGACGGAGACGGAGATGGCGGTGCGGCCGTAGCTCCTGTCAGTAGCGGCAGGATGTCTCCGACATTGGAGTCGGCCGAGTGGCCGAGCAATCCGACACCGTATGACACCTCCAGGCCGCGAAGGGTCCCGTACTCATTGCCGCCGTTGGCCTGCGTGCCATGCGCCGAACCGACCACTAGAGTGAGTACCTGTTCGGACTGCGTGCCCTCGTCCCAGGTGATGATGATGCGGCTGCCCGCCGTCCACCAGGTGGAAGCCTGGACCTGGGTGACCAGGCCCTTCAGGTAATTGTCTGCCGTCTGGTCGTTCCCGTCGTGGCCGTCGTTGATGGTGTTGGGAGTTACCCATAGGAAGGGCGGAGCGGTGCCCGCGTTCAAGTCAGTTGTCAGCTGCGGATAGGGAACGACACGGTTGCACTGACTCGGAGTGTTGCGGACAGAGTTGAAGTACATGAACGGGTTGTGGTTGACGTCGTAGTTACCCGGGCTGTACGTGTCCGTTAGGTCGCACGCGACCGGCATGTCCTCCATGTAAGCCTTCCACCCAATGCTCGCCCCGGCCAGCTCGTCGGTGAACTGCGGGCCGGGATAGGTCTCGTCCTGCGGCGTGAGGTCCTGTGGGTTGTCGTAGATCGAGCCCGAGGTCAGGCCGAGATAGTTGGGCTCGCTGGGATGAGTCAGGTCCGTGGTGCTGACCGATCCGTTAGTGGCAACCAGCCCATTGACGTAGGGCATGTTGGGATTGCCGACGATCGCTTCGTAGCTGTGGTTCTCCATCAGCACGATCAGCACGTGAGGAGGTGTGCCGGCCGCGCGGACAAAATGCCCATATGGGATCACCAGCATTGCTACCAGGATCACCATGGACCTGAAGAGCAGGCCGCTGCCGGACTCGAGCCTCGCCCTAGCGGTGAGCATCACCGCCGGGCTACCCCTGCACGTCCACAACAACATCCACGCATACCTTCAATACCTCTGAACGCTGAAGCGGTCAGCGTGTGGTCGGCCGGTCGGTCGTGTGATGGACTCCAAACATTCACAACGACTCGCATGCCTGATCTTGCTGTGGCCCGCAGCTTGCGAATACCTGCAGGCCCAGGGATAGGCCGAAAAATCCCTCCATGTTTAACCCAAATGCATGCGAGATGCAAGTCCCAGTTTCGAAATCGAATTCCTTATGGGCGCCATCAACTGCACCGAATCGTCTGGGCGCTTCCCCGGACCGGTAGGTCAAATGTCCCTTGCGGTTGCGAGTGACGACGACTAACTTGACTGGAGCCCGCACCGAACTGTTTGCAGTGGAGGAGGATTGCGCGTAGGGGAGGTTGGCACGTCCGGAACACGCGCCACGGGTAGGCTCCCGCCTCTACGCCAGACAACGTGGATTCGCGCCGCGCTGGCCGTGGGTTCGGTTGTCGCTGTATTTCTTGCTCTCGCGCCGAGCGATGAGCCGGTGTTGGCCGCCAGTGGAACGCTTTACGTCGATGGCAGCTCGTCAAACTGCACCGATGGCGGGACGGGCTCCCCAAGCCAGCCTTACTGCACGATCGGCAAAGCGGCTCAGCTGGCCCAAGCCGGCGACACCGTGGCTGTGAGCGGAGGATCCTACACGGGTACTGCAGTAAACCCAATGTATTCGGGTGCATCCGGCGGCCCGATTACCTTCACTGCCTCCCCGGGCGTAACTATCAGTGGTGGCGTTGAAGCCTTCGCGATCTCCAGCCGGAGCTACATCGTCATCAACGGCTTCACCATAACTTCCACCGCCAGCTATGGCATCGCGGTGTCGTCATCCAGCCACATCACCATATCCAACAACAGGGTGACAGGCGCTGGACAACGGGCTAAAGGGTTTACAGCCGCGGGCATCAGTCTTTCCGGCACCACGTCATCGCTCGTGACGCACAACATAAGTGACAACAATTCAGACCACGGCATCTACATTCGGGGAGCTAGCGCAAACAACACCGTTTCATTCAATGAAGCCTCCTTCAACGCCGAAGGCTGGCAGAGAAACGCCAACGGCATCAACGTCATCGAATCAGGGAGTACTGGCAACACCCTGCTCGGCAATGTTGTCCACGACAACGAGGACTCCGGGCTGCAGTTCTTCTCGGGGGCCAACAACGCCCTGGCCATCGAAAACGTCAGCTACAACAATGGCGACCACGGCATCGACGACTACAACGTCACCGGCGGTCGGCTGATCGGCAACACGATCTACCACAACTGCACCGACGGCATCAACGTCGAAGGGACATCTGGCAACTACACCATCATGAACAACATCTCCGTCGACAACGCCGTTTACCCCGCCTACAACGGCATCTCCTGCAACCGCCGGACAGGAGACATAGGCATCTACGACTCCGCCCCGGCGACAACGACCGTGGACTACAACTTCGTCTATCTGACAACGAGCGGTAACCTCTACGTCTGGGCGAATACGGCGTACTCGAGCCCGGTTGCGCTCTACAGCGCGACTGGCCAGGAGGCGCACGGCATTCAGGCCGATCCCAAGTGGGTCAGCTGGACAAGCCCCAATTTCCGCCTAGATTCCGGCTCGGCGGCAATCGATTCCGCCAATTCAGGGGCGCCGGGCGAGTCGACGGTAGACGCCGACGGCAACCTGCGGGTGGACGACCCGTCGACGCCCAACACCGGTGCCGGCCCGCGAGCCTATGACGACCGCGGCGCATACGAGTTTCAGACGATCGACACCCAGGCGCCAAGCGTGCCGACCGGGCTGGCTGCAAGCGCGCCCAGCCAGAACCAGGTCAACCTGACCTGGAATGCATCCACCGACAACGTAGGTGTGGCCGGCTACACCGTGTACCGGAACGGTGCCCAGCTCGCCGTGGTGATCAGCCACGGGTACACGGACGGCTCGGTGTCGGCATCCACCACATACAGCTACACGCTGGACGCTTTCGACTTTGCCAACAACCACTCCGCGCAGAGCTCGCCGGTGTCGGTGACGACGCCGGCACCCGACACCCAGGCTCCCACCTTGCCGACCGGGCTGACGGCGCCGGCTGCCGGCGCCACCTCGGTCAGCCTGGCGTGGAACGCCTCGACGGACAACGTCGGCGTCACCGGCTACACCGTCTATCGCAACGGCAGCCAGCTCGCCACCGTCTCCGGCTCGACCCTCACCTACAGCGACCTGACGGTCGCCGCCAACACCAGCT
>WNFD01001534.1_pt1 | contig 23406 bp, 28 predicted proteins | sample 5400491 | NCBI WGS metagenome assembly WNFD01 (sample SAMN13153343, study PRJNA577476) | soil metagenome | isolation source: 120 cm saprolite under Douglas fir tree site 2 hole 2 replicate 2 | place: USA:California | collected 2015-04-18
TTCATGTTCCACTCTCATCACGATGAGATGACACAGATGGGAATGGGGTTGATCGGCATGTTCGTCGTCCACCCGAGAAATCCGTCACCCGAGTATCGCGTGGACCGTGACTTCTCGCTCATGATCAGTGAATGGTCAGTGAAAGCGGGGACGGCCCGTCCGAACACCGTAGAAATGAACGACTTCAATGTCTTGACGATCAACGGCAAGGTGTTTCCCTCGACGGCGCCGCTGGTGTGCAAGACCGGAGACAGGGTCAGGCTGCGCCTGGGTAACCTGGGCGCCACGGACCACCACCCGATGCACATCCACGGGCACCACTTCCGTATCACCGCGACCGACGGTGAAGATATCCCCTTTTCGGCCCAGTGGCCGGAGACGACCGCTCTGGTCGCGGTGGGGCAAACGCGCAACGTCGAGCTCATCACCGATGCACCCGGCGACTGGGCGTTTCACTGCCATATGACCCACCACGTCATGAATCAGATGGGACATGAGTTCCCGAACATGGTGGGAATGAAGACCGGAGAGCTGGATGAGAAGATTCGGCCTCTTCTACCTGCGTACATGACCCATGGTCACACCGGAATGGACATGGGCAAGATGGCCGAAGTCATGCCCTATCCCCGGAACACGATCTCCATGAAGGGCGCTACGGGACCGTTTGGAGACTATATCTCGATGGGCGGCCTGTTCACGATCGTCAAAGTTCGGGATCGTCTGAAGAGCTACGATGAGGATCCTGGATGGTATCAAAATCCTCCGGGCACCGTGGCGCTCAAGGCGAGCGATGCGGAGCTCGCGCGAGACGGGATCGACGTGAATGAATCGAGCGCGCGTGGTGGTCAGAGCGCCCCCGGGCCCGCAACGAAGCGGCCACCCGGCGTCGACTCCACTCCACGTCCAATGGATCCCCACAAGCGACATTGACAGGAACCTCGCGGGCCTGACCCTGGCCACACAAATGTCTGAGGGAACCGAGTACACGTGTCCCATGCATCCCGAGGTTCGCGAGGTCGGACCAGGATCCTGCCCTGTGTGCGGGATGGCGTTGGAGCCGGTGATTCCGAGCGGGGGCACGTCCAAGACGGAGTATACCTGCCCGATGCATCCCAAGATCGTGCGCGACGCTCCCGGCTCGTGCCCGCTCTGCGGAATGGCGCTGGAGCCCCGGACCGTCACGCTCGAAGACGAGGAAAACCTCGAGCTTCGAGACATGTCACGGCGCTTCTGGGTGAGCGCAGTCCTGGCGGCGCCGGTTCTGTTCCTCGCTATGGCAGACATGATTCCCGGCCAACCTGTCGGGCATCTCGTCGCGGCCAGTGTCGCGACCTGGCTCGAGCTCGCTTTGGCGACTCCAGTGGTCCTGTGGGGAGGGTGGCCGTTCTTCGAGCGCGGGTGGCAATCTTTTGTCAACCGCAGCCCGAACATGTTCACCCTCATCACCCTCGGTGTCGGGACGGCCTATGTGTACAGCGTGACAGCGACGCTCTTCCCGGGGCTTTTTCCTGACTCGTTCCGCGGACATGCGGTCGAAGTTCCCGTGTATTTCGAAGCCGCCGCGATCATCACCGTGCTCGTCGTGCTGGGGCAGGTTCTCGAGCTTCGCGCGCGAAGCCAGACCAGCGGCGCCATCAAGGCGCTGCTCGGGCTGGCCCCGAAGACGGCACGTGTGATCCGGGAGGACGGCCGCGAGATCGATGTCCCGCTTGACCAGGTCCACCCGGGAGACCGGCTGCGGGTGCGTCCAGGCGAGAAGATGCCAGTCGACGGGGTCGTCCTGGAAGGCCACAGCTCCGTGGACGAGTCGATGGTGACGGGCGAGCCCATCCCCGTCGAGAAGGAGCCGGGTAGCCGTGTCACGGGCGGTACCGTCAACGGCACGGGAAGCTTTGTCATGCGGGCGGAGCGGGTCGGGAGCGATACCCTGCTGGCCCAGATCGTCCGGAGGGTGGGCGAAGCGCAGCGTAGCCGGGCGCCCATCCAACGCCTCGCCGACCAAGTGTCGGCCTATTTCGTTCCCGCCGTGGTGGTAGCCGCGATCCTCACGTTCGTGACCTGGAGCCTGGTCGGCTCTGAGCCGAGGATGGCCTATGCCCTGGTCAACGCGGTGGCGGTGCTGATCATCGCCTGTCCCTGCGCGCTGGGGCTGGCGACCCCCATGTCCATCATGGTCGGGACCGGGCGCGGAGCCCTGGCGGGCGTCCTCATCAAGAATGCGGAAGCGCTCGAGGTGATGGAAAAGGTCGATACGCTGGTGGTGGACAAGACGGGCACTCTCACCGAAGGCAAGCCGCGCCTCGTGTCGATCGAGCCTCTGGCTGGTCACGAAGAGAGTGACGTGCTGCGGCTGGCGGCGAGCCTCGAGCAGGGAAGCGAGCATCCGCTGGCAGGGGCCATCGTGGCGGCCGCTCAGCAGAGGGGACTCAGACTGGATGCCGTCGAGGGGTTCCGCTCGGTGACGGGGAAGGGCGTGGTGGGACATGTGGACGTGCGATCGGTGGCCCTCGGGAATCGGAGGCTCTTCGAGGAATTCGGCATCGACCCAGGCCCACTGGTCGAGCGGGCTGAGGTTCTCCGCCGGGAGGGTCAAACCGTGATGTTTATCGGGATCGAGGGGAAGCCGGCCGGGCTCCTGGGCGTCGCGGACCCGATCAAGGAGTCGACGCCGGAGGCCATCACCCTGCTCCACCGTGACAACGTGCGCGTCGTCATGGTGACCGGGGACAACCGCACGACCGCCGAGTCCGTGGCGCGGAAGCTTGGGCTCGATGAGGTCGAAGCGGAAGTGCTGCCCGAGCAGAAGGTCGGCACGATCAAGCGGCTGCAGGCGGAAGGTCGGATCGTGGCCATGGCGGGTGACGGGGTCAACGATGCCCCGGCACTGGCGCAAGCCCATGTGGGGATTGCCATGGGGACCGGGACCGACGTGGCCATGGAGAGCGCAGACATAACCCTCGTGAAGGGTGATCTTCGCGGGATCGTCCGGGCCCGCCGCCTGAGTCGCGCCACCATGCGGAACATCCGCGAGAACTTGTTCTTCGCGTTCATCTACAACGCGCTCGGGGTGCCGGTGGCCGCGGGTGTGCTCTATCCCGTCCTCGGCCTGCTACTGAGCCCGATCATTGCCAGCGCTGCCATGACGTTCAGCTCGGTTTCGGTCATCGGCAACGCTCTCCGCCTGCGCAAGGTCGACCTGTGAGCGGCTTCGAAAGCGCTTGACCTTGACCCACGGGGCAGGGTTTAGGCTCCATGCATGGGACGGGACGGCTTGCTGATCGGCGAAGTGGCCTCCCGGAGCGGGGTCAGCCGCAAGGCACTTCGGCTCTACGAGAGGACCGGGATTCTCCCTGCGTCACGGCGGACGGGGGCCGGCTACCGGGTCTATGGGCCGGACATTCTGACGATCCTTGCCTTCGTCGCGCAGGCCCGGCGACTCGGCTTCCACCTCGACGAGATCAAGGAAGTCGTCCAGATCAAGAGGTCGGGGCGCTGCCCCTGCCCGCATGTTCTCGACCTTGTACGGCAGAAGGTCGAGGAGCTTGACCACACACTGGCTGACCTGACCGAAGTCCGACGCGGCCTTCGGGAGCTTCTCAGGTCATCCTCACGATCAGCGCGACGGGGCAAGGCTGCAGTGTGCCGTCACATCGAGCGGCTCGAGTTCATGAAGGGAAGGAGGTGAGCACATTGGACAACCGGAAGATATTGCTGTGCCCGGCCGGGTGCGGAGCCTGCCCAGAAGTGGAGTTCGCGGGTAGCCAGGTCCGGATCGGTGAGACCGGGAATCTCGCGGTTCTCACCAACGACGAGTGGAACGTGCTCGTTGATCTGATCCAGGCTGGCAAGCTCTCGAAAGTCTGACGAGTGACTTGTGGGGAGGCCACCTGTACTCCGAGCGTGTGGCCTCTCCGGCAATTCGGCATCGACCTGCTCGCCGTATGCGAGTTCGCTCGGGGCGGAACCCGCCGTGGGCTGCCAAACTGGAGATCAAGGAGGGTATGGTCCATGCGCTGCCTCATGACCTGCGTGCTCGTCCTGTCGATCGCGGCACCGTCGGCCGCGCAAGATGCGCTGACTTCGCCCTATCGCGACCAGACCGCCGCCGAGATTCGAGGCCTCACCGAGAAGGAGGTCTCGGAGCTGCGCGAAGGGCGCGGGATGGGTCTGGCCCGGGCCGCCGAGCTGAACGGATACCCGGGGCCCCGCCACGTGCTCGATGCGGTGCGAGAGGGTCGGCTCCACCTGAGCCCCGGCCAGCTTCAGACGGTGCAACGGCTGTTCGACGACATGGCCCGGGAGGCGCAGCGCCTGGGCGACATGATCATCAAGGAAGAACGAGCCCTCGAGGGAGAATTCCGGAAGGGAACCATCGGCGAGGCCGACCTGCAGGCTAGCGTGACACGGATCGCGGCGCTCCAGGGTCAGCTCCGGGCCGTTCATCTGAGAACACACCTCGAGATGCGCCCGGTTCTCTCCGAGCAGCAGATCCAGCACTATAATCAGCTTCGAGGCTACGGCGCCTCATCGCCGCAAGAGCACAAGCACTAGCATGAAACTTGACTCCATAGGGTTGCTCCGGGATACTGTCGAGCCATGAGAGGCTGTCGCGTCGCCACTCTCGCCGTGCTTGTCTTGTGGGTCCTGCTTGGACCCGTGGGAATGGCGCTGTCCGGCTGCATGATGATGGACGGCTGCGATGCCCTCTGCAGCGTTGCCTTTGCTGGCCCCATGGTGGCGACTGTCATGTCTTCCCAGACCTCGACTCTCGTGCTCGGTAGCGTCGCGCTTTCTCCGCAGAACATCTGGTCCGCTCCCGACTCACCGCCCAAGCCCGCTCCCACCCTTTCGTAGTTCGTCGTAGTTCACGCTCCAAGTCGTAACTCACCATCGCGCCCGTGTCTTTTCCGCGCCCGGGCGCGTGACACGGGAGCGTGCCAAGGGTGTATCAACACGTCTTTCGATAGGGGGCTTGTCATGATGATGGAAGGTTGCGGGATGGGAATGATGGTGATGATGTGGGTGGCCGGGCTCTTGGGCCTCGCGCTGCTCGCGAGCCTTATCGTGCTGCTCTGGGTCGTCATCGGGCGGCTTCGGCGCCAACCCTAGATAGGGCCCGTCCTTGATCAACTGGCTGATCGGCGCCTCGGTCCGCAACCGGTTCCTCGTCATCGCCTTCTTCGTGCTCGTGGCGGGATGGGGGTACTGGGCGCTCGTGACGACGCCGATCGATGCAATCCCGGACCTGTCGGACAACCAGGTCATCGTGTTCACCGACTGGCCCGGCCGTTCCCCCCAGGAGGTGGAGGACCAGATCACCTATCCGCTCACGGTCAGCCTGCAGGGGCTGCCCGGCGTGCGGGTGGTGCGCTCGTCCTCCGCCTTCGGGTTCTCGATGATCAACGTGATCTTCGAGGACTCGGTCGACCTCTACTTCGCCCGCTCGCGTGTGCTCGAGCGGCTGAACCTGCTCACGAAGGCGCTGCCGTCGGGTGTCGTGCCAACGCTTGGCCCTGACGCCACGGGGGTAGGGCATGTCTTCTGGTACACGGTCGAGGGCCAGGGGCAGTCGCTTCGCGAGCTGCGCGCCATCCAGGACTGGTACATCCGGTACCAGCTCAACTCCGTGCCCGGTGTGGCCGAGGTGGCCAGCGTGGGTGGCGTGGTCCGCCAGTACCAGGTGGATGTCGATCCCAAGCGCCTGCGCGCGTTCAAGATCCCCATCTCCGCCGTGGTGGACGCGGTCATGCGGAGCAATCGCAATGTCGGGGGCAACGTGGTCGAGGGGAGCGGCACCTGGTCGGTGATCCGCGGCCTCGGGTTGATCGAGAGCGCCAAGGATCTCGAACAGGTGGTGATCGGCGCTGATAACGGGGTTCCGATCTTCGTCCGCCAGGTGGCCGATGTGAAGATCGGCGATGCCTTCCGGGTAGCCGCGCTCGTCAAGGGAGATAAGGAGGCGGTGGGCGGGGTCGTGGTGGCCCGCTACGGCGTGAGCACCGTGGAGGTCATCGACCGCGTCAAGGAGAAGATCGCGGCGCTTCAGGCCGGACTTCCTTCAGGGGTGCGCATCGTCCCCTTCTACGACCGCTCGGCCTTGATCCAGCGCGCGGTCGCCACCCTCAAGCGGTCCCTCATCGAAGAGGCGGCCGTGGTTACTCTCGTCAATATCCTCTTTTTGCTTCATCTGCGGTCCGTGCTGATCGTCACGATCCCGATCCCGCTCGCCGTGCTGATCGCGTTCCTCTTCATGCGCTACCTCGGCATCACGTCCAACATCATGTCGCTGGCCGGCATCGCCATCGCCATCGGCGTCCTGGTGGACGCGGCCATCGTCGTCACGGAGAACGCCTTCCGCTTCATCGAGAAGCGCGGGGTGAACTTGCGTGACCGCGGTGCCGTCGCGGCCACGGTGCTCGATGCCACTCGCCTTGTGGGCCGCCCCATCTTCTTCTCGATGACCATCATCGTCCTGGCCTTCATTCCGGTCTTCGCCCTCACGGGCCAGGAGGGCAAGCTCTTCCATCCGCTCGCCTTCACCAAGACCTTCGCCATGGCGGGGGCAACCATCCTGTCCGTGACCCTGGTGCCGGTGCTGTGCACGCTCCTCATCGGCGGCAGGGTGCGGGGCGAGGAGCGCAATCCAGTCATGCGACCGCTCGTTTGGATCTATCGGCCGCTGCTCGACTGGGCGTTAGGTCATCGAGTCCTCACGCTCGGGGCCGCCCTGTTGGTCATGGCGGGCGCGCTGGTGCTCATCCCACGGATCGGCAGGGAGTTCATGCCGCCGCTGAACGAAGGCGACCTGATGTTCATGCCCATCACGGACCCCGCCATCTCGCTGCCACAGGCGATCGAGATCACGCGGAAGCAGAACGCCGCGATCCAATCCGTGCCCGAGGTCGCGGGCGTGGTCGCGAAGGTCTCAAGGGCCGACACCTCGACGGACCCGGCCCCGATCAACATGACCGAGACCGTGGTGAACCTGAAGCCCGAGAACCAGTGGCGCCGTGGGATGACGCGTGAGGGGATCATCGCTGAGCTGGACGCGGCGGCCACGATGCCCGGCGTCTCCAATATCTGGACGCAGCCGATCATCAACCGGATCAACATGCTGACGACGGGCATCCGCTCCGAGGTGGGCGTCAAGATCTTCGGTGACAACCTTGTGGCGCTCGAGGAGCGCGCCAGGGCTGTGGCCGATGTGCTGCGGAAGGTTCCCGGCGCCGCGGATGTGTATCCCGAGCAGGTCACGGGTGCCCCGTATCTTGACCTCCGGGTGGACCGCGAGGAGGCGGCCCGGTACGGCATCACGGTGGGCGCTATTCAGGACGTAATCGAGACGGCGATCGGGGAAACCAATCTCACCCTGACCATCGAAGGGCGCCAGCGGTTCCCGGTCAGGGTCCGGTATGCCCCGGAGTACCGGTCGAGCCCGGAGGCGCTGGCCAGCGTGCTCGTCACAGGTCCAGGCGGCGCGCAGGTGCCGCTCGGACAAGTCGCGCAGTTCCGCCAGGTCGGCGGCCCCGCCATGATCGCCAGCGAGAACGGGCTGCTGGTGGTGACCGTCCTGCTGAACGTCCGGGGCCGGGATGTGGGCGGCTTCGTGGACCAGGCGCGCAAGATCGTGGCGGAGACGGTGCGGCTCCCCAAGGGCTCCTACATCGAGTGGAGCGGGCAGTACGAGAACGAGGTGCGGGCGCACCAGCGGCTCAAGATGGTCGTGCCCGTCGTGCTGCTCGTGATCTTCTTGCTGCTGTACATGACCTATGGATCGCTTCTGGACGCGGCGCAGGTGCTGCTGGCGGTGCCCTTCGGGATGGCGGGGGGCATCTATCTTCTCTATGCCCTCGGCTACAACTTCTCGGTGGCGGTCTGGGTCGGGTTCATTGCGCTCTTCGGGACGGCGGTCCAGACCGCAGTGGTGATGGTGATCTACCTGGACGAAGCAGTGGCGCGCAAGCGGGAGGAGCTGGGCGGCGCGCTGACCCGGGCAGCATTGCTCGACGCGGTGAAGGAGGGCGCACTGCTTCGTCTACGGCCCAAAGTAATGACCGTGTCCACCGTGGTGGCCAGCCTGCTGCCGATCATGTGGAGCCATTCCACGGGAGCCGAAGTCATGAAGCCGCTGGCGACCCCGGTGCTGGGCGGCATGGTCAGCTCCCTCGCTCTTGTCTTGATCGTGACGCCCGTCATCTTCTACTGGCTCCGCGAGCGGGAGCTCCCCCGGGCCGACACGCAGTCCTCTCGGGACACGCACGTGATCGAAGGTCGGCCCGCTCTGGGCTCGACTGACTGATCAGGCTCACAAACCAAGGAGGATCAATCGATGAAGCGACTGATCGCAGTGATCGCGGTAGCGGCGGGGCTCGTCGGCGCTGGGTTCGCGACGGCCTGGAGCGCCGAGCTCAAGGTGATGCAGACGCAGAAGACCAAGGATGCGGTGATCGTGCTCATGAGCGAGACCGGGCAGTGGAAGCCTGGCAAGAACGCGTTCGTGCTCGATTTCAAGTCGCCCTCCGGGCAGCCGCTCGATGTCGGCAAGGTGGCGCTCAGCGCCAGCATGGCCATGCCGGGCATGGCCCCGATGGTGACGGGCGGCACGCTGTCTCCGGACAAGGCGCCCGGCCGGTATCTCGGCGCGATCGACTTCCCGGACGGCGGCACGCGGCAGGTGACGGTGACCTGGGACGGTCCCGCTGGAAAGGGTTCGGCGCGATTCTCGGTCCCGGTCCGGTAGGAGGCACGAGGATGCGACGGCAAGCCACGGCGAGTACCAGCCTGCTCTTGGGCATCCTCACGGGCGCGGGGACGGCGTTCGCCCAGACACCGACTGCCCCGGAGCAGCTGACGGTGGATCAAGTGGTGGAGCGAGCCGTTGCCGACAACCCGGAGCTTCGCGCCATGCGGGCGGAGGTGGATGCCGCCCGGGGACGTCTGCGCCAAGCTGCGCTCCGTCCGAACCCGATGCTCGAGCTGGGGGGCCAGCAGAACGTGGCGGGGCCGGACAACAACGTCAACGTCGGCTTGAGCATTCCGCTCGACCTCAATGGGCGGAAGGCGGGGCGGGTGGGTGTTGCGGAGCGTGAGATCGACGTGAAACAGGCGCAAGTGAGCGATCGAGAGCGGCGGCTCTCGGCCGAGGTGAGCTTGAAGGCGAGCGAGCTCTTGGCCGCGCGCCGCAACCTCGAGTTTACCGGCGAGCTCCTGGGCACGAATCAAAGGGCCCTCGGGCTCGTCCGCGACCGAGTCCGCCAGGGCGCCGCGCCGGCGCTCGACGAGAACCTCGTGCTCCTGGAGGTGAATCGCCTCGAAGCGAGCCTCAGCATTCTCAAGAGCCGGGTTGAAATTCTTGGCCTCCAGCTCAAGCTGCTGGCCGGGATGCCGCCGAACGAGCCGCTCTCGCTTCAGGGCGAGCTCGGCTCGCGCCCATTCGAGCTCGACCGCACTCAGGCGCTCGAGCGGGCACTCGCCGGGCGGCCAGACGTCGTCATCGCCCGCGCGGAAGCCGCGATGGCGCAGGCCAAGATCCGCCGAGAAGAGGCCGAAGGACGCTGGGACGCGAAGCTCAACCTGGGATATCAGCGCCAGGATTTTGGCTTCTCGCTCAACGGACTGACGGACCGCGGTGGGACCAGGCCCATTCAGGACACCTTTCACTACGTAGGCGGCGGCGTGACCATCATGTTGCCGGTGAGGAACAGGAACCAGGGCAATGTCGCCGCCGCGACGGCGGAAGCCCAGGGCGCCGAGCGCAAGCGCGAAGCCGCCGAGCTGATCATCCGCCAAGAGGTCGCGGCGGCGTTCACTCAGCTCGACGCCGCACAACGCGCGCTTGAGATCTACACGCGCGGAGTTCGGGACGTCGCCGCCCGCAACCTCGGGGTGGTTCGACAGGCCTACGAGCTCGGCCGTATCCCAGTGCTCGATGTGATTGCCGAGCAGCGCCGCTACATCGACATCGAGATGGGCTATACGGATGCGCTCAAGCTCGTGAACGACGCGGGGATCGAGATCCAGCGAGCCGTCGCGGTCGGGCCCCGCTAGGAGATGGACACGCACTTGGACACGGAGGGCAGAGTGAACGACTCGCCGCACGCCCGCCGGCGAGGGAGGATCGCCCGGGCCTGTCTGCTCGGGCTCGTGGCGCTCGGCCTGATCGCGCTGGGCGCGGCGGGTGCCACGGTGGCGCTTCGCCGCATGGAAGGGGCACGGACTCCGGCGGCTTCAATGGCTACCACCCCGCCGCCCGCACCAGCGGAGCCTGCCGGAGATGCCGAGGTCGTGCTCTCACCCGAAGCGCTCGCTCGGGCCGGCATCAAGACGGCGGCGGTTACCGCCATCGCGGCTGGAACCGCCGTCACTGCTCCGGGCAGCGTGATGGCCAACGCGTACCGGGAGGTCAAGGTCACTCCGATCGCCGCCGGCATTGTCACCAAGGTGCACGTCGAGCTAGGGGCCGTCGTCAAGCGAGGCGCGCCTCTCGTGACCCTATTCAGCGCGGAGCTGGCGGATTCTCAGACCAAGTACATGTCCATGTCCGCCATGCTGGAGGCAGACCACAAGAAGCTCGAGCGTACCCGTCAGCTCGTGGACATCGGCGCGGCGAGCCGCCAGGACCTCGAGGAGATCACCGCCGTCCACGAGGCCCATGCGACGGAAGCCGAGGCCGCGCGGCTGCGCCTCCAGCTGCTCGGGCTGACCGCCGAGCAGGTGCGAGGCTTGACGAGCCCGAGCCAGATCATCACGACCGTCGTGGTTCCCGCGCCGATCACTGGCGTCATCACGTCGCGCTCCGCCAACCTCGGTCAGGTGGTGGCCATGGGGCAGGAGCTGCTGTCGGTGACGGATCTCTCGGAGGTATGGGTCGTGGGCGACCTCTACGAGCAGGACTTCAAGACGGTCACGGTGGGCTCGGGGGCGACCATCACAACTCCCGCGTATCCTGGCCTCATGCTGCGTGGTCGCGTCAGCTACATTGACCCTCGCGTGGATCCCCAGGTACGCACGGCCAAGGCTCGAATCGAGGTGCCAAACTCGGATGGCCGTCTTCGACTAGGCATGTACGTCACCGTGAGCTTCACCACGCCCGGCGGCAGCGCCGTTGTCGTACCGCGCTCGGCCGTCCAATCCATGGGAGTTCGGCAGGTCGTCTTCGTCCCGGTCGAGGGCGAGGAGGGCAAGTTCATCCAGCGGCAGGTTCGGCTCGGCTCGCCCATCGGCGACAACTACACGGTGCTGAGTGGCTTGAAACCCGGAGAGAGTGTCGTCACCGAGGGGAGTTTCTTCCTTCGTGCCGAGATCCTCCGCAACTCGCCGGGGGGCTGATAGAGCGTGGCGATCCGAAGACCGTCAGGGGCTTCGCGGTCAATCGGACCCGCGCGTACCATGGTCCGGCTCATCCCGTGAGTGGCGGCTCTGCCCGATGGACGGGCCATCGTGGGGGAATAGGTCATGCAGCAGCCGGCTGGAGGTGAAGCGGCAGCCGCTGGCCGTTTTTACGACAGGCTCCGGGCCAGCGGTCTGTCCTCGTCAGCGCTGGCATATGGCGAAGCATACATCGGGCAAGAATGTACGCTGACGGCGGACGAGATCGGGGACTTCGCTCGGCGGGCCGGCATCGTGGCCGGAACGTCCGTGCTCGACATCGGAAGCGGCACCGGGGGCCCGGCGTGCTACTTGGCACGGAACCTCGGTTGTCGAGTGCTGGGCGTGGACGTCTCGATGGTCGGCCACGCACAGGCCGAGACGAGGGCGCGCGAAAACGGGCTCAGCCATCTGGCGAAGTTTCGCCATGGCGACATCCATGCTCTCGAGTTCGCGGCCGCCACGTTCGATTTCACCATTGGCTTGGATTCCTGGTGTCACATCCCACATCGCGCCGCTCTCCTCCGACGCTGCGCTCAGCTCCTACGGCCTGGAGGACGGATCGCATTCTACGATCACGTCGAGCGTCGGCCGCTGCCGGAGGAACAGCGCCGGCGCTTCTGCGAAGGGTGGCGGTTTGCTGGCCTGGAAACTCCCCAGAGCTACGTCGACGCGCTCTAGGCGGCCGGCTTCGAGCTCTTGTTTCGCGAGGACACCTCCGTCTACACGGTTCGCTTCTACACGCGCGTGCTCGAGGGCTATCGCACTGAACGGGCGCGGTTCGAAGCTGCGCGGGGACCCGAACGGTACCAGGAGGGACTCGAGCGCCTGGAGATAAGCCAGCACCTCGCCAGCACTGGCGTGCTCGGGCAATTCGGTTGCATTGCGGTCAAGCCGCTGGATTGACCCGCACGAAGTCACGCTGAACGGTCGACGCGTGTCGTCTTGAGTAGCTCGATGAAGGCGCGGGCACTCGTGCTGAGGGTGCGTGCCTCATTGTGAATGATGTGGAAGTGGCGCTGGATTCGCAGGCCTTTGAGCCGGATGGCCCGGAGTCTGCCGACCACAAGATCACCCCGGATGGCGTGAATCGAGACGAAGGCGATCCCTAACCCTGCGATTACGGCCTGCTTGATCGCCTCTGTGTGACCGAGCTCCATGGAGGCCTTGATGTGCCCGCCGACTCGCTGAAGGGCACGCTCCGTGACTTGACGGGTGGCGGACCCCTCTTCACGGACGAGTAGCCGCTCGCCTTCGAGCAGGGATGGTTGGATCTCGCGGCGCCGAGCCCACGGATGGCTCGGCGGCACGATGAGGACGAGCTCGTCAAGGAGCCCGGCCGCGACGCACTCTTCGCCGAGCCGGATCGGGTGCCCTCCGACCACTCCGAGATCCAGCTCGTTGCCACGGATCTGCTCTTCGATGAGGGCAGAGTTCGCAATGCGCAGGCTCAAGGCCACCCCGGGGTATGTTTTCTGGAACGCCGCGATCATGCCCGGGAGCACATAGATCCCCGGCGTGGTACTGGCCCCCAGGACGAGGGAGCCGCGCTTGAGCCCGCTGAGATCGGCCACGGCCTCTCGGGCGCTCGCCAGGGATGCGAAGAGCCGATGCGCATGCTCCTCGAGGACACGGCCGGCTTCGGTGAGGGCCACCTTCCGTCCCAGGCGGTCGAAGAGACGAGTACCCAGCTCGCGCTCCATTTCCGCCACGTGCTGGGAGAGGGCGGGCTGGCTCAAGTGCATGGTCTCTGCGGCAGCCCGGAAACTTCCGGCCTTGGCCACGGCCAAGAAGACTTCGAACTGCCGGAGGGTGGGCTGCATAAGACGTACCTTATCAGAGGGATAACAACATCGGATTGGAGCTTATGCAAGGCAGGCCCTACCCTTGGACCTGTGAATGCCCTGAGCTATGAACCGACGATAAGACTGGGGGCGTTCGTCGTGGTCTTCGTTCTATTGGCGGCCGGAGAGGCACTCATCCCGCGGCGCAATCGAGCGGTGAGCCGGCGATGGCGATGGCCCACGAACATCACACTGGTAGTGCTCAACACTGTCCTCGTCCGCACGGCGCTCCCGGTGACCGCCGTCGGTATGGCCGTGATTGCAGAGCAACGGGGCTGGGGACTGCTCCATGCTGTTGGGCCGCTTCCAACCTTCCTTACGGTCTGCGTTGCCGTGTTCTTATTGGATCTCGCCATCTACCTGCAGCATGTGCTGTTTCACGCGGTGCCGGTTCTCTGGCGCTTGCACCGTATGCATCATGCCGATATCGATGTAGACGTCACCACGGGTTCTCGGTTTCATCCGGGGGAAATCCTCCTCTCCATGCTGGTCAAGTTCGCGTCCATCAGCGCCCTTGGGGCATCCCCGCTGGCGGTGCTCTCATTCGAGCTACTTCTGAACGTCGGCTCCATGTTCGATCACGCCAACCTCCGTCTTCCCCTGGTCGCTGATCGTGTGCTCCGGCTCTTCGTCGTCACGCCAGATATGCATCGCGTGCATCATTCGGCGGTGCCGGCCGAGACCAACACAAACTTCGGCTTCACATTTCCCTGGTGGGACTATCTCTGCGGCACCTACCGGGCCCAGCCGACGGCAGGTCATGAGGCCATGACCGTCGGGCTTATGTCCTTCAGAGACCGTCGGTATCTGCGTCTCGACAAGACACTGCTCCAGCCCCTGTTCGATGACCACGGCCCCTACGCGGCGAGCGATCGTCGCGCCGCGTGAGTGGCGTGCAAGGGCAGCCGTAAAGGCGAACGATGCCAATGCCACCCATCCTGCTCAACAAGCGCTATGCGGAGCCTTCGATTTTTACCGCCGAGAACTTGCTTCGCGAGGCGAGACGGCAGAAAGCCCTTGGGCAAGCCAAGATTCCTGAAATCTGTGTGCTTGATCCTGACGGAGATATCGTTCGCTGGCTCGTGGGGACGGGTCGAGCCGAGCGTGACCCCCAGTGGGCCTGCTATCACACCGACCTGCATACGTTCGCGCACGAGGATATGCGGCTCGGGATTATCGGCTGCGCAGTGGGTGCATCGTTTGCCGTCCTCGCTGCCGAAGAGTTGTTCGCGTCCGGCTGCGAACTGCTCATCAGCGTGACATCCGCCGGGCAGATCGTCCCGATCGCTGATCCACCTTACTTCGTGCTCATTGAAAGAGCGCTCCGGGATGAAGGAACGAGTTACCACTATCTTCCCCCAGCGGAGTTCAGTCACATCGCGCCCGTGTTCCTGGCGATGTTCGAGAGAGTATTGGCACGAACACCGGTCCGGATCTATCGCGGCGCGACGTGGACGACGGATGCCCCCTTCCGAGAGACCGCGTCCGCGATCGCCTCCTGCCGCGAGCTCGGTCTCATGGGCGCGGAGATGGAGGCGGCCGCGCTCTACGCGTTTGCGGAAGCACGACAGAACCCGGTCGTGTGTCTGGCCCACGTCAGCAATCGAATGGCACGGGACGAGGGCGATTTCGAAAAGGGGATCGCGGGAGGCAGCCAGGATGCGCTACGGATGATAACTCTCATTGCCCAGGCATGGATGAGCGACCAATCTACGTGCGGGCAGACGCCGTGAGCATGAGTGGTGCCCGCCAGCACGGATACTCACACATGCGAAGCCTGACCCGACGAGCCCGATAGTGAGTCGCGAAGACACCGAACGGCTGGCCGGCATCTATTCGTCACACGCGCGCGGATATGCGGACAGCTGGGGCCCCGTGATCCGTCCGATGGGCCAGCGGTTACTCGACGCGCTCCCCTGGGATGGAGCGAGGCGGGTGGTCGACCTCGGAACGGGGGCAGGGACGCACTTGCCCGAGATCCGGCGGCGGGCGCCTGGCGCGTGCGTCGTGGGGGTGGATCGCTCTCCCGGGATGCTTGAGCTGGCGCGGCGGCATGGGGTCCCCCTCCTGCTGATGGACGGAGTTGAACTGGGGTTTCGCGATAGCTCGATGGATGTCGCCGTAATGGCCTTCGTGCTTTTCCACCTGGATGACCCAGTCCTCGCCCTGAGGGAAGTTTGCCGGGTGCTCCGCCCTGGCGGGGTCGTCGGGACGGTCACGTGGGCGGAGGACCCGGAGATAGAGGCATCGCGGGTGTGGGAGGCGGAGCTAGATAGCCACGGGGCCCGGGATCCCGTGACGCCGCGCCCGAGAAGAGACGAGCCGCTGAATACGCCGGAGAAGATGGTTGGACTATTTTCCGCGACTCACTTTGAACCAATGAAGGTATGGGTCGAGCGCTTTGAGCATCACTGGGAGCTCGACGAGCTCTCCCGGATGCACCTTACGTTTGGACGTTCGAAACGCAAGCTGGAATCGCTGGACGCGAGCACTCGCGCGGAGTTTCTCGGGGGCGTCCGCCAGCGGCTCCAAGGTCTTGCACCTGAAGCTTTCATCTACCGTGCTGCCGTCGTATGCGGCGTGGCGTGTCGGCCAGCCTGATCCATGAAAGTCGTCGAGATCGAAGCGAAGTCCATTCTCGTGCGGTCCAAGCTTCCGGACGCCGAGTATGTCGTCAACCCATATACGGGCTGCGTCTTCGGCTGCCACTACTGTTACGCAAGCTTTGCCGGGCGCTTCGTCCGTGAGCCGATCGGGAACTGGGGGAACTACGTCTACGCCAAGATCAACGCGGCCCCGCTGTTCGAGGTGGAGCTGGCCAAGTTGCGTCGGGCAGGACGCGCGCCCTCGATCCTGCTCAGTTCGGTCACGGATGCCTATCAGGGTGCCGAGAAGAAGTATCGGCTCACGCGCGGCATTCTCGAGGCGCTCGCCCGTGAGCCGTACCCCGGCGTCGTCGGTATTCTCACCAAGTCGCCGCTCGTCCTGCGCGACGCGGATCTCCTCGCCACCATTCCGCGAGCGCACGTCGGTCTGACGGTCACCACGACTGACGACCGCCTGAGTCGCTTTCTCGAGCTGCGCGCGCCGCTTGCGAGCCGACGGCTGGAGACCCTCGCCGCGCTCAATTCACGGGGTATCGAGACCTACGCGTTCGTCGGGCCTCTCCTGCCACATTTCCGGTACGACCGCGGCGCGCTGGATACCCTCTTCGCCGGCCTCGCGCGAGCCGGCGTGCGCTCCCTGTACGTCGAGCACATCAATCTTCGCCCGTACATTCAGCAGCGGATGCAGCGCGCGCTTCGATCGGCGCCACCCGAGGTGCAGGCAGTCTACCGCGATGCGCGTAGCGACGAGCACCGCCGCGCGCTCGACACGATCGTCGCGGAGCTCCTTGCCAAGCACGGCCTAACTCTCCGGCTTAGCCGCGTGCTCTACCACCAAGACCTCTAGCGCGGCTTGCCACGGCGCTCTGACGTGCAGAAGGGCGATCGGATATGCGTCGCCGTTGCCCAAGCGGCGCCCTCGCTGGACTCCTCACTAAATTCTCCTTGACCTTCCAGTGGCTGGAAGGTCTATCGTGGCGGCGCATATCAGAGAGGGAGGGGAGGCGGTGGCACACGCTCTCACTATCGGTCAGCTCGCGAAAGCTACTGGCGTGGCGGCGAAGACCATTCGCTACTACGAAGAGATTGGCGTGCTGCCGACCCCGAGCCGCACGGCGGCCGGATATAGACGGTACGACCAGTCCGGCGTGCACCGGCTGCACTTCATCCGACGGGCCCGCTCGTTGGGCCTGCCGCTTCGTGACGTCAAGACAGTGATGGGGGACCGCGCCAGGGCTTGCGCCCTCGTCTGATGGTGTTGGTCCGACGACAGCTGTCTGCCGTTCGGCACCAGTCCGCCGCGCTCGGACTGCTCCAGCAGCAGCTTGAACAGGTGTTGCACCGCCTGTTGACTTCGCCCCGTGAGCGGCAGAGAGAAGGATGTCGGTGTCTGGAGATCGAGAGCATTGGTGAACGCCAGCCGCGTGGACGGATTGCCCGCGCGCGAACGTCACTGAAAGTAACGGGTGAGCGAGTCTCCCGTTGACCGGCGGCAACGAGTGCCGGTCGCGGAGCTTGCTGCGGCGTTCTTGTTCAACCTTGGCCAAGGTGTTCTCCGTCCGTCGCTGCCGCTTTACCTCCAACGATCCTTTGCGGCGAACTACAGGATGGTGACCTTGATCCCGGTAGTCTTCGGAGCTGGGAAATGGATCGCGAGCTTGCCGACGGGTTACCTCCTCGGCAACCTCGGACGACCGCTCATGATTTGGGGCTTGCTGGTGATCGCGCTCATCGACCTCGCCAGCATCATGACCTCCACCTACACGGTCTTCCTGGGCTTGCGGGCACTGGGCGGAGTGGGGTGGGCCATGTTCGCGACGGTCGCAACCACAGCCATGGTGAATATCCCGACCATACAGCGGCGGGGGCGAGCGGTCAGCCTATTGTTGATAAGCGAAACCGCAGGGCTGTTGCTGGGCAGCGCCGCAGGCGGCTGGCTGTATCAGGGGCTGGGACCTGCGAGCCCGTTTGTATTCGAGGCGGCGTGCATGGTCGTAGCGGCCGTGGCGGTCGGGCGATGGGCGTCGCTTGCTGCTAGACGCTCGCCGGTGCCGCGAGGATCACGCGACTGGCACCTCCTCAGAGCGATACTGCGCACACCCGGTGTACTCCTAATGGGCGCAATCAACGCGACACTGATCGCCATCCAGACTGGCGTCCTCGTCTTCCTTTTTCCTCTCTACCTGGTCAACCGGGGAGGCGTTGGCCCGGAAACCGCCGGCTTGCTCATCAGTCTGAGCGTGCTTGGCCGGCTTCTCGCGCTCTGGCTCGGGGGCTCTGTGTCGGACCGGTGGTGCCGCATGCGCATTTTGATCCCCGGCTTGCTGAGCTATGCCGCACTGCTTGGCACGCTGACCTTCCTGACGCATCCCGTGTCGGTCGGCGTCTGGAGCCTGGGGCTCGGTGCGGCCGGGGGCTTCGTGGCCGCCATCCCGACGGCGGTTATCGGCGACCAGGTTTCCCCACCTCTACAAGGAGTGGCTATCGGCTGGCTCCGCATGATGACCGATACTGGTCAGATTCTGGGGCCTCTGGTCATGGGTGGCTTGGCGGATGCGGTGGATCTCTCCACGCCGTTTCTCTTTGGGGCGGCACTACTGACAGCGATGGCGTGGCAATGTCGCCGCCAAGCCAGCGGAATTTCGGCCGTCGTTACTCCCGAACGAAGAGACTCATGACGACGACTGGGCGGGTCATGGTGGTGACCGCGCACCCAGACGATCCCGAATTCTTGGCGGGCGGGACCGTGGCCACGCTCGTCAAGGAAAGCCGCGAGATCACCTACGTCATCGTGACGAACGGCAACAAGGGCTCGGGCGATCGCACCATGACATCGCAGCGCCTGGCGCCTATTCGCGAGGACGAGCAGCGCCGCGCCGCCCAGGTGCTCGGCGTCGAGTGTGTAGAGTTTCTTGGCTACGAAGACGGTGAGGTAGAGGACACGCGCAACCTGCGGCGTGACGTGACGAGGCAGATCCGGCGATGGCAGCCCGATCTGATCATCACGCAGAACCCGAACCGCACGTACAGCAACTTCCCGGGCTGGCACCGGGATCATCGGATCACCGGTGGAGTCGTGCTCGACTGCGTCTACCCGCTTGCCAGAGACCACCTCTCGTTTCCCGAACTCCTGCCGGAGTACGAGCCGCACCAGGTACGGGAGGTGTATCTGATCCAGTGGGAGCAGCCCGGCCTGGTCGTGGACATCACGGGCACCATGGACCTCAAGCTGAAGGCCATCGCCTGTCACGCGAGCCAGCTCGGCGATTTCAGCGCCGTGGAGGCCCGGATGCGAGCGCGCGCGGCCTCCCTGGGCAAGGTGAAGGGCTATACCTACGCCGAGGGCTTCGACCACGTCATGGTTCCAGGCTGAAAAGCGGAGTGTGGCCAGGACGCTGTCTCATCCTCCTTGAGCGCAGCGTGCACTGTGGTATCCAGTCCGAATACTTCTCGCTAGATGAAAGATTGAAGGGGATGGAAGCAAACCGACCGTGATGCTGGACGAGGAGGCGACATGCAAGCGTTCGATCCTCAAAACCTCGATTTCGAATCCGCCGTGCAAGGGAGCTTTGACCGTCTGACGTTGATGAGGACGATCGGCGCCACCCTGGAAAGGGTGTCGGCCGGCGAAGTGGAAATCGCACTGCCCTTTCGGACAGACCTTACTCAGCATCATGGCTTCATGGCTGCTGCTGTTCTCACCGCGGGCATCGATGTCGCCTGCGGCTATGCGGCGATGACACTGATGCCATCCGGATGCTCGGTCCTGACCATCGAATACAAGGCGAACTTTCTGGCGCCGGCTCAGGGTGAGCGAGTGGTCGCTCGTGGGCGCGTCATCCGACCTGGTCGGACCGTGACCGTATGTGCGGGCGACGTAGTTGCTGTAGACCGGGGGGAAGAGAAACTGGTGGCGACCCTGCTGGCGACAATGATGCGAGTGGGCGAGGAGCCAGGTGCATCACAGCCGGTAGCCAAGGCACCGGCGCACCAATCTGTCACTCATCCTCGCGGGGCCAAACGTTGGTGCTTGTGCCGCGCGTGGAAGGCACACCGGCACGACGTCACTCCATTAGTGTGAGAGACGATCACCGTCCAACTTCGTAGTTCAGCGACGGGGGCGGCCACACGCACGTCCAGCAGTACAATCAGACGGGGAGGGAGCCTATGGATCAGGGGCATTCTCATGAGCACGGAGATCACGGTCACCACCACGATCACGACCCCCCCGGTCGGGACTCTCAGGGGCACGGCCACACCCACGGGGTGGTCGATCCCTCGATTGTCTCGACAGAGCGGGGCGTGTGGGCGTTGAAGTGGTCCTTCGTCGGCCTGATGGCGACCGCGCTCCTCCAAGCGGTGGTCGTCGCCCTTTCCGGTAGCATCGCCCTGCTTGCCGACGCGATCCATAACTTCGGGGATGCCTCCACGGCGATCCCGCTCGGCATCGCCTTCGTGCTGGCCCGACGGGGAGTGACTCGGCGCTTCACCTATGGCCTTGGTCGGGTCGAGGATTTTGCCGGCTTGGTGATCGTGGCCACGATTCTGGTGACCGCAGTGATTGCCTGTTACGAGGCCATTCAGCGCCTCGTCCATCCCCAGCCCGTGGTCCTGCTGTGGGCGGTGATGCTGGCCTCCGTGGTTGGCTTCGTGGGCAACGAGGCCGTGGCGATATTCCGTATCCGGATCGGCTGGCAGATCGGCAGCGTGGCGTTGATCGCCGATGGCTACCACGCTCGGGTCGATGGCTGGACTAGCCTTGCCGTTCTCGTCGGGGCGGTAGTGGTGTGGGCGGGATATCCGTTGGCCGACCCCATAGCCGGCCTCCTCATTTCCGCGGCGATCTTCGTCCTCGTCTGGCAGTCGGCGCGCTCCGTGCTGGGGCGGATGTTGGACAGCGTAGATTCCGACACACTGGAAGCCATCTCGCACGCCGCGTCCCATGTTCCCCGCGTGGAAGAGGTGACCGACGTTCGGGCGCGGTGGATCGGCCATCGTCTGCACGCCGAACTGAGCGTCACGGTGGCGGGGGGCCTGTCGGTCGGAGAAGGTCATGAGGTCGCCCGAGAGGTGCGCCACCAACTGCTCCATCACGTGCCCCATCTCGGTGGGGTCACGGTCCATGTCGATCCGGTCGGGCAGGGAGGAGAACACCATCACCGGATCGGCGAGCACACGCACGATGGTCTTCCGGTTCATGTGCACGATTAGCGATGGCGAAATGCAGGCGCTCTTCGACAATTCTCCGAATACTGGGCCCGGCGGCGAACATCCCTACCCAAAGGGCAGTGCCCCTCGAAAGGGGGAACCGGAGGTACTGGCCCACTAAGCCCCCAGATCGCGCCCATGCCCCTCGGTAACCCTCTAAGACCCTTCTAGGATCCTCCTAACATCCTCCCCCGACAACCCCCCGAGCAGCCTCCTGCCACCAACTGCGCCACACGGACACTGAGGATTGGCTGGCCTATCCGAAAAACTGGACGCGCGGATGTTGATCCATTCGGGCATTGACGTTTGGAGAGATCGCAGTGGGAGGCGAGAATTGACGGGGACTAGAAGTCGGTTTCAATTCCCGCCGATTGGGTTTGGCACATTCCTTTGTGCCCGGAAGCCATTCGCCGTTCACCTGGAAAGATTGCCTGGGCTCTCTTGAGACAAGGACTCGATGAGCGGGCAGTCGGAGCTCCTGCCGCTTGCACACTTGGCGACAGTCTCCCGGAGGACGCGCTCCAGGGCTCGGAGGTCCGCGATCTTGGCTTGGACATCCTTCAGGTGCACACCAGCCACGACTCGAACCTCGGCGCACGGGCGTTTGCGCTCATCGGCAAGCTTGAGAAGTGTCCGGACCTCCTCGATGGAAAAGCCGAGCGCTCGCGCGCGGCGGATGAAGGTGAGGCGCTTGAAGTGCGTGCTCCCGTATCGCCGATAACCGGCGGGAGTCCTCGCGGGGACGGGTAAAAGTCCGGCCTTCTCGTAGTAGCGGATAGTCTCGATGTTGCAGCCCGTCTGTTTGGACAGAGCCCCGATCGGCAACCCATCTGAACTGGCGTTCATGCCCGTTTCCACCCCCTCGAAGAAAGTGCTTGAGTCTGTAGTTACTACAGGCTGTACCGTTGTGCCAGCGGTTAGGGAGGTCACCGAAGGCCTTCGGGGGGGAGGCTCATGACACTGCAGATCAAGACCGCGGCGGAGCTGGTGGACCCGGAGCTGGAAGCGCGATGGACCACGCGACGCGCGGCCCGGGAAACCGAAGTCTTACAAGCCATCCTGCGAACGTTCGTCGAACGGCCTGACCCGATCGTGGTTGAGCAGTTCATTCGGGCCTTCCCCGAGCAGGCCCCAGACGAGACTCGAGCGGCCCTGACAAGACTGGACGAGGACGATCTGATCCAGATCCGCGACGGCCGCGTGGACTTGGCGTATCCCTTCTCGACCACGCCCATGCCCTTTGTCGTCCATCTATCCGGACGCGGAGACCGTTACGTCTGCTGCGCCATTGACGCGCTGGGAGTGGCGCCGATGCTGGGGGAATCGGTACGCATCCGGTCGCGCTGTCATCATTGTGGGGAACCCCTTGAATTTTCGGCCGATCCCTTCGGGCCGGGGCCGGACGCCGAAGGGATCATGATGTGGGCGGGAAAACGGTGCGCCGACGAGCGCCGAGCCTTGACGTCAACCTGAACGACCCTCAACTTCTTCCGGTCGGAAGAACACATGAGGGCGTGGTGGGAAGCCAATCCCACAATGGAAGGCGCGGGGACTCCAGTGTCCGAGGCCTTCAAGCTCGGCGAGCGGGCCTTCGGAGGGCTCCTGAGGGCCCAGAAGCTATGACAACCCGGCAGATCACCGTCTATTGGTCGTCCACCTGACAGTCCTGCCACGCGGCGAAAGAGTTTCTTTCGTCTCAGGGGATCGCCTTTGTCGAGAAGAATGTCGCGGAGGACGCGACGGCGCGGGCCGAGCTGGTCGCCAAGACCGGCCGCATGGCCGTGCCCATCATCACGGTCGACGACGAAGTGATTCTCGGCTTCGATCGGGGGCGGCTCAAGCGCCTCTTGGGCCTCTAACCACGATGACGGTCCGATGCCCCGACTGCGGGGAAGAGATCGAGCTGCCCCCCGGAGTCACATCCGGGGACCTGTTCGACTGTCCGAACTGCGCGGGCCACGCCCTGCGCATCAGGGAGGAAGGAGGGCAGTGGTCGGCAACGCTCGCGTATCGGGTGAGCTGTCCAGACTGCGACGCGGTGCTAACGCTCCCGGAAGACGTCAAGGCGGGAGACCTGATCGAATGTTGCGGGCGGAAGTATCGGCTCACCTTTGAATTCGGGGCCTACGCCGCGGAGGCGCTCTAGGAGGAGCCATGTGGCGTGATAGCTGGTTGGTCCTCGGTGTGATTGGGGCGGCGCTGACGTGCCTGGCCTGTCTCACCCCGGCGCTGGTGTTGCTGGGGAGATGTCCCGGTCCCTGTTGAATTTGAGAACTGAGTAGCGACGGCTCCCTAGTCGGCGTGAGAATCGCGTCGACCAAGACAAACGGTCCCCACCACCGGGGCCAAGGAGCCGCCAATGACGAAGAGAACAGAGAGAG
>WNFD01001536.1_pt1 | contig 23403 bp, 21 predicted proteins | sample 5400491 | NCBI WGS metagenome assembly WNFD01 (sample SAMN13153343, study PRJNA577476) | soil metagenome | isolation source: 120 cm saprolite under Douglas fir tree site 2 hole 2 replicate 2 | place: USA:California | collected 2015-04-18
TCCGCATGTCGCCCGGCGCGCCGTAATGAACCAGGTAGCGCGCGGCGGCCATGATCGCGTCGTGAGGGTCGTTGATGTTGCCGCCCTGGCCCCAGTTCGCCCAGGTGCCCGGCAGGAACTGCATCGGACCGAGCGCGCCGGCTGACGACGGGCCGTTGTTGCGGCCGAACGAGCTCTCGATGAAGTTGATCGACGCAAGGTAGCTTGCGTTCACTCCGTACTTGCGCTGGGCCTCGAGGTAGTAGCCGCGCAGCGCATCCACGGGCGCGCCGTTCGTGTACGGGAACACGAAGTGCGCGTGCACGAGGTAGTACTGGTCGAAGCCGGCGAGAGCGTATAGAGAGTGCAGGCCCGCGATCGCATCCGAGACCGGCCGGGAGACGGATCTCGGCAGCAGCGGGACGACCTGGCTCTCGACGCTCGCGTAGCTCGCCAGCTCGTAGACGCGCAGCTCCTCCTGGCGCACCGCCGTGCGGTAGTTGAAGTCGGCCGCAGCCATCGCCATGTCGAAACGCACGCGATCCATCAGCGATGCGGGCGCGGGCGCGGCGAGCAGCTGCTGGCGCTGCGCGAGCGCGGCGCTCATCGCGAGCTCGGCGCTCACCAGGCGCGCCGCCTCATGGCGCGGGCTGACAGGCGAGAACGGGTCCTGGGCTCGAACGCTTTGCGCTGGGAGCGTCAGCAGCAGCGCCCCCAGCGCAGCGGCGAATATCCGGATCAGGCCGATGCCACCTCGGGCAAGGCGGTCATGCGCGGCTCGTCCGGGACCTCGGGAAACGCCTCCGGGTAGGGATCGGCAGGCGTCGGCTCACGAAGGCCGACCGAGTCGAGAAGCCCGCTGATCTCGTTCCCCATCAGGTCGCCACCCTGGGCGATGAGAGCTTCGACCGAAAGATCAATGCCCGCCTTGTTGACGTACATCAGCCGCCAGCAATCGATGTACGCGGATCCGAGCAGCTGGGAAACGACCTTGCGGCCATGTGAGCTGCTCAGCACGGCGCCCGCGAACGTGCCCTGCTCAAAAGCACCACCCGGGATCGACGCGATGGAGAGGAGGTTCTGGCCGATTTGAATAGCCTTCCTCGACATTTCGGGGTCCAGCTTGTCAGGACCCATACCGATGGTGCCGACCATGCGGCACGCGATCGACGTCGCCGACTGGAGGTCGCCGAACACGCCGGATGCGTTCTCGCCGTAGAAGACGTGCTCGCAGGCGATCGAGCCCAGGTAGTGGCGCACGTCCGCCGCGAGCTGCGAGCGAAACTGGAGCCACTCATCCTCCTGACCCGTGGATTTGTGGTAGCCGCCGATCTCGCCGAACTTGGTGGCTCGGCGCCGGATCGAGAGGCGCACGTGCGAGTGCTCTGTCTTGAAGAAGTGCGAAGCGACCGCGTGACCGACCTCGTGCCTGGCGACCGCGATGAGGTCGCGCTCGTTGTACGAGACCGGAAGCGCCAGGCCCATCTCAACGTTGCCCATCGCTTCACGGATGTCCTTCCAGTCGAAGCCGTCCCGCCCCTCCTCGAAGCCATACAGCAGCGCGAGCGAGAGGACTTGCTCGATATCGGCGGGCGAGTAGTCCTCAGTGATCCGGGCGAACTCTTCGCGCATCTCTGGGGTGTCGAGGGCTGGGTTGTGCTTCTTCTTGTCGAAGTACAGCGCGGCGATGTCTTTGCGTTCTTCGCGCTTGGGCATGAGAAAGACGATCTGCCGGCCGAAGCGTCCGGGGCGCAGAAGAGCTTCGTCCATGACCCCCGGCCGGTTCGTCGCGCCGACGAACAGGATGTTGTAGCTCGGCGCCTTCAAGGCCGGTATGCGGAGAGTGACGGTTGTGCCGTTGGCCCCCACCTTGCGCGGGAGGAACAGTCCGTCGAGCGTCAGGTTCACCAATCCGCGCAGCTGGCGGATGATCCAGCCCGGGTTGTCGATGCCGTCCATCAGGACTAGCAGCATGTTCAGGCCGAGCATCGAGTTGCCGCCCATCATCATGCCGCCGAGCATGCCGCCACCGCCCATTCCCGATCGACGAGTGCCGAGCGCGTCGATCTCGTCGATAAAGACGACACACCCGCCAAACACCTTCGCCTTCTTGCGGGCCGCGCGGACCATCAAATAGACGCTGAGGGCGTCGATGCCGAGGAACATGCCGGCGAACGATCCGCCGTTCGCGATCGAGATGGGGACGTTCAGCGATGACGCGATCGCCTTGGCAAGCATCGTCTTGCCGGTTCCAGGCGGCCCGATCATCAGGACGCCGCGCTCACGCTTGCCCCCGGCCTTGACGAACATACGGCCTTGCTCGATGAGCCGGAGGATCTTCTTCATCTCGCCGACGGCGGCCTTCTGGCCGCGAACGTCGTCGATGCTGACGCCGAAGTTGGCGTCGTCGGGGTTGAGCATGCTCTTGCCTAGCCGGGTGTACAGGTAGAAGGGCCCGAACAGGATCAGGAAGTTGATCGGCAGGTACAGCAGCGCAAGGATCATGTAGGGCAGGACCAGGACGATGTAGCTCCACAAAGCGGCGTACGTGTCCAGCGGTGCGAGGCCGAGGAATATGAACCCGATCAGCGCGATGATGCCCAGAACCGCGAGGACGAAGATGACCGGGTAGAGAATCCGGCGCCAGAAGATGGCTCGGTTGGCCTCGACGGTGCGCTTAAGCACGTCCGCCTCGGGCGCCATGCTGTCGCGCGCGATCAGCGCGCGAGTGACGATGCTGAGGACGCCGCGGGTGGCGAGCATCGCCACAACGCCGTAGACCGTTGAGCCGACGATGCCGAGCTGCAGGACGATGAACGCGAAGCTGAACGCCGACGCACCGACGAAAACGGCCAGTATCCAGAAGATGATCACGGCGGGTTAACTCCTAGTGCGGGCTGAAGTTTGGTCCAGCTTAGATGGTGAACCTGGGAAGCGTGTGACGGCAAATGCCACGATCCCCAGCCCTATTCCGATCACCGCGTCGCCAGGGCTGAACACGCCGCCCAGCCAGCCCGGAACCAGGACCCAGTCGGCGAGCCAGGGCAGCCTGGTGCTCGAGTCCATGACCGTGTACTGGCCGTGGGAGCCGAGCTCGACGAGCCGCCCGGCGGCTGACTGGACGACCGGCATGCGAAAGTCGTTCGCCCCGATCACGATCAGGTTGATCGTCGATCCGATGGTGACCAGCCAGATTCCGAAGAGTCGGTCGATGTTCCACAACGTCCACGCGATCAGCGCCACGAGCGAAGCGACGTAGACGTAGCGAAGCCAGTCGACGCGTCCCAGTGGGGTGCCGGCCACCGCGACCCGGATCAGCAGCGCGAGGACCACCACCCACGGCCACCGCAGGCTGATCGCCGACCAGTTGCTCAGCTTTCCACCAAGCGCCACGCCCGCCACACAGCCAAGGATCAGCGGGCCGAGGATGACCAACGGGTTACAGGCTCAGCCGGCGGCGATTCGGGCCGCGGCCCCAGACAGCAGCCTCACCCCGAGCGGGAACGCCGACTCGTCGATCTTGAACCCGGCCGAGTGATGCGCCGGCGGCTTTTCGCCCTCCGGCCGGGCGCCGAGCATGAAGTAGCAGCCGGGGATGTGGGTCAGGAACTCGGCGAAGTCGTCACTCAGCGTGAGCGGCTTGCCGAGAAGGCTCGCCTTGTCGCCGGCGATCGAGGTGGCCACCTCCATCACGGTGCGCGTCACGTTCGGCTCGTTCATCAGCGGCACGGTGCCGTGCACGAGCTGCAGCTCCGAGCTGACCTCGAACTCCGTGTCCGTTTCCTTGAGAAGGTCGCCCAGCCGGCCGAGCGCTTCCTCCCGAAGCGGCGCATTGAACGTGCGCACGCTGCCCTTGATGCGTACGCCGCGCGGGACGATGTTCCACGCGCCGTCACTGATCACGTTGCCGACGGTCGTGTGGCAGCCGGCGCCCTCGTGCTCGAGTCCGTCGACGACCGTGTGCAGCCGCTCGATGAGGAATGCCTGCGCCGCGAGCACGTTGCCCGCTCGGCCCATCATGCCGCCGTGGCCGCCAGGTCCCTTGATGCCGATCTCGAACGCGTCCGAACCTGCCCACAACAGGCCCGGCTTGGTGACGATGGTTCCCGACTCGATGAAGCTCGCGATGTGCAGGCCCACCACGGCGTCGGGGTGATGCGATTCGAGAAGGCCGCCGGCGATCATCGCCTTCGCGCCGCTGACGATCTCCTCGGCCGGCTGGAACACGAACAGGAAGCGGCCGTTCAGGTCCCAGATGTGATCCACCAGCGTGCGTGCGGTGCCGAGCATCATCGCGATGTGCGCGTCGTGGCCGCATGCATGCATGTGGCCCTCGGACTCGGACTGGAATTCGACGCCCGACTCCTCGAGGATCGGCAGCGCGTCAATGTCCGCGCGCAGCATCACCGTCTTGCCAGGCCTGCCGGTGTCGAGCACGGCGACAGCGCCCGTCTCGGTTGGACACGGCTGCACCTCGAGGCCCAGCTCGCGGAGCCGGTCCGAGATCTTCAGGCTCGTCTCCTGCTCGCTGGAGCTCACCTCGGGATGGCGGTGGAAGTGGCGGCGGAGCTCCACCACCTCGTCCATCACGGATTTCGAGGGAGTGGGGAGCTCTTTCTGCTCAGCCATCAGACGCGAACCAGGCTGTAGCCGCGGGCCGACGCCTGCAGCAACCCGGTGCCCAGGCCGGGTTGGAGCTCGTCGAGACGCCGGCGCAGCGTGAGCATCGCCGAGTGCACGGTGGAATGGGCGGCGTCGGTGCGGAACAGACCGGCCTCGATGAGGTCGCGCGCGGTGGCGGGCTTCGACCCCTGCGCCAGGTGCAGCACGAGCGCCGTCTGCTGCGGCGTGAGCCTGACCTCGCCTGTCCCCGTACGCACCGTGCGCCGTGTCGGGTCGAACTCCACGCTGCCGAAGTTGTATGTCCCTGGCCGCCCGGTGCCGCGTTCGATCAGACGCGCCGCGAGGTCGGAGTAGATGTGGGCCATAGGCACGTTGCCCTTCACGAAATACGAGCTGGCGCCGAGCTCGTAGGCCTTGCGGATCGCGGCCGAGTTCACCTGCGCCGCGGACAGCACGATCACCGGAAGCCCGGGATGACGACCGCGGATCCAGGCCAGCAGGTCGAAGCCCGAGTCCTCGCCTTCATCCAGCACGAGGTCAAGCAGGATGCCGGCGACGCGCTCCTGATCGAGCAGTGCCATCGCGTCGGGCGCAGAGGAAGCGACCAGGGCGCGATAGCCGAGGTCCTGGAGGTCGATCCGGAGCTGCTGCAGCATCGCCGACTCGTCCTCCACGACCAGCACGGCCGAGCCCAAAACCTCAGGCGGTCGGTACACCTCCAGGCCCGGTGGCAGGGGCGGCAGCCTCGCTTCCCGATTTCCTCGAGTCGAACCTCTAGTCGTTCGTTTTTCCAAGGGTGATCCTACATGACTCTTAACGATTATTCACGCGGTGCAAACACTTAAATTCAACTGTCCCGGAGCATACTCACTGCCGGGCCTGGTTATTTAGGGAATTTCCAAGGGGTGAATTTCGATGACGTGGCAAGTCAAGGTTGTCCGGGGTGCCTTGGCGCTGGGGGTTGTCGCGACGCTCGCGATCGCGTCTGGCGCCGGCTGGTTCGACATCTGGTACGGGTGGTTCTGGTAATCGGTTAAGGGCTTCCGTTCGCCCGGCGCTCGCGTGAGCGCCGGATGGCGGGAGGCAGCAGGGCGTAGAGGTCGGCTCGGTCGACGGCCTTGCTCATGTAACCCACAACGTCCGGATCGTCCGTGCCTGACGGGAACACCGGGTATGCGGTGTAGAAGATCACCGGCAGCGTCTGGCCGCGCGTCCGCAGCTCGTTGAGGAGCCCCCAGCCGTCCATGGGCTCGGGCAGCATCAGGTCGATGATCGCGACCTCGGGGCTCTCCGCTCCTGCTCGCTCGAGCGCCTGGTCGGCGTCCTCGGCCATGGTGACCTTGTAGCCGATCATCCGCAGGTCGGTTTCGAGGATGACGCGCCACGATCGCTCGTCGTCGACCACCAGCACTTTCGCCCCCCGCAGGTCGTCCGGCGCCGGAGAGATCGGCTTCGGGGCGGTGAAGGGCAATTGAGGTCCCTAGCGCCTGACCAGAGGGATTCGGCCGCCGTTGCCGTGAACACGCAGGGAACTTCGGGGGCGGGCCACTAGGCGCAGTATATCTGTGCCCATGGCCACTCCAGCACGACGTGCGCACAGGCCGGCGCGACTCTCCGCTAAGGCTGACCTGCCGCGTGTTAAGTCGAAGGCTAACGGAGCCGGCGCCAATGGTCAGCGAGCCAAGAAGGTCGCGCCCCGCTCGAGCCCGGCGGCGCTCATGCACGAGCTGAGCACGTGCGCAACCGAGGCGGACATCGTTCAAGTGCTCTACCACGGTCTGCAGCCGGTCTTCGGATACGACGTGGTTCTGCTCCACGTGCTGGAGCGCGAGGGCTGGTACCACTCGGTTCCCGTCGACTCCGGCGTGCTGCAGGACCTGCGCAGGCGCCCGCTCAGCGACTCAGTGTTTGCCCCGAACTACACGGCCGAGCGTGCAGCGGTCGTTTCCCAGATGGATCCGCGCCTGATCTTGCAGGGCACCGGGCCTGGCGTCGGCCGCTATGTGAAGTTCGCAATCTTCGTCCCCGTCCTACACCAGGGCCGGTTGATAGGCGCGGTCATCTACCAGTCGTATCGCAACCGGCGCGTGCCGCCGGCCGAGATTCACTTCCTGGAAGAGGTGCACAAGCGACTCGGCGTCCTGCTCGCCAACGCGTCTCTGAACGAGCTGACACGAAACCAGGCGCGTAGGCTCGAGGCGCTCAATAAGATCGGCCGCGCCATCGCCACGAGCCTGGACGTGGCGAGCATCCTCTCCGCGCTGCGCGCGACCCTGAGCGAGCTGCTGCCCGTCGACGGGCTGAAGATGGTCTCGCTGCTGCCCGAGCACTCCGACCGTGCACGCCTGATGCACGTGCCGTCAGACGCTGTGCCGACGTCTCGCCTCATCGCCACGCGCGCCGCGCAGCTAGGACCCGCGAGACAGGTCATCGGCTCCGCGCAGTCGGTCATCCACCACGAGCCCGAGTCGCAGCTGTGGGTGCCGATGAAGGAGGGCGGCTCGGTCCGTGGCGCGCTGGGGATCACGAGCAAGCAGACGTACGCGTACGAGGAGTCGACGGCCGCGTTCCTCGAGCTCGTCGCCGACGAGGTGACGCTGGCGCTCGGCAACGCGCGCAGCTACGAAGCCATCCAGGAGCAGCGGCGGAGGCTCGAGCTCGTCAACTCCATCGGCCGGCGCCTGGCGTCCAGCCTCGACCGCTGGTCGATCATGCGCACCCTGCGCGAGGAGCTGGCGGCGTTTCTCGACTTCGACGGCTTCATCCTCGCGACCATCACCAAGTCGCAGGAGGGCCCCGTGGCCGAGGGCTACCAGTACGTCGCTGGCGTGGAGGAGATCGTGCCGCCGGTCGCGCTTGCGGTCACAGGTCCGTCACGCGAGGCTTACGAGACCGGCCGGCCGGTGCTGGTGCGGAACTCTCCGTGGGCCAGCTCGTTCGAGCGCAGCGGCCTGGAGCGCGAGCGCTGGACGGTCGGTCACGGCGCCGCCGTGTTCGTGTCCGGTCCGCCTGAAGAGCAGCCGCAGGTATCGCGATCGTTTGTGTGGGTGCCGGTCGTTAGCGGCGACAGCATCACCTCGATGCTCTCGCTGCAGTCCTATCACGAGGAGGCCTTCAGCGAGTGGCACGTGCAGCTGCTGCAGGACCTCGCGCCGCACGTGACCCTCGCGCTCGCCAACGCCGAGCACTTCGCGCAGGCGCAGACCGAGCGCGCGCGACTCGAGCGCCTGCACGTGCTCGAGCTGGGGGTGGCGCGAGCATCTGACGAGCGCCAGCTCGCGGATGCGATCTTCGACGCGGTCGGTCGCTACATCGAGGCCTCGCACATGCTGCTGGCGTACATAGACGTCGCCGGCAACGTCGTGGGCTTCACCGGCGAGCGTGACGCCCCGACTGGCTACCTCGGTCCCGCCGCTCTCGCGGAGGCGCCCTTCTTCCGGCGGCTGATCGAGATGGGCGGCACTGTCGCGGAGGCGCAGCTGGAGACCGACGAGGAAAGGCTGGGCCCGGTCGGCCAATTCATCTTCTCGCGCTCACCGAGCCACGTCGTGTGGGTGCCTATCACCCAGGACGAACGCGTCGTCGGCGGGATTGCGGCACTCCGCACCGACGGCGGACGCTTTCTGCTCGACCACCTGAAGCTGCTCGAGCCCGCGGCGACTGTCGTCGGCATCGCATTGCGGACGATGCGTCTGCACCACGCGAACGAGCTCGCGCTGGCGCAGTCGGTGCGCATCCAGGTGCTGGCTGCGCTCGCCGGCCACGAGCTGATGAGCGTGGTCGCGAACATCGCCGACCAGGCGCGCACGATGCTCGAGAGCGCAGGCGTCGTGTGCTGGGCCTTCGACACCGAAGGTCGCATCAGCGCGACGCGTGGCAGCGGCGACGCTGCAGCGGAGAGCGTGCTCGGTTGGGCAGGCCTGAACTCGGAAGAGTCGTGGCGCGACGCGCCCACGGGCGTCCTTTCGGGCACCACGGGCGAGCAGGGCTGGAGCCTCATCCCGCTGTGGTACGGCGACCGCCTGGTCGGCGCGATCGGGGCGGTCCATGCATCGACCGTGGTGGCCGAGCCGACGACCGCCGCGCTCGACTTCGCTCGGCACGCCGCGGTTGCCATCGAAAACTCGCGACTGGTCGCCGAGACGCGCGGCCGAATCCGAACGCTCGAGGCTGTGGCCGCGTTCACCGAGCTCGACCCGACGCAGCCCGAGCGGGCCCGGGCGGAGATCGGGCGGATAGTGGAGCGCGCCCTTACCGCTACGCAGGGCGCGCTGTGGCTGCTGGAAGACGGCCACCTCGTCCGCCGCTCCACCGAAGGCGACGAGCTGCCCATGGTCCCCGTCACCGACAGCGCCGAGCTGCTGCGGCTCCTCGTCTCGCCGACGGGCAGCCGGCGCATGCGCGCGCTGCTCGATCTGCTTGGATCGCCGCCAGACGCGTTCGCGATCCCGATCCAGGTGGAAGGGCGGCTGGCGGGGCTGCTCGTAGCGCGCATGACCGCCGGTGCGTCCGAGACACGCAGGCTCGCCGCGGTGCTTGCGGGCCAGGCCGCCGTGCTCGTGGGCCAGCTCGAGCTCGTCGACCAGCTCGACCGCGAGCGCCGGATGATGCAGGCCATCCTCCGCCACTCGCCGGTGGGCGTAATGCTGGAGGACGACGACGGCCGCATCGTGTACGCAAACCCCGAGGTCGAGGCCATCTACCGGCTCAAGGCCGCGGACATGCCGGGCCAGACGCTCGCCGAGATCTATGCGTCCGCGGGGGCCGAGCGCAGCGAGGACGGCGAGGCCGAGGGAAACGCCGAGCTGCGCATGAAGAACCCGAACCGGATCGTCCACGTGAGGCGCGTCGAGATCCCGGGCCTCGAGGGCGAGCCCGCCGGCATCCTCACGCTGCACGAGGACGTGACCGCGCAGCGCCTCGCGCTGGAGGCGAAAGACCTGATGCTTCGCGCCATCGGGCATGAGGTGCGAAGCCCGGCGGCCGCGATGAAGACGACGCTCGCCGGCATCATGCAGTGGGACGAGACCATCGACAACCGGGGCCGCCGCGAGCTGCTGCAGGAGGCGTACGAGTCGTCCGACCGACTGCTGAGCCTGGTCGAGAGCCAGCTGATCATCGCCAAGCTCGAGACCAAGCACTTCGAGCCCAACCCCGAGCCGATCGAGCTGAAGCCCGCGATGGACGGCGTGATAAGCGTGCTCGCCCACCGTTATGCAGACCGGATCGACGCTGTGGATGTGAAGCTGCACGAAGGCCTGCCTCGCGCGTACTGCGAGCCGACGCACCTGCAGCAGGTGCTGACCAACCTGATCGGCAACGCGCTCGAGTACACGTTGGGCCAGGTGAAGGTGAAGGCTCGCACCATCGACTCGGGGTGGCTCGAGATCACGGTCGCCGACGGGGGACCCGGCCTTCCGCCCGGCAGCCTGCAGGACCTGTTCGAGAAAACCGGGCCGGCGGGGCGCAACCGCTCGCAGGGCGGCCTTGGCCTGGGCCTGTACCTGTGCCGGCTGGTCGTGGAGCGCTCATTCGGGGGCCGCATCTGGGTGGCCTCCAGCAACCGGGAAGGGACGACTTTCAGGTTCACGGTGCCGGCATTCCCCTCGTGACGGCCATCGGCACCGCAACGCAGATGTGGGTGCGGGTCGGCGGCGGCATGGAATCGGTGCCGGACCGCAAACGACATGGGCCGGCCGACGCCGCGTTCCCGCCGCCGGGCGGACCCTGGGAGCCGCTCGCCCTCGGGGGACGGCTCGTGGGATGGGCCGAGCACGGCGGGCTGGCGACCGCGCGGCGCAGCGCCGAGATGGGTGCTCGTCTCGCGGAAGAGGAGCGCACCTACCTGGTCGGACGTCTCGGCCACAAGCTGCGATCGGCCGTGCTGGCGCTGCAGGAGTCGGCGCGACAGGCGGCGTTCGGCCGGCCCGAGCTCATGGAGACCGTTTTCGAGCAGGCGCAGGAGGTTGGCCGCCGAGCCGCCGCCCTCGAAGCGGCCGCGACCGCTCCCAAAGAGCGCCCTCGAGGTGTCGTGCTCGGGGCCGTGCTCAACGGAGCGATGCCCGCCGCCCACCGACGCATGCCGGCCGATGCGGCGGTGCTCGGCTCCGAGCCGGCGCTGGTCGAGGCCTTCACGCGGCTGCGCGACTGGCTTGGCGGCGGCAAGCTCGAGGTTGATGCGGAGGCGGTTGGCGCCTGGTGGAAGGTGACCGTGTGCTCGGAACCCTCGCCGGCCCCACTACCGGTGCCCGAGATGGGCGAGCTCCTGATCCGCCTCATCGTCGACACGCACCTCAACGGCTGGCTGGACGTCGGCTCCGACCGGTGCGCGGACGTGTACCTCCCGGCTTACGCAGGCCGCTGACCCCCATGGCCGTGGTCAGGCGCGTGGTCGCGCCGAATCCCGGTCCTTACACGGGGCCCGGCACCAACACCTGGCTGATCGACGCCGGAACCGTGACCGTCGTCATCGACCCCGGCCCGGACGATGACGCTCATCTCGCGGCCATCGATCGTGCCCTGAAGGGATCGACCGTCTCCGTCGTGCTGGTGACACACTCGCATTCCGACCACCTGCCCCTGGCGGAGCGCTTCGCCTCGAAGCACCGCGCATCCGTGCGCAGGTTTCCCGAGCTCGCCGACGGTGACGTGGTGCGGGCGGGCAACGTGAACATCACCGCGCTCCACACGCCGGGCCACAGCGCTGACCACCTGGCGTTCTGGGTGCCCGCCGACCGCTCGCTGTTCACTGGAGATCTGGTGCTCGGGCGCGGCAGCTCGATGGTGACCTACCCGGAGGGCGACGTGGCCGCGTACCTCCGCTCGCTGACGCGACTCGCCGCGCTCAACCCAGCGATCCTGTTCCCGGGCCACTGGGACCCGGTGACCGAGGCGGTCGCGAAGCTGGAGGAATACCGCGCGCATCGCCTCGACCGCGAGACGCAGGTGCGAGCAGCGCTCGCGCACGGGGCAGGCAGCCTGAGCGAGCTGACGCAGCGCGTGTACGGCACCGAGCTGGGCGATGAGCTCACGCGCGCGGCGGAGATGACGACGCGGGCGCATCTGCAGAAGTTGGTCGACGAGGGCGCCGTGCGCATCCGGCACGCGCGACCCGAGGAAATTTTCGAGCCCGTATCGTGACGGCGATGTCCGACGCGAAACCTGCGCTTCTTTCTGTGCCGGCCGCTGACCTCGACCGCTGGTTTGCGACGCACGACGCAGCCCCATACCGGCGCCGCCAGGTGCTGGCATGGGCCGCGCGCGGCGCTGCAACGTTCGAGGAGATGCGCGACGTGCCGCGGCCGCTGCGCGCCGAGCTCGAGGCATCGTTTCGCGTCAGCTCGCTCCAGCCGGTCGCGCGCACCGACGCTGACAGCGGCCTGACTACCAAGACGCTCTACGAGCTCGATGGGGGACACACGGTCGAAGCTGTCGTGATGCGGTACGCGGATCGAAGCACGCTCTGCATCTCGTCGCAGGCGGGCTGTCCCGTCGGGTGTCCGTTCTGCGCCACCGGCAAGTTTCCTTTCGGCCGCAACCTCGCCGCGCACGAGATCGAGGAGCAGGCGGTCGCGTCGGCGCGGCTGCTGGCGGACGAGGGCAGGCGGCTGTCGCATGTCGTCTTCATGGGCATGGGCGAGCCGTTCGTGAACTACGAGGCGGTCATCGAGTCGGTGCGGCGAATGTCGGATCCCGAGCGTCTCGGCATCAGCCCGCGCCGCATCGTCCTGTCCACCAGCGGCGTCATCCCGCGGATCGAGGAGCTGTCGTCCGAAAAGCTGCCCGTGACGCTGGCGGTCTCACTGCACGCCGCACGTGACGAGCTGCGCGACGTGCTGGTGCCGATCAACCGCAAATACCCGCTTCGCGAGCTGGTCGCCGCGGCGCAGGGCTACGCGAAGACGTCCGGGCGCAGGGTCAGCTACGAGTGGGTGATGCTCGCCGGCGTCAACGACACCGCGCGCGACGCGACGGAGCTGAGCGCTCTGCTCAAGGGCAAGCACGCGCACGTCAACCTCATCCCCTTCAACCCGGTCGACGACACGCCGTACCAGGCGCCATCCCGCGGTGCGATCCGGCAGTTCAGGCAGATGCTCATCGAGGGCGGGCTCAACGTCACGGTGCGGGACACGCGCGGGCGCGAGGCCGACGCCGCCTGCGGCCAGCTGCATGAAAGAGTGATGCGGCAGCGCGTCACCGCGTAGGTCGGCGACGCTCTACACAGGCACGTCCGGGTTCAGCTACTCGACCTGGAAGGGCGTCTTCTACCCCGCGAATCTTCCCGGCAGCCGCATGCTCGAGCACTACGCGAGCCGGCTCAACGGCGTTGAGCTGAACGGCAGCTTCTATCGGACGCCGCCGGCGACCACGCTGGAGAGATGGCGCGACGGCACGGCACCGGGCTTTCTCTTCTGCATGAAGGCAAACCGCGGCCTGACGTACTCGGCGGACTCGTTCGATCGCGTGGGCCTGGCTCATCTGTTCACGGAGCGCATCTCGACGATGGGCGACCGGCTGGGCCCCGTGCTGCTGCAGTTCCCGCCGGTGCGCCAGCGCAACGTCGAGCTGCTGGGCGGCCTGCTCGAAGCCCTGGACCGACCCGCCGCCTGCGAGTTCCGGCATGTGTCGTGGTTTGACGATGCGGTGTACGACGTGATCAAGCGGCATGACGGCGCGATGGTCGTGACCGACGAGGAGAAGTGGCCGCAGGCGCCGCTGGTCGAGCTTGGGCCGTTCGCCTACTTCAGGCTGCGGCGCGGCTACACCGCACGCTCGCTCGAGAAGTGGATCGAGGTCGTGAGGTCGGCCGCCGCCTCACACAAGGACGTGCACGTGTACTTCAAGCACGACCCGCAGGCTCCTCGTCTCGCGCTGCGCCTGCGCGACGCGCTCGATAGAGGAGAAGCGGGATCAAGACCACGGCGGCCACGACCATCAGCAGCGAAGCGACCTGCGCCTGCCGCATCCCGAGGAACACCGACGGGTCGGTCCGGTAGAAGCTGAGGAAGAAGCGCCCGAACGCGTAGAGCCCGAAGTACAGAAGGCCGAGCACGCCGTCCGGAAGCTTCCCTTTCAGCCGCTGATGAAACGGGAGGAGCAGCGCAAGCAGGCCGAGCGTGAGGATCATCTCGTAGGCCACCTCGGGGTGGACCACCTTGCCCGGCTCGCCCAGCGTGTCGGGGTTCACGTACTGCACGCCCCACGGAGCGGTGGTCGGCGTGCCGTGGTGCTCGCCGTTGATCACGTCCCCGATGCGGCCGATCGCCAGGCCGATCATGGCCGCCGGCCCGCCGGCGTCGAACAGCTTGCGCAGTGACGTCTTCGACCGGACGGCCCAGATGTAGGCGCCCAGCATCGCGCCGAACAGTCCGCCCCACTGGCTGATGCCGCCCTCGGTCAGCGCGAACATGCGCAGCGGGTTGCCGGCGAACAGCTGCCAGTTCTCCCACACGTATAGCAGTCGAGCGCCGATCAGGCCGACGACCACCATCCACACGACACCGTCGGTCGCGCGGCGCGGGTCCACGCCGTCCTTCTCGCCCAGCCACAGCCCCAGGCGCGCCGCGGCCAGGATGCCCAGCACCGCGAACACGCCGTGCCACGTGATAAGGAACGGCCCGAGGCGGGCGATGTTGGGCTCGAGGTCGATCGTGATGGTGAGAAACATGCTTCTTACTGGATGGCGCGCGCGATGCGCGCCATCGCGACGTCCTTCGGCAGCAGCGCGAGCGTGTAGTCGATGGGCGGCGAGATCTTCTTGCCGGTGACCGCGAGCCGGATCGGCATGAAGGTCGCGTTGGGCCCGAGGCCAGAGGACTCGACGACCTGTATGAGCACGTCGTGGATGGGCGCAGGTTCCCACTCCTGCACGAGCGAGAGCGCGACCGCGGCAGCCTTTACGCGCTGCCGGTCCTCGGGCGAGAGCTCGGGCGGCGGCGGGTCGGTCGAAAGGTACTCGAGCAGCGTCCTTGACTCGCCGAGCGTCCGCAATCGAGTTTTCAGGGCTGGAGCCGAGCGCGCGATTGTAGCCTCGTCGAGCTCGGGAAGAAAGGTCTTGAGCCTCGCGGTCAGCTCCTCGTCGTCCAGCGAGCGGATGTACTCGCCGTTGATCCAGTCGAGCTTCTTGCGGTCGAAGCGCGCGCCGCCGTGCTGCACGCGGTCGAACGAGAACTCCGCGGTCAGCTCGTCGAGCGTGAAGATCTCGCGCTCCGTGCCCGGGTTCCACCCAAGCAGCGCGAGATAGTTGACCATCGCCTCCGGAAGGTAGCCCTGCTCGCGGTAGAGCATGAGGTTGGCCTCGGGGTGCTTGCGCTTGGACAGCTTCCCGCCGTCCGGCGCGAGGATCAGCGGCATGTGCGCGAACGCGTGCGGCCGCGCGTAGCCCAGCGCGTCGACGACCAGCAGCTGGTACGGCGTGTTTGGCAGGTGCTCCTCGCCGCGGATCACGTGCGTGATGTGCATCGCCGCGTCATCGACGGGGCTGGCGAAGTTGTAGGTCGGGTATCCGTCCGACTTGACGATGATGAAATCGCCGAACAGGTCGGAATCGAACGTCATCTCGCCGCGCACCATGTCGGTGAACTTCACATCGCCGCCAGGCACATGGAAGCGGATCGTGAAAACGGTGCGACCGGTGGGCGGATTGGTGAGGCAGCGCCGCGAGTAGACATAAGGACGGTGCTCGGCCTGCGCCTGCTTGCGCTCGGCGTCGAGCTCCTCGGGCGTGCAGTAGCAGCGGTACGCCTTCGAATCGGCGATAAGCTTTGCCGCCGCCGCGCGATAGAGGTCGAGCCGCTCTGACTGACGGTACGGTCCGTAAGGGCCGCCTTGGTCCGGTCCCTCGTCCCACTCGAACCCCAACCAGTGCAGGGCTTCGTAGATCAGCCGCTCGTACTCCTCGCGATTGCGCTCGACGTCGGTGTCGTCGATGCGGAGCGCGAATGTGCCTGAGTTCGCGCGCGCAAAAAGGACGTTGTACAGAGTGGTGCTCGCGGTGCCCAGGTGCGCGAAGCCGGTCGGGCTCGGCGCGATGCGCACGCGGACCTGAGCTGAGTCAGACACCGCCATAAGATACGTTCAGGTCGCATGCCGGGACTGTTCGCGCTCGTCGGTGGGGACGAGTTCAAGCCCGGCAACGAGGAGCAGGACCGCTTGATGGTGGCGGCCGCAGGCGCGGGACCGGCCTATGTCGTGCCCACCGCCGCGGCGCGCCAGGGACCCGATCGCGCGGTAGCACACGCCATCGATTGGTTCGCCAGCTTGGGGTTGCGTCTCCGCGAACTGCCCGTGCTGAAACGAGGTGATGCGATGAGGGCTTCGCTGGCGGACGAGGCTGCGCGCGGCGGGTTCTTCTACCTCGTCGGCGGCGACCCAGGACTCGTCGCCCAGGTGCTGCGGGAGTCGCTGGTGTGGCGCGCGATGTTCGGCGCGTGGCGCGCCGGCGCGGTGCTGGCGGGCTCATCCGCGGGCTCCATGGCGCTCTGCAGCCACACGCTCGTGCGCGCGACATGGCCGAACCGTTTCCGCCGGCGGCCGATGGAGGCGCTCGCCGTGGTTCCGCACACCGCGGTGCTGCCGCACTACGACACCTTCGGCCACAAATGGGTCGACTCCGCGCGAGAGGCGGCGCCGGACCTGACGCTGCTGGGTATCGACGAGCGCAGCGCGGCCGTGTGGCACGAGGGTCGCTGGCACGCGGCCGGCCGGGGCGCGGTCACGGTCGTGAAAGGCACGAAGATGACGCGCTTCGAGAGCGGCTCTGAGGTGAAGGGGCTGCGGCAACCGGCCCGTATGCTTCCGAAGCCATGACGCTGCAGTCGGGGATGATCCGGCTTGGGGACCTCAACGTGCACCAGCTGCAGGGCGGGCGTGGCCGCCCAGTCCTTTTCATCCACGGCCTCGGCTCGTCCGGCTACATGGAGTGGCGCTTCAACCTCGAGCCGGCCGCGGCCAAGCATCGCGTGTTCGCGCCCGACCTCCCGGGCTACGGGCGCACCGAGAAGCCGCGCGTCCGCTACACGATCGGCTACTTCGCGCGGTTCATCGAGCGCTACATGGAGAATCGCGGCCTGCGCAGCGCCGCCATCGTCGGCGCGTCGCTCGGTGGGCGCGTCGCGCTCGAGGTCGCGCTCGAGAAGCCGCACCTCGTGAAGCGGCTCGTGCTCGTGAACGCGCTCGGGCTCGGGAGGCCACGACCGCAGATGGCGCAGATGGCGTACGGCCTGGTGACGGTGCCGCGCGTAGGCGAGGCCGTGATGCGCTTCACCCGCAGCGCGCTGCGTTGGGCGCCTCCGCGGACCATCCGCAGGGTCGCCGGTCGATTCGCGAACTCCAGCGCGGACCTCGAGAAGGTGATCGACGACACCTACCTCCAGAACCTGCGCGAGATGTACGAGGCCGACGGGTTCCACAACGCATACCTGTCGACGGTCCGATCGCTGGTCCACCCGCGGGCGCTGTTCGGCGGCCAGCACGACGTGTCTGCGCGTCTGGGTGAGTTGAAGGTGCCCGTGCAGATCATCTGGGGCGGCGACGACCCGCTGTTTCCGGTCTCGCACGCGACACGCGCCCACGCCGCGATCCCCGACTGCCGGTTGACGATCATCGAAGGTGCCGGCCACACGCCGCAGGCCGAGCGCCCCGAAGAGTTCAACCGCGCTCTTCTCAGCTTCCTCGACGGATAACCCTCCACCTCCGGAGCCGCGTCAGTACACGAGCCCCGAGTACCGGGCGCTGGTGGACGCGCCGCTCGATCCCCTCGTCCACCCGGACCCGACGCACCCGGCGCGCCTGTATCGCTGGATCCGCGGCGTCGTTCTACTGCTGGTGCGCGCTTTGTTTCGCGTCAGCGTGACTGGGGTCGAGAACATCCCGAAGCCGCCCTTCATCATCGCCGCGAACCATCAGGCCTGGTACGACCCGGCGTTCATCATCCCGTTCTTTCCGGAGTCGCCGGTCACATACACGATGGCCAAGCGCGAGACCGTCTTCAATCACGCGTGGAAGCGAGCGCTCCTGCCGCTCGTCGGCGTGTTTCCGATCTCACCCGCGCGTGGCGAGCTCGACGAGGCGGGCGTGCAGACCGTCTATCAGATCCTCGAACGCAAAGGCGTCGTGCTGATGTTTCCCGAGGGCCGCTACTCGCGCGGTCGCGCGATCCGCCAGCTGAAGGTGGGCATCGGCTACTTCGCGTTGCAGGCGGGCGTCCCGGTATGCCCGGTCACCGTGACCGGGACCGATTTCCTCTATCCGTTTCGGCGCATTGAAGTCTCGATCGGCCCTCCGATCCGCCCTGACCCGCCCGCCTGGTGGGCGCTGAGCCGGCGCGTGGCCGCTGTGGTCGAGAACGTTCAGCGCGCGCTCACTTCTGGCCTGCAGCGGCGGCGCAAAAGATAGACTCGGGCGGCTTCAATGCACCTTGTCATCGGCGCGGGGGAGTTTCTCGGTGACCTGGTGTCGCGCACGCTCGCGACCGAGGTGCCGCTGATCGAGCTGAGCGCGGATTCAGACGAGGAAACGCTGCGCGATGCGATGAGCGGCGTCGAGATCGTCCACATCTGCGCCAACGCGTGGTCGCCGGCCCGGCGCCTGCGATTTCGGAAGGAGCCGCCGCCAGTGCTCGTGCGCGTGGTCGACGCGGCACGACATGCGGGCGTGCGCCGGCTGGTGCTCGTGTCGACAGCGGACGTCTACGGACCGGACCACAACACCCGGATCAACGAGAAAAGCGAGCTGAAGCCCATCCACGTCTACGAGAAGCTGAAGCTGCTCGAAGAGAGGTGGCTCCTGCGCGAGGCCTCCGACCTGGAGGTGGTCGTGCTGCGGCCTGCGCGCGTCTTCGGAGTCGGCGAGGACTGGCTGCTTCCCAAGCTGCTCGTGGACATGAGCCGCGGTCGTGTTTGGCTGCCGTTGGGCGGACGCGCCGAGCAGACCTTCATCGCCGCCTCGGACGTGGCGCGCGCCTGCCTCGCCGCCGCCGACCGCGGTGAGCCCGGCCGCAGCTACATCATCGGCGGCTTCGATTCCACGTGGCGTTCCGTGCTCGAGTCGATCGGCCGCGCCGTCGACGTGCCGTGCGACGTGAGCAGCCTGCCTTACGACCTGGCTTACCTTCGCGCGCTGGGCGAGGAGATGTTCACGCCGGCGGGGGCGCCGCTATGGCCGGGGATCTACGCTGTCGACGTGCTCAGCAAGCCGCGGTTCTACGACGACTCGCGCTCGCGGCGGGAGCTGACCTGGTCGCCGTCGACCGGCAGCTTCGACCAGGACCTCGCGCAGATGACGCCGTGGCTGTCAGAGCTCGTGCGCGAGGCCAAGGCCGCCGTCCGCACAGCAGCTCGCGCTCGATGATTCTTTGAAGGCGCTGGTCAAGGCGAAGGCCGAGCCGGGCCTCTGGCTGCAGGAGGTGCCGCAGCCGAAGCCTGGCCCGGGAGAGGTTTTGATCCGGGTGCTGCGCACCGGGATCTGCGGCACCGACCTGCACATCGACGCATGGAACGAGTGGGCGCAGACGACCATCAAGCCGCCGCTAGTGGTGGGGCACGAGTTCGTGGGCGAGATCGCAGAGCTGGGCGAGGGCGTCGAGTCGGTGTACGTCGGCGAGCTGGTCGGCGCCGAAGGCCACATCGTCTGCGGGCGGTGCCGCAACTGCCTCGCGGGACGCCGCGTGCTGTGCGCCAACAGCGTCGGCATCGGCGTGCACCGGGATGGCGCCTTTGCGGAGTACATCGTCATGCCGGCGGGCAACGTCTGGCCGCATTTGTCGAAGATCGACCTGGACGTCGCCTCGATCTTCGACCCGTTCGGGAATGCGGTTCACGTCGCGACGCAGTACCGGCTCGTGGCCGAGGACGTGCTCATCACCGGCGCGGGGCCAATCGGGCTGATGGCCGCGATCGTCGCTCGCCACAACGGCGCGCGCTATGTCGTCGTCACGGACGTGAGCGAGTACCGGCTCGAGCTCGCGCGCAAGATCGGCGTGACGCTGGCGGTGGACGTCTCGAAGACGCGTCTGCGCGAAGCGCAGGCCGAGCTCGGCATGAAGGAAGGGTTCGACGTGGCGTTCGAGATGTCCGGCGTCCCCAGCGCCATGCGGGAGCTGATCGACAACATGGCGCACGGCGGCCGCGTCGCGATCCTCGGCTTGCCCGACCATGAGTTTCCGATCGACTGGTCGCAGGTTGTTTTCAAGATGCTCACGCTGCGGGGCGTGTACGGCCGGCAGATCTTCGAGACCTGGTACCAGATGTCGGTCTTCGTGCAGACGGGGCTCGACATCTCGCCCGTTATCACGCACCGGTTCCCCTACCGCGATTACAAGGAGGCGTTCGCGATCGGACACTCGGGGAAGTGCGGCAAGGTCGTTCTGGACTGGAGCGAGTGACGATGTTCGACTCGATGCGTACTGACCTGACCCGGCAGCTGCAGGAGATTCGCGACGCGGGTCTGTGGAAGCCGGAGCGCGTGATCGGCTCGCCTCAGGGCGCAAACGTCGCGGTACTTAATCGTGAGGTCCTGAACCTCTGCGCGAACAACTACCTGGGCCTGGCGGACGATCCGCGCGTGGTGGCGGCCGCTCACGAGGCTCTCGACCGCTGGGGCTACGGCCTGGCGTCGGTGCGCTTCATCTGCGGCACGCAGGAGATCCACAAGGAGCTCGAGTCGGCGTTGTCGGATTTCCTCGGCACCGAGGACACGATCCTGTACTCGTCGTGCTTCGACGCCAACGGGGGCATCTTCGAGGCGCTGTTCGACGAGCGTGACGCGATCATCTCCGACGCGCTCAATCACGCGAGCATCATCGACGGCGTCCGGCTGTGCAAGGCGCAGCGGTTTCGCTACGCGAATCGCGACATGGCGGACCTGGAGGCACGGCTGAAAGAAGCTTCGAGCGCGCGGTATCGCATCGTGGTCACGGACGGCGTGTTCTCCATGGACGGGTACCTCGCGCCGCTGCCGGACATCTGCTCGCTGGCCGAGCGATACAACGCGCTGGTGATGGTCGACGACTCGCACGCTGTCGGATTCGTGGGCGCCGGTGGTCGAGGTACGCCTGAGCACCACGGTGTGATGGGTCGCGTCGACGTGATCACCGGCACTTTGGGAAAGGCGCTGGGCGGGGCCTCAGGGGGCTACGTATCGGGCCGGCGCGAGATGGTCGCTATGCTGCGCCAGCGCTCGCGGCCGTATCTGTTCTCGAACTCCGTGGCGCCGCCGATCGTGGCGGCGTCGCTGAAGGTGCTGGAGCTTATGCGCTCGGCGGCTGACCTGCGGGAGAAGCTGCGCGAGAACACTGCGTTCTTCCGGCGGCGCATGGCCGAGGAAGAGTTCGACATCCTGCCGGGCGAGCACCCGATCGTGCCGGTGATGATCGGGGATGCCGCGCGTGCGTCGCGGCTGGCGGACCTGATGCTCGAGCGAGGCGTCTACGTGATCGGGTTCTCATACCCGGTGGTGCCGCAGGGCAAGGCACGCATCCGGGCGCAGGTGTCCGCGGCCCACTCCCGCGACGACCTGGAGCGGGCCGTCAAGGCGTTCGTGTCGAGCCGTGCGGAGATGAACTAGCCCGCCAAACCCGCCGCTGTATACAAAGGGCGCCTCGCGAGGCGATTTATTGAGCGTTTGTATACAGACGCGCGCTACTTCACCGCCAGGCAGGTCACCGTCTTGAACACGCCGTCGATCTTCTGGATCTTGTCAACGATGAGCGATCCGATCGAGTTGACGTCCGGCGCCTCGCACACGGCGATTACGTCGTACTCACCGGTGATCGCGTCGGCGGCCGTGATGCCGGTCACGCCCTCCATCTTCTTGGCCACTTCGAGCGCGCGCCCGGGCGACGCGTTGATGAGGACGTAGGCCTTCATGCAGATACAAACCCCCATTCCAATCGAAACGGAACTGCTTCAGGTTAACCCGGTCGCGGCGATTTGAGGGCCTGGACCAGGACCTCCTCGCTGACGTTGGCGCCGGACATGACCACGACGACGCGGCGGCCCGCTGCCACCTCGGACGGGTGGAACAGCAGGGCGGCCAGCCCCGCGGCGCCGGCCGGCTCGGCTAGCAGGTGCTCCCACTCGAAGACGACGCGGATGGCGCGCAGCATCTCGCCGTCCTCGACGGTGACCACGCGGTCGACATAGCGCCGCGCCAGGTCGAAGGTCAGCGTGCCCGGCGACGACGCCGCCAGGCCGTCGGCGATGGTTTTGACGCGTTCGAGGGTGACGATGCGGCCGGCCTCCAGCGAGCGCCGCATCGCGTCCGCGCCGGTGGGCTCGACACCGATCACGCGGACCGATGGGTGACGGGCCTTCAGGTACATGGAGACGCCGCCGATCAGCCCGCCGCCTCCGATCGGCACGACCACTGTGTCGAATCCCTGCAGCTGCGCGAGCATCTCGAGGGCGACCGTTCCCTGGCCGGCGACCACGTCGGGGTCGTTGTACGCGTGCACGAACGTGGCGCCGGTCCGCTGCTGCTCGGCTGAGGCGGCAACGAAGGCGTCGTCGTAAGTCTCGCCCGCGGCGACCACACGCGCGCCGAGGCGCTTGATCGCCTCGACCTTGAGCTGGTTGGCCGCCAGCGGCACGTAGACGGTGGCCGCGACCTGGAACTCCGCGGCGGCATAGGCGACGCCCATGCCGTGGTTGCCGGCGGAGGCGGTGATGACGCCGGCGGCGCGGCGCTCGGGCGACATGCGCATGAGCTTGTTCAGCGCGCCGCGGACCTTGAAGGCGCGGATGGGCTGGACCGACTCGAGCTTGAGATGAACCTCGCGGCCGGCCTGGTCGGAGAACGCGCGCGAGTGCTGCAGTGGCGTCGGCTGGAGGTGCGGCGCGAGGTCGCGCGCCGCCCGCTCGACGTCCGCCGGGCCTACTTCTTCTTGGGCCTTCGTTTGTCGGCCAGGTGCAGGGCGAGCTTCTTCAGGCCCGGGTTCACGGAGACGACCTTCGGCCCGCGCACCTTGCGGTCCCGTGCCTTCGCGTGCGCGCTCTCGCGTGGTGAGATGCGGTCGAGATCGTCAGCCATCAGAAATTCGCGGGCACGATGGCGCGCTTGTGCGTTCCGGTTCCGATGACCTTTCCATCCAGCTCGCAGCTGACGTCGAAGTAGAGCTTGTTGTCCTTCACCTCGGTGAGCGTGGCCGTCACGACGACGGTGCTGCCCGGCGGCGCCGGCGCCACGTGGCGCACGTGCACCTCATACCCGACGGTCGTGTGGCCTTCGGGCAGCTGCGCCTCCACGGCCTTGTGGCTCGCGCCCTCCATCAGGCCGATCATCGCGGGCGTCGCGAACACGCCCTTGCCGCCCACGTGCATCGTGATGAGACGCTCGTCGACCACCCGCTCGATGCGGCCCTCGAGCCCAGGCCTGACCCCATCGGCGCTCTCCACCAGATAGATTGTCGATCATGACCGTGCGCAAGGCGATCTTCCCGGCGGCCGGTCTCGGCACGCGATTCCTGCCTGTGACCAAGGCGCAGCCGAAGGAGATGCTGCCCCTCGTCGACAAGCCGACGATCCAGTACGGCGTCGAAGAGGCGATCGCGAGCGGGATCGAGCAGGTGATCATGGTGACCGGCGGCGGCAAGCGAGCCATCGTCGACCACTTCGATCGCTCGGTGGAGCTCGAGCACTATCTGCAGGAGCGCGGTCGGGCGGACCTGCTCAAGGTCCTCGCCGAGGTCGACCAGCTGAGCGCTCAGGTCGACATCACGTACATCCAGCAGAAGGCGCCGCGAGGCCTTGGCGACGCGGTGTGGACGGCGCGGCGCCTGGTGGAGGGCGAGCCGTGCGCGGTGCT
>WNFD01004240.1_pt1 | contig 23389 bp, 19 predicted proteins | sample 5400491 | NCBI WGS metagenome assembly WNFD01 (sample SAMN13153343, study PRJNA577476) | soil metagenome | isolation source: 120 cm saprolite under Douglas fir tree site 2 hole 2 replicate 2 | place: USA:California | collected 2015-04-18
CACGCTCTGCAGAAAGCTTATAAAGCCTCGACCGGAGATTGGCTGCTTTTTACCGACGCCGATGTGCGGTTCAAGCCCGACATTCTCCGCCGCGCCATGGCTCTAGCGAAAGCGCGCGGTCTGGATCACCTTACGCTATTGGGCGATGTGGAGATGATTGGATTCTGGGAGACGGTGCTGATTACTTTTTTTGGAATGGCTTTTAACATGGCCACGGATCCCCATCGCGTCGCCAATCCAAATTCGCGCGCGTATATGGGAGTAGGCGCCTTTCAACTTCTGAAGCGTTCCACTTATGAAGGCAGCGGGACGCATCGGCGGCTGGCGATGGAAGTTGTGGATGACATGAAACTGGGAAAAATCGTCAAGCAAGCGGGGTTTCGTTCCGGCGCGGGCGTTGCGCAGGATTTCGTCACCGTGCGATGGCACGCGGGACTCGGCAATTTGATTCGAGGCGTGACGAAGAACTTTTTTGCCGGGCTGGGCTACAACCTGGGGCTGGTGGCGATGGCCATTACCGGGCTTGCGCTCATGAACATCGCGCCAGTCCTTGGCGTCTTGCTCGGCCACGGGTGGATACGCATTTTCGCGGCAACCGCATTGCTGATTGCGCTTTGCTTCCACGCCGGCGTGGATATTGGCATGCGCGTCTCGCCGCTGTACGCGTTCACGCATCCGCTCGGGGCGATCTTGTTCGGCTACATGCTGCTGCGGTCAACGATTGTCACGCTCAAGCAGGGTGGGATCGTTTGGCGCGACACGTTTTATCCGCTGGAGGAACTGAAGCGCGGGGTGGTTTAGTTTGCTCAGTCGGCGGGAACGGAAGCAGAAGCGGATTCCGTGGAGAATTGGCCAGCCAGATCGCGCTGCTTGAGCGAGCGGATGCGGTCGCGGAGCTGGGCGGCTTTTTCGAATTCAAACTTTTTGGCGGCTTCGCGCATTTGGGACTCAAGCTGCTGGAGCATCTCGGCCAACTGTTTTTCACTCTTGATGTTGGCCGCGGCGGTATCCAAACCGGCATCATCGAGAGGCACGGTTACGTAGTCGGCTTCGACGATGCGCGCCAGATCCATGTCCACGGACTTAATGATGGACATCGGCGTGATGTCATTTTCCTTGTTGTAGGAGACTTGCTTTGCGCGGCGGCGGTTCGTTTCGTCTATAGCCTGATTCATGGAATCGGTGCGGCGATCGGCATACAGAATCGCGCGGCCTTCCACGTGCCGGGCGCAACGGCCAATCGTTTGAATCAGCGAGGTGGTGCTGCGCAAGAAGCCTTCCTTGTCGGCGTCGAGAACGGCTACCAGCGACACCTCCGGCAAGTCCAGACCCTCGCGCAATAGATTGATACCAATGAGTGCGTCAAATTCGCCGCGCCGCAAATCGCGCAAGATTTTGATGCGGTCCAGCGTTTCGACTTCCGAGTGCAGATACCGGCAGCGGACGCCAATCTCGGTGAAATACTCGGACAAATCCTCCGCCATGCGCTTGGTCAGGGTGGTCACGAGAGTACGTTCGTTTTTTTCCGCGCGCACGCGAATCTCTTCCAGGAGATCATCGACCTGGCCCTTCACGGGGCGAATTTCCACCTGCGGGTCCACCAGCCCCGTTGGGCGGATGACCTGCTCGACGACCACGCCGCCCGATTTGGTCAGCTCGTAGGGTCCGGGCGTCGCGGAGACGTAGACAACTTGATTGACGCGGTGCTCGAATTCCTCGAATGTGAGCGGGCGGTTATCCAGCGCGGAAGGCATGCGAAAGCCGTAATCGACGAGCGTCTGCTTGCGCGACCGGTCGCCGTTGAACATCCCGCGCACCTGCCCAACTGTCTGGTGCGATTCATCGATGAACAGCAAATAGTCCTGCGGCACGTAATCCAGCAAGGTCGGGGGCGCTTCACCGGGCAAACGCCCGCTGAGATGGCGCGAGTAATTTTCGACACCGTGGCAGTAGCCGATGGTGCGCATCATCTCTATGTCAAACATGGTGCGTTGGACGACGCGCTGGGCCTCGACAAATTTTCCTTGCTTCTCCAACTCTTTTTTCCACCACCAAAGTTCTTCTTGAATGGTGACAATGGCGCGGTCTCTTTGTTCCTGGGGCATCACGTAGTGGGTCTTGGGGAAAATCGTGACGCGCGGGAGATCTTCTTGACCTGATTTGACTTCGCCTGTGAGCGGATCGATCTGACGGATCATATCAATCTGCTCGCCCCACATTTCGAGGCGGAATCCTTCGTCCTGGTAGGGGGGATAGATTTCTATCATGTCGCCTCGAACGCGAAATGTTCCGCGGCGCAAATCCTCCGAGCGCTCGTACTGAACTTCCACGAGGCGCCGAAGGAGCGCTTCACGCGAAGACTGCTGCCCTTTTTCCAAAGTGACGAGCATGCCGTAATACGCTTCCGGCGAGCCGATGCCGTAAATGCAGGAGACGGAAGCAACAATCACAACGTCGCGGCGTTCGAAGAGCGAACGCGTGGCGCTCATGCGCAGTTTGTCCAGTTCGTCGTTGATGGTGGCTTCCTTGTCGATGTAAATGTCCGCGGAGGGAACGTAGGCTTCAGGCTGATAAAAATCGTAGTAGCTGACGAAATATTCGACGGCATTTTCCGGGAAGAACCCTTTGAACTCGTGATAGAGCTGCGCCGCAAGCGTTTTATTGTGGGCCAGCACCAATGCGGGGCGATTGGCGTGCGCAATCACCTTGGCCATGGTGAAGGTCTTGCCGGACCCGGTGACGCCGAGGAGCACTTGATGCTTGTCGCCAGCTTCCACGCCGCGGTAGAGCTGGTCAATCGCCGCGGGCTGGTCACCGCGTGGTTGATAATTACTGTGCAGCTTGAAATTCATGGGAAGAGTCTCCTGCAGCTTCGTCGGCCGCTGGCGAAACCTACATTATACTCCGGCATGCAAGCTCTGCTTTGGAAAACGAAAAGCACCCACAGTTTCGAATCAGGGATGGCTGAGCGGCGTCTGCGTCACGAGCAGGACTTCGGAGTGGCTCTTGGCGTCAACTTTGTAGCGCACACGATTTGAGCCGTCGGCGGTGGCCACCACTACGTCCATGAATTGGGCGGTCTCCTCCGTGGCGCGGACTACGAGGCCGCTCTTCAGGGAAATATACGTAATGATCTCGCTGGCGCCTTTGGCGGTTCCCATGGTCCGCAAATCGTGAAGTTTGAAATCTTGGGGGGTCGCGTTCTTCGAGGAAGACTTCTGGTTCAGAGTTGAGTTCGTGAGCAGCACCGCGCAAGTATCGGGCAGGTCAGCGGATGCGGAGACATCCCCCATGAGAGAGAGCTGAGTCGCCTGACACGGCTCATCTCTGACGTAGTGAGACTGCCGCGCCCATTGCAATCCGGCGATGGGCGCCGGTACCTGTTCCGATTGGTCAAACTTCCATTTTTCGCCGGACCTTACGCCGTCGGCAGGAAGCGTCCAGGCAAGCGCAAAACGGGCCACCCATTGCTGCCAGGCTTGCCGCTGATCGGGAAAAAGAGAATCCAAACGTTTTAGGTCGTTCACCGAGCCGTCCGGAGAAATGGTGAACTCGATGGTCTTGCCATCGGGGTCGACAAGTTGTGCGTCCCAAGCAGGCTTCTTCTGACCCGGCTTCTTCAGCCACACGCCCGAGTCCAGGTTCAGAAACTTAGCTCGCGCGCGAATCTCCGCCTTGGCGTCTATCTGTTTTACATCCAGGACCTCGATTCGCAGCAAGCCGTGCGCGTCGATTTGCGCTGCGTTCGGGGCCAAGGGCGTGACAACTTTACTTTCGGACTTGACGTTCTTATCGGCCTGAAAGCGGATCAGATAGATGATGATTTGGCCACACTGCAATTTGGGGAGGAGATGGACGCGCTTGTCCCCGGCGCCGAGAGTGGCGGCCGCAAGCAGGAATACTCCGGCAAGGCGTTGTAGTTTGCGTTTCATCGCAGGCGCTGCTGCCTCGCAAGTGATCGGAGACCGGTCCAAGTGCGCGCACCTCAACCCAAGGGAAGCACTATCTTCGAGGAGCTTTGAAATGACGGTCAAAGAAATCACTCGCCGCGTGATAAGCCGCCAGCCAATTCTTGTGTAGCAGAAAATCGTGGACGTCGTCGGGGAAAATGAGCTGTTCGATCTCGACGCCCTTCTCGCGGAGCCGCGCGACGAGATCGACGGTCTGGGTGAAATAGACGTTGCGGTCGTCGTCGCCGTGAATAAACAGGACTGGTGACTTCCAGGTATTCACGGCCGTTACGGGCGAAGAATCATGCGCGAGCTTGTTGAGTTCCGGGGGGATATTCTTTCCGTCCCAGTTGTCGGTTGGCCAGTCGTGCACGCCGTGTAAATCCACGCCGGCAGCAAAAATATCGGAATTGCGGCCCAGACCCAGGGCCGTCAAATAACCACCGTAACTTCCGCCCCACAATCCGATGCGTTTTGGATCGACGTTGGTCAGGCTCTGCAGATATTTTCCAGCGGCTACCACGTCCTGATACTCCGTCGTACCGCGGCCCGCGCGGCCGGGGGCTTCGCGAAACGCACGACCGTAGCCAATGCCGCTGCGATAATTCAGTGCGAGGACGATGTAGCCACGGCTAGCGAGGTACTCATTCATCGAATAGGAATTCGAGTAGTAGTACATGTAATGCCAGCCGAGGAGCATCTGCCGCATGGACCCACCATGAAGGAAAATCAACGCCGGGAGCTTTTCGCCGGGCTTTGCGGATTTGGGCAAGAAAATCTGCCCGTGAATTTCCGATCCGTCGGTTGATTTGAAAATAGCTTGCTGCGGCACGACCAGCTTGTCCGAAGGAAAGTCATGCGGCCAGGTGTCCTGTGCCACACCAACCGTGGTGGTGTCCGTTGCGAGCGTGCTCCTAAACAGGCGTGCAGGGTGAGTCGCATCTGAACCAATGTAAAAGTAGTTCAATCCATCGGCGAGGGCTACCGGGCTCCACTCATTCCCCTGACCCATGGTACGTTGTGAAGCGCCGCCTCCAGCAACAGACACGGTCCACACGTGACGGCGGTCGGTGTCGTTACAATTTGAGTTGAACAAAACCGACTTCTTGTCCGGAGTGAAAGACCATTGTTCTACTTCGCAATTCCCTGGCGTGAGCAGCTTCGGCGCTCCTCCCTCGGCGGAAAGCGCGTAAAGGTGCTGCCAGCCGTCTTGTTCGGAGGCAATGACGAGTTGATTGTCGGCGGCCCAATTGATGGCGCCGCCGCCGGTATCGTCCGCCATGTACGGAAACGAGCCCTGCGGCGTGGCGCTGCTGTGCCAGATTTCTTTCGCAGCTCCTGCGGAGGCGTCGGCCACCCAAATGGCCCACGGATGAATTTTGTCCGGCGCGATGAAGTAACCCTGCGGCGTGTCACGTGCCTCTGCCGGACGCCGTACAAACGCGATGCGGTTGCCGTCTGGCGACCACACGGGATCACCGTCGGAATCCACAGAAGGCGCTATGAAGCGCACGGTCTTCGCGGCGACTTCATAAACACCGATGAAGGCGTGATCGCTGCGCGCCGAAACAAACGACAATCGGCTTCCATCCGGAGACCAGTGCGCGTCGAAGTTTTGTCCGCGCGCCACAAGTTGCTGTGGCTTGTCCGCTCCATCCAGCGGCGCGAGCCAGATCTGCCCATCCTTTGCGTATGAGATGATTCCGCGTGAAGAAATCTCCGCTGAATGACCGGCGTCCACGCGCTTGGGATCGCCTCCACTCCACGCCACAGTCCAGACAATCTGTTCCGCTCCGGCTGGATTGCTGGTGGGATTTGGCACTTGGCCGGCCACGTTCTTCCCTTCGCCGCGCACATAGACAATCGTATTGCCGTCAGCAGAAAAATTTACTCCTGACAATTCCTGCCCGTCATCCTCGTCGTACTTCGTTAGTTGCCGCGTCGCGAAACTCGGTCCTTCGGCAACCCAGATGTTCCGGCGGCCTTCTTGATTAAGCGTCCAAGCGACGCGATTGCTTTTTTTCGCCGCGGTCAAATCCGCTGGGAAGGGCGCGCTTAGCAACTGCTCCAACGTGAACGGTTTTTGCGCGCTCGCCCGCGGCACCAGAATCAACAGACACGCTGCACACAAAAGAGCCAGACGATTCATCGATCCTCTCCCTTCGTGATGTCATTCGCAGATATTCAGAAATCTTTCGAGACTCAGTCGGCGGGCTGACGGACATCCGCCTTTTCCACGGAAATGTTTGGTCCATCGAGGGGACCTGAAATCTTCAGTACGTTTCCAGTTCTGGAATCACTCGTGCTGCGATCCTTGCTTTTACGCATACCGGCCGTCTCGATTGCCAGGTTGGCGTTACGCCCGAAACTGAGTGTTCCATTCACAAGCGTCAACTGCTTTCCGGCGTCGAGGTGAAAGTCTTGTAGCAAGATGTGGTTATCCTCCAAACGAAGCGAGCCTTCTCCGGTGGCCCAGCGCGAGACTCCGGTGTGTGCCGCGCCATCCGCAACGCTAGCGTTCACGTCCCAGCCGCGAAATTCCACGTTGTTCAAATGGAAATCGCCGCGCCCAGCCAGCTTGCGCAGGAGCTCGTCACGGCCCACGCCTTCGGTTTTCACCTTTAACGTCCCCGATGCCACGCCGCCCAACCGCTCAGCGATGCGCCCGGCCCCGGGGAGTTGCGCTAAGTTCACACGCTCCAATTCGGTGGCAATCTCATAAACCGGGCGTGGCGAAAACTTCGCATTTATTTTTGCATGAACCTTGCCGCCCGCCCATTCAGCCTGGGCTTCACTTACGTCCAGTTTGAGATCGTGGAGAGAGCCTTTGGCCAGCAATTTTTCCAGTTTCAACTTTTCGACGGTCAGGTGAGTAATGCCCAGCTCACCTTCTGCGCTCACGCGGCGCACCAGCTCACTTGCGGGCGTGCTTGGTGTCGATCCGCCCATCAGCGATGGCAGGAGCCGCTGCAACCAACTCGGCCGCGCCCGCGGTCCGACCCAGCGATCCAGGTCAGCCGCGTCCAATTGGTCAGCGTACAAGTGAAAGCTCCAGTTAGCCTCGTTTTCACGATCGGGCTTTGGCGCTTCCTCGATATTTCCCGTCCATGTCCCGCCAAACCCTTCCACTCTTACCACACGCGCGACGCGACGCCCCTCAATCCAATCCAACTCACCCTCGGATATTTTCAGCGGCTGGTTCAGCCCGGCCACCGTCAAACTCGCTTTCTTAAAACCAATCCTGCCATCCCATCGGCCGTCGACTGGCTGCTTCCACTCCCACTTCGTGACGGCTGTCGCCTGGCCGGTCATTTCCCATCCGTGGTTCAGCGAATGCCCGAACGCCGCGGATAGCCTCAGAAAATCTTCCACTGTGGTGAAGTTTCCTTCAATGCTGATGCTTCCAGCCTGCGAGTTCAGGTCCTGCGCCAACGTCAGGTCCGCGGCGTTGTCCATCGCCAGCGCCACACGTCGCCGCTTTGGCGCAACGACGTCGCGAAGCTCGCCTCCGAGAGCAACACGCACCGGCCCAAGCATCAGCACGCCCCGCTCGCGGCCTCCGGTCACAGGACCGATGCGCACAGGCTCCGCCAAACCCGGCACCGTTACGATTCCCCCACGGCTTGAAAGCGCCGCCGATTCCAGCGTCAGTGGCCATCCACGAAGGATTATTCCCCCCGTGAAATACTGTTCCGCCGTCACACCCTCAGCCACGTCGGAATGAAAAGCGCGATACCAGGCCAACAAATCCGACGCCTGAATCCCCATCGAATCCAGCCGCAATTCCATCGACGGTACGCTTCCGCCAGCGAAACGGAACATGCCGCGAAGATTTGATCTCGGCCCCTCCACGGCGATTTCCTCCGCTGCCAGGTTCCCCGTGCCCACGTTCCAATGTCCCTTCACATTCAGATTCAAGCGGGGATTATCCGTGCGCTCCGTCAAGTCCCAGCGGTGGATCTGCCTGGCGCGCCCCTGCACCAAAATCTTCCAGTCTTCTTCCTTGGCGATCCCGCTCTTGGCAGTGGCATCCAGAGTAAAGATGCCGCGCACTCCGTAATCCTGTCCGCGGAAAAGCCGGAAGACATCCGCCAGCGACGCCTCGCTCCAATGCAAAGTGAATTCCGCGGGCTGCAACCGTGCGGAAGTCCCTGCCAAGTCGCCGAAGACTCTAATCGTTCCCGCCGATTGCAGTGAAACTCCGCTGCGCCAGGGCTGAGCTGCCAGTTGCAATTGCCAGCGTCCCGGCGAGATCTGCTCCACGGTCCCAGAGACATTCGTGAATGCAAAAGGCTGTTTGTCATCCTCGGTCTTGAAATTGATTCTTCCTTCTTCGAACTCGATTTTTTCCAACCGGTTCACCGAAGCAACCGGCGAGGTCGGTCCATAAGCACTCGCGTTTTGTGAGGGATTCACTTTTGCCGGCGGCAGCCACTTCTCGAGGTTCCAACGGCCTTCGGAATTTCGCACCAGAATCAGACTCGGCTTGTTGAGCGCCATGGTGCCAAATTCAAAATGGCCTCGAAGCAGGCCCATCCAGCGAAGATTGGCGCTCAGATGCTCCGCGCGAAGAAAGTATTCGTGGCCGAATGCGGGGTCTTCACCCACGATAATGCCCTCGGCGTCCAGTCGCGGCCTGGGCAGAATCCGCGCGTCGAAACTCCCGACTTCCACAGGCCGCCCAAAGGCTCTCTCCAAATGTTGTACAAGATACGCGTGCACGCGATGGGTGCGCGCCAGAAGAGAAACACAGGCCTGCAAGACAATGACCAGCGATACGATCGCCAGCGCGGGTTTCCACCACTTTTGCAACCTGGTCATGTCGCTCGGAAGTTTCGCAGACTCATGCGGAAAAAGGTAGGGGCCGAGCCCGTTTCCTTGAACGAAGTGAGGGATCGCCCAGGGATGGTTTCTCCGCTTTGGATTGGAATCCTAATGCACCGTATGGAGCATGCGACTCCATCGCGTGCGGGAAGGCAAATGCACCAGCGTCCCCAAAATGCCAGTCAATCGAGACCAGAAGGTGCTGTCTCCGCTGTAGTCAGCGCTCTTCGCATCCACCGACCAGTAAATCAAGAAAGGACGCCCCATGATGGCGTCGCGGTCCACGAACCCCCAATAGCGGCTATCCTGACTGTGATCGCGATTGTCACCCATCGCGAAATACTTCCCGGGCGGGACCACGATTTCGTTACCCTTGACATATTTCCGGATCTCCCGCTTCCATTCGTCGATCGCGTTCGGCGACATCATTTGGCCCCGCGTGGGCGGGAAAGAGTGGTTGAAGGGATCAGCAAACATTGAAGCATCATGGACAGCATAGGGCTCATTTAAGAGTTTTCCGTTGACATAGACATCGCCGTCGACCAGCTTCAAGCGATCACCAGGCAGACCGACGACCCGCTTCACGAAATGCTGGTGATCAGCGTAGGGATACTTGAAAACAATAATGTCACCACGCTGGAGTTGGCGATAAGGAAGTACTTTTTCGTACCAAGCTCCTGTCCCGCCAAAAACAAACTTGTTCACCAGCAAATGGTCACCGATCAATAGCGTGCCCTCCATCGACGCCGAAGGAATCTTAAAAGCCTGAACGATGAAACTGGTGCCGAAGAGCGCCAGGATTACCGTCACCAGGAGGGACTCCAGGTATTCGGATATCGTCGTCTGATCCTCGTGGTGCTCCGGCTTCTTTGCCGATGCCTGCTCCACAATTTCCGCCAGTATCTCTTCCGCCATTCCGCCTCAGTTCTTGGCTTCCGCGCGCCCGAGCAGTTCCAATGCGCTCCGCGCCGCACGTTGCTCCGCTTCTTTTTTGGTGCTGCCTTCGCCCGTTGCCATGCACTCCCCATCAATCCAAACGTCAATCTGAAAAATCTTCTGGTGGTCAGGCCCGCTCTCGCCCGCCAAACGGTATTCCGCCGGCGATTTCCCTTGTCCCTGCAGGAGCTCCTGCAAAGCCGACTTGCGATCGGAGTCCGCCATGCGCTCGCCGCGCTCCTCCAGAGCCTGCTCGAACAATATCTTTCGCAACACTTCTCGCGCCGCCCCGAGGCCTGCATCCAGGTAGACGGCCGCAATCACCGCTTCGAACGCATCCGCCAACAGGGTCTGTTTTTCCCGGCCTCCGGTTTTTTCTTCCCCGCGCCCCAGGCGCAGGTGCTCGCCCAGCCGCAACCGCCTGGCCACTGCTTCGAGCGAACTCGCATTCACGATCCGTGCGCGGCTCTTGGACAGCTGCCCTTCGCTCCACTCTGGAAAAGTGGACAGGAGGTATTCGCTAGTAAGCAGCTCGAGGACGGCATCTCCCAGAAACTCCAAGCGCTCGTTGTCCCTGGGGAGCAAGACGTAGCCAGGCACCTCGACACCTGCGGCACGCAACTCAGGCACTGCCGAACTGTGGGTCAGCGCCCTCTCAAGGAGCTCCCTTGTAGAAAACTTGTACCCCAGACGTTCTTCAAACGCTCCGTCCGCGATTCGGATAGTCTCTTGCATAGTTCCGCCGCGCTCGCGGCCTGATTCACTTCGGGGCGCTCAGTTGCGTTTCGCCAAGCTTCTTGGCAGCTTCCGACTGGGCCTTACAGTTTCCCTCCATGGGGCCGCCCATGGCTACGCACTTGTTGAATGCCGTCACGGCATCATCGAAATGTGATGTGGCTTTGTTGGCCATCCCCAGCAAGTAATAATTCACGGGGTCCGGATTCGGATCGACCTTTATCGCCTGCTCCAGTTCCGGAATTGCTTCAGCGTTCTTCCCCCGACGCACATAGACCAATCCCAACCCGCTGTGGGCCATCGCAAGCGCCTGATTGCGTGCGGACGCAAAGGCTTCGTCGGTCAAATTCTCGGGCTTGGGGAGCGTTGGCGCGATCTCGATGGCTTGTTTGGAATACTGTTCCGCCTTGGCCAGCGCCTGCACGTTTTCGGGTGTAGCCGGACTCCCGTGCATGCTCCGAGGCAACGTCTGCGCCAGCAGCGCAAGGGTAGACACATCGTTGGGTGCAAGCGCGATTTCTTTTTCTCCAATTTCCTGCATCTTTGGCATGTTGCCAACCTGCACGTATGCAAAGGTCAAAGCGCCGTACACCGGAGACTTATAGCGGCTTTCTGGATATTTCTGGATAAATGCTTCACCGAGCTCAATCTTTTTGGCCGAATCATTCGGAGGCACGGCAAAAAAGGCTTTGTAGGATGCGTCCTCTTCCGCACTCATGGGCGCCGCCGTGTCCAGCGTCAGAGGGGTAACATCCGGAGTCTTCGACTTATCGCTCGGCTGGGCCTGCGCCTGCTGGCTCTGGCTTCCCTGTCCGTACTGAGAACCGGAAGCACCTAGCAATCCCTGGGCCAGGACAGTTCCTCCGGCGCAAAGCGCCACTGTCAGGATCTTCGCCACTTTAAACCAATCATTCCGCTTGCTTCTCATACATTTTCTCCCCGTTACAATAATTGCGCGGCTTTGCAGTTTGGGCCAGGCCGCCTTCTTTGGATTTAGCTATTCTTGTCAAGAATAGTCTTCCGCTCAAGGCCGCGCCACAGGTTTGTCTTCGCGAAACGCTGCCAGTCCGCTCTGCGCTGCTTGCTTCGCTCGATCCGGCGCGCCATCCACAGCAAGGGCGGATTCATACTCCGTTTTCGCCACGGCGGGATTCCCTTCAGCGTCATAGATGCGTGCCAGATAGACATGCGACCATGCCAGCACCATGGGATCTTGCGTCGCGGCATGTTCACCGTTTGTCAGGCGCCCGAAGACTTGCTTAGCCCTGGCCGCGTCCTGATCGAGTGACGCCACAACGCCCATCCCAAACCAGGCCCGCGGCTGATCCGGGTATCTCGTCAGCACTTTTTGAAAAGAAGCTTCCGCAGCGCGCGCGTTTTTCGCTGCTATCTGGCGCTCCCCTTCGGTCAGTGCCGCGATAACGTCGGCATCATTGGGCACCGTGGTTGGGGCCAATTTCTTCGGACGCGCTACTGCCTCGTTGGCTGCGTCGTCCTGCAGTTTGGCGGTCTCTGCCGCCGCGAACTTTACTGACTCCAGCCGTTTGGCTTCCGCTCCAACATCGATGGATCGGACCAGATCCGGGAAAAAGAGCTTCATGGAAGGTTCGGAGTTTTCGAACTTGGAGAGGCCCACGAAGAGCGGTCTCACCAGCACGTAGCCGTCTTCATCGTCTCGGCTGATCGCGGCTTCCCGTTCACCCGGGGAAAGACGCTTGAGTTTCAACTCCACCGCGCGCACCGTGCATTCCGCGAAGTAAGAGGAATAGTCATCCTTCGAATCCGGCGTCAGGCGCGGCGCAGAGGCAGCCTTCTCAAATAAAGGACGTTTTACCGCCGTCGCGTGGGCATACATAAGTGGCAAAGGGTCCAGCAGGAAGTGCAGAAACGCATGACGCAATATGTCCGTGGGAATCTCTTCTCCTCCGCTCAACACCAGCGAATAGTGATCTCCAAAATTCCGCACGTTGGTGATGCGCCCAACCAGCGGCTCGACCACGATCGAAAACGTTCGCGGCCCCGACGGGTCCAGGATTTCCCGCAGGTATGCCGACGAAACGAAGACGACCTGTGAGACAGGATCATGCAGCCGCTCGATTTCGCGGTTATAAATCGGCTGCACCTGCCGCCAGAGCCGCCCGATTTTCTGTTCCTGGTAGTAATTGGAAAGGATTTCGCTGAAACCCTCGAGCGCGATCACTTCCGGCGGCAATTCATCCCTGCGCAAAAGCGGTTGAAATGCGGGCGCAGGTCCGGAGACCAATCCAAACCACAGGTACCTGGAAAGCGTGGCCCCGGGATCGCGCAGCTCATGCTGTCTGTAAAACTCCCGTGCCGCGTCCACCGCAGGGCCCTGCTGCTGCCGCAAGCGCTCGCGCATTTGCGCCCGGAACGCCGTCCAATTGTCGGCGCTCACGTTCGATTCGAAGCCCGAGGCCAGCAGCACGCACATGGTCGTGAACATCGCTTCGCTGCCGTCTACACTCACTGTACTTGGCGGCGCGGGATGCCTGCGTGACGACGTCGGTGCTGCAGGGGCCGGCGCGGGAGGGGAGGCAGGTTTTTGCTCTTGAGCTGTAGTTGACTGCGCGTATGAGGCCGCGGGCAACGCCATAGAGACGCACAATGCAAACAAAATAAGTTGTTGTTGAAATCTTCTCATGCCTCTTGCCGCAATCCTCGCTCGGCCCAGTCTCACTCTCTAATTCCGCTTGTAGCGGTTCTCCTCACGCGAGGGCATATCTGGGTGCGGTCTATGTCCTCACACGACGCTATAACATCCTGCCAATTTACAAGCCCCCAACGCGCTCCGTCAAGGAATCCACCTTAATCTCTGCAAAACCTCAGTGGCCTAGCGACCGCTCCTTACCTCGGGATCTATCCTGAGTGGCCACCACTTGGCCAGGACAACGCTTGCGCCCTCGCCGGGCATCTGCTAACAGTGAGGATGCGCTTAGACCCTGCAGGGGATGGCTCACCACCATGCTTCGCCCTCATATGAAAGAACTGCCGGTGTTTCTTGGATTTTTCCTGCTCGCAACAGTTTTCCCACGCGCCGTTCGCGCCCAGCTCGTTCGCGAGAACGCAGCAGCGCCCTCGCAGCAAGCGTCTGCTAGCAAAGAATCGCAAAACTCTTCCTCCGCGAAAACGCTCCCGGGCAAGAAGCGTCTTTCGCAGGAAGTCCAACTGACCGGTGATGAATCCTGGATCGATACTGGCATTGACGTACAGGCCGGTGAACACGCGCTGCTCACTGGCACCGGCAAACTGCGTTATGCAGACGCGAAGGACGATAACGGCCCGGAAGGCCTCGGACGTGGATTCAGGGACCTGCTCCGCGTTTTGCCCTTCAATGAAGCAGGACGCGGCGCGCTCATCGGGCGCATCGGCGATGTGGACACCGCGCAGCCTTTCCTGGTTGGCGCGCGTCGCGATGTCGTCGCGCCCGTCTCGGGGCGTCTTTCCGTGGGCATCAATCAAGCCACCAACGACACCGGTGACGGCAACTATACCGTGCGCATCGAGGTTTACTCGCCCGAAGGCGGCGTGGCGCGCGTCGTTGCCAAGCAGGTCACTTCACTGCCCGGCATAGACAACGACCTCTTCTCTAAAATTCCGCGCCGCATCGGCGACAAACAAGGCAATCCCGGCGATATGGTTAACTTCCTGATTCTTGGCTCTGAGGACGCCATGCAGCGCGTATTCACTACCGCCGGCTGGGTGAAAGTCGACGCTGACGTGAAGGGTACGGTTCTCCACGGCCTGATTGAGAGCCTCTCCAAAGAATCCTACTTGACCATGCCCATGAGTCCGCTCTACCTCTTTGGCCGCTCGCAGGACTACGGCTGGGCGCACGCCGAGCCCATCAGCGTTGTCAAAACGCGGAATCATCTGCGCGTCTGGAAGGCGCCTTTTCAGCTCAATGGAGAGACTCTGTGGGTCGGCGCCGCTACTCAACCTCGAGCGCGACTATGTTGAAAAAACTCTTGCAAGCACCGGCCTGGTCGCGGAAATCTCGCACTTCCTGCCGGATACTCCGATGAGAGAAGCCAAGACCGCCACTGGAGGCACCTTTCATTCGAGCGGGCAGATACTCATCCTCAAGCTCGACGAGTCCGCCCCTAACCCCTAATTTGAGCCGTCGGCAGTCCTTGCCTGCAGCCTTAAGCACCAACTCCGCGTACATCCTCTGGTCTGGTGCTTCCGTTCATAGCCATTGCCTCTTTCTTGAGAAAATGACTATAATGTCTATATTGACTATTCCTGAGGGGTATGCGCATGCCCAAGAGCCAATGGACTGTAGCCGAAGCCAAGGCCAAATTCAGTGAGGTTCTTGAGCGCGCTCGCTCCCGCGGTCCGCAAACCATTACACGTCACGGCCAACTTACGGCCGTCATTGTTTCGGCGGAAGAATGGGAGCGCAAGTCCCGCCGTGTCGGCAACCTGGCGGAATTCCTCGCCGCCTCGCCTCTGCGCGATTCAAATTTGCAGCTGGAACGAAAGCACGATTCTCCGCGCGAGATCGACCTGTGAGCTTCCTACTGGACACCACCGTTGTCTCGGAATGGATGAGACCCCTGCCGAACCCTGGCGTCATTCGCTGGTTGGCTGAGGTAGACGAAGATCGTGTCTATCTATCCGTAATGACCCTTGCCGAACTACGATACGGCACAGAGCGACTTGCCTCGGGCGCACGCAAATCGCGTCTCGATACTTGGCTCCGTGAAGAACTGCCTCTGCGCTTCGAGGGCCGCCTCCTCATTGTTGAAATTGGGATCGCCGACGCTTGGGGACGCGTCATGAGCCGGTGTTCCGCTATCGGCAAGCCCATCGGCGTGATGGATGCCTTCTTTGCGGCCACAGTCGAGGTCCATGCTCTCACTCTCGTTACGCGAAACGTTTCGGATTTCGCCTCCTCGGGAGTATCACTCTTGAATCCGTGGAGTTGAAAGTGAGTTCTTCCTCGACAAAAGTGCAATTTGAAAAAGTTTAAGATGCAGCGAACCATGTCTCTTTCTATTTCATCGCTTCCAGTTCGAGGACGATGACGCGGTCGACTTCTTCCGGTTGCGGCTCCGGCAGCTTCAGCACGAGTCCTCCCTTCACCGCGCTGAACTCGACGCTGCTTCCGTCTCGCAGCAACCGCGCCGAACGAACAGGCCGCGGAATTCCCGCCAGTGCCAGCACTGGCTGATTCCAATCCAGCACGTGGAGGTAAACCGTTGAGCCCCGTTGCGTGGTCACTCCCCATGGACCCGCCGCCACAGGCCCTCCCCGCGTTCCGTAGATCGAATCTCCATACTGCTTCGTCCATCTCCCGACTTCCGTCAGGCGCTGCACAAACTCGGGCTGGATCTCGCCGCTCGGCATCGGACCCACATTCAAAAGAAAATTCGCATTTGCACCCGCGGCGCGCACCAGGTAGCGAATCAAATCGCCCGTGCTCTTGTAATGTTCATCCGTCAGATTGAATCCCCAGGCATTGTTCATCGTTTCCGCGGTTTCCAGCGGCAATGCGCTGACCGACTGTTCGGGGTTGAATCCGGTGGTGTGCTGGCCCGGCAAATCCTTCTCGAACATTTGGAAGTCTTCGCCGGGAAAGGGAGTCTTATGATGATTGCTGCCGACCATCGCTTGCGGCTGCAATTGATGAATGAGCGCATACGTCCGGGCAAGATGCCAATCCGCCTCCGGCTTGTCCCACATTCCATCGAACCAGATGCCGCCGATCTCCCCATAGTTCGTCAGCAGCTCGCGCAATTGTCCGTCCATGAAATTCAGGTACGCATCCCAATTCCCGGAATTCGGACGGCCTGTGCGATGTCCCGTACTCCCGCGTGGAAAATAATCAGTCGAATGCCAATCCAATTGTGAATGGTAAAGAAACAGTTTGATGCCCTGCTTGTGGCACTCCGCCGCGAGCATTCCGATGACGTCTTTTCCGTACGGCGTCCGCGCCACAACATTCCAATCTGTCAGGTGCGAATCAAACATCGCGAATCCATCGTGATGCTTCGAAGTGATGGTGATGTACTTCATCCCCGCGGCTTTTGCCAGCGCTACCCACGCCGCGGGGTCAAACTTAATCGGATTGAAAAACGCCGGGAGCTTCGCGTACTCCGTTCGATTGATCGGGCGCGTCTCCATAATCCATTCGCCGTCGCCCAGCGCGCTGTACACCCCCCAGTGGATGAACATCCCGAACTTTGCGTCCTGAAACCAGGTGCGTGACTTCAGGTTTTCCGTGCTCGGTGTATAGCTTTCTTGTGCGGCTTGCGCGTGTGTGGCCGGCGCTCCTGCGTTTGCGGAAAACAGGATTGCCACTGCGAGAGCAAGCAGTCGTGAACGCGGATCAACCTTCATTGCGCGCCTCCAAGAGAATTAGTCAGAGAGAATTTCAAGCGGGTGGATTCTAACGAATAAGGGGATAAAGTCGAGCAATATTCACAAGCGCTTACAGCCGTCACAAATGATTATTCTAGGGATGGAAAGAGTAAGTGAATTTGACCGCGAAGCGCGTCTCGCGAATCTGTTGCGGGTTCGCCGCAGCGAGACTGACGAACTGCGTGCCCACATTGTAGATAATGAAGAGGTCGCTGTCCGGGTGGTAATTATAGCGCAATCGGAAATTGGCACTCATGGCTTGCGCGTTCGCCGTATCCAACTGCAGCGTGCTGCTGAGCGACAGGAACCTTGAGAAGGAATAGTTCCCTTGCAGACTCGCTAAATCCACCGAGAAATTTCCTTGCGGCAATCGAAACCGGTTCCAGGTCTGCGATCCGGAAACCGAAAACTTTGCCGTAGGGCGGTAGTTCGCTCGTACGCGAAATTCATTCAGGCTTCCGCCGTAATAGCCGCCGAAACGCTCAAAAAAATTGTACGTGAACCTCCGGTCCTGCCGCGATCCATAGGTCAACTGATGTCGCGCGAAGTGGTACAAACCATTCTGAATAAAAACATTTTTGTAGATATTCAGTGGCGTAGTGATCCGCTGCGTAAACACGTCCGCGATGTCATCGTCGGTATACGCCCCGCTGTGAAACTCCGCCCGGAAAGTTCCCTGCCATTCCTGAGTTTGCACCACATCGTGCGTGTCCGGCGAGTGAAACACAAACCCTTCAAATTGCAGCTCGCGGATGCCCGCGAGTTTTGGCCTCACCTTGAACGTCAGTTCAGCATATTCCTGATTCGAATCCGTCCTCTCGATGAACCCAACTTCCGGATTGAAATTTGGCCCGATCTTTCGCCGTGCCACTGCACCATCCAGCCAGTTCGATTTATAGTTTAACGATGCTCCCACGTCGGTGGCTCCGCTGGATACACCCGGCGATTTTGTTCCCGCGAGATGCGCGTCCACCACAAAGTCCTTATAAAAAACAAGCCGCGTGTCAACGCCTCCCGTCTGGTTGTAGCCATCCAGCACATTACCGGACCGCTTGTCGATTCCCATCGCACCAACATACGAACCGCCCCACAACGATTCCTTCAGCCGCGCAACCGCATAATTTGCGTAAGGATTTGGGCCGCTCGATCGCGTATCGACTTCCATCAGCCCCAGCGCCAGACGGCCAAAGGTACCAGTCAATTTGGCCCCGGCATTGATTGGTACCTGTTGGCCGGTGATCGGATCGATCCCGATCTGGCGGCTGAAAAACATCTGGTCCTGATCTCCCAGATTAAAATTGAAGATCCCCGCGTTCTCCAGAAAAAACTGCCGCTTTTCAGGAATAAAAATCTTGAAAGGCGTCAGATTGAATTGCACCTGATCAACATCGGTGTCCGCGAAATCGGTATTCCCTGTGAGGTTCAAGACAAGGTTTGAGCGTAGCCCGTACTTCACATCTACCCCGCCCGTCAGCGGGAATCTCGGGTTCGCATTACTCTGCTTGTCGTACTGAACCAAGCCGTACGGTTTCACGATGAAGAGTCTTCCGGCTCCGATGTCAGTGATGCCGGTGAGTTCCCCTGCGCGCGAAACTTTCGCAATCCCAAACGTTCGGCGATAAGCGCTCCAAAGATCCTCTTCATTCTTCCTGCGGATGAACCGCTTGAAATTCAGCCCCCAGATCACGTCCTTCGATTTAGTAAAGTTCAGCGTGCTGAATGGAATCTCCACTGCCGCCGTCCAGCCGTCCGGGGTGATCCGCGCTTCCGAGATCCACACTCCATCCCAGCCCGAGTCGAAGTCGCCCCCGTTGTTATTTCCCTGTTCCTCCACGATCAGGCCGTCGATTTGCGTCCCCAGCGGGTTGATTTGAAAAACATAGGCGCCACGCCGGTCATGGTTGGAATCGATCAGGATCTCGAAGTGGTCATCCAGGTCTTGCGTCAAGTCACGCCGCAGTTCCGTCGCAACAATTCGCGACGGCTCGGAATCGTAACAATGAATCCCAAAGTAGACGGCATGCCGCGTGTAGAGAATTCGCACTTCCGTCTTTTCCGTGCTAGGCTCGCCTTCGTTCGGTTCCCGCTGCCGAAAATCCGTTACGACTTTCGCGGACTGCCAGAGCGGATCAGCAAGAGTCCCATCGAGCTTTGGAGCACGGTCCACTCGCACTGCTTCCGCGGAGCCGTTCGTAGCTTGGGGAACCGCTCGCGCCGCGTTTTTCTGCTGGGCATCTGCTGCGCCTGGCAAAATCAATGTGACGAGCACAAGCAATCCACGCAGATGCGAGCTGGACAATTTGATGTGCATTCAGTCTGGTGAAAACTTCGTTGGATTTTTTATTTAGCTGGCGTGCCCCTCATCTACAGTTATCGCAAATAGCAGCGTCCCTGCAACTCCCATGAGGCCTGCCGCCACGAAAGGGATTTCCGGACGCACCTTCCAAAGCAGGCCGCCGATTGCCGATGCCGGTGTGATCGATAAGCTTCGCACCAGGTAGTACAAGCCCACAGTCCGCGCTCGCAGCTGCTGTTCTGCGAAGTCCACAATCATGGCCTTGCGGGCCGGCTCGCCGATCTCCCGCAAGCCCCCAACGATGAAGGCAAGAACCAGACCTCCGAAGTTGTGCGCGAGGATAACAGTTACGGGGTACAGGGCGAAACAGAAGAACGTGGCAATCACGAACGGTTTGCGGCCAACCCGGGCCGCGATCTTTGCCGATGGCACGTAGATGAGAATGGCGGTCGTCAGTTGAATGGCGACAAGTACTCCGTACTTTGGAATCGAGATGCCGCTGACGTTCGTCACATAAAGGACTACAAAAATATCCGCCATCCCTTCGCACATCCGAATCACAATGTCAGAGGCTAGCAGCCTTTTCAGGGTGGGTTGAAACGATCTCCAAACTCCGCTCATCCTCACCGCGTCGCAGGGCGCGGCCGGGAGCCGGAGTGAGAAAAGCAGCGCGGCGGCAGATGCCGCCAGTACGACGGTGACGAGAAGTCCAGCTCGAACGCCTCTTTGCAAACCGAGTGCGCCAATCATCGCCCCGCCGATCAGCGGCGAGATCACCATGGGGATGCGCTTCAGCATCGATTGAACCGTGAAGCCCATCGCCCTTCGTTCCTTCGGCAGCGCGTCCCCGATCGTCGCAAACATCGCGGGAGATCCCATGGCCTGCCAGGCCATGACGAACCCCAAGCCGAGGAAGAGGTACGGCCATGCGGGACTCGCCAGATAGATGAAATAGCCCGCGATGGCCGCCCCAAGAAAGATCAGGAACGCTCGCCGTCGCCCCCAATGATCCGCCAGCCAGCCACCTGGATACTGATAAATGGCGTCAAAAAAATCTTCCGCCGTGCCAAATAAGCCGACCGCTGCGACGCTTGCTCCCAACGATTCCAGGTATTTCGGGAGGAACTTCTTCCACAGCTCCTCCCCGAGCCCCACGAGAAACACTGCTCCTGAAGCCGCCGCAACATTGCGTTCAATTCCCAGATAGTCTGTTGTGCGATTCTCGATGCTTGCCCCCTGGATGCGTCTTTCCGCTTCGCTGGGTATACACTCCCTCAGCGAAACGCTCCGTTCGGCTTTCCGCGTTTCACCATCTCTTTGCAGTACGCATAGAGCGCGTCGTAAACAATCCACTCGGCCGCATTGATTTCGTGGTCGTCCCGGAAGTTCAAACGGCGAAAACCCTCCGCAATGGCGTTCAACCCGGCGGCCTCCGGCTGTTGCCACAGGGTATTATCGGTGTCCGCGCCATTCACAATTTTCCCAAGCAGCACCAGCGCTGCATCACTCGCCAAATTATGTTTCTTCAGAATTGCCTCAAAAGAGCACTCCTTCCCATGGTGTCCCAGCTCTACAGCAGGTACGTCAAATGGCACGGCCCCTAGCTTCTTCGCTTCACTCATCACTTGCTCCGCCGGCACAAAATAAAATTCCGCTTGCGGGTCCACAAATTTTTGGATTAACCAGGGGCACGCCACTCGATCGACTTTTACGTGTTCACGCGTAATCCATCTCATACGCCTTGCCTCCAAATCCACGACATGAATTCGCTTGACGCGCCAGATGCTCGGTCTCAGAGTATGATTTCACCCCGGCCCGAATCCACCCGGAGGAGAGTATCGCGCAGGAGGTTGCTCATGGCCATCACCAAGCCAGCCAACGAAGAAGCCCGCGTCATCGCCCTCGATAAGTACGCTATCCTGGACACCGACCCCGAACAATCCTTCGACGATCTCACCCTGCTAGCTTCGTATGTTTGCAAGACACCCATGGCGCTGATTTCCCTGGTCGACGAAGACCGCCAATGGTTCAAGTCTCGCGTTGGCATCGACGCTTCGGAAACATCGCGAGACATTGCCTTTTGCTCCACCGCCATCTTGCAATCCGATGTTTTCGTTGTTCCCGATGCGCTCGCCGATGAGCGTTTTCGCGATAATCCACTTGTCGTTTCCGATCCGCACATTCGCTTCTACGCCGGCGCTCCCCTCATCAACGAGGATGGCTACGCGCTCGGCACACTCTGCGTCATTGATCGCGCTCCTCGCGATTTGGCCCCCGATCAGAAGGAAGCGCTGCAAGCGTTGAGCCGCCTGGTTCTCGTTCACCTTGAATTCCGCCGAAATCTGATTTTGTTAAAAGAAGCGTTGAGCGACCGCTCGAAAGAGGAACATGAACGCCAGCGTGAGCTTCTCCGCGTCCAGGAAACCTTGCTGCGCGTTTTGGGCCTGCGCCAACCCCCCAAGTCTGCAAGCGCAAATTAAACTTCAGGGCATTCTTTTCGCCCGGGCTGTCGTTCGCGTTCGCCTCGTTGACTTGGTTCCCTCCGCATCCTAAGATGCGCCTGTTCCGGATTGCATTCATCCGCGCATCGCGATTTTCGGCCGGAGGTTTTGTGACCGATTGGAAATTTGCTCAAAAGGAAGTTTGCGAGGAGTTGGCCCTCCTCCACCATTTCTCCTTCAAGAAACCGGAGGCAGGCGGCGAAGTCTGTTTCGTCATCACCGTTAAAGAATTCGCCTCGCCTCCCAAGGGTCAGTTTGCGCGCTTTTTTGCACAGGCGGACAAGCACGTCAACCAGAAGATCGCTCCGATTCTTCCCACCGGGTGGGGAAACTCGCTTCTCGATGCGCTCACTGCTTGCGCTCGCATGATTCGTGAATTTCCCTACGAAGGCGCGGATGCAGGCGCCGCCAAGGGCGCCCCCGGCTCCTGAGCCATGTTCCAGTGTTCTCTGGAACGCCCTTGAAACGCCCGGTCATCCTCTCTAGAATCATGCAGCGCAACGAAAGGTGCTTGTGCAGATCCTCAAAAAAGAGTTCAAGCCCGGCGTCATTATCCTCGAGTTGAGCGGGCCGCTTCAGATGGGCGTCGAATGCAAGCAGTTGGAGCTGGCCCTCGATCAATTGATCACAGACAAGAACACTCGTGTCGTGATGGATCTTTCGAGACTCACCAAGCTCGACAGCGGCGGCCTCGGAAAACTTGTCAATTGTTTTTCCCGCTTGAAAACGGCAGGCGGCGCCCTCTGTCTCGCTGGCACTACTGGAATGATTGACGGCGTCTTGAAATTAGCCCATGCCGATCGTTTCTTGAAAGCCTATCCAACTGCCCGTGAAGCAGCCGAAAGCTTTTCCGATTCCTCCGCTTCGCCCGCCGGTTAGCGCGGCCGAAGATCCAATACAATGAAAAGACTTGCTACCTCCGCCTCACTTCTCGCTTCGATCGTTGCGGTAGTCACCGTTGGCTTGACTGCGCGCACAGAAAACACTCCGCAAGGTGTCAGCGCTTCCGAACAGCGCCACGACTGGCCGGCGTACGGTGGCGCGCCCGAGAACAATCACTATTCAGTCCTCGCGCAAATCAACCGAGAAAACGTCAAGCGCCTCTCCGTCGCGTGGACTTTTGACACGCAGGAACAGGGTGGCCTCCAGACTAGCCCCATCATTATCGAGGGCGTGCTTTATGGGATCACTCCGACACAAGAAGTCTTCGCTTTGGATGCTTCCACTGGCAAGCCTTTGTGGAAATTCGACTCCGGGACCCGTGGAACGCAGCCTGATCGCGGGCTCGCCTACTGGTCCGATGGCCAAGACAAGCGCATTCTGGTCGGGGTGATGAATTTCGTCTACGCCCTGGATGCCGCTACTGGCAAGCCGATTCCGAGCTTCGGAAATCAAGGCCGCATCGACCTCCGTGAAAATCTGGGACGCGAACCCGCCTCTGCGCAATCTGTCTATCTGACCAGCCCGGGCGTCGTTTACAAGGACCTGGTGATTTTCGGCGGCCGCAATCCCGAGACTCTTCCTGCGCCTCCCGGCGACATTCGCGCCTACGAAGTGCGAACCGGCAAGTTGCGCTGGTCATTTCACACCATTCCGCATCCCGGCGAATTCGGCTATGAAACCTGGCCAAAGGATGCGTGGAAGACCAGCGGCGCCGCAAATAATTGGGCCGGAATGACTCTCGATCCCCGGCGCGGAATTCTCTACGTTCCAACGGGCTCCGCCGCATTTGATTTTTACGGCGCCGATCGGGTCGGCGACGA